>Ga0315336_1003508_pt1 | contig 20657 bp, 14 predicted proteins | sample ASW5metaG_FD_204512 | JGI IMG/M metagenome (GOLD analysis project Ga0315336, IMG submission 204512) | Ammonia-oxidizing marine archaeal communities from Monterey Bay, California, United States - ASW #5 | ecosystem: Environmental > Aquatic > Marine > Intertidal zone | place: USA: California... | reverse complement strand
TTCACTTTAAATTCGCAGCCCTGCTCAAGTACCGGCAGAATCGTCGCGATCAGATCCAAGTGGCATTAGCGCAATTGACGCGGCAGGCCGCCGATCTGCAGGCGCAGCTGGATCGCTTGCGAACGGCGCGAGCCGAACAATTGCAACAGATTCGCGGTCACTGCGTCCAGGGCACAGTGGACGTGGATGCGGCCGCGAGTCGGAGGTTTTTTGCGACCCAATTGGAGTATCGATCGCGCGCGACCGAGGTAGAGCGGCAACAGATCCTGGAACGGATCGCAGCCTGTCGACAAACCCTTGTTCGCGCTGACCAGGACGTCAAAGTGCTAGAGCGATTGGAGGAAAAGCAACGAGTGCTTTATGTCGCTGATGCCCTGCGCCGATCCGGACATGAACTGGAGGATGTCTGGGCGGCCGGTCACTGTATGGAGTACCGACAATGATCCGCACAATGTTCTTTGTGTTCAGTCTGGTGTGTGTGGTTCTCGTCCTGGGAGCAGTTGCCGGAACCGGATTTCTCTGGTTCAGCGGCAAAGTTGACGTCGATAAAGTGCACGAAATCTACGACCTCGTGCTTGTTGAACAAATGGGAGATGTGGAAGACACACCCTTTGTTCCCCAGGCGGGGCTTGACGATGTGAGGGATAAACGAGTCGAACGGTTTCTACAAGAAGTGCGCGGTGAAACGGATCTGGCCGTATTGAAAGCGCAGATCACCAGCGAGTCCGAACTACTCCAGGCCCAGCAGAAAAAACACGCGGCCGAAGTCAAAGCCTTTCGAGAGGGATTGGATCAGCAGCTCAAAGCCAGTATTGCCGACGGGATGATTCGTTCTCGCGATGTGGTGACCAAACTGAAACCAGCCGAAGCCTTACCGTATTTGATGCAGCTTGATCTGCAGCAGAACATTGTGTTGATGCGGGAACTTCAGGACGGAATCATTGCGGATCTTCTGAAAGCGTTTGCGGCTGGGACCGCAGATCAACAGGATCGTGGCTACCAGATCTTCACGGCCCTCACCAAAGGTGAACCGAAACAAAAATTGTTACAAGACGCAGTCGATGCGGCGAAATTGGCCGCGCCCGCGGCGGCTGGCGCGCCCAACTGATTCAGTGACGAAGAGACGCAGACGCATTTGATCGAACAGATGCACGACATGCATTTGAAAGTCAGCCGCTAGAACACGCTGGCGGTGGATTGCTGCTGTGAGAGGCCACGGACCAAATCACGCCAGGTGTCAGCGGATCGGACAGTTCTGAACCCTGTCATCAGGCATCAGGAGAGTCAAGGAATGACCATCCCCGATGTGCAGCGAGCATTGGAAGTGACCGCTCCCGTGGAATCGGGAACTCAAACGCCACCTGCGGCCCAGACGAGCCCTCGTGAATCAAACTATCGTCGGGCACTCGGCCAGTCGCTTAGCAAACAGGCACCCCGCGAATCACACAACAGCAATCCTGTTGAACCGGCGGGAGCGGAAGTGGGACAGGCCGATCCGCTGTCCGGGGATCAGCCTCCGCAGACAGCCGGCCAGACCATCCGACCTCAACCTGCCGGACCGGAAACGGAGAACGAGGCGTCGCCTCCAGAGGGTCAGGCCGGTCGGCCAGTGCAATCTGACACGCAGAGCACCGCGGTCGCGGATGCTGAAGCAGGCCAATTGCCGATGGTCTACTTCGAGGACATCGCGCTTGTCGGTATCGAGGCTGCTCAAGAGGCAGTCGATGCTGGGCGCATCCCTGTCGATCTGCAACCCGCGCTGACAACACAGCCCTCGGCTGCTATGGAATCGCGGCCTCCGCAAGAAGACCGGCCTAGGCAAGAAGACCGGCCTCCGCGATCTGTGGCGCAGCTGATGCCGCCGGAGAGCCTGTTCGCCGTGCCAGGCAATGAACACGCTGCCGTGATTGTGACCTCCGCTCGCGAAATGACAGTGGCTACGGACGCGAGGATCGTCGAGTTGTCAGTGACGCAGGATGCGGATGCTCTTTCCGAACTCAAGGTCGCACAGAGTTCCAGCGCAGCGGTGGCTGATGCAGCAGCAATTGTCGAAGGTGCGCAACCGAAGACTCCGGTGGCGCAGCATCCGACGGCCGTGCAACATGCGCCGTCGGAGTCGGCGAGTGGTCATGCCGAGTCCCAGAATTCGGTTGGCAGATTTTCAGGCTTGCCCGGCGTGGAGATCGTCGATACGTCACACTCCGATAGCCGAGAGAGCATTTCCCAGTTCGGCGAGCAGTCGTTCAATGAGGTGCAAGGAGAGGCTGTTGTCGCGGACACGGTGGAGAGCACGCTGCACGACAATCTGGAACGAGTCGTTCACACCCCTGTGGTTGCTGACGGGGTGGAACCGCCACGGGATTCACGCTCGACTCCACACATCGATTCGACCAAATCTGTCGGGACCGAAGGGGTCACCTCGACAGGATTGGACGACACGCCCGTTGTGATTTCTTCCGAACCAGTATCGTCCGCGCGGAGCGTCGAGGCTGAACTGGGAAACCGATCTGTGATGCCGGCTCATGCACAGTCGCCCCGTGGGCAGGACACGGCCTCCGAGCGACATGGATTCGAACGTGGGACATCCGATTCCGCAAGTCGCGTCTTTCTCGGTCAATCAGTGCCCCGGAAAACGGCAGTCGATGTCGCGGATTCTGGACAGTCTCCCGAAAAATCTCATCTCACGCCAAACGCTGTTGAGCAGACCGTACCTGTTCCGGTTGCCAACGGAAGCAAGGCAACGGCGGCGGTTCCCCTGCCGGCGTTCGGTGACACAGTCGTGACTCCGCCGGCAGACGCTCCGGCAGCCCCGGACAATACCATTCCGGGAATCGCTGTCGGCACCCCACCTCTGACTTCCGAAATCTCAGCGCGGGGACCGGTTGGAAACGCCGCGGGTGACATTCAAGCGGACAACACATTGGTCGCCGACGAAACGCGGCAGCCGGTTGGATCAACCGCAACGGGCACATCGATTGCCGGAGCGAAAGCCACAGGTGAAGCGTCCACGCCGCAGACCACCGACGGCAGGCACATGGATCTGGTCAATCGGGTCGCTGATGCCCTGCGCGGGATGCAGTCACATGGGAAACAGATTTCTGTTCGCCTGAGTCCACCGGAGCTGGGAACTCTGCAGATTGAGGTGTCGTTACGTGACGGGGTGATGACCGCGAGAATGGAAACGCAGACAGCGGCCGCCCAGCGCGCGATTCTTGACAATTTGCCTCAACTCAAGGAATCACTGGCCCAAAATGGAACGCTCGTGGACAGGATTGTTGTGGAGCATTCCGAGGATCGAGGCAAACAGGACGAGGCGGGAAGTGACCGCGGTTCGGGATCGGAATCCCATGCGAATGATCGGGGCCGAGATCAGACCCGTCAAGATGATGCGTCGCTCAACGAGCATGATGAAATCGTAGAACGCGACGACAACGATGCGAGTCGCAGTTTGTCGTCGATGGATCAACTGGACATTCAGGTCTGACGCGAAGGAGCGCACGGTATGCAGATCTCGGAAAACTCGGTGTCCTCCCATCCGGAGTTGAAGGTCATCGGATCGGATGAAGTGGGTTTTGGTGGACTCGGTGTTGATGACTTTACACGGTTGATTATTGAAGAACTGAAGCATCAGGATCCCCTGGAACCTGCAGGCAGCGATGCACTGCTGAACCAGCTGTCCACAATGCGGGGGCTGCAATCGAGCATAGATCTCAATCGCATCCTCGAGCGTCTGGCGAGTAATCAAACCCTGTCAAGTGCGTCCAATCTGATCAACAAGTTCGTGACCGGCACGGCCATCGATGCGACGGGTGGAGTCAGTGACGTCGCCGGTGTCGCCAATCGCGCATTTTCCCGCGGTGGTGAACTTTACATTGGCGTCGGCCAGAATCAGGAAATGTTGCTGAAGAACGTGACCGAAGTCACCGAACCCGGTGAAATCGGCAAATTTCTGGTCGGGAAATATGTGGATGGAGCGCCTGGCAGCGCGTCGGACGACATCCGGGGCGTGGTCGACGATTGGTTTACGACGGACGGAAATGTGATGTTACGTCTGCAGGGTGGGGCGGAGATTCCGTTGAGCGATGTGAATACCTGGGTCGATCCTGCGGCCGCCGCCGCATGAGACGGCCGCTGAGCGGATCATGTTGAAAATCCGGCCTTGAGATGATCGAGTCCGGCAACCTTTGTGGCTGCTCGGCGGATGGGATGTGCGGTCGCTATGCTGCGTCTGGGCGCCCGCGATTCGGTGGTTGGCCCGTGTTGCCGCCCGTGTTGTCCCAGCGTGGCCATGCGCCGATTCCTGCGAAGCACGCGGGTCCGATGCCCGAACGGTATGACGCTGGATGCCGCCGATGTTCTTGGAGATTGCGGCGGACGTGCCGCACGCGTCACGCCCCGCGGGGCACGGGCGTGGCCAGGGACACCAGCCTTGACATCCCCCAATGATGTGGCGAGCATGAGCGCCAGCAGAGGGCTGGCGATAGCGCATCTCGGAGATTCCATATGTCGAAGTGCCTGCAACTGGAAACCATCGCGGGCGGTGTCTTACAACTGACGATTGACATTCCGGGTAAGAAGGTCAACACACTGTCGCAGCCGGTGATGAGCGAATTGGCCGAAGTCGTGGAGACTCTGGAATCCATGACCGATGCCTCGGGATTGGTGTTTCGGAGTGGCAAAGCGGGGCAATTCATCGCGGGCGCTGACCTGAACGAACTGGCAGCGCTGATGTGGTCCTCGCGCGAAGAAGTCGCCCAGAAAATGGAATCGGGTCACGCCCTGTTTGACCGGATCAGCCGCCTGCCGTTTCCAACGGTCGCCGCCATTGACGGCCATTGTATGGGGGGTGGGACCGAGTTGATTCTGGCCATGGATCAGCGTGTTGCCGCGAACAATCGGTCGACACGGATCGCGCTGCCGGAAGTGAAAGTGGGTTTGATTCCCGGATGGGGAGGCACGCAGCGGATGCCGCGGCTGATCGGGCTGCAGCACGCCATCGAGATGATTTGCTCGGGGGATCCACTGTCCGCTCGTCGCGCGGCTGAACTGGGGCTGGTGTTCGACGCGGTTGCCGAGGACCAACTGCTGGACGTGGCGGTTCGCTTGCTCGCAGACGCTCGCGAGCAGGAGACCTGGCGTGCCCAGCGTGAGAAATTCAGCCAACCGCTGGGGCTCAGTGAAGATCAGTCCCAGTTTGCGTTTGTGTGTGCCGAGGGACAGGTTCGAGGCAAGACCAAGGGACACTATCCGGCGCCGTTGGCAGCCCTCAAAGCCATGCGCGAAGGTCTCAACCTGCCGCTTGATGAAGGTCTCTGCGTTGAACGCGAAGTGGCCATGGAAGTTACGGGGTCGGAAATCTCATCAAATCTGATTGGCGTGTTCTTCATGAATAATGCACTGGCGCGAGATCGAGGTGTGGAGTCCGCGTCTGTTGAGGCTGTGCCGGTGGATCGCGTGGGAGTATTGGGGGCCGGCTTGATGGGTTCCGGTATCGCCACGGCCCACGCGCGGGCGGGGATTTCCAGCGGCATGGTCGACGTCGACGACCAGCGTCTCAAAGACGGAGTTCAACGGGCGGCGCACGTGGTGCAAAGTCGCATTCAAATCGGTCGCGCCACACCGGCCGATTTGCAGTCTCTGCTCAGCCTGCTCAATACGTCGACGTCGCAACGCCTGTTCGCGGACTGTGATGTTGTTGTTGAAGCCATCACCGAGAACGAACAACTCAAGACGGACATGTATCGCCAGATTGCCCCGGACCTGAAACCCGGAGCCATTCTGGCGAGCAACACATCGACAATTTCCATTACGCGGATGGCGGAATCCGCTCCGGATCCACAGAGGTTTGCCGGGCTGCACTTCTTCTTTCCCGTGGATCGCATGCAGCTGGTGGAAGTGATTCGTGGTGAACAGACCAGCGACGAGACCGTGGTGACACTCGTCGAACTGGCGCGGCGCATCAAAAAAGTCCCCATTGTTTGTAACGATTGTCCTGGGTTTCTCGTCAACAGAATCCTGCTGCCGTATATGAACGAGGCTCTGTTGTTGTTGAATGCAGGAGCCACTCTGGACCAGATCGACAAGGCGGCTACCCGGTTCGGCATGCCCGTCGGACCGATCGCTCTGCACGACATGGTCGGACTCGATACGGCCTACTACGCCGGACAAGTGATGCTGGCCGGTTTCAGCGATCGGGCGGTGATGACGCCCCTGCTGGGAGAACTGGTCGAGGCTGGACGACTGGGAAAGAAATCCGGGGCGGGATTTCGCAAATTTACGGGCCGCAAATCGAGACCCGTGGAGGACCCGGACCTGCTGCCGTATCTGGAAGCCCATCGCACCGAGCAGCGTGAGTTGACGTCCGAAGAGATCACCGATCGCTTGATGTTGCCGATGTTGCTGGAAGCCACCCGTGTGCTGGAAGACAACATTGTGCGCGAGCCGGCCCATGTCGATATGGGCCTGATCCTGGGAATTGGTTTTCCTTCGTTCCGCGGAGGATTGTTGCGCTGGTCTGACAATCTGGGGCCGGCAGAAGTTCTCAAGAAGGTCGAACAGTATCAGCATCTCGGCAGGCGTTTTGAACCGACGGAAAGTCTGCTGGCGCTGGCGGCAACGGACGGGCGATTCTATCCAAAATCGGAAAATTCCGTTTAAACAGAGCTCGGTGATCTCGGTCTGAGGAGTGATGCGATGAGGAAAGCGGTGGTCATTGACGCGGTCAGAACTGCGGTCGGAAGAGCTTCGGGCGACCAAGGCTGGTTTCGCGACGTGCGTTCCGAGGACTTGTCGGCTCATGTCATCCGGTCCATTGTCGAGCGGACGGGGATCGATCGCGGCCTGATCGAAGACGTGCGTTGGGGCTGTGTACAGCAACAAGGGGAACAGGGATTTGATATCGGCCGGATCGCAGCCCTGATCGCCGACCTGCCGATCGAGGTGGGTGGCGTGACCATCAATCGCAATTGTGGTTCGAGCCTGCAGGCGATCAATGATTGTGCAGCGAGTATCGCGGCCGAATGCGAGGACGTTCAAATCGCTGGCGGAGTGGAACACATGGACCACATTCCCATGAACAGAGGATATGATCCGGCGCCCTCACTATTTCGGCGACATAGCGAGGCTGTGATGCACATGGGGCTTACGGCTGAATACCTGGCCCTCAAATACGAAGTGTCGCGCCCGGCACAGGACGCGTTTGCCTTGCGCAGCCACCGGCTGGCCGCGCAAGCGACCGACAATGGCGAATTTGCAGACGAAGTGGTGCCCACCTGGGGGCGGGATGAAACCGGGCTCAAGACGCGGATCACTCGAGATCAGTGTATCCGCGCTGACAGCAGCATCGAGGCCTTGGCGCGACTGTCGCCGGCATTCAACCCCGCCGGGGGAAGCGTGACAGCCGGAAACAGTTCTCCGATCAACGTGGGAGCGGCCGCCTTGTTGATCATGTCCGAAGACAAAGCCCGCGAGCTGGGAATTCAGCCGCTGGCGCGGATTCGTTCGATGGCGGTGGCCGGTGTCGATCCATCGGAAATGGGGATCGGTCCGGTGCCCGCCGTGCATAAGGCGCTGAAACGGGCTGACATCTCACTGGATGAGATCGATTGCGTGGAATTGAACGAGGCCTTTGCAGTCCAAGCCCTGTCCGTTCTCAAGCTGCTGGGACTTGCTGAGGACAAAGTCAACACCCGCGGGGGGGCGATCGCCATTGGACATCCGTTAGGGGCCAGCGGGGCTCGGATCGCCACCACTCTGTTGCACCGCATGAAAGATTGCGGCGCACGGTTCGGATTGGCCACTATGTGTATCGGGCAAGGGCAGGGTGTGGCGACGATCTTCGAATCCTGTGCGGCTTGACGATCGCTGCTGAGGCCGACGATGGACCGAGCTGGTAGGGGGCGGACAAGGCAGGCGATGGCATTCAGCGAGCGAGGGATGTATGGCGAAGAATCAGTCTCAGTCGTCAGTCACATTGGCTTTGGGAGGCGGAGGGGCACGTGGGGTCGCTCACCTGGGAGTGATCGAAGTGCTGTTGGAAGCCGGCTTGCGGTTCGAACGTCTGGTGGGCATCAGTATCGGAAGCCTGGTCGGGGCGATGTACGCGTTTCAGCAGGACATTGCCGAAGTCCAGACGCACTCGCTGGCCTACCTGTTGTCCGAGCGTTTTCAGCGGCACCAGCGGACGCTGTTCGGGACAATTTCTGGCGAAGAAGCGGATGCCGGCGGTCTGTTCTCCTGGTATGACCGCATCAAGGACTACTTACGAGCCAATCGGTTGTTTCACCGCGTTGTGACTCAAAATGCTCTGCTGCCCGCTATGATCCTGCAGGACGTTGTCGATAACCTGCTGCCGGACGCCGATATTGCGGATGCCGAGATTCCGTTGAGTATCGTGGCGGTCGATCTGCGCAGCGGGCACCGGGTTGTGCTGGAAAAAGGTTCGGTGCGACAGGCGGTTCGCGCATCGGCTTCTTTGCCGGGGATTTTTCCTCCGGTCGAATTCGAAGGCATGCAACTTTGTGATGTGGGCGTGTTCTGCTCACTGCCAACGACCGTTGGTGTGTCTTACGGCCACGGCACATTGGTTGCGGTGGATGTCAGTTCTGATTTACGACCATTGGACTGTTGCGAGACGGCTCTGGATGTCCTGATGCGGATGGACGAAATTGGCGAATCGCTGTTTCGCAAACATGTCCGCAATGCTGCGGATGTCGTGATTCAACCCAAAGTGTCCCATGTCGAGTGGTTCGATTTTTCGTCCGCTCCACAACTGATCGATGCCGGGCGGGTTGCTGCACGGAATGCGCTGCCTGAACTGGGGTCGAGGTCATGTACCTGAGTCTCTGTGCTCTGCACCGGCACCAAAGTCGCAGACGGGGGCCACGGACCGCCTTGCGCTTTCGTGCCTGCGGTCGCTACCGCGATGTGACCTGGACAGACTATCGCCGGCACGCCGACAACGTGGCCTCAGGACTCATCGGCCTGGGAGTGCGGCCCGGTGATCGTGTGGGAATTCTCTCCGAAAATCGATGGGAGTGGCTGGCCGCCGATCACGCCATGCTCAGTTGCGGAGCCGCAACCGTTCCTCTGCACGCTCCATTGTCCGCCGCCCAGGTTGCCTATCAGCTGGGGCACAGCGGAGCGCGGGGGCTATTTGTCAGTACGCAGGAACAAACTGATAAAGTGTTGCAGGTCCTGGAAGACCTACCGGACCTCGAGTTTCTGGTGTCGTTTGAAGCCGTGGACGTTGGCCGCTCGCGGTTGACTTACTCGACCTGGGACGGACTGCGACACCGGGGACATCAGAACGGCGACGCCGGACGCACCGAGATTGCCCGGCGGGAAGCCGATTTGGATCAGGACTCCCTGGCAACCATCATTTATACCAGTGGCACGACCGGGAATCCCAAGGGTGTCATGTTGACGCATGGCAACCTGTTGTCCAACGCGCTGTCGACAGGAACCATCTCGCTGGTCAGTGCTCAGGATGTATTGATGAGTTGGTTACCCTACAGTCACATTTATGCGCGGACGGTCGACCACTACCTGACCACAGAAACCGGGACGATTGTCGCGCTGGCTGCCTCGGTTGACACCCTGGTCGACGACTTGAAGTCCATCAAGCCGGCCTGGATCACGTCCGTGCCTCGGTTCTACGAAAAAATCTGGTCGAGTGTTTCGCAGCTCGATCCCGACAGTCGGCGCATCCAGCTGCATGCCATCTTTGGCCCCAACATGACTCAGTTGTGTTCCGGTGGGGCGCCGTTACCGCAGCATGTCTGCCTGGGTTTTTTCGAGGCGGGCCTGCCGCTGCTTGAAGGATACGGTTTGACGGAGACGTCTCCCGTGATCTCATTCAACAGCCTGAATGATTATCGGATCGGGAGTGTGGGGCTCGCCTTACCGGGTGTTGATGTGCGTATTGCCGCGGACGGCGAGATCCTGACCAGAGGACCTCACGTCATGCCTGGCTACTGGGAAAACGCCGATGCCACCCGGCAGGCGATTGTCGAGGGTTGGTTTCACACGGGCGACATCGGTCGGCTGGACGACGACGGTTATCTATTCATAACCGGTCGCAAGAAAGACCTGATTATCACCTCGGGAGGCAAGAACATCGCTTCCAGCGAAATCGAGCGTCTGCTGGTCAGCGATCCCTATATCGACCAAGCCGTGGTCTACGGCGACGGACGTCCATTCATCTCTGCGATGCTGGTCCCGGATTTTGAAGCATTGGCCACCGTTGAAGCCGGCAGGGATTTGTCGCCCACGGGCGACTACCTGAAGCAGACGGCCCTGCTGACGTTCTTTCAAGAACGGGTCACGATGGCGTTGGAGTCGGTTGGTCATACGGAACGAGTCAAACGATTCATTGTTCTCGCTCGGCCATTTGACCTGGAGGCCGAGGAACTGACGGCCACCTTGAAAGTCCGCAGACAATTCCTGATTGAAAAACACAAACATGCTCTGGCAGAGCTCTACCAGCGCAGTGCCGCAGACTGAAAATTCTGGTGCCGGCCAGCTCCGAACGCGTTAGTGAAAAAACACACTTTCGGCCGTTCGCCGCAGAATCCAGTCGCGATCGTCGTCCGACAGGAAGTCCAGGCCCGAGCTGATCAGGTCGATCGACCCCTTGTAAGTGTGACCGGGATCGACCTGAAATGGGCAATCGGTAGCCCACATCAACCGTTCGGGACCGAAGGCGTCAAACACTTGACGAATCATGGGATTCAGGTCGTGGTAGGGCGGACGCTTGGCTCCCAAGGCATAGAATGCCGAGACTTTGACGTACACCTGGCGGTGACGGGCCATGCCGCACAGCTGTTTGACTTCGCGGGGGTCAATCTGGCCGCTGACGCCAATCCGCGCCAAGTGGTCAATTACCACGGGAGTGTCAGGAAAATCCCGGCACATGCGGTCCAGAGCCGGGATCTCGGCCGGGTCGATCAGGCAGCACATGGCCAGCTGTTCTTCGCCGCCGGCAGTGAACATGCGGTGCATGCTGCTGGAACTGAGCCAGCGGTCCACGGGCTGGTTCTTGGGATAGATCCGAAAACCGCGGACTCCCAGCCCCTTGAGCTTGCGCATTTCCAGGTCGGGACGCGGTGCATCCTGGTCGATCACCGCCACGCCGGAGAACATGCCGGGGAATCCGCGGATGCTGTCCAGCATGTAACTGTTGTCATAGCCGTAAAACGACATCTGGATCAGCACCACGCGATTGACGCCCACCGGACGCATGTGCTGTTGTAACTGTTGGGCCGTGAAACTCAACGGCGCCATGTTCAACCTGCGGAATCCGGCGGCCAGCGGATAGCGTTCGGTGTCCGGGGTCCAGACGTGCGAGTGAGCGTCGATGAATTTCATGGGATTTCGTGCCCGGTTTCGAGCGCAGTTCTAGGATTTGGCTTGTTGGTAGAAGTACTTCCTGACCAGGTCTTCCGGTGGTGGAGCGGTACATTTGGTGACCAGGTAGGTGGCCGCAAAGGACGTGAACAGGCCGACGATGATCGGGTTGAAATTGAACAACTGATAGGGCTGAAAGAAGCTGCCGTTTTCGCCGAACATTCCCGCAACGTACATCGAAAGATGCGCGGCGAATCCGGCCAGCATGCCGGCGATGCAGCCGGTGCTGTTGGATCGCGGCCAGTAGAGTGCGAAGACCATGGGGGCCAGAAATGCGGCCGCCAACCCGCTGCCGGTGTAGACGATGATGTCTTGCAGAAACTGGGGAGGATTCACGGCGCCCAGCATGGCTCCCGTGCCAACGATCAACGTGAACAGATAGCTCAGGATCTTGATCGATCGTTCCTGGGCGCGGGGGTTGATGTTCCGTTGGTAGATGTCGCGGACCAGTGCGGAACTGATCATCAACAGAAAACTGTCCACCGTTGACATCACAGCAGCGAAGGGAGCTGCCACCAGGAGCCCGGCCAGCCAGCCGGCTCCGATGTTCTCGGTCAGGAACACGGCCATCGCCGGCATGATGCGATCGGGTTCCCCTTCCATTCCCGGCATCAGGATCCGAGCGCAGCAGAAGATGATGACCAGCGGGAAGTAGATCATCGAGTAGTAGATGGCGACGGTGAAAATCGAACGCCGCAACGTCTGTGAATCCTTAAAAGCCATCAGGCGGACCATGCTACTGGGCTGGCCGGCTCCCGAAATTGCCCACATGAAGAAGAAGCTGAAGGCCAGGCTCAGCGGCAGGAATCCGTTCACATCTTTTGGTTTGGCACTGGGGCCAGGACCGGTGACATACAGACCTGGTCGCGGATGGTCGAGTTTTCCGTTTGCATTGCGGTCCTCACCGTCGTCGAGTTTTCCGTTGCCGTTGCGATCTTCTTCACCACCATACACATAAGACTGCAGGCGCAGGCTGGCCGGGTCGATCCGCAGGCTGTCTCGGAATCGAGTCGCTGGATTCTCAGCCACCCGTGTTTTGTCACCAGGCGACATGATTTCCAGAATCGGGACTTCGCTGGCACGGGTTGTACCGGAGGCGATGACCGTGGTCCGCGTCACACGAAACAGACGCTGTTTGCCGGTCGCTTCGTCCTCCAGGCGTAACCAATCACCTTGCTGGATCGCCACGAGCTCTGCCGACGCTTCGCTGACCGTGACCGTCGCGGTGCCGACTTCCGGGGGAACCATGGCAATCATCTCTGTTGTGGCAAACTTCAATGCCCCTGTGCCAGGCGGAGCCAATTTACCGATGAGCAGCAGCGCCAATGGCAACATGATCAGGACTCCGGTTACCATCACCACGCCCTGCATCACGTCGGTCCAGACCACGGCGTGGAATCCGCCATAGGTCGTGTAGATGATGACGGCCACTCCGAACGTCAACAGGCAGATCAGGTAGCCGGCATCGGCGCCCTCCAGAAATCCGATGCCCTGAATCCAACCGCCGACGTGTGTTGTGGCGTCCTGAAACATCCCCACATCGGCGACCAGTGTCTTCAGGATCAGGCTGCCGGATTTGAACTGGGCGACCAGATTGAAGATCATGAAGAACACGATCAGCGAAACTGCGAGCAGGCCGAAGCCCGGACTGCGAAACCGGTCCCGCAGAATATCGGGTACCGTGATCGCACCGGCAGTCCGTGCCACATTGTTGATGCGTTTGCCGAGCAAGCCCATGGCGCAGATGGGGACCACAATGTAGCTGCCGATCCACAGGCCGAGGATCCAGCCGTGGGTGTAGATCTTGGCGGGGAAGCCGGTGAAGCTGCCGCCACTGGCGCTCGTCGCCGCGAAGGTCAACGCAAATGCCCAGACACCCAGGCCGCGACTGCCCAAGAAATACTCACTCAAGAAACTCTTGCCCTTGAGCAGTTGGTTGGATAGGGCTGCCAACGCGAACACCGCCAGCGTGTACAGCAAAAATGTCCACAATGCTGCATTGGATGTGCCAGCAGCCAGTAAGTACGAAAGGCCATTCACGACGGGTCTCCTTGGGCATCGACGCTGGTTTCGACAGTCGCGGATTCGTTTTCAGGGTCCCGGCCCAGATCATCGTCCTGCATGTAACAGAAGCAGAACCAGATCGTGAAAATGTCCGCCACGATCCAGGGGACGAGGATGCCCCAGAACAGCCAGGTTGGAATTCCCAGAGTGGTACTGAACGTGGCCGCGTCGACCGATTCGTCGTAGCCCGTGAAGTAGCAGAAGGGAACAGCCCACACCAAGCCCACGGCCCAGACACTGAAGATCCACAGGGCTTCCCGCCGGCTGTTTACAAACACCGGCGCGAATTCTTCGGAATGGGCTTGTGACGGTGTGTTGTCCATCGGAGAGCCTTTTTGAGCGTGGGGCATGTCAGCTTCAGACGCTCCGGTCGAACCACGATGCGGGCTGGATTCTCAGGCGCGCCTGGTGGTCTGCAAAACAGACAAGGCAAATCCTACCGGTCTGATCCTCGTGGAGTCAATTCAGGGGATGCGTTTGTCGGCATTCCATCAGGGATCTATACTTCGGGGAGTATTCAAATCGGGACACCGTAATTTGGGACAGTGAGCATGCCAGCCGAACGGGTGCGGGAATCGCGCGTGGGTTTTGTGGGGGCGGGGCGGATGGCCACGGCCTTGGCAACCGGTCTTTGCCGCCAGTTGTTACGACCCGAACAGATCGTCGCCAGTGACTCAAGTGAGTCGGCCAGGCGGGCGTTTACCGAATCGACCACGGCCCGCGCCGTGGACGCGAATCTGACCGTGTTTGCCGAGTCGGACATTGTGTTTCTGGCAGTCAAACCTCATCAGGTCGCAGACGTGATCGCCGAAGTGGCGGATCACGTCCGGCCCGATCATCTTGTGATCTCGATCGCCGCGGGAATCTCGCTGGCCCAGCTTGAACGCGATTTGGGCGGCGCGTGTCGCGTGGTGCGGGTGATGCCCAACACGCCGTGTCTTATCGGCCACGGAGCCGCGGCGTTCGCCCTGGGAGATGCTGCGTCGGCCAGTGACGCGCAGTTGGTAAGCGACCTGCTGTCGACCGTGGGGATCGCGATCCCAGTACCCGAGCAGCAGATGGATGCTGTGACCGGGCTATCCGGTAGTGGCCCCGCCTTCGTCTATCAGGTCATCGAGGCCTTGAGCGATGGTGGTGTGCGGATGGGATTGCCGCGGCCGACGGCTACGCAGCTTGCCGCCCAGACCGTGATGGGAGCCGCTCGGATGGTCCTCGAGACTGGGGAGCACCCCGGCACACTGAAGGACGCGGTTGCCAGTCCGGGTGGGACGACGATTGCCGGACTGCATGCGCTGGAACGAGGCGGTTTGCGTGCCGCACTGATGGACGCCGTCGAATCGGCCACCGTGCGGGCGTCCGAATTGGATTAAACGACATAATCGGATCGATCGATTGTTCGTTTTTCGTCTCAGCGCTGCGGAGTCCCGCCTTGTTGGATCGTGACGTTTGACAAGTGTTGTGGGCAAGGTAGCTTCGTATGAGCCTCCGTTGCGCCGAGATTGTAATGCGGGGCTCTGCGAGCGGAACCTCATGCGACTCATCTCGCTAACAGGTTCCGATGGATGCACTTAAGATGTGTTGGGCACGAGAACCTGCGCCATGTCGATGGAGCGGACTATCACCGAAGACAGCCGGTTTCCTGAGATACGGAATCAGGGAGGCGGTAACGCGGCGGATGCTTCGCGGATTCTCATCGAATTGATTGAGTTGTCCAAGCAAACCCTCCGCGAACAGGAAGTCGACTCAGAATCGATCAACGGAGTGATTTCCCGAAGCGCGTTGCGGATCTTGATGGCCGCTTTGCACATTCGTGATGCTGCCACCGTTCTCCATTCACGCAATGCCGCGACCATCGCCGTCGGAATTGCTCAACAATTGGGCTGGGAAGGTCGCGAACTGCACGTACTGGAAATCGCGACTTTGCTGCACGATGTCGGGAAAATCGGCATCCCCGACAACATCCTGTACAAGCCCGGTAAGTTGAGTCCGGACGAGACGGATTTGATGTCTCTGCATGAGCATCTGGCAATTGATGTTCTGCAGGCACTGCGTGTCGATCCTGATTTGCTGGAGATCATCAGTCAGTCACGCAGCCACTTCAATGGCGCGACGGATGGACATCGCCGAGTCGGTTTTGAGATTCATCAAGGTGCCCGCATTCTGTCGGTTGCTGACGCCTACGACTCGCTAGCTACCGATCAGGTGTATCGCGATGCCAAACCACATGATGAGATCATGTCGATTCTGGTTTCCGCCGCGGGAACGCAATTCGATGGCAACGTGATCGGTGCCTTACAACGCTGGATTGAAACCAACGAGGATCGATTGGCTCAGTTGAGGAATGGTCGGACCGGTCCTCCAGCCCTGCCTGACGACTCGAATACAGTTTGCTCGCTACCCTCGGTATTCACTCATCTGTACCAACTCGAAAGTCTGTATGACGGTTTCTTCGTACTGGATTCCGACAAACGATTCGTCGTTTGGAGTTGCGGAGCGGAGGCGCTGTTGGGAATCAAGGCCCGCGATCTGTTACAGGAGACGTGGTCCAGCCACCGGCTGCCCTACGCTGACCAATCCGGGGAACAGGAGCTGCACGGTGACGACTCACCCCTGCTGCAGGCCCTCAGTACGAGAAAGGCAGCTACAAACACCGTTCAGATGCAACGGCATGACGGCAAGTGGCTCAAGGTGGAACTGCAGTCGGTACCTCTGATCGATCTGCACGGGCAAATCCAAGGAGTCGTACAGATCTTTCAGGACCAGAGCTGTTTGGGCCGCGGTCCCTATGCCTACCGTGAACTCAAACTGAGAGCCAGTAGCGACGCACTGACGTCTCTGGCAAATCGAGGTGAACTCGAAACTCAATTGATGTTGATGGTTTCAGAGTACCACAAGCGTGCAAATCACAGCGAGTTCTCAGTGCTGTTTCTGGACATTGACTATTTCAAGAGTATCAACGACCTCCACGGCCACGCGATCGGTGATCGGGTCTTGGTGGAGCTCGCCCGATTACTAGAAAATGAAACCTATTCCGGTGAATTGATCGGCCGATACGGCGGTGAGGAATTCGTCGTCTTGTGTCCGGATACGGACATCAATCACGCTGTGCAGCGCGCGGAGAGGTTGCGCGGAGCCATTGGCCGGCATGTTATTGAAGGGATCGATCTGGATGTGACCGCCTCGTTTGGCGTTGCCGAGATTGAAAAAGGCGATTCGGCCGAGAGCATCATCCGCCGCGCTGACGCGGCCATGTATCAGGCGAAGAGGCAGGGCCGAAATCGGGTCAGTTCCTTGTGCAGCAGCAACGGGGATGAACAATCTCCGGAAGACGAAGCATCTGGTCAGGTCGACTTCTGTTTGCGCGACTCGTTCTACGCCTGCGTCGCCAAGGAGATGATCGTTCACAAACTGGGCGGGTTCATCAACGAAGTGCAGGCCAAACTTGTCGAAGTCGCGCCGACACGGGCCGTACTGCGAGTCGGTGTCAAGGGGTTACTTCCGTTCTGGGGGACCAATCCAGAACGTCAGCCCGTTGAGCTTGAGATGGAATTTGCTCCCGTGCCACGGATGCCTCGAGCGGTTTCCAGTCGCGTGTGTGTCACGGTTTGGATTCGGCCACTGGGCTGGATTCGGGATCCCGTTGCGTTTCAAGTGCGGGCCAAGTCTGTGTACAAGATCTTCAAGGAGTACTTTGCCGCGGAGTGATTTGGTGTCGCGCAGCGGCATTTCCGTCGGTCAAGTTGTCAACTCTGACGGTTGTGCCACCAGTACGGATTGGTCGGGTTGTGATACGACTGTGAGTTGTGGCGATTCGTGGCCCGGTCAATCTGGATGCCAGACGGATAATCCGCACATGAGAGAAAGCCGGAGTACCGGGATTATCCGATACCGTAAGCAGGCGCGCATGTCGCGCGACTGTTGATGGTCCGGGAATACTCTGGTGAAATCGAATCTTCTTCTGACATGCGCGCTCGGCGCGCTGCTGCTGCAGGCCGGTTGCTGCGGCGTGAGGGCTGTTCCCTGTTGCGATACCACGTGCGCACCGGGTTCACACTTCGCATGGCCCGCATGGCCACGGCGTTCCGCATGTCGACCCGTCGCGTGCCGTCCCGCACGCTGGCTGAAGTCCTGGACTCCGGGTTGGTGCGACGATTGCCTGACGGGTCACCTGGCACGTGGCAAAGCCCGCCGTCAACTGCGTCAGTGTGGTCAGCACTCCCAGGACTTCAAATCCGGTTTTGTACAGGCGTTTGAGGACCTGGCGGACGGATCATTGGGAGCCATCCCCGCGGTGCCGCCGAAGAAATACTGGACGGCCTATTATCGCACACCGGAAGGCCAGCAATGTGCCCACTCGTGGTTTGAGGGCTACCAGGCTGGTGTGGATGCGGCCCGTCTTGAAGGTCATGTTGGCTTCAACCGCGTGGCTTCATCCACAGATGCGCGCTCTGGGGCTGGCGTTCCGTTTCCCGGCCAGCCGCACGGTTTTGAGAATTGGCCTGCCGTGCCGTCGTATGACAGTGAACCCGCTCGTCATCCCGCGGATGCTGGCTTGCATGTGCCTCTGCCGAATCTGCCAACTCCGGTTCCCCGTTCGCCCGTTTCTCCCAGGCCCGCTCTCCCGACGCCCCCGACGCCGATGCCTCCGCTGCCCCCCCCGACGCCGATGCCCCCGACGCCGATGCCTCCGACGCCTGCTTCGGCCCTCAGGCCATGGTCCGGCGTCGGCCAGCAGCGTGTTGGAGCCGCCGGTGTCCAGGCCCCCTTGCGGTCCGGATGGTCCGGCAGTGAATACGCGGTGCCGCGGATTGGCTATCCGCAGTTGGGTGGCGGGTCGCCGGCGAAGTCGGCAGGCGGCGCCTACCAGAATTATCGCGGATCGTCGTTCACATCATCAGCCGAGTGAGAAGAGAGCGTTTGAGACATGTCCGCGTTTCTCCAGGAATACCGAGGATGAGCAGTACCACCCGATCCTGTTGTGATCTGGCAGGCACGTGTGCCCGGGCCGGAGTTGATCGTTGTCGGACTCGACATCCGGGACGTCTGGCGGCAGGCATGACTGTGGGCAGCGTGCTGCTGTTGATGGTGACGGGCTGTGCAGCGTTTCGCCCGTTGGACGGCATGCCGGCACGGTACGTGCCCGAGTCGATCAAGAGCCCTTCGCGATCGAACAAGAAGACGATCGATTTGTCCCTGCTCGCCCAGCGGAAGCCACGGGAGCATCTGGTGGGGCCCGGTGATGTTCTCGGTGTCTATGTCGACGGGGTGCTGGGAAAACCCAATGAACCACCACCGGTGCACATGACCGAGAATCGCATTGTGCCTCCTTCGCTGGGGTTCCCGATTCCGGTGCGCTCCGATGGCAGCATCTCACTGCCATTGCTCAAGACACCATTGCAGGTCAACGGGATGACGTTGGGCCAGGTTGAGTCCCTGGTGCTCAAGGCCTATACCGTGACACAAAAGACTCTGAATGCTGACAATGCTCGAATTCTCGTCAGCTTGCAGCAACCGCGGACGTACCGGGTGATGGTGGTGCGGCAAGAAGCGGGAACGGATGTGGGTGGCGACTTCGGTGGTTTCAATCCCGGAGCTCTCAAACGCGGCAGCGGTCAGGTCGTAGCGTTGCCCGCCTACGAAAACGATGTCATGCACGCCCTGGCGGCCACAAATGGACTGCCCGGTCTTGATGCCGAGAACACGATCTACATCGTGCGACAACGTCAGGCGGTAGCGGCGGCCAATCCACCGCAGGCCAAGCCCCCAACTTCCGGGCATGCGCATCCTCCGAGCAACCCGGTGACAGGTTTTCAACGTGCGACCCAAGTGCGGCAAACCGCAGGCTGGTCGGTGGGGGACGGGCCCGTCGCTGGACTTCCACGGGCCCGGGCCAGATCCTATCGAGCCGCGTATGCGCCGCTGGGACTGCAGACGCCGACCACCGCCGGTCCGGTGGTCGTAAACAGCGATTCCCGTTGGGCTGCGATGCAGGGGATTCCTGGGGATGCTCCCTATCAGCAGTCGACTGACGGCTGGTCGTCGCATTCCGTCAATCCGTTGACGATCGAGAATCCGCGGATCCTGACGATTCCAATTCGGTTGAGCGCTACCGACCGTCCCAGTTTTCAAGAGAGCGATGTGATTCTGCAGGACGGCGATATCGTATTCATCGAGTCGCGAGATACCGAGATTTTCTATACCGGCGGCCTGCTGGGTGGCGGCCAATTCACTCTGCCACGCGACTACGATCTGGATGTCCTGGGGGCGATTGCCATTGCGCAAGGACGCTCGGCGGGGCAGATGTCTGACACGAGCGTGTTTGGGGCATCGGCGCTGAACCAGGACGTCTCTGTCAGCGCGAGCAAGTTGATTGTGTTGCGCAGCATGCCCAACGGCAGTCAGGTGCCGATCAAGGTCGACTTGTACAAAGCTCTACGCAATCCCGCAGAACGGTTGACGATTCGTCCAGGAGACTATCTGGTATTGCAATATACACCGCTGGAGGCGATCGGGGCTTTCGTGGAACGCTATATTTTGCAGAGCGCGGTGTTTGGACTGGCGGCCTCTCAGGTCAACGGCGGCTAGCGACGCGCGCGGACGCTGCGTTGCATTGGCTGAATCGCCGCCAGCGTCCAGAGAGTGCTATCGGAATCTCGCTTGGCCGCCATCCGACAGGCCCGCGGCTCACCAGATTCCCGGCGGGCACGTGGAGCCTGGGCGGAAACCGGCTATTCCTCCAGAAGGGTTCTCAATTCGATCAAGTGTGGCGTGATCTTGGTCGCTGTTCGAGCGAGAACCGGGCGATCCGACGTATTGCATTTGGAAATGTGGCCATACACCCGACGCCAGGTCGCAAACAACGAGACGATCTCGTTGTGCAGCTGTTTCCTGTCGACCCGGCTGATCAGCCCTTCGTGAATGTGATGTGTCGCTTCGGCGAAGGCGGCTGATTCCTTCAAGGCTTCGGTACGGAATGGTTCCGACTTGCGATTGAGCCAGCGGTTAGTATCGATATCAAGGTGGTCCGCCAGGATTTCCAAACTGGCGGCCAGCTCGATGGCTGGCTTCAGAATGCCGGTTGTGCCCAGTTGCAGCGACTGACGCAGCGCGGCCAGAGTGTGTTCGATGTCGCTCAACACACTCAGAGCCGATTGGCTCTTCAGTTGCGAATAGGCCACCAGGAATTG
>Ga0315336_1003507_pt1 | contig 20666 bp, 18 predicted proteins | sample ASW5metaG_FD_204512 | JGI IMG/M metagenome (GOLD analysis project Ga0315336, IMG submission 204512) | Ammonia-oxidizing marine archaeal communities from Monterey Bay, California, United States - ASW #5 | ecosystem: Environmental > Aquatic > Marine > Intertidal zone | place: USA: California... | reverse complement strand
TACCTTGAAACCACTCCACATACTTCATACTGAAGCCGCCTCTGGCTGGGGTGGCCAAGAGATTCGTGTATTTCAGGAAGCAAAATTGCTTCTCGAAAGGGGTTGCAGGGTTTCTGTGGTGTGTCGGCCTGGAAGTTCCCTGGAGGAACATTGCCGGTCCTTTTCCGACTCTCAATTCAATATTAAGTCTATTAAAATGAACAGAGCCTTTAGTCTTAAGGCGTTCAACACCTTATATGGATACATTAACCAAATAAACCCGGACATTATTCATACGCACAGTTCTATTGATAGTTGGCTTGGTGGCATTGTGGGAAAAACAGTTGGCATTCCTGTTGTTCGCACTCGACATGTTTCGTTGCCAGTGAAAGATTTTTTCCCAAACCATCTTCTATACTCATACTTTCCGGAACGAATTTTAACCAGTGGTCATGCTATCTCTGATATGGTTAAAAAGATTCGTTGTGTTGATCCACGAAAGGTTGTGTCTATTCCAGCTGGAGTCGACCTACGCAAATTCAACTCTGCTATTTCTGGAGAAAAAATTCGTGCAGAATTGAAAGTTAAACCTGATCAGGCGCTTGTGGGAAAAATAGGAGTTATCCGGGGTTGGAAAGGGCATGACTATTTTCTTGAGGCTATTCCTTTAATTTTACGACAGATTCCTAATGCGCAGTTTGTGATTGTGGGTGACGGCCCAGGTTTCAATCAAATTAAATCTAAAGTCAAGATAGCAGACTTGGAAAGTAAGGTAGTTCTTCTTGGGCATAGAGAGGATGTCCCAGAAATTATGGCGGCTTTGGATGTACAGGTTCTGGCTTCATTTGCTGGAGAGGGTACGCCGCAAGTTATACCCCAGGCGTTTGCGATGAAAACCCCAATAGTTGGAACAAAAATAGCCTCGATTCCCGAACTTCTAGGAAATGGTGAGCGGGGGGTGTTAATAGAACCCAAAAATGCGCCAAGCCTCGCCGAAGGTATTTTGAAATTGATTGAGGATCCTAATCTTGCAGTTGGCCTAACGAAAAAAGCATATTCGTTCTGCCAAAACGAATTGACGATAGATAAAATGATGGAAGCGACCTTAGCCATATATGAAGAAGTCGTTTTTTCTTCTGCACAATAACCGGATTCACTGCAAACTTTCTGACCCACTATGAAAATCGCGGTCGTTAGACAAAAATATGTAAACTATGGTGGGGCTGAGCAATTTGTTTCTGGGTACGCTAAGCATCTTGCAGATGCTGGCCATAATATACATATCTTTGCTAATCATTGGACGCCTTCCAACCATCCTAATATCCGAGTGCACCCTGTTCGCTCGGTCAACCTGAGTTCCTTTTTAAGAACTTTGTCATTCGCCTCTTTCGCTCTCCAGGCGGTTCATGCCGAACGATTCGATATAGTCCAAAGTCACGAACGGATTTGGTCTCAGGATATTTATCGAGCTGGCGACGGATGCCACCGTGAATGGCTGGAAAAAAGAGCCAGTTATTTACCGGTCTTAAAAAAACTATCATTAAAATTTAATTTTTTTCACCAGTTGGTTTTGAAGCTTGAAAAGAGAATTTTTGAAGACGGACAATGCAAAAAAATTATAGCTATTTCAGAGATGGTCAAGCGAGACATACTAAAGCATTATCAGCTTCCAGAAGATAGAATAGAGGTAGTTTATAATGGTGTCCAGTTGGATAGATTCCACCCGAGTAATAGAAATCGTTTTCGAAGTCAAGTGCGCGACCAGCTTGGAGTTTCTGGTGATGAGATAATGTTTTTGTTTGTTGGATCTGGGTTTGAAAGAAAGGGTCTTAGATTTCTGCTTGAGGCTTTGCCTTACGTGGAGCAAAAGAATTGGAGATTAGTTCTTGTGGGAAAGGGGAATTGGGAAAGCTACTTAGATTTCGTTGCGAGTGAGATTAGAATGAAAATAACTCATCTCAATCCGATCGAGAATATTGAAACACTTTATGCTTCAGCAGACTTCTTTATATTACCATCGATCTATGAACCTTTTGGAAATGCTAATCTGGAAGCATTGGCCTCAGGCCTCCCTATCATAACAACACGTAACTGTGGTGCTGCAGAAATAATTACTCCTAAAAAAGAGGGTATTATTTTGGAGGAACCGTCAGACACTAAAGCTATTGCAGAGGCCATAGATTATTTGATGGATTCGAAGGTTAGAGAGTCTATGGGTAAGTCGGCTCGTTTATTGGCAGAGAAATTTACTCAGGAGCAAAATGCGGCTAAGATGTTAAAAATCTACCAAGAATTAATACAATATAAATCGTCATGTTAATACAGGCTGTATAGCATTGCCAGGAGCGAAAATGAACATATCAATTGGCATCTAACGAGTGGGTTAGAAATTTTTGGGAACAGAATAAAAAGTTATCTTGAGCTATTGTTAAAGCAAAATTTGGTAAGGACACAAAAGCAGAAGCTTTCCAATTAGAGTAAATCGTTCCATGTTTATCTTTCAATTATAGTTTGGAATGAGTACCATCGCAGAATGGAGATTTGTCAGATTTTCCACAATCACAAATTGCCATTCGCTTTGCTTTGTTAACTTTAAATTCTTTAGGTGACTTTCCAGTGCTCAGCTTTTCATGAGAACTACCGCAGTAAGGTTTATTCGTTAATTCTCCACAGGTACAATAATATTTTTTCCCAGTGTTTCGTCGGCATAGTTGGGGAAATTTCCGTAAGGCATGCTACCTCCTTGATGTAAGTCAAAAAAGTAATTTAGGAATCTACAGACAATTGCCTCCTTGTCGATAAAATAAAGAGAGAGTTAAGGGAAAAACCTTTTTAAATTAGGTAAGTATCTAGGTGTAAATATATTTATTACTATAAGAGGTCAGCTACATAATGAAAGTTTTTGTCGCCGGCGCTACAGGGTTTATTGGTAGAGAAGTTTTATTTCTTTTGCGTGAAAGAGGTCACAGTATTATCGCATTAACGCGTGATGCGCAAAGGGCAAGTATTATCCTTCCAGTTGTTTGTGAAATAGTTGAAGGACACCCACAGCAAAATGGAAGTTGGATGCAGAAGCTAGAGGGTGTTGACGCCGTGTTGCACCTGTCCGGAGAAAATGTCGTCGGAAGGTGGACTGCTCATCGCAAGCGTGAGATTGTTAGTTCGCGAATTCAATCGACTCGAAACCTAATACAGGGTTTTAAAAAGCTTAGAAAAAAACCCTCAGTATTTATTTCGGCGTCTGCAACTGGGTATTATGGTGACCGAGCAGATGCCGAAATAAATGAAAACTCAACTCCAGGAACTGGTTTTCTGGCAGACGTGTGTCAAAGCTGGGAGGATGAGATTTTCGCGGCGAAGAGTAATGGAATACGTACAGCAGCAATGAGGATAGGCGTGGTACTCGGTCACGATGGTGGAGCTTTGAAAATGATGCTTCCACCATTCAGACTTGGTTTGGGCGGGAGACTGGGTAGCGGACGTCAATGGATGAGTTGGATACACATACGTGACCTAGCAGGTATACTAGTTCATGCTTTGGAAAATGATGCGGTTGCTGGGCCAATTAACGCGGTAAGTCCAAATCCAGTAACCAATAGGGATTTTACCCGAGAGCTCGCGGATGTTTTGAGTCGTCCAACGATACTTCCATTACCAACATGGATTATCCGCCTAATCTTTGGTGATATGTCTCAAATTCTTCTTGCATCACAAAAAACCTCGGCTGAAAAGATTCGTAAGACAGGGTATAAATTTATGTATCCTAATCTAAATTTAGCATTAAAGGTTATTTGTGACAGAGTAGGCCACGAGTTTTTAATGGAGCAATGGGTTCCTGAGTCTATCACCCGTGTGTTTGATTTTTTTTCCGACGCGACAAATCTTAAAACAATTACACCACCATTTCTTGATTTTAAAATTTTAAGTCCATCCAACATGAAAGTTTGTAATGGGACCATTTTTACCTATAGTCTTAAACTCCATGGCATCCCGTTTAATTGGAAATCTCGTATTATTGATTTTCAACCTGGCATTCGATTTACTGACGAACAAATAAAGGGTCCCTACTCGATATGGCATCATACGCATCAGTTTTTTGAGAAGGATGGCGGTACAGTTATTCGTGATCGCATAATATATAAACTGCCAGGTTGGGTTCCTGGTGACATAGTTGCGCACTCTTTTATAAGAAATGACTTGGAATCTATCTTTCTTTATCGCAGAAAAAGAATCGAGGAGCTTTTTGGTCGCTAAACGCAAGATCAGATCAAATTACGAATCAATTTCCAGTAAATATTTAGTATTGGGCTAAGTACGTGAGTAAGAAGTAGACTTTTAACCCCGCTAACAGCAAGACTTCCTTGGTAAATACGAGTGATTTCACTGTCAGATATTTTTCGTGAAAATTTTATTCTTTTTCTTTTCAGGAAGATTTTGGGTAGAAGATTTAGGATTTCAAAATAACTTTTTAATTTAAGTAAAAACCATCCGTTAGTCCCGGCATGAACCCATTGAGAGAATTCAACAAGAATTAATGCTGGAGAAATGAGAAAAAGAGTTTTGAGTTCCAAATTTTTTAGTAAAAGATAAAGGCGGTTCTTTTCAGAGAAATAAAATTTTTTAATACCTTTGTTAAAATTATAATGGTGGTACATGATAGCTTTCGGAATTACCTGTAACTTCCATCCATTCAACCGAATTCTCCAGGAAAGATCGTGGTCTTCGTGGTAAAGAAACAAGTCTTCGTCGAAGCCACCTACTGCAGCGTAGACCTCACGCCTCAACATAAAAATTCCTCCACAAGCGGACTCAAAAGACTCTACACTTCGAGGATCTTTCTGCCCTAGTAAATTTGGGTAAGCGATGCCAGTATAGTTGATAATGATGCCGAGCGAATTGATAATATCACGTTGGTCATGATGCAGAATTTTTGGTATAACCCCTCCTGCACTAGAATCAGAATCCAGAAAAGTTGCTAGTGCTCCAATGCATTTAGGATCCAAAACGAGGTCACTATTTAGAAAAATTAGATAATCGCCTTTAGCAGAAGACAAACCCCTGTTAACGGCAGAACCAAAACCAAGATTCTCCCCATTGGTGATGATCTTTACAGATGGAAATCGATCGCGAATGAAATTAACCGAACCATCATTTGACCCGTTATCGCTAACGACAATTTCAATATTTGGTCGGTTTTGATTCAGAATAGATTGGATGCACTGACCGATGACATCTTTGTCATTCCAGTTGACGATTATAGCAGTAGTTTTTTTCAAGTAATATATTCTTTTTTTATTAATGCAGATTGAAAAATATCCTGGAGTTGAGAGCAGTTTTTTTGCCAGGTAAATTCGGAGATTTTTTGGTACCCATTTTCTGAAATTGATTTTAAAAGTGACTCATTATCAATAAGGCGAGTTAGGTTCATGGTCAGGCTTTCAACATCTTGAGTCGGGGAAACAAGAGCTGTTTTACCATTAATGGCATAGTCATGACACCCACCAGTATCAGCGGTAATCAGAGCCGTCTTGCAGGCCATGGCTTCCATGGCTGGCATACCAAGCCCTTCGTACCAACTAGGACATAAATAAATATCGCAAGAGGCATAGATTTTTCTTAGTTGCTTGGGTGAAGGACGATAATGATATTCAAAACTAAACCCAGCCGATTTAAATAGAGGCTCTGGATTTTTAATCTTTTCACCGAACACGACTAGTTCAATATTTTTTCCCTGCGCACGGACTTTTCGAATCGACTCTATACCATCAGTATAGCCCTTCCAGTCATAATCATGATGTAGCATGCAAATACGTCGCGGCAGGTTCCATATCTTTTCCTTGCAGAAAAAAACATCTCGGTCAACTGGCGTGACCAACAATTCGGCACTTTGGGCATGCTTTTCTTTGAGAATGTTTTTAAGCCAAGTGGAAATCGTCAGTATTTGCATTGGCAGGTCATAAGTTTTAACGGCCTTAGCTTTGTCGCGAGTCCACAGGCTTTCATAATGTTGTACAAAGTAAAATGGTTTTCCTTTACATGGTGGAAGTCCCGCGGCGAATTCAGCTGTTTCCCATGCGCTGGCAATAATTATGTCTGCATCAGGAATATAAAAAGATTTTGTCTCAGGAAATACTTCTATATTTAGAGAGTTGTTCGTCCAGTTAACTGTTTCCGGAGGAAGAGTTTCTGGCAATTTTGGGTTCTGGCAGGCTTTCAACCATTGGTCAAGACGATACCATCTAGGTATTTTCTTTGGGATAAAAACTCTAACCAAGTGCCCCATATTTTGGAGCCGATTAGCATATTCAAGAAGGGCCTTGACTCCGCCGCTGATTCTTATATGCGGTAAAAGAAAAGTTATTTTCATGATTAGATAGAGCTGTTTTTTTTATTAAGAGAGAACAATTTTATTCTAAAATTTTCTCATAGAAGGTGTCTGGGTCATTGGGATCAAAAGATTCATTAGCGTAGACAATAAGTACCATGTCTACTTCACCAATATTTTTTATAGCATGGATGACACCAGGAGCAATATAAACGGTGCGAAGCGTATCTTCTCCCATGAGAACCTCTTTTTCTTCGCCCGTTTTTAAATCCTTTAGTCTTAAGAGCCCTTTCCCTTTTGGAACACAGAACCATTCCAGTTTTCGAGTATGATAATGGTTGCCACGAACTTTTCCAGGGTAGGCAATAGAAACGTGGATCTGGCCGAACTCATGAGGGGCATCCAGGCTTTTCCCTCCTAGCACTTCTATGAGCCAGCCCCGTTCGTCGGATTTACGTTCAATATCATCTATCCGAATGTTCTTCATAACGGGGCCTCTTTTTGAAACCAATTAAGGGTGTTTTTGATACCAGTTCTGGGTAAAACTTTTGGTTTCCATCCAAAACATTTTTTAAAACGAGAAGTATCCAAAGAAAAATAGTTCTGCCCAACACACGTTTTTGGTGTATAGGTTACTTCCACTTCCACACCGGCTGCCTTAATATTCCGGATCATCTGGCGTAACGAGGTAGTATGACCCGTGCCTATATTATAGACTCCAGAAACAAATTTATCTTCTTTTGTTCCTGCTAGAACCATAGCTTGTATTACGTCTTCTACATATATAAAGTCCCTTTTTTGATGACCGTCACCGTCAATGATTATAGGGTGCCCATTTATTGCTCTATGACAGAATGTTGCAATAACCGAGTTGTATTCTGGAGAACAACCCGGGCCATAAATGTTAGCAATACGTAAAATAATATGCTCAAAGTCGGAAAGCCGTATCAAATCCTCCGCTGTTTTTTTTGTAACACCAAATAAATTTACTGGTTCAGCTTTATGGAATTCGTCAATTATTCTTTTTGATTGGACTAAGGGTTTGTAGACTTGGGATGAAGATGTAAATATGATGCGCGGGAATGAGTTTTTGGATTTTTTTATTGCTTCAATAAGATTAAAAGTAGCGTCTACGTTTCCTTTAAGAATTTCCTCGTTTGTCCCTCGGTTGACACCGGCAACATGGTAGATTAGGTCTAAGTTATGAACAAAAGAACTCAACTCATCAATGGTTGGAAAACTTCCTGGAGGGTTTCTCTTAAGAACACTGACTTCGGCACTTTCACATTGTCTTAAAGCCTTTGTTAGGTGAGAACCTAAAAATCCTGATGATCCGGTTATGCCAATTCTCATCGGTTTTGCTATTACTTTTGGGTCGGTTTCGACACGTTTATGTTATAGGTGGCTGTAATAAAATTCCTCTTACCATGCTGAGAGTTATTTAAACCTTTGCCGAATACATTATATGTACTTAAGGTTTATTTTTCCCAAAAGCTATTTTATTTCTTTCAGTATTTAGGGAGACAGTTTTACCTTTTAGAAGTATGTTTCTGACATGCTTCTAGCGGGTTATATCATCCAGTCTATTCTACTCAAAGTATTTCAATGGTGGTCACAAATACCTTAGATTAAGTTATGATGGGAGTCTTGTGTTAATTGTCATAACTTTATTATAAACGGCATTATCTTGTTGAGGCTTTAGTAATATGCGTTGGGTCAGGTTTATATTAATTTGTTTTGGAATTCTTCTTACATGCCAAAAAACAAAGTACGTTGCAACCTCTCTTGCGGAAGAGTCTCCAAGGTTTCGCCAGGCATTACCCGGCTATAAATATGAGTTTCCAAGAGATTTTTACTCCCATGACGACTTCCGGATAGAGTGGTGGTATTACACGGGGAATCTGGAAATGGAAGAAAAAGGTCGCTCCTTTGGTTATCAGCTCACCTTTTTTCGTGTGGCTCTCGATGAACCGAGCAGGAATCCAAATCCATCCCAATGGAAGGTTGGCCAGGTTTATTTTGCGCATATGACGGTGACTGATATTGACGGTAAGATCTTTCATTACTTTGAGCGTATCAACCGTACTGGAATTGGCAATGCTGGGGCGAACTCCAAGCAATTAAAGGTATGGAATGAGGACTGGTCTTTAACAAAAAAAGATGAGACACACTGGCTTAAAGCAGTAGAGTCTGGGACGGGAATAGAACTGCGACTAGTTCCTGAAAAGATGTTAGTGATTCATGGCAAAAACGGGATCAGTAAAAAAGGCAGCAAGAAAGGGAATGCCTCTCATTATTTTTCATATACACGCATGAATACTAGCGGGACGGTTTTCTTGAAAGGGAAAGCCTACAAAGTTAGAGGGACAAGCTGGATGGACCGTGAATATTCGAGCAACCAACTAAATGATGAACTAGCTGGGTGGGACTGGTTTTCGTTAAAGCTCGACAATAACACAGAATTAATGTTGTATCAGTTACGTCGTAAGGCGGGAGGAGCTGATCCTTTTTCTAGTGGTACTATTGTTGCCAATGATGGAAGTGCCCGCCATATCAAGCGAGACGAATTTGTCGTTACACCGCTAGGCCAATGGACTAGCAAAAACTCGCATATTACTTATCCCGCGGGTTGGAAGTTAGAACTACCCGATTTTAAAATTCGATTAACTCTTTCTCCCGATTTATCTGATCAGGAGCTCTATAATCTAAGGTCCATTTCAACTTCCTACTGGGAAGGAAGTGTTTCAGTCAAAGGAACTATCTATGGAGAGTCGGTGGAAGGTAAAGGCTATGTGGAACTCGTCGGTTATGGCAAAGCTCTCAAACAGGATTTGCCGGAGTGAATGAACTGGCAAATATTTCCTGATAAGACTAAATTGACTGTTTATTCAGAGAAAGTAACAAATTGAAAAGCTTTTAATTAATAGGTTTTATGGGGTTAATAATAAGGCATAAAAATTGCACCTTCTAGGGTTAAAAAAACTTTAATTAAGTTGGAGAAACCCATGGTAAACCCCGTTAGCGATAATAGTAAGCAACTTATCCTTCCAATAAATGAATTGTCAAAACATAAAGATCCATTTCAGAAAAATGATGATTCCCCCCAAATTAATGTTTCTTTGTCTGAAAAAGCGCAGGAACTAAACAAGTTTAAAAGGGATGACCTTTTAACTGACTTGATCAAAAAGGAGTTTAATGAGGTTTTTGAGCTTGGTGGTGACAAGAAAAACCTATTTCTTAAAAAGCTAGACCACATTTTTTTGAGTAATAGATTATAGTTTCAACACAATAACTTTAATCACTCGGAAATTGCTCGTTAAATATTTCCGTTAGTAACTTTTTTAAAAATTATACTTAAGCAGGTAGGCCCACCATTTGCTTTTTCAAATTCGCTCATATCCAGTTCAATTGTTTTAAAACCTTCTTCGCGAATTTTATTTGCCAGACTTTTTGAGCCTGCTGGAATTAGAACTGTATTCCCAATAGCCAGACAATTAGTAGCAAATCGGTCGGATTCTCCCGTTTCTATCCATTTGAATTCGCCTAAGTCCCTAGCTTCCAGGGAAGAAGAGTTAAGTACGAGAATATTTCTTCCTAGGTAAGTAGCCACACTTTTTAAATGAAGTCCGAGCGTGACTTTAACGGGAACAACGGATTTTTTCGTGAACTTGGCTAGTGCCTCTGCGGCTTGCAGGTTTGTCCTGCTGGACATACCCACAAACAGCGCTCTTTCTGTATTCAGCACGTCTCCCCCATCTAAAGTAACAGATTTTGGAAGCTTTTCTAAACGTCGATATTTTTTAATTTCTGAATGAATGCATTTGCCTTCTTTACGACGAGACTTTTCTTTATTGGGGCAGACCACTGCCACATGATCGAAGACGACTGTGGTGTCTTCAACAAATGTTGCATCTGGGCTGTCCTCAAGAGCTGGGAAACTGACTACCTCTACTCCAGTTTCTTTCAAAGCAGATACATAGAGTTGATGCTGAATTCGCGCACGTTCAACATCTATCGTTTGTTTTTCCGGATGTGAGGAGATAGCCTTTGTAAAAGAGAAGCTTGGCTCGCGTACAAAAGCAATAGTCTGGATCATCGACTAACGTCAGTCATAGGTTCGGGTATTCATAAGGCGGGCAAAATAGAGCATGCTAAATTCTTTTCGCGAGTTTTTAAACAATTTCATCATGGCTTTGCTGGGTTTAAGTTTTTCGGCGATCTTATCCGGCTGAGCGCAATAAACGATTCCTCTGACGGTATTGAAATCATGGCGGTTGAGGTCCATCAATTTGCGATTACACTCTTTTGGGTAACCATGGAATTCGTCGAGCTTAGGCAAAAAAGTATCTTTCATTTCATATAGCACTCCCTCCATCATCCCCGCATTGTCGGGAGTGGGTTCGATATTTGGAAGTCCTTCACCTTTATTTTCGCTTATTTCTGGGGGCAATCGATTAAAAACGATTCTCTGAGCAGATAGGGTAACGGTAACTTTTTCAATATGCTCAAAGCCGACCTCCTTGAAAAAGCTCTCATTGATAAGTTCATTATAGGCAAAAAAACTTATTTTTTCTGACATATATCGTCCTCGGAACAGACCGCTTAATGTACTAAAAAGTCAGACTTTCAGGGCATGGGTGAAAACCATTGCTGACCTTAGAAACACTATGATAGTATATTTTTCGTCAATTCACTGCCTTAATTTTTAAACAGTAGTTTAACAAGAATTGGTCTCTCATCGATTGGTCAGGTAGTGTTTTTGATCTTTCATTTGTCCGAAGGTTCTGGGATCAAACAATCCAATAGATAGTAAATTTATAAAACTTAAGAGGAGTTTAGTATGTCTTCAGGAAAAGTTGTTGTTGTGACTGACGCAGAATTCGAGTCCACTGTTCTTCAATCTGATAAGCCGGTCATTCTAGATTTCTGGGCCGAATGGTGTCAACCCTGTAAGATGCTTTCTCCTACTGTTGAGGAAATCGCAGGAGAATATGAGGATACGGTCAGAGTTGGTAAGCTTAATGTTGATGATAATCCAGATACGGCAACCAAGTACGGTATTCGTGGTATCCCCACACTACTGTTTTTTAAAGGTGGTCAAGTGGTTCAACAATTAGTAGGAGTTAAATCAAAATCTGAGATTAAAAAAATTATTGACGAAGACCTCACCTGATGAGGATGCATTTCAAAAAACCTTCCATAGCTTGTATATTCTTAGTAATCAAACCCACGGTATTTCTTGAAATCCGTGTTACGTTTGTCCGGGGCTCAAAAAATGGGCAGTCCTAAAGGACTGCCCATGGAGGAGACAAGCGTTGGTTTGCCCTCAACCAAAAAAAGAGGCGGCCAAACGCCATATTTTTTAAACGGAACCTAACCGTAAAACTTTAGAAAAGATTTCCGACTAATCAGGTCAGGCGGATTGATAAACAGGATTTAAACCGAGGTTTTCAATCATCTCAATGTCTCTTTTGGGGTCTTCACCTTTGGTTGTGAGATAGTTTCCTCCCAGAATACCATTGGCGCCAGCGGCGAAAAGCTGTTCCTGATTGTTAGTAAATACCTCTTCTCGCCCACCGCAAACAAATAAGTCGATGGTTGGAAGGACCAGCCTAAGCATGGCTATGGTCCGAAGTGCTTCATAGTGTTCCATCAAGCCCATACTTTCCAGTGCGGTTCCTTCAAGCGGCTTGAGGAAATTGATGGGAAATGATTGTGTTTTAAGTTCGCGAATGTCTATAGCAAGTTCTACTCGCTGGGCAAAACTTTCGCCCATCCCGAATATACCACCAACACAGACCTTTAGCCCGGCCTCTTTTGCGTTGTTTACTGCTAGTATTTCATCCTCATAACTGTGGGTTGTGACGATTTTTTTAAAATGGCTCGCGGCAGTTTCCAAATTGTGATGGCATCTGTCAAGTCCAGCTGCTTTCAATTCCTTCATATGCTCTAAACTCATCAATCCAAGAGAACAACAGGTTTCTAAAGCTGTTTCTTTTTTTATCCGTTTTATCGCTTCGATGATTCTTTCTAGTTCTTCACGATTATCTAGTGCGGTTCCTGATGTGACAATAGAGAACTCATTAGACCCAAACGCCTCGGCTTCTTTTGCAGCTGTGACTATTTTTTCAACATCTAATAATTCATATTCAGGGCTGTCTGTTTTAAATTGACTTGACTGGGAACAAAAGCTGCAGTCTTCTTCACACCTACCCGCTTTAGCATTGACTATGGAGCATATCTTGACATCATTACCTTTAAAGTGGTCCCGCAGACGATTGGTTCCTTCAAAAAGATAATCTAATTCTTCATGCGAAAAAAACTCAAGTTTAAGCGCCTGTTCGCGGGTAATTCCTTTGCCATGGAGCGCGGAACCAACCATTTTATCTATTATCAATTTTTGCATAGAATTAATTGCAGATATGTTCGTTTAGAATTCGGGAATCTTATCACAGTTTGTTTTAGTTTTCTTCGTATTTGAGAAGATTCACTAAATCTTTAGGTGTATTTACAGGAGTAAGGCAAGTTCCAAATTTACAAATGTAGGCCGTAGCTTTGCCATCTTTTATTGATTTACCGGCAAGTAATGGTAACTCCGCTCCTTTTTTTTCTATTTCATCCTTGTAAGAAAATGCGAAAACTGCGTTAGGAAAAAAGCCGGAGCGGACAATCTTCAGTATTTCTCTAGTGGAAGGGTCGTTTCGCTGACCAACAATGGCCACTTCTTTAAGACCCCCTAAATACAAGTGCAAAGCCTGCATCATAAATGAAGAATTCATTCCGTGCTCGATAAGATCTTCATGAAAAGCTTGAAAAATTCTCTCCGCGCATTTGATAAAATCCATGTCTCCAAAGTAGGCTCCCAATTTTAAAAACGCTAGAGCTGCATTACTGTTTCCTGATGGTTCAACGCCATCATATCCTGAAATTTGTCTGACGATCAGTTTCTCCCCATCGGCATCAGTTTCGTAATAGGCGCCCTCAGAAGCGAATTTTTTTTCTACAGATTGCATAAGATCTCGTGCTTCAAGTATATATTTTGTGTCATAGGTTGCCTCGTAAAGCTCCAGACAGGCGACGGCAATTGAGGAGTAGTCAAAGAGATAGCCATCATAACGAGCTTCTCCTTCTCTGAAGCGGCGTAGAAGTTTCCCCTCTGCGGTCTTTAAGTTGGATAAAATGAAACGCATCGCTTTTTCTGCTATAGAGATTCTATTTACATCTTCAAGCACGCGTCCCACCTTGGCCATGGCCGAAATCATAAGCCCATTCCACGATGTGAGTATTTTGTCATCCAGTAGTGGGCGTATTCGCTTGCTTCGCTCCTTAAGAAGTTTTTCCCGGGCGGTACTTAGCTCAGTAGCCACTGTCTCTGGTGCTAACCCCAAGTCTTTTGCTAACTCTTGCTGGGTGCACGTTTGATTGAGTATATTTTTATGTTCAAAGTTTCCTCCCTGAGTAACATTAAAAAAAGGAATGGTAACAGATGCTGTTTGACGGCCTACTAGTGACTCTATTTCTTCTTTTGACCAGACGTAGAACTTCCCTTCCACGCCTTCACTATCAGCGTCTTCAGCACTAAAAAAGCCGCCTTTTTCCGATGTCATGTCGCGATCGATATAGTGGAGGACATCATTTGCGTAGTCAGCGAATTCCTGGTGCCTAGTTACTTGAAATGTTTCGATTAGCGCGGTGATGAACAATGAGTTATCGTAAAGCATTTTCTCAAAGTGCGGGACTAGCCATCGGTAATCTGTACTGTAGCGCGAGATGCCTCCCCCGATCTGATCATAAATACCTCCCCATTTCATCGCACGCAAGGTATGTTCTGTCATTGACAAACTTGAAGTATTTCCTGTGCGGTTGTGGTGACGCAATAACATTGATAACCCCATGGAGGGAGGAAACTTGTTTTGTGACTGGAATTTGAATCCGTGGTTGAGCTTGTCATAATGATCTTCGTATAGCTTAGCTGCTTTATCCTCACCATCAAAATTAAGCGTATCTAATGAACCTGTCTTCGTCTCCCGTTGTGAACTTTGGCAGATAGCAGCTTCAAGAGCTTTGCTTTGTTTCTTAACTTTGTCTGGTTCATTGAGCCACGTTTTGGTAAGAAATATTAAAACATCTCCGAAAGAGGGTAGGTTAAATCGACGTTCGGGGGGGAAGTAAGTGCCAGAATAAAAGGGTAACCCTTCCGGTGTTAAGAATACATTTAGTGGCCAACCTCCCTGTTGCCCCATTGCTTGCACAGCTTGCATATATATGCTGTCAATATCCGGTCTTTCTTCGCGATCAATTTTAATACTGATAAAATGTTCATTCAGGAGCTTTGCAAGTTCGGGATCCTCAAATGATTCTCGTTCCATAACATGACACCAGTGACATGTTGCGTAACCAATGCTAACTAGAAGAGGAAGGTTTTTTTCTTTAGCTATCTTAAAAGGTTTCTCTCCCCATGGGTACCAATCAACAGGATTATGTGCATGTTGTAAAAGATAAGGGCTTTTTTCTTTTATAAGTTGGTTTGTGTATGGATGTTTATTCATACATTGCTTTAAATCGTAAGAAAAAATCGGGAAACGATTTTTCAACACAGTTTGGGTTTTTAATACGGATTCCGGGAATCTTGAGTCCAGCTAAGGCTAGGCTCATAGCCATGCGATGATCATTGTAGCTTTCAATATCCCGTGGGGCATATTTTTTTTCAGGCCGAATCTTTAAAAAATCCTCACCTGCTTCAACATGGGCTCCTAATTGAGAGAGTTCCTGTTCAAGAGCAGCAATTCTATCTGTTTCCTTAATTCTTAAATTGCCGATACCTGAAATTGAGGTCTCACCTTCGGCGAACAATGCTATTACAGCAAGAGTTTGAACAACATCAGGCATATTGTTCATATTGACGTTAATTCCCCGTAAAGGATTTCCTTTAATAAAAACTTTTTCTGGTGACCGCTTTATTATGCAGCCCATTTGTTCCAGAACATTGAGAAACTCGGCGTCTCCTTGAGCGCTATTCGGGTTCAATCCAGTCAGAATTACCTCACCTTGTGTGATTGCCGCCGCGGCAAGAAAATAGGATGCGCTCGACCAATCAGATTCTATAGTGTAGTTGGTTGCACAATAGGTCTGGCCTGCTGCAATAAGGAACCGAGTATAGCTCTCACTTTCAACAGTTACCCCAAAATCTCTCATGATGTCTAGAGTGATGTCGGCATAGGCCTTGGAGGTAAGATCGCCTATAATATTGACTGTTGTATCGTTTTTAAAATAAGGTGCGGAAATAAGAATGGAAGTCAAATATTGACTGCTGTTGCTCCCAACGAGATCAATATGTCCTCCCGAAACACCACCTCCTGGGATTTCTAAGGGAGGACAACCATTGTTTTTTTTGGAGTGCGCTTTAACCCCCATTTGGTTGAGTGCTTTGAGTAGGTCTGCGATTGGCCGCTCCAGCATCCGTCGTTCTCCCGTCAGATGGGTTGTGCCCGGAGATAAAGCTGCGAAAGTTGTTAGAAAACGCATTGTCGTTCCGGCCAGACCGGTCGAGATTTCGCTACGTGGAGTCTTTAAGTGTCCGCCAGTGCCTAAAATAATGAGAGCGTAGTCTTCTTGCTTAATATTGATGCCAAATTGCTCCAAGGCTAGGCACATGTATTTTGTGTCGTCGCTGAATAGAGGGTTGTGCAAGGTCGAAGTGCCATTAGCAAGTGAGGCTATTAAAAGTGCTCGATTAGTGTAGCTTTTTGAGGAAGGGCACTTTACTGTGGCGATAATTTTTCCTGAGGGTTTGATTTCAATCAAAACAAAATCTCCAGTGTATACATCAAAAGCGAACTATAACATAATGACGAAAACTCACGGTTTTAAGAAATTTGAGCCCCAACAAATTTTGGGCTAACTTGTTTCCTGGGTTGTATTTTGTTATCATTGTCCGAACGATGATTGGAAAGGCTAATGCTTTAAATGATTATTTTTAAAAGAGTTTTAGTCTCTTTTCGCTGGATGGAGGAAGTAAATGTGGATCAGAAAAAAGAGTTTTGGTGGGGTCGTCTTTATCAATGGTGGGTTAGCAAAGAAGAAAAAGAAAAAAAGCGCCTTAAGTCTTTTATTCCGCTTGCTCTATATACAATCGCATTTATTTATGGGGTTATTTATCTATCTATTTTGAACACGGTTAACCGAAGTAAGGGTATGGATGCTGTGAAATCTTGGTACGGCGGTGATCGACCAGAGATTGTTAAAGCACTTAAGAGGGAAAAAGAAGGTCAGGAAAACAGTTTCAAAAAATTAAGTAGAAAACAAGTTTCCGGAGGACGTTAGGTCAAGAAACAAAAACACCATATTGGGAAACTGATGGACGATGAAACGTTTAGTTTATACGTTCAATTTATTTTACCTTTTGGGACTTAGCTTGTGGCTTGGAGGTATGTTTTTGCTCGGAATTCTTGTCGAGATTATAGTCCGTATTACTCTCAAGGATCAACCCTTATTGGCTAGTAAAATAATGAACCGTATCATGGATGTGTTCAATGTTGAAGTTATCTATTGGTGTGTAGGATTCATGGTAGCAGCCGAGATTATTAAAATACTTGTCAAAAGATTCAGCAAACTTGAGTTTAGTCCAAGAGTCACAAAGCGTAGATATGTTAAGGAAATAATCCTTGGTATTATGGTTGTACTCGCCATTTACATGGGAAGTTTCCTTCGGCCTGAAATGCATGAAGTTGATAAGTTAAAAAAAGCCAACCCTGCCGATCAAAAACTACAGATCCGCTTTGATCGTTTTCATTCAAAATTTGTTAATATTTATTCTATTAATATGATCCTAGGGTTATCTCTACTTTACATCCATGGCAAGGAGATGGCGCGATTTCGAGAGCGCCCTACTGAAACTAATGGATAAGTCCCCCACCTTTTTTACTTTCATTTAATTTATTGATTGCTATCCATGTCTGGTCGTCGGTCACTCCTCTTTCTGAGTTGCTTTTTCTGTTTAGCTTGTTTTTTTTTCCTAATCTCTGTAGTGTTTGCGATGCATGCAGGGGAAGAACACCCAGTAGATAGATTGGTTCTTGACCACAACCAACATCCTATAAAGATACTTTTTGACAAATCAGATACCACCCATATGGTTCGAGTCCCTGCTGGAAACTTCAAGATGGGATCCAGTTTTGAAGAAAATAAAAAGCATACGGAGATGTGCCGGAAGTATGATAATTCCTGCGAGCTATGGTGGTTTAATGATGAGTATCCCGACCAGCTTATTTATTTAGATAGCTTCTGGATTGACAGGTATGAAGTGACCAATGATAAATACCTCGAGTTTATTTTAGATACTGGGCATCGTCTTGCCTTAGATGAAACATGTGAAACGGATAAATGTCGCGACGGTAATTTATGGGAAGGGGCTTCATTTCCTGATCGGATAAAGCAGCAGCCGGTGACGCAAGTAAGTTGGGACGATGCCAATTCATATTGCAGTTGGTTTGATAAAAGACTACCGTCTGAGGCGGAATGGGAAAAAGCGGCGCGCGGCCCTAGCGGTAACTTATATCCTTGGGGATCTGGATCACCAAAACTCCGAGCGACCTATGGAAGAAAGTGGCGGGGTATTTTCACCATGACAGATGTGGGAACCTATTCTCAGGGAGTTTCTTTATACGGTATTTTTGATATGGCTGGAAACGTCTGGGAATGGGTTGATGATTGGTATGATTTGAACTACTACAACTGGAGACGTAAGAAGAACCCAAGAGGCCCAGCAGAAGGTGACTTTAAGATTGTAAGAGGAGGTTCTTGGGTTAACTATCCTGATACCTTGCGTAGTTCCCTTCGAAGGTGGAGCAAACCCGAAGTGCGTTATAACGATACTGGGTTCCGCTGCGCTAAAAATGATAACGATGAAATCAAAAAGAACTGACGAACTCACTGAGCAGGAAAAAGAGAACCTTTCCTCCTACCTTTCTGATGTTGATGCTGATGTGTTTGTGATCAGCAACCTTAACCCCGAAGTGGTTGGCGCGGCTCTTGCGCGTTACAGCCGTGCTCCTACAGGGCTTAAGGAGACGGTCGTACGCGAATTTCTCAACCCCGATGGGACTCCCAATGTGACAAAGGGAACAGAGCTTATTGACCGGGTAGTTAACAAATATGGAGACGAATCTGTTGCAGAGCTTGCAGTTGCTCCTCTCTGTATTGAAAATGTATCCAACCTAATGACAAAAATTATTGAGGACTGCAGAATTGGTGGTTCGCCGATTGAAGAGTCTACGCGTTATGTTTTGTATGATGTAAAACGTAACGAACAGTGGCGGTATGTTTGTCCCAGGTCAATTATGGAATCGGGATTAGCAGGCTTGTATGTCCAAACGATGGATTTTTTGTTTGAAACCTATGCAGGTTTAGTTGATCCGATGCAGGAATTTTTTCGAAAAAAACTTTCCGCATCAAAGTTTCAGATCGAAGTAGAACGTGATGACCTCATCGTTAAAGTCGGAGGAAATGAACTTGAAAATGAAAGTGAAAAAAGAGCCCATCGTTTGGCTTATAATTTCACCATGCGAAGCGCAGCTTGCGATGTTATTCGCTGTATTTTGCCTGCTTCAACAAAGGCGAACATGGGACTTGTGGGAAACGGTAGATTTTATAGCGGACTCATAAGTAAGTTATTGTCACAGGAACTTGATGAGGGTTGGACATTGGCAGAAAATATTCGTAAGGCCCTGCAAACACAAATCCCAACTTTCATTCGGCGAGCGGAGAAAAATGATTATTTGGCAGAAAACCAAGGTAAATTACGTGAATTGTCAGTAGCTTTATTCAAGGGAGTTGCAATTGAAACTGTTCCGGAAGTTGTTCTAATAGAAGATCTCGCCGAAGATTATACGGTCAATCTTTTGTCAAATATAATTTTCCCTCATGTTGAACATTCCACTGTGCAAATCCGAAAAGTTATTTCTGCTCTATCAAAAGAAAAACAAAACGAAATTCTGTCAACAGCGATTGGTGATAGAAAAAATAAAAGGGAACGTCCACCTCGTGCTTTTGAATACGGTTACCCGATAAACTTCGATGTGATTACTGGGTTTGGTGAATATCGAGACTTACAAAGGCATCGCATGCTGACTCAGCAGAGGCAGGACATGAATGTATCACTTGGTTATTCAATTCCAGAGGAAATCGATGAGATAGGAAAAGGCAATGTTGTGCAGGAATGTTTTGAACGTGCGGAATTGCTTCACGGAGAATTGATTAGGGCTGGGCTTGTGCGTGAAGCCCAGTATGCTCCCCTGTTTAACCATTTTATTAGATGGAATATGGGAATGAATGTTAGAGAGTTGGGTCACCTTACTGAATTGCGTTCACAAAAAGCGGGACATCCCAAATACCGACGAACAGTCCAGATGATGGCAAAACTATACCTTCAGCGGCACCCGGAAATGAAGTCGATGTTAAGATTTGTTGATTACAATGATTATGATCAAGGAATTACCCGTGCCGAACAGGAAGCCCGAACAGCACGTAAAAGTTTAGCTACCGGGGTGTTCGACGATATGGATTAAACAACAGCTTGTCATCCGAGCGTTCATTTTTTAAGTATTGAATTCGTTAGAGAAACCTCTCATTACTATCCACCAAGTTTGGTTGTCCAAGAAAAATTTATTACTGGTCCAGACTTATTCTAGATAACGAAAACCCTCTGTTTAACTTTCTTAGTTCGTATTTAGATGTGATTTTTTGATCAGATTGAATGTTTTTCGTTGATATTCGAGTTGGTTTGTTTATCATTGGGCCTTTGTTATTTGCAAATTAAAATTCTAGGATGGCTAGAAGCTATGAAAATTGGTATCCCAAAAGAAATTCGTTCGGGTGAAAAAAGGGTGGCAACGACCCCTGATGTCGCAAAGCAACTTATTAAGCTAGGTTTTGAAGTTGCGGTTGAGTCTGGCGCTGGTGAGGGTTCTAATTTCTCTGATTCAGCCTATACTGAAGCGGGCGTCACAATTGTGAGAGACGTAAAATCTATTTGGCAAGATAGTGATATTATTTTAAAAGTCCGTGCGCCGGAGTTTAATTCTGAATTAAACTCTGAAGAAGTTGATTTGCTCCATGAAAAGCAGATTATTATTACCTTCCTTTGGCCTGCACAGAATCCTGAATTGCTTAAGAAATTGTCTGGAAAAAAAGTTACTGCAATTTCCATGGACAGCGTGCCGCGTATTTCCCGTGCCCAGAAACTTGATGCTCTTAGCTCAATGGCAAACATTGCCGGATATCGTGCGGTGGTAGAAGCTGCACAACACTTTGGCCGATTTTTCACTGGCCAAATCACAGCTGCGGGTAAAATACCGCCCGCTAA
>Ga0315336_1003506_pt1 | contig 20671 bp, 16 predicted proteins | sample ASW5metaG_FD_204512 | JGI IMG/M metagenome (GOLD analysis project Ga0315336, IMG submission 204512) | Ammonia-oxidizing marine archaeal communities from Monterey Bay, California, United States - ASW #5 | ecosystem: Environmental > Aquatic > Marine > Intertidal zone | place: USA: California... | reverse complement strand
CATTTGCCACCGCGTTCTCGGTGTCGTTGTGGGTGTGAATGCCCAGATGATCGCCCGGAATGACTTGCGCAACCTGTTTGACGATCGCTTCGATTTCGTGGGGCAGCGTTCCGCCATTGGTGTCGCAGAGCACGACCCAACGGGCCCCTTCTTCGTAGGCCGTTCGCGCGCAGTCCAGCGCGTATTCGGGGTTGGCCTTGAAGCCATCGAAGAAGTGCTCGCAATCGACCAGCACCTCGTGATCGGAATCTTTGGCGGCGCGCACCGACTGGCCGAGCGCCTCCAAGTTTTCCTCATTCTCGATGCCCAGCGCCACCCGGACGTGATAGTCCCAGGCCTTGGCCACCAGGCAGACCGCCTTGCATCTGGTGCTCAGGAGCGATTGAAATCCCGGATCGTTTTCAATGCTGCGGCCGGCGCGCTTGGTCATGCCGAAGGCGGTGAGCGTGGCGTTCTTTAGGGCGTGTTTGCCTTCGAAGAAGTTCGTATCGGTGGGGTTGGCCCCGGGATAACCGCCCTCGACATAGTCGAGCCCGAGCCCATCCAAGGTCTCGGCGATTGTGATCTTATCCTCGACGGAGAAATCGACGCCGTGGGTTTGCGCCCCGTCACGCAGGGTCGTGTCGAACAGAAAAAGCCGTTCTTTTGCCTTGGGCTTGGCGTTCATCGTGCGATTTCCCACGTGGTACCTTCGGGACTATCCCTAAGTGCGACGCCCATGCCGGCCAGCTCGTCGCGAATCCGGTCGGCTTCGGCGAAGTCCTTACCTTCACGCGCCGCGGTCCGGGCGGCAATCAAGCGGCCGATCTCATTTTCGTCGAGGGCGACAGCGGCGGGCTGCCAGGCTGACCAATCCGCCCTGGAGTGCTGCAGCAGGCCTAAGAACTGAGCCGACGCCTTGAGCTGAGCCGCAGCCTCAGCGTCTCCATTTGCCGCTTCGTGCCTTAATCCGTGCATCACCGCAAGCGCCTTCGGCGTGTTCAAGTCATCCTCCAGCGCCTCTAGCACATCGGCATTTATCTCGCCCGCGGCCTCGGTCTGCTCGGTTAATTCATACCAGTGATCCAGCGTCCGCTTGGCCTCGCGAACGCCGGCCTCGGTCCAGTTGAAGGGCTGGCGATAATGGGTCGCGAGCATCGCGAGCCTGATCGCTTCGCCAGGCCAATCCCGCAGCAGATCGTGGACGGTGATGAAATTGCCCAGCGACTTGGACATCTTCTCGCCCTCGACCTGCAAATAGCCGTTATGCATCCAGACCTTGGCCATCAGCTCGGTGCCGTGGGCGCAGAGGGATTGGGCCACCTCGTTCTCGTGATGGGGAAAGACCAGGTCGATGCCCCCGCCATGGATGTCGAAGGTCTGTCCCAAATGCTCAGCCGACATGGCAGAGCACTCGATGTGCCAACCCGGACGGCCCGGCGTCGCGATTCCGCAAGGCGATGGCCAGGCAGGTTCGTCGGCTTTGGAGGGCTTCCAAAGCACGAAGTCCATCGGATCCTTCTTGTAGGGCGCCACTTCAACCCGCGCGCCCGCCTCCATCTCGTCCGTCGAGCGGCCTGAAAGCTTGCCGTAATCGGGCATTGAGGGCACGTGAAACAGCACATGGTCTTCGGCTACGTAAGCGTTGCCTTTCTCGACCAGGATTTCGATCATCGCCTTCATGGGCTCGATATGACCCGTCGCCCTCGGTTCTTGATCGGGCTGCAACGCGCCCAGCGCGTCCATATCGGCGTGAAACTGACTCGTCGTGCGCTCGGTCAACTCCTTGATATCAATGCCTTCTTCGTGCGCACGCGCGTTGATCTTGTCGTCCACATCCGTGATGTTTCGGACATAGGTCACATGGTCGGCGCCGTAGATATGGCGCAACAGACGGTAGAGCACGTCGAATACGATGACGGGGCGCGCATTGCCGATATGGGCGTAGTCATAGACCGTCGGCCCGCAGACATAGACGCGGATATTGGCGGCGTCAAAGGGCTCAAACGCCTCCTTGTTGCGGGTCCGCGTATTGTAAAGCTTCAACGCCAAGTCACACTCCTGCCTGCTGGCGGGCGTTCAAATCTCGAGCTTTGGAGGATAAGTCAGAACGGCCGCGCCAGCCTATGGTCTAGCCGGTAATAATCTGGCCGCAAATAATGGCAGCCGCTTTTCGCGCGCGCGTCATGATGGGCGGAGAATGGGGAAGTCGGGGGGCAAGGTCAAGCGCCCCAGGCAGATTGGCTAACGCGCCAAATGGCCGCGCTTCACCCAGAATTTGCAGCCCCCTCGGCTGGAAAGCTCATAGCTGGAACCCGCGGGCCTACGGATCCACGCCCGGGCCTCGAAGGTCTCGCCTTCCAAATCCAGATCGCCCTCCAGCAGCAATATTTCCTCGCCGCCCGAAAGCGACCGAGAGCCCGTGGAAGCGCCAGCTTCGAGGTTTTCCAGCGCGACGTATTCCGATCCGTCATCGGCTTCGAACAGCGGAATGCGCGTGTAACCATCCGACTCCGCCGGCTCCCAATCGACCGCGGTGGTGTCCATTACCACCTGCGGCTCGCCTTCGGGCCGCATCTGCCGCAGCTTCACGAAGATCTCGCAGCCCTCGCGGCTATGGGGCGCGTGCTTGGTGCCGGGCGGGTTCCGGACATAGGTGCCGGTGGGAAAATCGCCGTCTTCGTCGGAAAATACGCCGTCGATCACCAGAAATTCCTCGCCCAGCGCATGCACGTGGGAGGGAAAGGCTTCGCCGCCCTTGAAGCGGACGATAGAGGTTGCGCGGGCGACCTCGCCACCTTCGCGATCCAGCGGTCTGCGCAGGACGCCCGGCTGAGGAGACGGAATCCATTCGAGCTCATCGACCTTGGCCGCGGCCGGTTGGGTCAGATCAGCGTTCAAATAGGGGGATACGGTCTGGGACATGATGTGCCTCTGAGAATTCACTGTAAGTAAGCCATTTGGCCCCACATTCAAGCTCATATGCGCGCCGCCTAAGCTGACTTATTGGTGCCGCATTGACCCCATAGCGGTTAGCGCCACATAATCGCGGCCGTGAATCGTACCTACGCCGGCACTTGGGCGATCATGACCTCTAGACCGAAAAAACTGACTATGCGCATTCGACCCTCGGCCGTGAAAGCCGGGGTGCGATGGCTGTCGGCAGCGTGCCTGTTGCCGCTCCTATTGCTATTCGCGCCAACCGCCCAGGCGCAATATGAAGGATATCAGGGCGGTCAGCAGCAATACGACGAGCGCAGCCGGACCTGCTTGGAGCTAGAGCAGCAGCTGGCGAATGACTGGGCGAGCAGCGGTAACGCCCAGAGCGAGCTGCCGCGCATCCAGGCAGAAATGAGCAGATACAACCAGATCTATCAGAGCACGCAGGCGGAGGCGGAGCGCACGGGCTGTTACGAAAGTACCTTCATCTTCGGCCGGTCGCTGCGCCGGACCCCGCGCTGCCTGAACCTGCATAACCGCATCGAGGATGCCCGCCGCCAGATTTCCCGGCTCGAAGAGCAGCGCAAATTTGCCACGCGGGGGCGCGGTGGGCAGCGGCGCAAGGACGAGCTGATCGAAGCCTTGTCGCGCTATGGCTGCGGCGATCAGTATCGCCGCGCATCCCGCCGCCGGCGTGGCATCTTTTCCTGGTTCGGCGGCGACGACTTTTTCAGGCCCCGGGAGGACCTCCAGACTTCGCGGATCGTTCCCTACGCCACCTACCGGACGCTCTGTGTGCGCCTGTGCGACGGTTACTATTTCCCGATCAGCTATTCGACCCTGCCCAGCCGGTTTTCCCAGGATGCCGGCAAGTGCCAGTCGCGCTGCGCCGCGCCCGCGGAACTCTTCGTCTACCGGAATCCGGGAGAGGAGCCCGAGCAGATGGTTTCGCTCCAGGGCAAGGCCTACAACGAACTGCCCGTCGCCTGGCGCTACCGGAAGGAATATGTGAAGGGCTGCTCGTGCAAGACCGCCGAGTACAGCCCCAACGAGATAAAACCGGTGGATAGCGAGGCCGGTGAGGCGCCCGGTGCGCCGGGGGCAACCCAGGTGGCCAAGGAAAACGAGCCACCGGCAGAGCTGCCCCAAACAACCCCCTAAAGACGCTACGCCTTAGATCTTTTCGCGAAATCTATTGGTGATGGGATAGCGCCGGTCGCGGCCGAAATTCCGCGCCGATATTTTGACGCCGGGTGCTGCCTGACGGCGCTTATACTCCGCGATATAGAGCATGTTCTGGATCCGCTCGACCACGTCCAGCGGGTGGCCACGGGCTACAATTTCGTCCAGCGGCATTTCATTTTCGACCAAGCACTCGAGAATGTCGTCGAGCACGTCATATGGCGGCAACGTATCCTGGTCGGTCTGGTTTTCCTTCAGCTCCGCAGTCGGCGCTTTACAGATGATGTTTGCCGGGATCACTTCGCCCCCTGGACCGAGGCATCCCTTGGGGAGATGGCTGTTGCGGTGGCGCGCCAGCGCATACACCTGGGTCTTGTAGATATCCTTGATCGGGTTGAAGCCGCCCGCCATGTCGCCATAGAGCGTGGCATAGCCCACCGACATCTCCGATTTGTTGCCGGTGGTAACGACCATCGGCCCGAACTTGTTGGAGATCGCCATCAGAATGACGCCGCGGGCCCTGGATTGGACATTTTCCTCAGTGGCATCCTGCGCGGCGCCGTCAAACAGCGGCTTCAGGCTTTTCTCAAATCCCTCGACCGGATCGCGGATCGGCACGATGTCGTAACGCACGCCCAGATTCTCGGCGCATTCCGCCGCGTCGTTGAGGCTCTCATTGCTGGTGTAGCGATAGGGCAGCATCACGCAATGCACCTTGTCGGGCCCCAGCGCATCGACCGACATGGCGGCGGAAAGGGCAGAGTCGATGCCCCCTGATAGGCCGAGCACGACGCCAGGAAAGCCATTCTTGGTGACATAGTCGCGCAAGCCCGTGACGCAGGCGAGATATTGCGCCTCGTCGCCATCTTCGAAGGTCGCCAGCTCGCCAGGCGCTGCCTTCCAACCGTCCCCATCGCGCTGCCAGTCCACCACATGCACCCGCTCCTCCCAGGCGGGAAGCTGGAGGGCTAGCGAAGAGTCGGAATTGAGAACAAACGAGCCGCCGTCAAATACCAGTTCGTCCTGGCCACCGACCATGTTCACGTAAGCCAGCGGCAGGCCGGTTTCGGCAACGCGCGCGACCGCGTGATTAAGGCGGTGATCGAATTTGTCGACGCTGTAAGGCGAGCCATTCAGCACGACCAAGAGTTCTGCGCCCGTCTCGGCCAGACACTCGCTCACTTCGTCGCGCCAGATATCTTCGCAGATCGGCACGCCGATGCGCACGCCGCGAAAATTGATTGGCCCCGGCATCGGTCCCGGCGCAAATACACGAAATTCGTCGAATACGCCGTAATTCGGTAATTCGGCCTTGTAGCGCACCGCATCGACCTGACCGTCGATCAGATAGGCCACGGCGTTATAGACCTGACCATCCTCGGCCCAAGGCGTGCCTACCAGCATGGCCGGGCCCTTGTCAGCCGTCTCCGCCGCGAGCGCTTCGATTTGAGCGCGGGCCGCAGCGATGAAGGCTGATTTCAGGATCAGATCTTCGGGCGGATAGCCGGTGATAAAGAGCTCCGGGAATACCACCAGATCAGCACCCGCTTTCGCCGCCTCGGCGCGGGCCTGTCTCACCTTTTTGGCGTTGCCCTCGACGTCGCCGACCAGCGGATTGAGCTGGGCCAGCGCCAAACGGAAGGCGTTCTTGATCGGGCTAACCATCGGCGGAGACTAACGGCGGCCGGTACCGGCGAGCAATAGCGCCTTTGCGGGGGCCTCGGGGTGACGCCGTTGCGCCCTTGCCCGCTCCCGTTACGCCGTTATGGTCGCGCCCATGGCGCAGACGGATCTGAAACGGGTGGAAAGCCACTTCGCGTTCGGCGAGAACTGGGCCGATTTTGCTGGACGGCTTGATGAGGCAGCGATCGCGGAGGCCGAGAAAAGCCTCCTGAAGCTGATCGGCCGGGACGACCTGCAGGGGCGCAGTTTTTTGGATATCGGCTGCGGGTCTGGGATTCATTCCCTTGCCGCTCTGCGGCTGGGTGCCGCCCGCGTAGCGGCCGTCGACATCGATCCCGTCTCGGTCGAAACCAGCAAAGCCGTGTTGGACAAGTTTGCTCCGGAAGCAGACCGGAGCGTCGAGGAACTTAGCGTTTTCGACCTCGACTCCGAGGCGCTTGGACAATTCGACATCGTCTATTCCTGGGGGGTGCTGCATCACACCGGCGAGCTCGATAGGGCGATGCTGCATGCGGCGAAAATGGTGGACCATGGCGGCTTGCTCGTGCTTGCGCTCTATCGCCCGACCACGCTTGATGCGTTTTGGGTTTGGGAGAAGCGTTGGTACATGCGGGCATCCCCCAGCGCCCAGGAGCGTGCCCGCGCGGCTTATCTCTACGCGCTCCGGCTGGGACTTCTGGTCACCGGACGCAGCTATGGCGATTACGTGCGCAATTATCGCAGCCGGCGGGGCATGAGCCTGGAGCACGACGTTCACGACTGGCTCGGCGGCTACCCCTATGAGCCGATCGGCGGGCAAGAGGTCGAGATGCGCATGCAGGATCTCGGCTTTAAAGCGGTCAAAACCAATGCGAGACCGGCAAATCTCGGTCTGCTGGGCTCGGGCTGCGACGAATTCGTCTACAGGCGGGTTTGAAGGTCTCCGGGCTGGAACGCGGCGTTTAGATCACCGGGCCTAACGCCACGCTCGGCTCTGCTACCGGCAAATCGTCACGCCCGCGCTTCAACCGCTCGGCAACCAGAAATGCCAACTCCAACGCCTGGTCCGCGTTCAGCCGCGGGTCGCAATGGGTGTGGTAGCGGTCCGAGAGATCGGTCTCTTTGATGGTGCGGGCACCGCCGATGCACTCGGTCACGTTCTGGCCCGTCATCTCCAAATGGATGCCGCCCGGATAGGTCCCCTCGGCGCCATGCACGTCGAAGAACGTTTCGACCTCGCTCAGTATCAGGTCGAAGGGCCGAGTCTTGTAGCCCGAAGCGGCCTTGACCGTATTACCGTGCATGGGATCACAGGACCAAACCACGGTCCTGCCTTCCCGCTCAACGGCCCGGATCAGGCTCTGCAGCTTCTGCGCTACTTTGTCCGCCCCAAATCGGCAAATCAGCGTCAGCCGGCCCGGTTCATTCGTCGGATTCATCATATCGATAAGTTTCAGCAATCCATCTGGCTCTAGCGACGGTCCGCACTTGATACCGATCGGATTGTGAATGCCCTTGGCGTATTCGATATGGGCATGGTCCAACTGACGGGTGCGGTCGCCGACCCAGAGGAAATGGCCGGAGGTCGCGTACCATTTGCCGGATGTGGAATCGATCCGCGTAAAGGCTTCCTCAAAGCCAAGCAGCAGCGCTTCGTGGCTGGTGAAGAAATCTGTCGAGCGCAATTGGGATGAGTTTTCTGGCGTAATTCCGCAAGCCCGCATGAAGGTCAGACCCTCTGTGATGCGGTCGGCCAGTTCCCGGTAACGGTGACCAGCGGGGCTGTCGCTGATGAAGCCCAGCGTCCAACTATGCATATGTTCGAGATTGGCATAGCCGCCCTGAGCGAAGGCCCGGAGCAGGTTGAGGGTCGCGGCAGCTTGCCGGTAGCCCATCAGCAGACGTTGGGGATCGGGACTGCGGGCGTCTTCATCGAAGCCGATGCCGTTGACGATATCGCCGCGATAGCTCGGCAGCTCGACGTCGCCTTGGCGTTCGAAAGGCTCGGAGCGCGGCTTGGCGAACTGACCCGCAATTCGGCCAACCTTCACCACCGGCGCACCGCCAGCGAATGTCAGCACGACCGCCATCTGCAGCAACACCCGGAAGAAATCGCGGATATTGTCGGGATGATGCTCAGCGAAACTCTCCGCGCAATCGCCGCCCTGCAATAGAAATGCCTCGCCGGCGGCGACCGACGCCAACTTCGCGGTCAGATCCCGGGCCTCACCTGCAAACACCAGTGGCGGAAAGCCTGCAAGCCTTTCCTCCACCTGGGCCAACGCGGCCGCATCGGGATAATCTGGAACCTGCACGATCGGCTTCGATCGCCAACTTTCGGGAGTCCAGGACGATGCCATACTTTCGATCCTCTTCAGCCCCATGGACGCTCAGCAACCCTTCGAGGCTTCACGCGACACCAGGATTACAGGGCGAACCTTTCCACAATCTATACATTTTCCCTGATAATTGCCCGCTATATAGACGCTGATCCACCCTGTGACCAGTCCGCGTTGAGAGTGATCCGGAGGGCCGCATGCCACACCGAGCCGACCTGGAACACGGCCACGAACCGCACGAGATTGCCGACCGGCTGCGCTCGGGCCCAAGCGTCAGCTATCTGCGGGATTGGGTCTATGGCGGTATCGACGGTGCCGTCACAACATTCGCGATCGTCGCGGGCGTGGTTGGAGCGGGTCTGTCGCCCCGCGTCATCCTGATATTGGGCGCGGCCAACCTGCTGGCGGACGGGTTCTCCATGGCAGCCGCCAACTATTCCAGCACTCGGACCGAGATCGACGAATACGAGCATATCCGGCAGATGGAGGAACGGCACGTGGTTCATGCCCCCGAGGGGGAGCGTGAGGAGATCCGCCAGATTTTCGCGGCCAAAGGGTTTTCTGGCAAGGAACTGGAGAGGGCGGTCGACGTGATTACCGAAAGCCAAGAGCGCTGGATCGACACCATGATGGCCGAAGAACACGGATTGCCGCCTGTCGCCCGTTTGCCGATCCGATCCGCACTGGCCACCTTTGTCGCATTTGCCATTTGCGGCCTGGTGCCGCTGCTCCCCTTCGTGTTGGGACTGCCGGCCAGCGTAATCGCTTCTACAGCGATGACGGGTGCAACATTCTTCGCGATCGGCTCGTTTCGCAGCCGTTGGTCTCCCTTCCCCTGGTGGCGCGCCGGTGCCGAGACATTGACGATTGGTCTGGTGGCGGCAGCCTTTGCCTATCTGGCCGGCTACACTTTGCAGGCGCTAATCTAGCGTCTCGCGAAAGCCGCTACCGCGGCAAAAGGAGTTGTGCCACATTGCCCCCATGCGGACCCCTGAACCTCCATTCACGATAGGAATCGAGGAGGAATATCTCCTCGTAGACAAGCAAACCCGCGACCTGGCGGTAGAGCCGCCGGAGGAGCTGCTCGCAATCTGCGAGTCGGCATTCCAGGGTCAGGTGAGACACGAGCTGCTGCGCTCGCAGATCGAGATCGGCACCAAGGTCTGCCACTCGATCGCCGAAGCGCGCGAGGAGCTCGCGAGCCTGCGGGCGACCGTCGCTGAGGTCGCGGGCGCCTTCGGCCTTGCCCCGATCGCGTCCTCCACCCACCCCTTCGCGCGCTGGCAGCTGCAGCACCATACGGATAAGGAGCGCTACAACATCCTCACCGAGGACCTTCAGGTTGTGGCGCGCCGGCTTATCATCTGTGGCATGCATGTCCATGTCGGAACCGGAGATGACGACCTGCGGATGGATCTCCTGAACCAGGCGTCCTACTTCATTCCCCATCTGCTGGCGCTTTCCACGTCGTCCCCCTTTTGGCAGGGAGAGCTCACGGGCTTGAAATCCTACCGTCTTTCTGTTTTCGATGAGGTGCCGCGAACCGGGCTACCGCCCCAATTCAGCAGCTTCAGCGAGTATCAACGCACCGTGGACGTGCTGATAAAGGCGGGTCTGATCGAGGACGGCAGTAAGATCTGGTGGGACTTGCGGCCGAGCGCGACGTTTCCCACGCTTGAGATGCGCATCTCCGACATGTGTCCCCTGCTGGACGACGCCATTTGCATCGCTTCAATGTATTTGTGCGTTTGCCGGATGCTCTACCGGCTACGGCGCAACAACCAACGTTGGCGGAATTATGCACCCTTCTTGATCAACGAAAACCGCTGGCGGGCGCAGCGCTATGGTGTCCAGGAGGGCATGGTCGACTTCGGCAAGGGTGAAATCGTTCCGTTCGACGATTTGATCGACGAACTTATTGAACTGATCCGCGAGGATGCGGAGCATTTCGATTGCCTGGACGAAATCAAGCGCGCCCGGACCATCGTGCGCAACGGCACCAGCGCCGACCGCCAAACCGCCGAATACCACGACCTGCTGGAAGCTGGAAAAAGCGAAAAAGCGGCACTCAAGCAGGTGGTCGACAGCTTGATGCGGGAAACTCTGATCGGTACCGAAGGCGTCGAAAGCAAGATCGCCGCCTCCGCCAAGAAGGCCAAGAAGCCCGCGAAGAAAAAACGCAGGGCCGCGGCCAAATCGGCAGCGAGCAGCTAACCGGTCACTCTTTGGTTGTCCGGGACGCGGTACCCGTAAAGGGCGGCATGGTTGCGTGACCCGGGGCGGCGACGCCCTCGCCTTTCACGATCTGCCAGATCGTGCGAACCAGGATTCGCAGGTCGAGCCAAAACGACCGGTTGTCGACATACCAAACATCGAGTGCAAAGCGCTGTTCCCAGCTGATGGCGTTGCGCCCATTGACCTGCGCCCAACCGCTAATCCCCGGCCGCACCTCGTGGCGGCGGGCTTGCTCGGGATTGTATTTGTCGAGGTAATCCATCAGCAGCGGACGCGGACCCACCAGGCTCATATCGCCCTTCAGCACGTTCCAGAACTCCGGCATCTCATCCAGGCTGGTCCGGCGCAGAGCCCGGCCTAACGGCGTCAGGCGGCGGTCGTCCGGGAGCAACGCGCCGCTCGCATCTCGCTTCTCTGTCATGGTGCGGAACTTGACGAGGCGAAAGGGCACACCGTTCAGACCGGGGCGGGTCTGGGTAAACAGGACCGGCGACCCAAGCTTGATCCGTATCAGCAACGCGATGATCAGACCGAGCGGGATCAGGACCGGCGAAGCCACCAGTGTCACGGCGATGTCGAACAGACGTTTCAGCACGGGCGCATCCCAATCCGGTCAGGCGGGCAAGGGTTGTTAGAGCGCAATGCTCATGCCGCCGTCGACGGTCAGGCCTTCACCGGTAACGTAACTCGACTCATCCGACGCCAGGAAGAGCGCGGCCATCGCTATCTCATGCGGCTCGGCGAGACGCCGCAACGGCGTTTGCGCGATCAGCCCCTCGCGAATGGCGGGATTGCGCAAATAACGGGCGGTGAGCGCCGTTTCCACATAGCCTGGACAAAGATAGTTCACGCGGATGCCCATTGGCGCACATTCGACCGCGAGGCTGCGCGAAAGCGCCGCCACGGCCGCCTTGGTCGTCGAATAGGGCGAGATCTGCCTGATGTGACGGCCCTCCATAATGGAGGCCAAATTGACGACGGAAGCTTTGCCGGAGGCCTTCAGCAATCCCATGGCTTCGCGCGTGCTCCGCACAACGCCCTGCAAGTTGACGTCCACCACCTCGGCCCAGTCCTCGTCGCTCAGATCCTTGAAATCACCACGGCGCGAGACGCCGGCATTATTCACCAAGACATCCAGGCGGCCAAAGGCGCTCTCTACGGCCTCGACCATCGTCTTGACGTCTTCGAGCTTGGTGATGTCTGCGGTGAGCGCGTTTGCCTGGCCACCAGCCTCGGCGATCTCACCCGCTACGGCATTGGCACTGTCGCCATCGCGGTCGGTGACGAAGACATGTGCCCCCTCACCCGCAAAGCAGATCGCGATCGCGCGCCCGAGCCCGGCGCCCGCGCCCGTTATCAATGCAACCTTGCCCTCTAGACGGCCCATTGGTGCCCACTCCGATTCCCGCCATTCGGGGCGCGGATCGCCTCGATTGATGATAGCCCGGCTAACCTACTCGGCGGCTTGCGCCTTTTGCGGCTTCCATTTCTCCCGCATGGTCACCAGCTCTTCGGCAGCACTCGGATGCAGCGCCGTGGTCGCGTCGAAATCGGCCTTGGTCGCGCCCATCTTGATCGCCACCGCCGCCAGCTGGGCCATCTCCGCTGCATCCTTACCGAAGATGTGGCAACCGATCACGCGGTCGCTATCGGCATCGACGATCATCTTCATCAGCATCTTTTCGTCCCGCCCCGAAAGGGTGTGGAACAGCGGCCTGAAGGTGGATTTGTAGATGTCTACATTGGCGAAGTTCTCACGTGCCTGCGCTTCGGTGAAGCCGACGGTTCCGATCTCGGGGTGGGAGAAAACAGCCGTCGGAACATCTTTGTAATCGAACTTGGTGGGACGGCCGTTGAACAGCGTCTCGGCAACCGCGGCGCCTTCCTGAATGGCGACCGGCGTCAATTGCATCCGCCTGGTGACATCGCCGATGGCATAGATGTTCTCAACGTTGGTCTGCGAATATTCATTCACCTCGATGGCGCCATGGGCATCGAGCTCCACGCCCGCCTTTTCCAAATCCAATGGCGCGGTGTTGGGATCGCGCCCCACGCAGAACATCACCATGTCGGTCTCCAGAACCTCGCCCGTATTGGTGGTGACCTCGATGTGGTCGCCCGTGCGGGCCAGCTCCTGAAACACCTGATGATAGAGGATTCGAATGCCCTTGGCGCTGTAGGCGGCCTCGACCGCATCGCTGAGATCGTGATCGAATTCTCTCAAGATCTTGGCGCCGCGATAGATGATTGTGGTGTCGACGCCCAGCCCATGGAAGATGCCGGCAAACTCGACCGCGATGTAGCCGGCGCCCGCAATCACAATGCTTTCGGGCAATTCGTTGAGGTGAAACGCCTCATTCGATGTGATGGCGAGTTCGTGGCCCTTCACGTCATACTGCCGGCGGGGATGTCCGCCGGTCGCGATCACGATGTATTTGGCGGTCACGGTCTTGTTTTGGCGCTTCAGGTGAATGGTGTGTGGATCGACCAGGCTGGCGCTGTCCTCGAAGATCTCGACGCCCGCCTTCTCCAGATTGCTCGTATAGATCCCTTCCAGGCGGTCGATCTCTTTGTCCTTGTTGGCGACCAGGGTCTTCCAGTCGAAGCTCGCCTCGCCCACATCCCAACCGAAGCCGGCCGCGTCCTCGAATGTCTCGGAAAAGTTGCTCGCATAGACAAAAAGCTTCTTCGGGATGCAGCCCCGAATGACGCAGGTGCCGCCCATCCGGTATTCCTCGGCGATTGCCACCTTGGCGCCGTAGATCGCGCTCATCCGGGCGGTACGAACGCCGCCCGAGCCGCCGCCGATCACAAACAGATCATAGTCGTAGGAAGCCATCGCCATTGTTCTCCTGGCCTGGCCCTGTCATGGCCGCGGGCATCTGACCGAATGTAGGGTCCCGTTTCAAGCAATTCTGGAAAGAACGTTCACGCCGTGATCACGTTGACGCCATCGGGCCCGGCGACGATGGCCGTGTCCGCCAAACCGATGAAAAGACCATGCTCCACAACGCCTGGAATACCTGCAAGCGCTGCGGCCAGGGCCTCAGGCTCCGGTATCCGGCCGAAGGAGCAGTCGAGAATGGCGTTGCCGTTATCGGTCACGAAGGGATTGCCTGCACCCGCCATTCGCAGCGTAATCTCGCCCTCGCATCCCAGCGCACGGGCTTGGGACTCTATATGGGTGCGACTCGACGCCAGGCCGAAGCTGATCAACTCAATGGGTAGAGGGAATTTACCCAATGATTCCACATGTTTACTGGCATCGGCGATAACCAGCATGCGCTTCGACGCGGCCGCCACGATCTTTTCCCGCAGCAACGCCCCGCCACCGCCCTTAATGAGCCGCAGGCGGCCATCCAACTCGTCGGCGCCGTCGATGGTGAGATCGAGTTGGGTGAGATCGTCGAGCGTGGTGAGCGGGATATTAAGCGCCTCGGCCTGATCGTGGGTCGCCTTCGACGTTGGCACGCCAATCACGTCGAGGCCTTGGGCCACGCGCGCGCCCAACAGGTCGACCAGCTTTGCCGCCGTCGACCCGGTTCCGAGCCCAAGCCGCATACCACCTTCGATGAAATCGAGGGCGCGCTCGGCGGCAGCAAGTTTTTGCTGGTCTGCATCCATGACTTTAGACGCGCGGTTGCTTCAGAGACGAGCGACCCTCCCTCAAGCGGGAGGGTCATTGTGCGATTTTCAATCGGGCCGGTCGGCCTATTTGTCGAGACCGCCCATCAGCATGTATTTCATTTCGAGGAATTCCTCGATGCCGTGGTGGGAGCCTTCGCGCCCGAGACCCGATTCCTTCACACCGCCAAAGGGTGCGACTTCGGTCGAGATGACGCCCTCATTGATACCGACGATGCCGGCTTCGAGTTGCTCGGCCACGCGCCAGACCCGGCCGATGTCACGGGCAAAGAAATAGGCGGAAAGACCGTGGGGCGTGTCATTGGCGATCTTGATCGCCTCTTCCTCCGTCTTGAAGCGAAGCAATGGCGCCATCGGCCCAAACGTCTCCTCTTCATTGAACAGCATCTCGGTATCGACGTCGGCGAGCACTGTCGGCTCGTAGAAGGTGCCGCCCCGCTCATGGCGTTTGCCGCCGGTGAGCACCTTGGCGCCCTTCGCCACGGCGTCATTCACATGGGCCTCGACTTTTTCTAGCGCGTCCTGATTGATCAGCGGGCCTTGTGCGACGCCTTCTTCGATCCCTTCGCCAACCTTCATGGCCGCCACTTCGGCCGTCAGTTTTTCAGCAAAGGCGTCATAGACGCTGTCCTGCACCAAGATCCGGTTGGCACATACACAGGTCTGGCCCGTATTCCGGAACTTGGACGCGATCGCGCCGCGAACGGCTTGGTCGAGATCGGCGTCGTCAAACACGATCAATGGCGCGTTGCCGCCAAGCTCCATTCCGACCCGTTTGACCGTGCTGGCGGCCTGCTCCATCAGCTGCTTGCCGATCTCTGTCGAGCCGGTAAAGGTGATCATCTGCACTTTCGGGCTGGTGGTGAGTTCCTCGCCGATTGCGCTCGCTCTGCCCGTAATCACGTTGAAGACGCCTTTCGGGATACCGGCGCGGTCGGCGAGTTCGGCCAGCGCCAGCGCGGTAAGCGGTGTCGCTGAAGCGGGCTTTGAGACGACCGTGCAACCCACACCAATCGCGGGCGCCACCTTGCGCGTGATCATGGCCATCGGGAAATTCCAGGGCGTGATCGCGCCCACAACGCCGATCGGCTGCTTGATGACCACGATCCGGCCATCCTGCCGGTGGGTCGGTATGGTCTCGCCATAGGCGCGCTTGGCCTCTTCGGCGAAGAGCTCTGTGAAGCCCGCCGCGTAAGCCACTTCGCCACGTGCCTCGGCCAGCGGCTTGCCCTGCTCGCTGGTCATGATCAGCGCGATATCTTCCAGGTGCTCCATCTGTAGCTCGAACCAGCGCCGAACCAGCTTGGAGCGTTCCTTGGCGAGCATCCGGCCCCAAGAGGCGAATGCTTCGTCGGCGGCATCGATCGCTCGGGCTGTCTCCTCGGTGCCGAAGCGCGGGACATGAGCGATCACTTCGCCGGTCGCGGGATTGGTCACCTCCATCTCGGGCGTGCCGACCCATTCGCCGCCCACATAACACTGCTCTTTCAGCAGCGAGGGGTCCTTGAGGCCGGCAATGGATGCTGTTTTTTCTTCTGATTTCAGTTCCGTAACGCTCATCTCTGTGACTCCCGATAGACAATCCTGCGCATCTCTAATTGGCCCATATCCTAGCAGAGGGCAATACCGTCTGTCGCCAGGCTGACAGGTCGCTCGCGGGTCCATAGGATGGCGCGCTAAGGATGGGCGTTGGAGCAGATGAAATGAAGGGCTTGACGGTGGTCTTCGACCTCGACGGCACGCTGGTCGACACCGCGCCTGACCTCACGGGCACGCTCAACCACATTCTTGGCGAGATCGGTCACGGCCCGGTCACCGTTGATGACGTCCGCCCGGTTGTCGCCTATGGCGGCCGGCGCATGCTGAAAAACATTCTGGAGCGCGCGGGCGACGATGCGAGCGAAGGCAGGCTCGATGAACTGCTAAGACTCTATTTGGCGCATTACCGCGTGCATCTGGCCGACACCAGCCGGCCTTATGAAGGCGTGCTGCAATGCCTCGATTGGCTAACAGCCCAAGGCGCCCGGCTGGGCGTTTGCACCAACAAATACGAAGACCTGACCTTCACCTTGCTGGATCAGCTCGATCTCGAGCGCCACTTCCACGCCATTTGCGGAGTCGACACCTTCGAAGTCCGCAAACCCCATCCCGATCACCTGACCCGAACAATTGAGATAGCTGGCGGCCGGGCGGACTACGCCATTATGATTGGTGACACCGAGACGGACATCGCGACCGCGAAGGCCGCCGGCATACCCGTTATCGCCGTTACATTCGGATATTCCGACGTGCACGTCGAAAGCTTCGAGCCAGATGCCATGATCGGCCACTACCGTGAGCTGCCCGATAGAATTGCGGAATTGGTGAAGACTCTCGCCGGGGCCTGACCGAGCAGGCCTTGGACTTGATCAGCTCTCCTGATCGAGCTGTTCGAAGCGGCCATCAGACCAGTGGTAGATGGCGTAGGGCGGCAGATCCACATCGCCATTCTGGTTGAAACGGAATGTCCCGATCACCGTTTCCATAGGGGCCTTGCGAAGTGCTTGGATAACGGCGCCCGAGTCCGTGGAGCCCACCCGTTCCGCCGCTTGCGCCCAGGCCTCGATCGCCGCATAGGTGTAGAGGTGGTAGCCGGAAGGCTCGATCCCTTGGCTACGGAATTGCTTCACCAACAAAGCGGCTTTCGGATTCTTTCGGACATCGGGCGCAAACGTAAATAGCGTGCCCTCGCCCGCTTCGCCAGTGATCGCCCAGTATTCGTCCAGCACCAGCGTATCGCCGCCGATGATCGGGGCTTCGAGCCCCTGGTCCCGCATTTGCCTCAATATGAGCCCGGCTTCGCCGTGGTAGCCGCCGATAAAGAGCACATCGATACCGGCCTCCTTCAGTCGTGAGACCAGGGCCGTGTAGTCCCTCTCACCCGCCGAATAGGCCTCGAACAGGACCGGCTCCAGGCCGCCGCTTCTTGCGGCATCGCGAGTAGCCTCGGCCAGACCTTTGCCATAGGCCGTCTTGTCGTGAACGAAGGCGACCCGCCTGCCCGCAAATTGCTTGGCCAGATATTTGCCGAGCACCGCGCCTTGTTGATCGTCGCGCCCCGCGACACGAAATATGCTGGCGCCGCCTTCGTCGGTCAGCTTGGGGCTAGTCGCCGTCGGCGTGATCATGATCACGCTCTCTTCCTGATAGACCTTGGAGGCCGCGATGGTGGCGTCGGAACAGATATGCCCCGCCACCATGGCGACACCCTCCGCCACCAGCTTGTTGGCAACCGCAACGGCCTGTTTGGGATCACATTGGTCGTCGCCGATGCTAAGCACCAGCTTCTCGCCCAGCACGCCGCCCTTGGCGTTCAGATCTGCCACCGCTTGTTTCGCACCGGCTAGCATGTGTTCGCCGAGGCTCGCCAACGGGCCTGTGACGGGTCCGGCAGCGCCAATTAGAATATCGGCATGAGCTGGTCTGGCGAGCGCCAGCAGGGTGATCGCCGCAGCGAGTAATACCCTCCATCCCATGGCCACAATCCCTTTCGGCGCGCCCAATTGTCCGGCCTCGCAGCGGTTCCCGCGCCGCCCCGCGGCCTTGCTTGACAGCGCTTCAAACGCACGCCTATATCGGCTGATCCTCGTGGGCAAGGGCGGTTAGCTCAGTTGGTAGAGCACTGTGTTCACATCGCAGGGGTCACTGGTTCGAGTCCAGTACCGCCCACCATTAACTAGCTGAATTAACAGATAAATATAGACATCGATAGGAACGGATCTAATGACGATCGCGCCTGTGTCAGCGCTATGTCAGCAATTGAATGCACCAATGAGCCCTGCCCCAATGGCTGGAGTTACGAAACTTTTTGCGGTGATAGAGATTAATTCGCCACCTGCGGAGCGTCTTCGCCAACGCAGTTCTTTGTATCCGAGGGCAACCAAGGGTCTAGATTGGTCGACATGAAATGTTCGGCTCCGAGCGAATTCAGATCAAGCTTAAGGTGATCGCAGAGCACCGGCACCGCCGAATAGACCAGTCTCATAAACCTCTTTTGAGCTTTATCAGTGAGGCGTTCGTCGTACTCACTGTCGATCAGACAGGAAACTGTCTCTACCGCTGCCAGAATCTGCAGAATTGCTCCTTCTACTGAACGGGCGCGGAAGTTCGCCAGATTATCTTTCGTGGTGAGAACCATATCGAAGAGGTGACTAATCTCCTCTTCCGCATGCACGTCCCGGGCTTGGTCGGATGATTGATTCCGATAAAGCAGCTCATCGAGGCGTTCGTAGCGAACGAGCATATCGCGGACGACTTCGACAATCGGGTCAGACGAGGGATTCGTGATATTGGGAGAACCGGTCATGATCGCACCTCCTGGTAGGTTGCGGTTATGTCAAGTGCCGGCCGGGGCAACGCAACTGCCACCGGCCGGTGCGCTTCGAATCATGCCTTGTGGGATTCCATCGGGTCAAGGGAGGCAAGTTGTCTGCCCCGATCTCGATGAGAAGCACGTTTGGTCATCGGCATTCGCACACGCTCTTCGGAAGGCGTCGATTTGGACGGCAGCACGGACGATACTGGACAGCGCCGACGATCGCGCAAGCTGATGAATCCCCTGTTGTTTTCGCGCTTGGACGGCCTGGACGGCATTTGCCGTTCATATTCTTGATTGTGCAGTTTCAACCGAACTGTCGTTGCGGGAGGGCTAGATGTAATGGTCGGTATCGGACCGTACAGTCAGTGTCAGTAATTCTCCAAAGCGGCCGCTCGGGCGTGTTATCTGAAAACAGCCGTTATCGACCCTAAGCTGACCCGTGTAATTTTCTTGGAGCTGCTTCGTATAACCTGTAAGGACAAATTTTGCATATTGGACAAGGTAAGAAGATTGGATAAATCAGAAAAGTTCTGGGATAAGGCGTCAAAAAATTATGACACCACGGAACAGCGTTTTGAGCAGATCCATAGCAGAGTCAGAGACAAGACTAAGGTACACCTCAGCTCTACAGATGTTGTCTTAGACTATGGATGTGGGACGGGCACAAAGGCGTGTGAACTAGCCGGTTTCGTGAGCGAGGTTCTCGGTATCGACATATCAGCCGATATGATTGAGCTTGCTAAGGTAAAAAGCTCTACCCATGCAATAGAGAACGTACGCTTTGAACAAACGACAATCTTCGACGAAGCGCTGAAAGATGCATCCTTTGATGTGGTCATGGCATTCAATATGCTCCACACAGTTCCCAGCCCTGAAACGGTTGTCGAAAGAATTCATGAGGTTTTGAAACCAGGGGGGCTCTTCATCTCAGTAACGCCTTGCATGGCAGAAAAGAAATCCTTTTTTGTTAGTCTCCAGATTGGCATTTTTCGCTTCTTATCGAAAATCGGATTGGTCCCTATTTCATTTGAATTCTATGGAAGCTCCGATGTAGACGGTCTTATCGGTTCAAAGGGTTTTCAAATGATTGAATCGGAGAGCATCTTCGCGGGTGCAACCAGCTACTTTGTTGTGGCGAAAAAGGCTGGTATGCTCGCGTGACTGCCGTGGATTTGTTGTCCGCTTCTGGCCGATCTGCGCCATTTTGATGGCTTTAACGGGGACAATGTGAACGTCTGCTTTGAAGCGTAGTTTCGACCAGTTCTGACGGTGGCTGTAAGCTCAAGTCTGAGTTATCACATCTAGATCGCCCGAAGTCTCCAACCAAGCTGGCAACGCGCGATAGCGTGCTCCTATGGCACTTCAGCACACTTGCTATATTTCTCTTTTTGAGATTCAAAAAGAATTTCACCGTCCAACTCGTCCAAGCCGTCCACATCCAAAGAGAATCAAAGAGTTGAGTGAAGGCCACTCGACGTCCGCCGGCGTCCATCACCGTCCAAATCTCGGTGCCGAGCTCTCAGTTTAGGCTTCGAGTTTAGGCTTCAAAGCTGGGCTCAGACTGGCTCGGCAAGATTGATGCAGAGGACAATGTTCAACCAGCTGCTTGAAAACGCACTAGGTACCGCTGCCTTGCTACTTTTCTTGGTGATCTATTTTCCAGGGGGAACCATTCTGATGGCGCTGTCATGCGATAGCCGCCGCCTAGACGGTTGGGATTGGGTGCTGTCAGTGATTATACCTGGCTATGGGCTTGCCAAATCTCTGCTGTCATCAGCTTGTTGATCGGCAATTCCCGCTTTTCTAGCTTCCCAGCTGCCCACCAATCATCTCAACTGACTGCGCTACAGCTTGGCGGCCACCGTCTGCGAAGGTGAGCCGCCTCCTGACAAAAGAAAAGGCTGCCTGCAATCAGGCAGCCTTTCCGTTCTAAGGGACTGTTTGAGTAGTGTGATCTACTTCATCGACACGTGAGCCGGAGGCGGCGGTGCGTTGAAGTAGTAGCTCGCGCCGAGGCGGAACACATAGACGTCCTCGAACTCGAAGAATTCGCCCGGATTGGCTGAACTACAGCCATTGGTGTTGTTCGGGCAGGCCGCGAAGAGGTCCTTCCTGTCGTCAAACCAGTAATACAGACCCTCGGCCCGGACACGGAGCGACTGGCTCGCGGCCCACTCGACGCCGCCGCCGATCACGCCGCCGGCATCGTCAAAGCTGAAGCTCGGGTTTGTGGTGGAGCTGGCCCGGCCGCTCGTATAAAGCGTCCCGTCTGCATCCGCCCAAGCCACGCCCGCCGTGACGTACAGCAAAGCGCGCTGGTCAGCATCAGGCG
>Ga0315336_1003505_pt1 | contig 20687 bp, 13 predicted proteins | sample ASW5metaG_FD_204512 | JGI IMG/M metagenome (GOLD analysis project Ga0315336, IMG submission 204512) | Ammonia-oxidizing marine archaeal communities from Monterey Bay, California, United States - ASW #5 | ecosystem: Environmental > Aquatic > Marine > Intertidal zone | place: USA: California... | reverse complement strand
TTCCTGAAGCTCATGGCCATCGTGCCCACCGATGGTGTCGTCATCGCGCGCTGGGACGACGAAGGTGCACGAACGGTGGCTCAGACCGCGTCCGCCAAGGTGTGGAGATACGGGCCCGGGCAGGAGTGGGATGGGGAGATCGCCGACGTGGACACCGACCGCGGAACCATGGACTTCCGCCTCCTGCGCGCTGGGAAGGTCCTCGGCACGTACACCACCGCCCTGGTCGGCAGCCACAACCTCTACAATCAGGTGGCAGCCGCGGCGGCAGCGATCCACTACGGCGTCGAACCCGACCAACTTGCGGAAGGATTCTCCACGTTTGCCGGTATCAAACGCCGCCAGGAGGTCATTGGTGAACCCGGCGGGGTCACGGTGCTCGACGACTTCGCACACCATCCAACCGCGGTGCGGCTGACCCTCGGGGCTCTCCGAGAGCGCTTCGGACAACGGCGCCTGTGGGCGGTGTGGGAGCCGCGGTCGGCGACCTCTCGACGCAATACCTTCCAGGCCGAATATGCAGAGTCCTTCGACGACTGCGACATCGCGGTGATCGCCGCGCCCTACGATCAGTCGCGGATCGATGAGGGCGACCGCTTCTCTTCGGTCCAACTCGTCGAGGATCTGTCCCAACGAGGTGTGGACGCGATGGTGCTCGACAACGCCGAGCAAATCGCTCAGACCGTGGGTATTCGCGCCCATCCCCACGATGTCGTCGCCGTTCTGAGCAACGGTTCTTTTGGAGGCCTTCACGTCAAGCTGCTCGATGTGCTCGGATCGAGATTCCCGACTTGAGATTTATTTGGCCGCCGGAAGGTAATCGACCCACTCCGGGGGCGGCTCCTTGGTGAAGCGGCCATCTCGTCCAATCGTCAGGAGCTTTGGCCGCTTCGGCTTGTTCAAGAGGAGCATGTTAGCCTGTTCGGGCGTTCGATCGCCCTTGCGGCGATTGCAGGGGCCGCAGGCCGTCGCCAGATTCTTCCACGAGGAGGGGCCGCCCCGACTCCGCGGCATCACGTGATCGAGGGTCAAATCGCGAATTGCGGCTTTGGTATCGCAGTACTGACATCGAAACCCATCGCGAATCATGATGTTGCGCCGCGTGAGTGCGATCTGGAGCTCGTGCCGAAAATGGAGGTAGGTGGTCACCCGAATCACCGCCGGTAGCGGAAAGGCCTCCCAAGCTGTGCGTACGACCTCGTCGTAGTACTCGAGGACCTCGATGCGATGCTCGACGTCGAGGGTGATGGCGCGACGCCAACCGATGGCACGCATCGGTCGAAACCCCTTGTCGAGCACCAGCGTTCGGTAGTTTTCCAGCCGAGAGACCACGTTCTAGTCGTGCCGCCCAATCGCCTCGCAGTCAATCGGAATTGGCGCTCCCAGCCATTTCGTGACAATGCAGGGCCATGTTCGGCACCCTCCTTCCATCGGTGAAGACGGCGATCCCCGGTCCGCTTTCGCGCAAACGCACCGATGTGCTCGCTGCACACGAATGCCCGGCCGTGACGGCGCGGCGGTCCCGTCGCGCAGAGAGTCTGGGCGTAGAAAACGACGATCCCATCGTCTGGAAGTCAGCTGCGGGCGCCAATGTCACCGACGTCGACGGCAATGTCTATGTCGATCTCACCAGTGGCTTCGGGGTCGCCCTGGTCGGACACCGACACCCGGCAGTTCTCGAAGCCGCGACCTCGCAGGCCTCTCGGCTCGTGCACGCGATGGGCGACGCATGGCCCGACGACACGCGGATCGACCTGCTCGAGGCCCTGGCGACCATCGCGCCCGGAGACGTGAACGTCGCCATACTCGGCCTCTCTGGCGCGGATGCGGTGGACGCCGCTGTAAAGACCGCGGTCATCGCAACTGGACGCAGCGGGGTGATCGCCTTCGATCGTGGCTACCACGGACTGTCGCTCGGAACCGTAGCACTCCAGGCATACAACGCCTCATTTACCGACCCGTTCCGCGAAATCGCCCACCCGGCGGTGACCCACCTCGACTGGGGCTGTGATCTGGACGAGCTCGATCGCGCCTTGGACGGATCGGTTGGATTGGTGCTCGCCGAGCCGATTCAGGGTCGAGGCGGCATCCGCACAGCGCCAGAAGGGTGGCTTGGCGACGTAGCTACCCGAACTCGAGCTGCCGGGGCGCTGTTCGCCCTCGACGAGATCCAGACGGGCGTCGGCCGCACTGGATCCTGGTTCGCTGGACCCGACGAAGGCGTGATACCCGACCTCATGTGCGTCGGGAAGGCCCTCGGAGGGGGATTTCCCATCTCGGCATGCATGGGAACGCGGGATGTGATGGATGCCTGGGGCCGTTCAACCGGCGAAGCCCTGCACACGCAGACCTTCCTCGGCCATCCCATCGGGTGCGCGACGGCCCTGGCCGTGATCGAGCTCCTCCGGGGCGGACTCCTCGCCGAGGTCGTTCCACGCGGAGTTCGGATTGCAGCGGCCCTGAACGACTGGGAAGTCCGCGGCCGCGGCTTGATGCGGGCAGTGCGCATCGCGGTGCCTGCCCTCCCGGTCAGCCGGGCATTGCTGCGGCGCGGATATCTGGCCCTTCCGGCCGACGCGGAGTCGATTTCCCTGACTCCACCCCTCTCTCTGACGGACGCACAAATAGACGGATTCGCGGCCGCCCTCACCGATAGCATTCGAGAGACTTCGTGAGCTGGACGGGGCGAGCAGCCGTACTGGCAGATCGTATCGCGACCTTTGTGGACGATGCGCTAGCCGATCGCAAGACGGAGAAATTCTCCTCGTTGGCCGTCGATATTCATAGATGGCAGGCCACCCGCGATCCGGTCGTGGCATCGCTGGTCACCGGTCCGGTTCACGGTTGGGAGGACGTCCCCTCCGTTCCCGTTGCACTCTTCAAGCACCTGCCCGTCGGCACTGTGAATCCGCAAGAAGAGGGCCACTTGTTCCGAACCAGCGGAACCACGGGATCCGGCCGAGGCATCCACAGGTTGCGCTCCACCGCCCTCTACGATCGCGGCGCGCTGGGTTGGATGCGCGCATGCATCCCGGGCCCGCCGAGTGACGTCGTCGCCCTGTTGTCGGACCCCCATCTCACGCCGGATTCGTCGCTGTCCCACATGGTCGCCCTCTTCGCGCCGCCGGGTCGCGTTTCCTGGCACATGCGAGAGGGTCGGCTCCGAGTAGACGAGCTCGACGCCAAGGTGCGCTCCTCCGACCGCCCCATCTTCGTAGCCGCAACTGCGTTCGCGATGGCTGAGTGGCTGGACGGCACAGTTCCCCGATTGCCCGCCGGCTCGGTGGCGATGGTCACCGGCGGGTTCAAGGGGAAGATCCACAAGCTGGACGACACCGAGTTGTACGCCGAAATCCAGCAGTCGCTGCAGCCCGAGCGCCTCGTTACAGAATACGGAATGACCGAGCTATCCAGCCAACTCTGGGGCACTGCAGAAGGACCGTATCGCCCGCCTCCCTGGCTTCGCGTCGTCGCCGCCGATCCCCAGACTGGCGCGCTACTCCCGCCGCGCATCTCAGGTCAGCTTCGTTTCTATGACCTGTGCAACCTCGACGGCACGCTGGCCATCGAGACCATGGATCGCGGCATCGTTCACGTCGACGGCACGGTGAGTCTGCAAGGCCGGCTGGAGGGCGCGCCGGCGCGGGGTTGCTCGCTGACGGTCGAAGAGGCCTGGGCGACGGACGGCTCGAAGTGAGCTGGGAACAGGTTCGCGCCTGGCGTGATCAGCTCGCGACAATGAAGCCGGGTGACCATGGCCTGTCGCCAGAAGGTGCCGATGAAGCGTGGGCGGCGAGCCTGGCTGCCCTGGACGACACCAGCCTGGATCAGGTCGCAAAAATGCAGGTCGACCCCTGGGCTCGTGCCGCCGTCGTCTGCGCTTCCACAGTATTCACCGCTCCGATCGAGTGGTGCGCCGTTCTCCTCGGCCGGGGATCTGAGGTTGTCCTGAAAGTGCCGGGTTCAGACCCCGACTTCGCCCGCGTTCTCGTCGATGCAGCGGCTGCCACCGGATTGCCCCTGTCCGCGACGACAGATCGCCAAGCCATCGCGAACTGCGAATATGTGCTGGCGATGGGTTCGGACGAATCAGTCGCCGAGATCGGCCGAGGACTCGCCTCAAGCGTGGCATTCGAACCCCATGGACACCGGTTCTCCGCGGCCTGGATCTGTGGAGCAGAGCTGGCTGACGATGCACTGATCCCCGCCGACTTCCGCGACGCCGTCGGATCGGTGGCCGCAGATGCCGCCCTCTACGACGGGCGTGGATGCCTGTCGCCGGTCGTTGTCTTCACCACCCTATCGAGCGCGACCGATGAACTCGCCGAGGCGCTGGCTCGCGCCCAGGACCGGTGGCCCCGTGGCCAGATCTCGGACCACGAAGCCGCCTCGATACGGACCCGCGCCGCATTGGCAAAGGTCACGGGACGTGTCCGCAGCGGACGCGACTGGAGCGTACACGAGCTGCCCGCCGCTCACTGGAAACCCATCGCCCTGCCGCGCAGTATTGCCCTTGTACGGGTCGCCGACGAGGCCGAAGCAGCCGCGGTGCTCAGACCGTGGAAGTCATCGCTTTCGACCATAGGCACGGACGGAACATGGGAGGACGGGCCGCGGGTGTGTCGGGTGGGACGCATGCAGCGACCGGGGCTTCACCGGCTTCACGATGGCGTGGACTGGCTGCGGACGACCGCGCGGCCTTGAGGTGATAAAGCGCCCCCATGGCCGACGCCGAGACCTCCAACCTTCCGGAATTCGACGGATGGATCACCTTGGAGAAACTGGGTGAAGGCGGAATGTGCGCCGTATTTCGCGTCCGATCCGCCTCCGGGGTCGGCCCGGAGCGGGCGGTCAAAGTCCTCTACGACACGTCGCCGAGCAGCATCGCTCGCTTCGCTGCAGAAGCGGAGCTGTTGGGCAGAATCGACCATGCGAACGTGCTCAAAATCCACGATCTGCACGCCGATTCGCGCCCGCCCTGGATCGTCATGGATCTGCTCGCCGGCCGAGATCTAGCCGAGATCCGGGACGAGCAGGGAGCGATGGATCCCGAAAGGGCAGCGCGGCTGTTCGCTGACGTGGCCAATGGGCTGGCCAAAGTCCACGCAATGGGTGTGCGACATCGCGACATCAAACCGGCGAACATCATGCTCGGCGAGGATGGCGTCGCCCGCCTCATCGACTTTGGTATCGCCCGCGAAATGGCGAAAGCCCACACCACACAGAAGGGCTTCGTCGTCGGAACGGCCAGCTATCTGCCGCCGGAGATCTACGGCGGAGACAATGCGCAGGAGGTCCAGGACTCGGAAAACGCCGACGTCTACGCTCTGGGCATGACGCTGTGCGAAGTCCTCTCGGGCGCGCCCGTACACCCAATGGAGGGAATTGAGGGCCCTCTCCTGGTCGTCGAGATCATGAAGGACAAACTCGCGCGGGAGTCGCTCGACCCGCGAGAGTGGCGGACACAGGTCCCCGCTGGCCTCGCAGAGGTCGTCATGCGCGCCACCGAACAAGAGCCTGAGGACCGCACCCAGACCGCGCCCGAGCTCGAGAGGGCCCTGCGCGGATGGTTAGACGATCGCCTGGCCTCAGAAGTAGCGCCCGTTAGCCGGGTCAGTTTCGACGCACTCCCACCACCGCCAGGACGTCTCCGATCAAATGCATCCCCTTCCGGGACGCCAGCCCCCCTCTCCAGGCACACGACCGGCAAAGTCGTCGTGCGGACAGGAGCGGCTGCGGCTTCGGCCGCCGGAATCACAGCAACGCTCGGCGGTCTGATCGTGGCAACCGCAGTCGGACTCGGTCTCCTGTGGGCTTTCCAACCGCCCGCGATTCCCGCTGACCCGAGCCAGGTTGCCTCGATCCGAGCCGAGCTCGACAGTCAGGCCGAGCGGTTGATGCGATGTGCCCCAGAGCAGAAAGCAAAGTTCGTCCTCGATTTCACGGTGAATCGCGGTGGCGCGAGCGACATCGAAATCAGCCCTCGTGACGGCGATGTCGCCGAGTGCCTCGCACGGGCCGTACACGCCGTTCACTTCGATCAGGTGCGCGGGGTCGTGCGCGTCAGCCTGCCGATTCACTTCGACTAGGCCGCCCGCAGATTCACACGAACGATGAGGCCATCGGCGTTGGCGAATTGGATGTTGCCGCCATACCGCTCGACGATATCGCGGCAGATAGCCAGTCCAAGCCCGCGACTGCCCCGGGGGCTGTACCCAGGTCGGAACGCGTTCGTCATCTGTTCCTGGGTCATCCCAGGTCCGCCATCTCGCACTTCCACGACCACCCGATCTCGAACGTCATAACAGCAGACATCGATGAAACCACCGATCTTCCCTCGCATCGCATCGTGGGCGTTGATGAACAGGTTGAAAAACACCATCGCCAACTCGCGATCGTCACCGACGACCGGCGGCATTGCCAGAGCCTCGATTCGGATGGGACACCCGCGGCGAACAATGGGGCGTGCGGAGCGAGCGGCGAGGTCGAGTACGACCGGCAGATCTGCCTGGAGACCCGACCCGATACGTGTTGCCGGGGACGTGTTCTGATGGGGCACCAGTGGGCGTGCGCCCAACACGTGTGCGGCCAATCTGCCGGCGTGCTCGAGATAAAATAGAGACTGCTGGGCGGCGCCAAGCAGCTGGCGAACTTCTGGATCGCCCGGTTCGGTCTGCACGGCTTGATCGATGTCGATGGCCGCCTCCGCCGACGCCGCGAGCATACTGGTCACCAGATTCGCGATGTCGTGCAGAGTACGCGCAGCTTCCTCTTCCGCCGTGATTGCAGGTACCTGATCACTTTTCGGAAGAGGAGCCGTCATTTTTACCAGATGTCGTCGCAGGAGGAGGCGCACTCTTCCGGGTAGTCCGCAAGCGAGGCCGGCAATGGATCAGTGTAGGGGATTTGGAGGTAGTTGCGGAGCCAGAATTCCATGTGCGGAGACCAGCCGTCGCAGTTCTCTTCCCAGGTCTCCGGCATCGGGCACCACATCTCGCGGGGCGGAGGATTCTGGTTTGCCAAAAGCCAGGTCTGAGTAGGAGGGTTCGGATGGATGTCTTGAGCCCAATCCAGGGTTTCCTGTCTCCATTCGCCACTCGCTATCACCTCGCTGACGTCCCAGTCCCAGCCCTCGCCAAAGGCGGCGGTTGCGAGAAGGGTTCCAGCAAACAGGAGTAGTGTCTTCTTCATCATGATGTTTCCTCGGGTCGGGTTGTCTTCGGTGGCAAAGCAACACGCGTGCCATCGCGAAGCGGGCGCGACTAGCTCGTTGATCCCCACCATGTAAAGCCGCTTTTTCGAGTACCCCGGCACAGTTGAGCGATTTGCCGCCGACGAGAGGGTGCAAAGCATTGCGTGCAAAGCATTGCGCGATCGCAAGCATTCTGACCGCAATGCTTTGCGCTTCGCTGTCGTCTTGCGTAGGATGCGGACCCATGGAGAGATCCCGTTGGGTTCGCTGCGAAATCGTTTTCAGTTGCTCGGGTCGCCACAGCCCGGTTCCGTCGGCCATCTAGCAACAGCAAAAGATGCGATAACCGGCCACATCTGCGTCATGAAATACGTCGCCAGCGGCAGAGAGGGAGCGGATTCCCTGGCGCGGGAGGGCCAACTCCTCGGGGACCTGCAACACCCGTTTCTCGTCGAAGCGGTTGCCCAATTCGAAGACGCCTACGGATGGCTCCCCGACAGGCCGATCACGGGATTCGCCACCCGTTGGCTGGACGCCGATCCGATCAACATGGCGTTGGCAAAGGCGTCAACCGAGGAGAAGATTCGCGCGTTCGGCCAGCTCTCCCAGGTCGTCGACTACCTGCATCGCCGTCGCTATCTACACCTCGATCTCAAGCCACAAAATGTTCTCGCCATCGACGATCGAATCTGTCTGCTCGATCTCGGTACCGCTTTACCGGTGGAGAGCGCTGCTGGAGAGGCTGGCGGCACTCTCGGGTACGCAGCCCCCGAGGTCCTGGCGGGAGAAGCGGCGTCCGTCGCCTCTGACCTCTACAGCCTCGGTACGATCCTCTACGAGCTCCTCGCAGGGCGGGCCCCCCACACCGAAGAGGACCCCATCCAGCTGCGCGCCGCGATTATGGCCGGGCAGGTCGTGCCCATTCGGGCGGTCGCACCTCATGTACCGAGAAATGTGGCGAGCGTGATCGGGAGCCTCCTGGACCTGCGCCCGGCGAATCGGCCTTCTTCGGTTCGAGAGCTCGGAGATTCGCTGGTCAGCGACGGGTTTCCCAGCACCGGTTGGAGGGGCGGCGCCCCGCCCTTTGTCGGTCGGGAACCAGAGCTTGCCGATCTTTCCGACTATCTGCAGACCAATGCGATGCCCCTGGCAATCGTTGGAGAGCCCGGGAGCGGGCGAAGCGCGCTCGCATCACGAAGTCTGGCGGCCGGGATCGCGAACGCGTCGACGCTCGATCTCTCTCGTGTCTCTGATCCTGCAAGATGTCTGCTCCGCGTGGTCGCGAGTGATTCGGCCGACCGGTCGCTGCCGAACAACCTCGTCGATGCCGTTCGCACGAGCCTTCGGCAGCCCAATGTTCAACCCTATTGGGTCTTCGTCGGCAGGAGAGAGGAGATGCGACAGTCCGATCGCGTCGCCATCGAGGCCGTCCAAGGTGACCTGGCACGCGTTGGCATTCGCATCTTGTGGGCGGCACGACGCTGCCCACCAGGGGCACGGGCGTTTCCGATTCCCCCACTCTCGAAGTCGGCTCAGGGCCGGCTCGTCGACTTCGTCGGAGACCTGCGGACGGCGGATCAACAGCAATTGGTCAACAGCGCTGGAGGCCTCCCAGGCCCCCTGCTGCGCGGGCTGGCGGGAGAAGGAGATGACGATGAACTGAGCAACGATCTGCGATCGGCGCTGGAGGTCTTGCGCTCCCTCCCGGCTGGCATCCCGCAGTCGGTACTCGATGTGCTTCCAGATCTGGCGATCGCTGCGCGGCAACTGGTGAGCACGGGTCGCGCCAGGTTCGGAACGAGTGGGCAGCTCTTCGTCGACGGATCCGCGCCGAGCGTAATTCCAGCTGAGATACACGCCCCTATCCTGGCGGTCTACAAACAGCGCAACGACGCATTGCCGGCGCTGTGGCGGGCCGTCTTCGCCAAGCGCATTGGAGATGAGCAGCAGACAACCCGGCTCCTCCCCACCGTAATCGCCAACTCGACGATTCCCACGCGCGAATACATCGAGGTCTGCGAGTGGCTGGGCGAACGGGCCAATGTTGCCGCCCTGAACGAGCTTCTCCGAGTTCGTCGCCACCAGGGAAAGAACGAACTCGCCCTCGATGTCATCACCCTGGCGGAACGCGTGGAGCGGGTCGACGAGATCGACCAGCCATTGCGTGCTCTGGTCGTTAGATCCGCCAAGGGCAGCGAGGTCTGTGAGGCCCTCTGTCGTGAAATCCTGGAGAGGAATCCCGATCAGCCGTACATCCTGATCGAGCTCGCCTGGAGCCTGGCATCCGGAGACGCAAGCCGCCAGGAAGAGGCATCGAGCCTGCTGAATCGCGCCGAGGCGATGGACCCGGGCTGCGCACCCAAGGCGCTCGGCGCCAGGGTCTTCATGTACACCCACAAACTCAAGGCGGAGGAGAACCCAGCTGGACTCGAAGAGCTGATGGCAAAGGTCGCCGATCCGCAGAGCCAAGCCATGATGCCCGCAGACGTGCTGGTGCATGCCGGAGTCATCGCCAGTAGGCTGTCGATGCTCGAGCTGGCGACGACCCTCTTCGAACGCGCTGGGCAAATCGGCGACGCGGAAGGCAACATCCGACGGGCGGGCATTGCCAGGCTCTCCTTGGGCAATATCCTCCTACGCAAAGGCGAGGGCCGCAAAGCGAGAGCGGCCTACAGAGAGGCTCTCCAAGCCGGGCGCGCATTGGCATACCCGCCACTACACCTGCGAGCCGCGTATTCGCTCACTGAGCTTGAGTTGAGATCCCACCGGCTGCCGGCTGCTGAGCGAATGCTCCGAGAATTCCACGAGGTGGCCAGTCAAACCAAAGACCCGCAGCTCGAGGCGCGCGTGGCCCTCATGGACTGCTTCTACCACCGACTGCGCGGAGCCCCCGAGGTCGCGCTCTCCACAATCGAAGCGATTCCAAAAGAGGGTCTGTCCCCTGACGTCCGCGCCCTGATGGCGCTGAACAAAGCCGAGGCACTCTTCGATCTCGGCCGACCCGCCGACGTTTTCGACGCCCTCGGGGCCGACAGCAACCTCGATGGCGCTTCCGAGCTTCGTCGCGCCCAGGTCCTCCGCGGCCGGGCTCATCTCGCGATGGCCCGCGACGAATTCGCAAAAGCACTGAACAAACTTCCCGAACATCCAGACCTGCTAGAGCGCCAATCCACCGGCGCCGCGCTCCTGGCTGCCGCCGGCGAGGACATGGATCCCGGGACCTTCCCCGAGCGGCGCAGACAGCTCCAACGCGCGTCGGAGCTCCTGCAAGGAGAAGACGCCTCGCGCGCCGCCTCAATTCGCGACCGCCTCCTGGCCGGACCCGGAGCGAGGCTGACCGGCATGGCCGGCGTGATCGAGGCCATTCACGATCCACCGGCCTTCCCGGCAGCCCTAGCGAAACTGGTTGGCGAAGCCCTGGGCGCTAACCGCGTGCTCATCATGCTCCGCATTCCGGGCATGGGAAGACAGATCACCTTCCAGGAACTGACCGGAGAAGAGGCTGCCGGTATCAGTGAAGAAGTGCTGCGGAGGATCCGCAAGCCCGACGATGTGTGGAGCGCGGCCGACGCCTTCGCCGACCCGAACATCCGCCGGGTGTCGGCCACCGTGAGAACGTTCAAGATCCGCAGCGTGCTCGCCGTCGCCATTCCCTACGAGGGCGAGGCGATCGGGGCTCTCTACGTCGACGACTTGCTGCGCGCCGATGCCTTCTCGGCCGGCGATGTCGAGGTCCTCAAGCGCCTCGCCGCCACCACCGCGCGCGTCATCCCCCTCATGAGCACCGATCGGCGAGAGTCTCTCCCAGAACCCAAGGAAATCCTGGGTGTTCTCCACACCGATGCGATCTACGTCAGCGAGCTCACGACCTCGATCCGCCGCCTCGAGTCCCAGCCCATCACCAACGTGCTCATCACCGGCGCCACCGGAACTGGAAAGACCTGGCTCGCCCGACGCCTGGCCACCGAGGTCCTGGGCAAGACGGGGATCATCGAGGCCGTCATGCGCCAATCAGAACCCGACAAGCTCGTCGGCATGTTGGGCGGCACCAAGCGCGGCGACTTCACGGGAGCCATCGCCCAACAGGGCCTTATCAAACAGGCGATCCTGGAAAACAAGGCGCTCTTTCTCGACGAGGTTCAGGCCCTGGACAGCGAGGCTCAGGGCGCGCTGCTCCCCCTATTGGAGCTCCCAAAGCGTCGTTTCTCGGGGTTGATCAGCTCCACAGGCTTGATCGATCGGCCACTGACGATCATCCTGGGCACCAACGCCCATGTCTCTCGAGGGCGCTGGAGGGAGCACTTTCGCGAGGACTTCTGGTTCCGGATGAGCCAGATCCACATCCACCTTCCGACGCTGGCCGAGCGGGGTCCCGAGGTCATCTATCAGCACCTGATGGCCTACTTCACCGAGAGCGGCGTGAAGCGTCCAGAGCGGATCCTCGAACCGCGCGCGATGCGAGCCATCGGTCAGTGGCCCTGGAACGGAAACCTCCGAGAGCTCCGCGCCGCAGCGGACACGATCGCCTTCCACTATGGGCAAGAGGACCGGCCGATAGACGAAAACGACCTTATAACATGGCGTATACTCCAAGCCGACCGAGCGCCACCGAAGGGGCCTGCGCCCAAACGCACGGCCCTGCCACGGAACCTGGACGACTTCGCGCGAAAGGTCCTCCAGCTCCTCCCTGAAAATGGCTGGAATCAATCCACTGTGGCCCGCCTGCTTGGAACCACACCCAGCCGGGTCAACCGGATGCTGAAGCGGATTGGAATGTCTGAAGAGGTTCGGCTGCGGCGGGCCCAGGAGCCGTCGGGTTCCGCCGAACTGTCTACCAGTTGACCAGATCCGCGCCGCCGTTCACGCCCGGATCTCCATCCGATGGGCCAGAGGCACCACCCGATCCGCCAGGGGCACCGGTTCCGCCGGAGCCGTTGGCAATGGTGTTGTCGAGGATGGCGTAGTCCACAGGCGGCGTTGCGCCCTCGACCCAGATTCCGTAGCTGGGGCCCCCGGCGCCACCGCCGCCGCCGCCACCGACTCCTCCGTCGCCACCATCGCCGCCATCGCCACCGTCCTGACCGCACCAGGCGAAGAAGTTCGGATCGGCCTCGCCCTGCTGGCCACCGACTCCACCGCGGCCACCTAGACCACCGTCGCCGCCGTCACCGCCATCGCCGCCATCGCCGGAGCGGATGTCGTTGCCAATGACCACAGGGAGCGTCGTCGGGGCACTCGCGAAGTACACGACGATGCCAAAGGAGCCGCCGCCGCCACTGGCACCATCACCACTGACGCCACCACAGCCACCCGCGCCACCGCCGCCGCCGGTTCCGCCGAGCTGATCGAGGGCTACGCATGTGTCCTCGGCACCAGAGCCGGTTCCGCCGCCTCCACCGCCGCCACCGTGCTGCCCAGCAGCGCCCGACTGACCATTACTGGCACGCCACCCATTGGCCCCCAACGCCGAGAATGAACCTGTCGCCGACTGTCCACCCAGCCCGCCATCACCATCGTCGCCGATGACGCCGTACCCACCATCGCTGCCGGTGCCCCAACAGGCGTCGATGGTGCACTGACAGATCCCGGTGTAGGGGCTGATCGCTGCAAATCCACTGCAGCTACCCGAACCCGCAGTTCCGCCCATGGCGTTTGGCATTCCGTGCTGACCGTCGGGTTGGTCGATGAACGCTGACGGACAGGAGGAATTGCCGCCGTTCCCGCCGTCGGTGACGGTTCCGCCGCAGGTGTTTGTGCCACCGGAACCACCGACGGGCATGGCGTTGCAGTTCGTGGTCTCGCCGTCTCGGCCACCGACTCCGTTTGCGCCCCCGAGACCGTCGTTGCCACCCGACGCAGAGCTGCTGTCCTGCCCGACGTCGGCAGAGATCGTGTTGTTGGAGAGGGTGAAGTTGTCCTCGCAGTCCTCGATCCACACCGCGATGGACGGGTCGCCACCACCCGGTCCAGTGGTCCCTTCGATGCGGAAGCCGTTGAACTCGGTGTCCAGTGTCAATGCCACCGCAGTCACTGTCGGTCCATTGCCAGTGCCCTCGATGGACGTCGGGAAGAAGAGCGGGTCCCGGGCGCCGAAGTCGATGCTGTAGCCCCCGTAGACGGTCACCCCATCGGCAATGACGACATCCTCTTCATAAGTGCCAAGTGCGGCGATCACAAAGGTCGAACCAGTCGAAACGGCCAAATCGATGGCGCCCTGGAGAGTATCCAGGGGGTCGAGCTCGGAGCCATCTCCGGTGGGAGAACCGAGGATCGCCGAGGTGTGAATTGCGAGGTTGGCATCTCCGTCTTGGCCGTCACAGTTGGCATCGATCCCATCGAATGGCGCGTCGTAGGCATCGAGGTACTCACATTCACAGCCGTCGATTCCCGACCCGTTCACGTCGAACCACCCCAGATCGCAGACGTAGTCGCAGCTCGGGAGTCCGGGCGCGAGATTGCAGTAGGGGTTCGCGTTGTCGAAGACGTAGGTGGCACAGTCGTTGAAGCAGGTCCCGCAGTGCTCCTCGAGCTCGTAGCGGCCGTTGTTCCGGAACGGGTCATCGGCGATACCGTCGCAATCTTCGTCCAGGAAGTCGCAGGTCTCGATGGCGCCCGGGAACACAAGCGGATCGCCGTCGTCACAGTCCCCATCGCAAGCGGTCACTCCGTCACCGTCGTTGTCGACGTTCACGCCCTCGTCGATCTGCCCATCGCAGTTGTCGTCCTCGCCGTTGCACTGCTCTGCGGCACCGGGAAAGACGAGCCCGTCGGTGTCGTCACACTCCTCACAGATCGTGAATCCGTCGCCGTCGGCGTCGGTGGTCTCGTCCAGTGGAATGTCGCCGTCACAGTCGTTGTCGGCGCGATCGCAGAGTTCGGGGGCTCCGGGGTAGAAGTCGGTGCTCAGGTCGTTGCAGTCCTCGCACTGCACGAATCCGTCGCCGTCGTCGTCGATGATCTCGTCCTCGGGCACGATGCCATCGCAGTCGTTGTCGAGCCGGTCACAGACCTCGGGAGCGCCGGGCCAGGTGTCGGCATTGGTGTCGTCGCACTCCTCGCAGATCACAAAGGAGTCGCCGTCTCCATCGATGACCTCGTCGCTGGGCACAATGCCATCGCAATCGTTGTCGAGACGGTCGCAGATCTCGGGGGCTCCGGGCCACGTGTCTGGGTTCAGATCATCGCACTCGGCGCAGGCGAGGAAGCTATCGCCATCGATGTCCACCTCGTCGGCCGGGACCAGACCATCACAGTCGTTGTCGAGGGTGTCACAGAGCTCCACGGCGCCGTCGTAGACCGTCGGGTCGGCGTCGTCACAGTCGCCGGCGCAGCTGGTCATGCCATCGCCGTCCAAATCGAAGCCCTCGTCGATCTGACCGTCGCAGTTGTTGTCGAACAGGTCGCAGATCTCAATATTGCCGGGGAATGCGTTGGCTTCGGCGTCGTCGCAATCGCCCTCGCAAACCGTGACGTCGTCGCCATCGCCGTCGATCTCGTCGACCGGAATGACGCCATCGCAGTCGTCGTCGAGGCGGTCGCAGATCTCGGTCGCGCCCGGGAAGACCGTCGCCAGAAGATCGTTGCAGTCCCCTTCGCAGACGTCAAAGCCGTCGCCATCGACATCGTCGAAGACGCCGTTGTCGGCCACCCCGTCGCAGTCGTTGTCGATGCCGTCACACAACTCCAGGGCGCCGGTCCAGGTGGTGGCGTCGGCGTCGTCGCAGTCCCCCTCGCACTCCGTCATGCCATCCGAGTCATCGTCGATCTCGTCGGGAGGAAGAACGTTGTCGCAGTCGTTGTCGACGCCGTCACAGATCTCTGGAGCACCGGGCCAGGTGTCGGGGTCATCGGGCTGACAGTCGCCATCGCACCGCAGCCATCCGTCGCCATCGAGGTCGTCCTCACCAACGAGGGTCTCGCCGTCACAGTCGTTGTCGAGGCCGTCACAGATCTCCTCGGCATCTGGATACACGGCGGGCTCCAGATCGTCGCAGTCGCCCTCACAGATCAGCGAGCCATCGCCGTCGGCATCGACCTCGCCCGGCCCCAGCTCACCGTCGCAGTCGTCGTCGACACCGTTGCAGATCTCGTCGGCGCTGGGATTGACGTCGGCGTCGGTATCGTCACAGTCGTCGCCACCACAGCTCTCGGCAATGTACTGGTCTGCGTCGGAGTCGCAGCGGTCCACAACGCTGAAGGTGATGGGAAGCACCACGGTCTCCTCGGTCTCCGACGGCACCATTCTCGGTGCACATCCCGCCGTTTCGTCGCCAACGGAGACAGCGCTGACGATCAAATTCACCGTATAGGTCGCGTTGACCGCGTCGGCGGGAACCCTGCCGAGTGCGACATCGATCGACGCCACCTCACCGGGTTCGAGGGTGGATGGCAGCTTGTCCAGATGGATCTGCAGCCAGTCTTCCGAGTCGAGGGTTCCGCTGAGGCGGGCACCGGTCAGGTCGACAGGCAGGTCGCCCACATTGGTGAACCGCATCGTGTGGCGCTGTGCTTTGCCCGACGCCGCCTCGATGTCGAGCGAGGGGTCGATCTCGCCGAGATCGACCTCCTGGGGGTCCACATGCAACTCCGCGGGGATCTGATAGGCGCCTTGGCAGGCCAGCAATCCAGCCACGAGGACATATGGCCATGCGGTTCGAGGACGCAACATCGATATCCCTGCTCTTGCCGTGCCCCGGACCCAGGTAACGTACCCGACCGATGCCGAATATCCAACTAAGACCGTACAACCACGCCAGCTCTTTCCGGAAGATTGCCGCCGCGGCGTGGGACGACATGTACCAGGCGACCATCTACGGGCAGCTCAAGATCCGCGTCGAAGCGCTCGAGGCCTACATCGACAAGGCCCGGACCGAAACGGGCAAGCGCATCACCCTCACTCACTGCGTCACCCGCGCCCTGGCCTTGCTGCTCTCCGAGCACCCCGACATCAACGCCCTGGTCATCAACCGAAAGCTCTATCTGCGGGAGGACGTCGACATCTTCCTCCAGGTGGCGCTCCCATCGGACGACCCCGATCGAATGGGCAAGTCCGACCTCACCGGACTCTGCGTGAGGCGCGCCGACAAGCTCTCGCTCGGCGAGCTCCACGACACGATTCGGGAGCAGGCGTCAGCGCTCCGGAAAGGCAAGGACAAGGACTTCGACAAGACCAAGAAGCAGGCGAACAACACCCCGGGGTGGCTCCTGCACCGCGCTCTGAAGTTCATCGGCTGGCTGCAGTACCGATGGAACATCGACACCAGTTTCCTCGGGGCTCCCCGAGACCCCTTCGGCAGCGCCATGGTGACCTCGGTGGGCATGTTCGACGCCCGGGTCGGCTATGCGCCGTTCTTCCCCCTCGCGCGGACCGCCATCATCCTGTGCATCGGCGCAATCGTCGAGGAGCCGGTCGTCGAGAACGGAGAGGTCGTCCCCGGCCGTGTCATCAGTATTCAGGCGACAATGGACCACCGCGTCGTCGACGGCTACCACGCCGGCATCCTGTCCCAGGAAATCACGAAAATACTGACGGAACCGGATAAATATCTCGGCACCCCGTAATCGGATAGACTGAGCCGTGGTTCGCCCCTTCCGTGTTCTGTTTACGCTTCGCTCGGTGGCTCTCTGCACCTGGCTCGCCCTGAACGCCGCGAGTGCGGTCGCGGCCAGCCAGCCGTTGCCCTACAACGGCCACTACGTCGGTCCAGATCGCCAGGAAATCGACATCCTTCGCGTGTATGAGCAAGGCCCGCGGATCTACGTTCAGGCGACGATGCCCGACGGAGAGCTGGGGCTGTTCCTCGTCGACACCGGGGCGGATATCTCCGTCATCTCGCAGAAGACCGCCGATCGGCTCGGCCTCGATGTCGAGAGGAATCACGGGTCCCTGATCGGCATCTCCGGATCGACGTCGATGCATCGCGCCGTCCTGCCGTCCATCGAACTCGGAGAGATGTTCATCCCGGAGATCGAGGTCGCCGTCGGCGTGCCTGGAGTCTCCGAGTTCGCCCGCTATATGCCCCTGGACGGACTGCTGGGGAACAACGTCTGGAGCCGCTTCGTTCTCGAGATCGACTACCCCGCTGACCTGATGGTGCTCCACGAGCCCAACACCGTGCGCCAGACCCGACGCCACAAGCGCCGCTGGGGTCGCGCGGCACCCATGCATTTCGACCGCCACGTATACAGCGAGATCGAGATCACGACGCCGTCGAAGACCGCCCACCGGATCATCGCCCAGATCGATACGGGTGCGGGAGACCTCACCCTGTGCGCCGCGACCGGCCGCCCCTTCGTCAACGACTTCACCGAGGGAATCGAGAGTGTGCGCGGCATCGGTGCCTCGGAGACCTTGCCGCCGTTTCGCTTCCTGGAGATGACTCGCCGGATCCCGTTGGCCACGATGGATCTCGGAGGTCAGAAGTTCAAAGTCAATGCCCAGGCCCGATGGAGGTCCTACAACGACGAGACGACACTGACCTGCCACGCCGGCTTTCGCGCCCTGCTCGGCCACCACTTCCTGTCCCGGCACCGGGTGTTCTTCGACTACGGGAACCAGATGATGGCTCTCCGCAAGAGTCAGCGACGGAAGCGGCAGCTCAACGGCCATCAAGTCTATCTGGACCAGGATCTCGACGCCCACGGGGACGACCCATCGCGCAACCTGTACCGCGCCAAGCTGGTCATTGGGACCGGAGGTGTGTCGGAGGCCATCGATCTCCTCGAGAATTTGAAGACCGACGATCTCGACGACCGCGCTGAGGCGGCCGTTCTCCAAGCGGCCCTGTACCGACTCGACGGCCAGCTCGACAGCGCCTGGGACGCACTGAAAGAACTCTCCCCCGGAGATCTCGTGGACCAGGAGGAGATCGTCGCCACCGTGAACGGACTGTTGTTCAACGGCCGCGCCGACGAGGCCTTGAGCGTCGCAGAGGCCGCCGCCGAAGCGCGCCCAAATGACGGCTGGGCCTACGTCGCACGCGCAGACGTGCACCTGTACATGCACGAGGTCGACAAGGCCGCGGCCGACCTGATCCATGCGGCCCAGCTCGAGGAGTTCCCAGACGCCCACCTGCTTCGCCGCGCCCGGGCCGCCCTGGCCACGGGAGACCGATACGGGTCGATGGCCCATGTTCGCAAGCTCCTGCAGCTGTACCCGTTCGCTGGCGAATTCCTCTGGTTCTACGCCCTCCTCATCGAAGACCCAATGGAGGCCGCGACCTTTCGAGAGGACATGGCGAGCGCGATGGCACGGCTTCACCCCGAGCGGCGACCGGTGGATTTCGTCGTCGCCGCACATCGCGCTCTCGGAGACCAGGAGTTGGCCGAAGCGCTCATGCGGGAGGGTATCGCCGATCAATGCGAGCCACTCAACGACGCCACCGCCAAGGACAATTGTCTCGCCTGGTTCTACTCCCTTGCAGGTGTCCACGAGGACGAGGCCCTGATGCGAATCGACCGGGCGCTGGACAAGACCGGTGAGCGCTCCGACTACCTGGATACCAAGGCGATGGTGCACCTCGCCCGGGGCGAGTTCGACGAGGCGCATGCGGCGGCGGTCAAGGCGGCCCGACTGTCCCCCGATGACGTGTACATGCTCTGGCAAGCGGAGCGGATCGCCGAGATGGTCGATGATACGGTCGCCACTCCTGCGGAGGACGGCTGATGAGCGGTTGGATTGCACTGTTTGCCCCACTGGCGTGGGCGGGTCCCCCACCGGGCGGCTGGCCGACCCCACCTGCGGAGAGCACGGTGGCCAGTGTGTACGACGGCGATACCGTCACCCTCGAGACCGGCGACAAGATCCGTCTGCGCTGGGTGAACACGCCTGAGCTCAAACCCGCCGAGGCCTATGGCATCGAGGCGCGCACCGCGGCCGAGCGGTTTCTGAAGGGCAAGGCGGTACGCCTGATCCTCGATGGACCCAATCCCCGAGATGGATACGGACGCGTGCTCGCTGGGCTCGAAACCGACGAGGGCAATCTCTCCATCTACCTGTTGGAGCTCGGTCTCGGACACGTCTTCGTCATCCCGCCCGAAGACACCGACATGAAGCCCTTTCTGGAGGCACAGGCCAAGGCCAAGGCCGCCAAGCGCGGGATCTGGTCGACGGATCGCTACTCGGGTGCGCTGCACATCACGTCCTTCCACGCCAACGCCCCCGGAGACGATCGCGAGAACGTCAACGGCGAGTACCTGCGCATCTGCAACGTCTCCAACGAGCCCCTCGATCTCGACGGCTACAAGATCACCAAGGCGACCGGACAATCCTGGACTTTGCCGTCGGTCACCGTTCCGGCAGGTCATACTTTCAAGCTGCACTCTGGCAAAGGCAAGACTCAGTCTGACGGCGCACAGCAACTCGAGGTCTACCTCGGCTCGTCGACCCCGGTCTGGAACAACAAGACCGACAAGGCCACCCTGTACGACCGTTTCGGCAAGGTCATCGACGCCCGCCTGCACGCGGTCAAGAAAGAGACCCCCTGAATGGCGAGAGATCTCGACCCGATTCGCGTCTCCAAGACCATGGCGTTCCTGCTCAGGCACCGCCCCGAGGTTGGAGATCTGGATCTGGACGACGCCGGGTGGGTGGCCCTGGACGACCTCGTCGAAGCGGTGTCCCGTCTCCTCCACCACGAAGTCGCCGTCACCCGCGTGCGCACCCTCGTAGTTGAAGCCCAGATACGCCGTTTCGAAATCGTCGACGGACGGATCCGTGCCCTCGATCGCAGCGGCGGTCACCCCCGGGCGACGCCGCCCGACATCGTCTACCACGCCTGCACCGACAAGCAGGAGCGCAAATACAGGGAGCAAGGGTTCGTGAGCGCCGGCGAAAACCGCTCGATCTACCTGTCCAACAACGAATCGCAGGCCTGGCGGGCAGCGCACCGGATGGGAGGAAGCCCGCGGGTTCTGTACGTGGACACAGCACGCGGACGCCGCCACGGAATTCGTTTCTACCGGAACCGCCGCAACGGGCTCTACCTGGCGAACCGCATTGGCGTCGGCGACGTGCTCAACCTCAAAGACAACTACGCCGAGCAGATCTCTGCCGGAGGCATTCCCATCGTTCGCGGTGCCGACGGGGTGCAGCGCATGGCTCTGATCCGGGTGACGCGCCGCAGCGGGGTGACCTGGGAGGTCGCCAAGGGCAAACTCGAGGACGGGGAGACGCCCGAGACAGCGGCCACCCGCGAGGTCAAAGAGGAGATGGGTCTCGATGTCGATCTGCGCATCACCCTTTTCGTCGACCACGTTCGATACGGTTTCCTTGCACCGGGTGGTTTACCCCGGTTGAAGACCGTTTTCTTGTACTTGATGGAGCCCACCTCCGAGATCACGACAGCGTTCCGGCCCTCCGAGCGAGAGGGCATTGGCGACGTGAGATGGTTCACGGCCAGCGAGGCGTGCAGGGCGGTCACCCACTCGAGCCTGATTCCGGCGATGAAGCGGGCGCGACAGTTGGTGAGCCCACGGTATTGAGAGGCCAGCCCCA
>Ga0315336_1003504_pt1 | contig 20705 bp, 17 predicted proteins | sample ASW5metaG_FD_204512 | JGI IMG/M metagenome (GOLD analysis project Ga0315336, IMG submission 204512) | Ammonia-oxidizing marine archaeal communities from Monterey Bay, California, United States - ASW #5 | ecosystem: Environmental > Aquatic > Marine > Intertidal zone | place: USA: California... | reverse complement strand
GGCGCAAGTCCGCGACCGATCGAATATCCGAATTCGACGCGACGGCCCAGACATGTTGCATTGGACTTGCTTTGCCCAGTATCTGAAAGTCTTGCATCAGACTGGGCACATTAGCTCGCCCAGCCAATGCCGCGCTCAAGATACCGGCGCCGTTCATGATGCTTATGGTGGATCCGTCGGGATTGGCCAACGCCACAGTTCTCGCGGCGACGATTCCACCCCCACCAGATACGTTGTCGATGTAAATTTCGGTACCGAGAGTCGTTTGCAAAGCAGGCCGCATAGTGCGAGCGTATACGTCGTACGTGCTTCCCGTCGTGTTGGGCACGATTAAACGTATGGAGGCGACCGCAAGTTCCTCACAGCTTGGGTTCGCAGTCTGAGCATGAAGAGTCGCGACAACAAACAGCACGATGGACATTTTATTTGCCATGCCGCCGTGTTCCTAAATAGCTAGCGAGCAACCTGATCGCGACGAACGCTGAGACGCTTCTTGAGCGCAGCAACCGCGGGGTGGTACAAGCGTCCCGAGATTTTAAACGCATACGAGCGGATGCAGGGCTGCGGATCGTCCAGAATATGCTGAAATTGAGGACACAAGACCTTTGGGCGCCGGTTCAGATATTGCCGGCGATGCAACCGCAATAGATCCATAGGCGATTGCGGCGAGTTTTCTGGCCCCTGGTCTGGCCGATGCATCAAGCTCTGCATGAAATAGAACAGATCATGGTACGGATCAAGAAGTGCGACACCCTTTGGGAACTCGAGATTGGTGTTGGGTTCTTCGTGTCGCGCGAGCCGCAGACATATGAGCGGCTCATTGACGCCAAGACCAGTGCGGAACCACAAATGATGACCAAGCCTGGGATTAATTTCTAATAGCCTGGGTAGATTGTCCGTTGGGTCCACCTTGGTCTGTACCGTGAACCCACCCCACAGGCGTAGCTCTTTTACCAGGTCGCGAAGTTCGTCTAGCAGTGGGCCGTCTGAATCGGATATGGCGGACTTGATCGATGTACTCACGCCGTCGGCGAAAACATGCATCGGCTTCGGCTGCAGTAGCGACATAATCTCATGATTATGGTCGACGGTGATGTAGTAGTGGCATCGGCGCAGCCCCGGAATGTACTGTTGAATCAGTGGGTCCGCTTGCCGGGCCGAAGTCTCCAGATAGATGCGCCGCAGCGCTTCTGCATTGGCTGCAAAACTCACGCCCGACAGGTGGGCACCAACCCGGGATTTCACAACCCACGCTGGGCTGTAGTTGCAAATGATGTCTTCGATGTCATCCAGAGAGTTGGGATAATGCGTAACGGGAACCGGAAATCCTACGCGACCCGCCACCTCGAGGGTGCGTGCTTTGTCGGTCAATCGAGCAACAATTTCTGGCTCCTGAACGACAACGGTAATTCCTTGGTCTTCCAGTCTAGATTTGTTCTTCGCGAACAAGTACACCTCTGGATCGAGCGAAGGGACGATTGCATCGATTTTTTCTAGTTGGCAAACTTGTTCAATACGTCGAACGTAGGCTTCTTCTGCCAACGTGTTCACTGCGGACAATTTTCCAGCAGCCCAGTCATCGGCAAAATGAGGAACCGTGTAGTGTTTGTCTACAAAGCGCGAATAGAATGCCATACCAGGGAAGTCGTCTACGCGCACCGAGCGTCCCCCGGTCGTGATAACGACTTTGTTAGAGTACTGGCGTAGCGACCTTATTATTGTGTACGCCTGTACTTCCTGCGCGTTGGTGACTAACAAGTTCATTCGGCGAGCATAACTTAGGATTGACGTCAAAACCGTATTATGGCTCACACCAAGGCCGCTCAAACTGTCCTGTACGTAGTGTCTAGTACAACCAAGGGTCGCAATGGCCGAAAACTGGACCTGTCCTGGCTCAAGCCCTATTTCCACAAGGTAGTGCCCGTATATGCGGGCGAACGGTCTGCGGGAGAAGGGGAGTTGTGCGTACCGCCGTGGCCGAACCCGCTCGGCTCACTGGACATTCTTGGCATGCAGCGGCTAAAGCGAACGCTGGATAGTTTTTTTCTGTTTCCAGACCGAAGCGTACTGTTTCTGCATGCTGTGAGACGCAAACTGCGTGAGTCGATTCGCAGAGAACTGGGCGATGGGCACTTGGTCACCGTGCTAATCACAACACCACCCCATGCGGTTTCAGTGCTCAGCCTTTATCTTCGACGTTACTATCCTCAGCTACGCATTGTTGTGGATTGGCAGGACCTGTGGACCTTTGATGAGGCCTACCTGCTGCGTACGCCTTGGATATTCAGGCGCAGATTGGCACGACTGGAGCAGGAGATCATGCAGGCCGTAGACGTCAATCTAACCACGAACCATAAAGCTGCAACAATTCTTGAGGATCGGTATCGCGTACCGTCCAGCAAGGTCGCTCACATTAATCATCATTTTGATCCCTCTGACGCTCGATCGATCGCTCCAGCGCGGGAGAATTCAGTGCGGCAGGCCACTGACACGGTGCACATAGGTTTTCTCGGCACCATGTTCAAGCCCCCCAAAGTGCCGGGCGAAGCAGTCGTGCGAGCGCTCGACAGGGTCGCAGCGTCCGGACTCGCCATTGAATTCCACCTGTTTGGTGACCCGACTGAGGCGGCCCGTGAAGCCGCCGCGGAAATGCAGAATCCGGTGATGACCATCTATGAGCGCACGCCTCACGCAGAGGCCATGCGGAACGCGTCCACATGCGACTTCTTGCTGATCGCCTTGGCTGACCTGCCAAACTGCAACGTGATCATGCATGGAAAACTACCGCATTATCTGCTGCTCGGGCGGCCAATCCTCGCTCTCGTGCCGGGAGATTCGTTTGTTGCCGAGGTGATCGAAAAGACCAAAACCGGGACCGTGATGCCCGATGAGGCCACATGGTCATCCGATTTGCGCTACGTTCTCACCGATTTTCTTGACGGTAAATACTCCTTTCAGCCCGATGCTCCGGCAATCCAAAAGTTCTCGATCGACCGCCTTCTTGAGAAATGGGTCAACGTAGCTGCGGGTAACCCTGACAATGATGGGGCCTAGAAGGCAACTTGGCTTTTTTTTGCCTCTCCCAAGAGCGGCTGACCGAGCGTGCTACTGAACGAAACCAGGTTCTCGATTTGTGCTTGTGCGAATTCCGTGACCCAATCCTTCTCCCCGAAATAGAGCACGCCCTGATCCAGAAATTTCTCCAGAATGTCGGTAAGATCCATCAGCGCCAGCTGGCGATCGATTGAGCCCATTTGATCGGCCCTGGCGATGAGCTCGGCGAGATGGCGGTCGATACGTACCTCCGCAAAACGGCGGATCATAGATTCGACTTCGTCGCCCACAGCTGTTCGGACAACGTTACGTCGTCGTTCAGTGTCCATTCGGCGTGCCCGGCGCGTGTTCGCTGTGAGGAATGTACCCCAATAATGCTTTCGCCTCCGCAAGGCTCCAGCGCTTTGCAGAATCAGTCACATAGAGGGTGTGCAGGCCCGGGCTAAACCCCATTCCGTTGGGACGCCCCATGTTACGATCGACCTTCCGGATCTGAAGCCGGTTGGATTACCCGAAACCAGTGTGCCCTTCAGCACGATACTGTGCTCTGCGGTATCGGGATGAAAACAATGCAACTCGTGCTGCGCTATGTCAGACCAGTAGAGCGTGCTCGATGCCGCATGCCAGGTTGGAGATTCGCCAAGTTCGCACTGGCACGCAACGACCCTCTCCGGTTTCAAGATTGTGCTCATCGCGAGTTGGCAACAACGGCGGCGAAACCGGAAACTGGATTGGCGAGCGATATGGCGGAGGGGCAGGGATTCGAACCCTGGGAGGTATTACCCTCGCTGGTTTTCAAGACCAGTGCTTTCGACCGCTCAGCCACCCCTCCGAAGGCTGCGAATAATGACGATTTGCCCAATGGATCTCAATACCAGGATGCGAATTATTCGTCGTAACCGGCAGGGTTTTTGTGTTGCCAACGCCAGGTGTCTTCGCACATGCGCGACAAGTCGTACTCGGCCTTCCAGCCCAGCTCGAGATCGGCTTTCGTCGCGTCCGCGAAAGAAACCGCAGCGTCTCCTGCACGCCGCTCCACCACTTCGTACGGAATACACTTGCCTGAGGCAACTTCAAATGCGCGTACCGCATCCAGAACCGAGTAGCCATTGCCGGTGCCCAGGTTGTGAACTGTCAGCTTGGGTTCGTCGCCGAGGTGTTCTAGTGCTCTGAGGTGCCCGCGGGCCAGATCTACGACATGAATATAGTCTCTGATTCCGGTGCCATCCGGGGTGTCGTAGTCGTCTCCAAACACACTTAACTTCGCCCTGCGGCCAACGGCGACCTGGGCGATGAACGGCATGAGATTGTTCGGGACATCGTTCGGATCTTCTCCGATTTCGCCTGAAGCATGCGCTCCGACAGGATTGAAGTAGCGCAGCAGCGAGATGCGCCAGCGCGGATCCGAGGTGTACACATCGCGCAGCACGTCCTCCACCATGAGTTTAGAGCGCCCGTATGGATTGATTGCTCCCGTGGGCGTGTTTTCCCCAATAGGCATTTGCTGTGGAATGCCGTAAACAGTCGCAGAACTTGAAAACACCAGTGTCCTGCAATCGGCCTTCGACATCGCGTCGACCAGGCGCAGCGTGCCGTTTACATTAACGTCATAGTAGCGCAGCGGCGACTCGACGGACTCGCCTACGGCTTTCAGGCCGGCGAAGTGAAGCACCGCACTGATTGAGTGCTGGCCAAACACGCGCTTCAATGCGGCAGCGTCTCGCACGTCGCCTTGTACAAAGGTGAGCGGTTTTTGGGTAATACGCCGTACTGCGTCAAGGCTTTTACTGCTGGAATTGGACAGATCGTCGAGTACGACTACCTCGTGCCCGGTCTGTAGTAGTTCCACGCACATGTGAGTGCCTATGTACCCTGCACCGCCGGTAACCAGGATTGTCGGGGGAGTTTGTACGTCTACGTTCACAATCCCTCCATGGCGTCGGTCTTGAGGCCATACTTTTCGATCAGGTTGTAAAGCGTTGGCCTGGACACCCCAAGCAGTCGGCTCGCTTCGCTCATGTTGCCGCCGGTCGCGGTCAGTGCCTTGTTGATTGCGGCTGATTCCGCCGCGGCGCGCACATCCTTGAGTTTCCTGACGCTTTCGCTGTTGGATGGGGCAAGCTCCAGGGCGTCACCGGTAATTCGGTCAGAATCGGTCAGAATCGCCGCACGACGCACGCGATTTTCCAGCTCCCGGATGTTTCCCGGCCACGCGTACGCTTCGATCGCCTCGACTGCTTCCTGCGTAAACCTCATTGCGCGCCCTGAATCATTCTGATTGAGTATGTTCTGCGCCACCAGAAAAACGTCGGATCCGCGGTCCCGCAACGGTGGAAGCTCGAGACAAATTTCACTAAGGCGGAAATACAGGTCTTCGCGAAATTCGTTGCGCTCGATCATCTCGGCCAGATCCCTGTGGGTAGCCGCGACCACTCGAACATCGACTGATAGCGATTGCGTCGCACCAATCCGTTCGAACGTGCGTTCCTGCAAGAAGCGTAATATCTTGGCTTGCAGCGGACTCGGCATGTCTCCGATTTCATCCAGAAACAACGTACCACCGTTGGCGGCCTCGACCTTGCCAATTTTGCGCGCGTGGGCACCCGTGAAACTGCCTTTCTCGTGACCAAACAACTCGCTTTCGAGTAAATTTTCCGGAATCGCGGCACAGTTGATTGTGACCAACGGAGCTTCAGCTCGCGGGCTGAGTTTATGAACATTGCGAGCAATGATTTCCTTGCCCGTACCGGTTTCGCCGGTAATGAGCACATTGGTTTCTGTGGGCGCCACGCGTCGTACCTGGTCGCACAAGGTAAGCATAGACGGACTACCGGCCAATAATCCGGGCAGTGGGGTATTGCCTGTGCTTTGTTCGCTGAGGACGCGATTCTGTTCTTCGAGTTCCGCTAGTCGAAACGCGCGGTCGACGGCAAACTGCAGAGTCTGGGAATCGATGGGTTTCTGATAGAAGTCGTATGCGCCGGAAGCTATCGCCTGCAAGGCCGGTTCGCGTTCTTCCCGGCCCGTAACGATGATGATTTTTGTGTGCGGACTCTTGTCTCGAATATCTGCGAGAAGCTGAAATCCTTCCGACGTACCGCCCGGGTCTGGCGGGAGCCCGAGATCAAGAGTAACGACCGATGGAGCATGCTTGGTCAGCGCCTTTTTGGCCTCCTGCCGAGTGCCCGCGACCAGAACATTGATGTCATCGAAACACCAACGCATCTGACTTTGAAGCCCTGGGTCGTCTTCGACGATCAATAAGGTTCTTGCAGATTGTGTTTCAGATTCGTTCATGGACGTTGTGGGTACGCGCTTGCCAAGGGTAACTTGATCGTAAACGTAGTTCCTACTCCGATTATGCTTTCAACTTGTAAATCGCCTCCACATCGGCGGACCATATCGCGCGCCTGATAGGCGCCTATGCCCATCCCGCTCAACCCTTTTGTGGAGCGAAAAGGGGTGAAAAGCTCGTTTTGGATGAAGTCTGGACTCATGCCAGGTCCACTGTCACTCACTTTAATCAGTGCCCAGTCACCATCTGTGGCCAGTTTAACCGACACGTCACCGGTGGCTCCGACTGCGTCACGCGCATTCTGCTCCAGGTGTGTGAGTGCGGTGTCCACCGCGTCGTAATTGGCTTGCGCGGTGATCGTACCAGCCTCAATACAGTATTGGGGTTGAGGCGCTCCGGACGCCGCTCGTTCACTTCTTGAAGCAATCATGGAAACGAGGTCAATGATCGAATCTTGAGCACCAAACCCACCGACGTCGTTTGGTTCTCTGAGCGTCGCTATTATTCGCTGCATGCGTTGCACACTGTTTTGAGTCGTGTTCACCATGTCGTCGATAAACGCGGGATTGTGCTTATGCTTCTCAGCGTTCTGTAGCATCAACGACAGCTGTGCCGCGATAGTCTTGATGTCGTGCAACAAAAACGCGGAAACTTGATTGACGGCCGAGAGCTGCTCTGCCTCAATCAAATTTCTGTTCGCCCGGTCCAACGCAAGGAAGCCTGCGCACTGTTTAGATATCAATCTGATGACATCAATGTCCTCCCAGGACAGTCGCGCAGGAAATTCTGAGCGTCCAATCAGGCAGATGCCGAACAGGTCCTTCTCCACAAAAAGTGGGATCAGATAGTTGGCCCGAGAAAACACAGCGGACGATTGAATCTCGCGATCTATCTGATCAGCAATCGCCGGCATATCGTTGAGATCTAAGACCCAATCGTATTCTCGATAAAAGCGAATGATCTCTGCTGTCAGCAATGGGGGAAGTGCTGAGTTCCATTCCGGGGAGTCAATCGACGTCAACGGGGTAAATGTATCGGTATCGCCTCGCACCCACACACATGACTGCCGCGCCTGCAGTATCGAGATAATTGCACGCTGCGCTTGCTGAGATAGGTCGAAGTCTGCATCCGGCTCTGTTAGCTGACTTGTCACCCGTATCCACTCAAAGCGATAATCATAGCGGTACTCGAAAAAGGCTTTCGACAGCTGCACGCGAAGTTGGCTGCGAAAAGGAGACGAACTTACCAGTATCACAAAAAACGTGAGCGCAACTACCCCAACCAGCACCGCTAAGGCGACGCCTACATCACCAGCAAATAGCTCCGCTAGATAGCCGAACGCACCAAGAAGTAGCAGAAAGACACCAGTGGACATAAGCACGCCGGTGCGAAATACGAACGTGCGGGACAGGCTGAGCCGAAGTTGATTGGTCCGATTGCGCAGGCTTGCGGCCATCACGAATGGAGTGACGAAAGCCATTACCGTCGGTTGGATAGCCACCAGCACGAGGACAGGACCATCCGTTACAATCGCCAGTGCATGGGTAACCAGTCCGAACGCAAACATCAAGCCTAAACCGATATTCAAATAGCGCAGGCGCCAGCGAAACTCGACAACCGAGTTTTGCACCAGTTGTTCGACCATCACCAGGCCCAATACATTCATAACCACCATTGATAAGTTATAGGGTAAACCCAGCGGTACGTCGGTGAGTCCCGGTGCGCCGGTTAGGCTCGCCACCCCCGCAACGACGGCGGCCAGGAGTGCGATGGAGAAAGTCCAGAGTATCGGGCGCATGGTCTTGGGCTGTTGGCGGACGAGGCGTAAACCCAGGGCACGTACCAGCAGAGTAATCCAGGCCGCGACCGCGACCGGTTCCAGGGTGATGTAATAAGCCCGCAAGGCGGGAAGCAATGGAACACTGATCCACAGGAGACTTACGCTTCCTGCTAAGAGCAATGCAAACCCCGTAACTTTGCGCACCAGATTCACCACGCAAAACACGACGAAGATGCTGTAGGTGATGACGCCTATCAGGATGCTGATGGCTACGACGGTGTTCATGGCTACTTCAAATTGTGCGCTACATCATCGACGTCGTAGTACGACTTGTACCATTTCACGAATTCGGCGATGCCGTACTCGATGGTGGTTTCAGGTCGATATCCGACGTCTTCAATCAGGTCATCTACGTTCGCAAACGTGTCTTCAACATCACCCGGTTGCAGAGGCAGCAAGTTTTTGTCAGCGCACACGCCAAGGGTTTCTTCCAACACTTCAATGTAGCGCGATAGGTTGATCGGGTTGTTGCTACCGATGTTGTACAGGCGGAAGGGCGCTGCCGAGGTAGCAGGATCTGGCGCCTTCGGGTCCCAGCTGTCATTGGGTGTGGCAATTCGATCGCATGCCCTTACGACACCTTCCACGATGTCGTCCACGTACGTGAAATCACGCGTATGGTGACCATAGTTGAAGACATCGATTGGCTCCCCGGCAAGCATTTTCCGCGTAAACAAAAACAATGCCATGTCAGGCCGCCCCCAGGGTCCGTACACCGTAAAAAAACGCAATCCGGTACAGGGGAGCTGGAATAGGTGCGCATAGGTGTGCGCCATGAGTTCGTTCGACTTCTTTGTCGCCGCGTATAACGATACGGGGTGGTCCACGCCGTCGTGCACCGAAAACGGCATATTCTCGTGAGCGCCGTACACCGACGACGTAGACGCATATACGACATGTTCAGAGCCATAGTGTCGAGCGGCTTCGAGAATGTTCAGAAAACCCGTGATATTAGCATCGACATAGGCCTGGGGATTCTCCAAGGAGTAACGAACCCCTGCCTGGGCTGCTAGATGAATAATGCGATCTGGGGCACTGGCTCGGTACGCTGAATCCAAGCTACCGCGGTTAGCGATGTCAACGCAATGAAAATCAAACCCTGAGCGAGCCTGCAAGCGAGCGAGACGAGCGCGTTTGAGCTCTACGTCGTAATAGTCGTTCAGATTATCTATTCCGATGACCTCATCGCCGCGTTGCAGCAAAGCATGCGCCGTCGTCGAGCCGATGAAACCTGCGGCGCCAGTAACCAACACGCGCATCAGAGCCGGCCTTCGATTTGTTCTAGCGGAAATAAATGTTTGACGTCGAAAATTACGCGTGAGCTGTGCGCATAGCGGGCGATCTGCTCAATCCCGGTGTCCCGAAACTCGTCGTGCGCTACGGCAAGGACAATGGCGTCGTAGGTGTCTTCCTGCAACTCGTCAATCATGCTCACGTCGTAATGTCGTAGCGCCTGCTCAGGGTCTACCCATGGATCGTAAACATCCACCTCGACATGGTAGTCCTGCAGTGACTGTATAACGTCGACAACCTTGGTATTGCGTATGTCGGGACAATTCTCCTTGAAGGCTAGTCCCAGAATAAGTACCCGCGCACCGACTGCGCTGATGCGTCGTTGCGCCATAAGCTTAATGATGCGACCTGCGATGTGCTCACCCATCTGATCATTGATACGGCGACCCGCTAATATCACCTCAGGATGATAGCCGCTAGACTGAGCTTTATGCGTCAGATAGTAAGGGTCGACACCAATGCAATGACCTCCGACGAGCCCCGGTCGGAAGGGTAAAAAATTCCATTTTGTTCCAGCCGCATCGAGCACTTCCTTGGTATCGATGCCCAGGCGATCGAAAATCATTGCCAACTCGTTGATCAACGCGATATTCAGATCCCGTTGGGTGTTCTCAATCACCTTTGCCGCTTCCGCCACCTGGATGCTCGAAGCTCTGTGCGTGCCCGCGGTGATGATGCTCGAATACAGGCGGTCTACATAATCGGCGACCTCTGGCGTAGACCCCGAGGTCACCTTGACGATGTCTGGTAACCTGTGGTTTTTGTCGCCAGGATTTATTCTTTCAGGGCTGTAGCCGGCAAAAAAGTCATGATTGAAGGTCAAGCCAGAGACGTTTTCGATCACCGGAACGCAAATTTCTTCCGTCGCCCCGGGATAGACCGTTGATTCGTAGATCACAACATCCGTTTGATTGATGACTTTGCCAACGGCCGCGCTTGCGTCAATCAGATGTTGGCAATTAGGCTGCTTATTATCGTCAATCGGAGTCGGTACCGTGATGATGTAAGTATTGCAGTTCGCGAGTTCAGCGAGATCATTCGTAAAGCTCAGGTTAGCGGCACGGTCAAAGTCTGCAGGGTCTATTTCCCTTGTAGCATCACGGCCGCCGTTGAGTTCGTTAATGCGCGACTGGCTTGTGTCGAATCCAACAGTTGGAAACCTGCTGCCCAGCTCTATTGCCAACGGTAGGCCTACATAGCCCAAGCCGATGACCGCGATGCGAGCGTCGTCCAGCATATACGACAAGCGGATGTCTCCAGGGTAAAAAGTCTGGGGTATTATGCCTTAACCCACCGAAATTAAGGTGCTGGCTTGTTGTGTTCATGTGAATTCGCAAGCTGAAAAAATACATCAATTTACAGCTTCCGTTGTCCATAGGCTTTACAATGACAGCCAAATTTCGTGCTGATTGGTGATTTCCGATACACACGAAAGCGGAGGATTCGATGTACGAAGAGCATTTCGGTTTAACGCGTAAGCCATTTCAGCTGTCGCCGGACGCGGAATTTTTCTTTCCCAGTGCGGAGCACAGGCGTGCATTGTCGTTTCTGCAATATGGTCTCATGCAGGGCGATGGTTTCATTGTCATTACCGGCAACGTGGGTACGGGTAAAACCACGCTCGTGCAGGCGATGCTCGCTGAACAGGACGATTCAGATCTGTCGATAGCGACTATCGTCACCTCGAACCTCAGCGAGAATGACCTACTGCAGCTGGTAGCGCACAATTTCGACCTGCCCACTGGCGACGGAAACAAAGCAACCTTATTGGGCCATCTTGAGGATTTCTTTGTAGATGAGGCCCAGGCCGGACGTCGGATCCTGCTGGTCGTTGATGAAGCACAGAATCTCCCCGCGGAATCGGTGGAAGAATTACGCATGCTGTCGAACTTCCAGTTGGACGGCAAACCTCTGGTACAGATTTTCCTGTTGGGCCAGCAGGAATTCCGTACCACAGTGTTGTCGGAAGGCTTCGAGCAGCTGCGTCAACGAATTATCGCTACCTACCATTTAAATCCACTGAACGATGCAGAAACGAAGACGTATATAGAGCACCGATTAAGCATAGCGGGCTGGCAGGATCGCCCAACGTTTACGGATGAGGCCTATGGTGGGATCTTTTCATTTACTGAAGGGGTCCCGCGCCGTATCAACAATCTGTGCGACCGACTGCTGTTGTATGCGTTCCTCGAGGAGATAGAAACTATCGACCGGGATGTCGTCGATGTGGTCTCTAACGAAATCGGCGCGGAGTTCTGGGGCGGTATGCCCGAGCGCAGCCAGATTGATGATCACTTGGAGAGCGAATCCTCTGCGGAGGTGTTCGACTCTCCGGACATGCCATTGGAAAGTGCCGCTCGTACCATGTTCGACAAGGCCAATGTGCAGAACAGGTTGACGACTTTAGAACGCGCAGTGGACGGCCTGGGCCATAATCTCAAGCCGGAGATCGCGCAGATTCGCGAGGAAATCGGATTCTTGCGCGTCATGATGGACGATCTTCTGCATGAAGTACGTCAGATGGCTCAAAATTCCGTCAAGGCAACGGCGGCGCCGAGAACGAGCGGTTCGTCCAAATCCACGCGAAAAAAACGCGCTTAGTGAAAGTCTCTCGACTTGAAGGGTAGGGTGTCGCTTTCGATGTTACGCAGCACCTCAGTGGCGTCTTCCACGTGCCCGGCTACAACATGAATAACGGAACCTTCACGTTCCACTACACCTTTTACCTTTAGTAGTTGGCCCTGCAACAGGGCGGCCCGGAAGCGCTGCAAGATCGAAGACCAGACCACAACGTTGATGTTGCCAGTTTCATCTTCCAAGGTTAAGAAAACCACGCCAGTAGCAGTACCTGGTCTTTGTCGGCCAGTCACAAGACCGGCGACGCGGATGAGTTGGCCTTGACGGTAGTGTTCGAGTTGCGCAGCTGTGCGGTATGCATTGAAGTCGTATTCGCTGCGTAAGATGCCCATGGGGTGGGGGCCTAGCGTCAGGCCGGTGTAGCGATAATCATCTAACAAGTCCTCCTTAGGCGAAGGAACGGGCATTTGGATATCGGCATCTGGAGCCTTTTCACTGGCACCGTTCTTATCAACGTAGGTGGGTTGCGTTTCTGCAACAAGCGGCATTGGCCGCTCGATGCCAGCCACTTGCCAATGCGCCTGATGACGATGTCCACTGAGTTGGGCAAGGGCGCCGGCCCGGGTCAGAAAGCGCATGGTCTGATCGTTCAACTTGGCGCGGTTAGCCAGATCTTCAGCATCAGCGAAAGGATGATGATGACGCGCCTGCAGGATGCGCAGCGCAGTTTCTTCGTTCAAGCCTTTCACCATCCGTAGCCCCAGCCGCAAAGCCGGTTGCGCAGCACCGCGCTCGGTTGGTGCCTCCAGGGTATGCGCCCAGTCGCTCACACACACGTCGATGTCTCGCACTTCAATGTCATGACGCTGCGCGTCCTGTATGAGTTGCGAAGGGGAGTAGAAACCCATGGGTAGGCTATTGAGTAACCCGCAATAGAAGGAGGCCGGCTCGTGGCACTTCAACCAGGAGGAGACGTACACCAGCAGGGCGAAACTGGCTGCATGGGATTCCGGGAATCCGTACTCGCCGAACCCCTGGATCTGTTTGAAAACCCTTTCGGCGAAGGCTTTGTCGTGCCCTCGCTCCAACATGCCGTCGATGAGCTTTTGTTCGAATACTTCAAGCCCACCACGCTTCTTCCATGCAGCCATGGCGCGTCGTAAACGGTCGGCCTCACCGGCACTGAAGCCCGCTGCAACCATCGCCAGCTCGATCACCTGCTCCTGGAAGATGGGCACTCCCAGGGTGCGCTCAAGTACCTGTCGAACACCTTCGCTGGGATAATGAACCGGCTCTGTGCCCTGACGACGACGCAGATACGGATGCACCATATCCCCCTGTATCGGTCCGGGCCGCACGATGGCCACCTCGATCACAAGGTCATAGAAGTGCTGGGGTTTCAAACGCGGCAGCATTGCCATCTGTGCGCGGGATTCCACCTGAAATACGCCAACGCTGTCGCCTCGCTGGAGCATCTGATAGGTCTGCGGATCTTCAGCAGGTATTTTTTCGACACTCAACGATGTGCCACGGTAGGCATTCAGCGCTGCCAAGGCCTTGCGTATAGCAGTGAGCATACCCAGCGCCAGAACATCTACCTTCAACAGTCCCAGGGCCTCGAGATCGTCTTTGTCCCACTGAATAACAGTGCGGTCTTCCATGGCGGCGTTCTCCACCGGCACCAATTGCGTCAAGGCGCCGCGAGAGATCACAAAGCCGCCCACGTGCTGGGACAGGTGACGTGGAAAACCGAGGATTTCATCTACGAAGTACAAAAACTGTTCAGCAAGAAAGCTGTCCGGGTCCAACCCTGCTGCGCGAAAACGCCCGGGTATTTCGTCTTTCTTGTCCCACCAGGCCATGGATTTCGCCAATAGATCGACCACGTCAAGATTGAGGCCAAGGGCTTTACCTACATCTCGGATGGCGCTGCGCGGTCGGTAGCAAATGAGGGTGGCAGCCAAAGCGGCCCGGTCCCGGCCATAACGTTTATAGATGTACTGTATGACTTCTTCGCGCCGCTCGTGTTCGAAGTCGACGTCTATGTCCGGTGGTTCGTTGCGCTCCTTGGATACAAATCGCTCGAACAGAAGATGCATGCGTGCCGGGTCTACCTCGGTAACATGCAAGCAGTAGCACACAGCAGAGTTGGCAGCGGAACCGCGTCCCTGACACAAAATGTTCTGGCTGCGGGCAAATTGCACGATGTCTTGCACTGTCAGGAAATAGTGTTCGTAGCTGAGCTCGGCAATCAGCGCCAACTCTCTTTCAATCATTTCCATGGCATCTGTCGGTATGCCATCGGGCCATCGCTCGGCGGCGCCGGCAAGCGTGAGCTGGCGCAAATAGGTCTGCGGCGTCAGGTGAGGAGGTACCAGGTCTTCCGGGTACTCATAGCGCAGCTCATCCATGCAGAAATGACAGCGTTCAGCGATCGCTACGGACTCGGCCAGCATTTCTTCGGGGTAGAGGGTCTGCAGATCGCCGATGGAACGAAGCGTACGTTCGGCGTTCGGAAAGGCGCGGTGCCCCAGATCGCCGACCGTGGTTTTGAGGCGCACGGCCGTCAACAAATCCTGCAGAGGTTGGCGCTGGGGCGTGTGCGTGTGTACATCGTTGCAGGCGACGATGGCGAGCTCCAGGCGCATGGACAAAGTCAAGGCGTTGGCTGTCTTGTCCAGATCGTGGCCGTCGCGAAACAGTTCCAAAGCAATCCACAAGTCAGCAAATACATTGCGCAAACTCTGCCCCATCGTCATGAGCAGATTGATGTCCCTCAAAGGCGGCACCCACAAAGCCAGGCAATCTTTCAGCCCCCAGCGAAAATCGTCCAGGGTAGCGGCATACTCGCCCTTGTTCGCGCGGCGTCGCAGCTTACTGACCAGGGCTGAAACCTGGCCATAGCTGGCTCGATCGGTGGCCAACAGGATAACTTTTGTCGCGACGGTTTTCTGTTTCCCCGATTCGGCTTCGCCAAGTTCGCTGAGGCTGAGATCGATTGTAAATTCGGCGCCGACAATGAGCTTGATGCCGCACTCCTGGGCGGCCATGTAGGCTTTGACCAGGCCTGCATAAGTGCATTCGTCGGTTACTGCGATGGCGCTATATCCCAGAATGTGAGCCTGTTTGACCAACTCCTCGGGGTGGGAAGCGCCACGCAGAAAGCTGTAGTTGCTCAAGCAGTGCAGCTCGGCAAAGCTGGTTGTGGGGGCCTGCTTAACCGAAGTAACCATGTAGATACCACTGCGCTTCAGAATCGACGAAAGCCCAGCATTCAGCGCCCAGGCGGTGCTGCGCGATGTAGTAATCCCGGCAGGCGGTGGACCCTTGCCACCACTGGGTCTGTATGCGTTCCGGGCCATGCAGCAAGTTCAGTTCGGCAACAGAAACCTGTCGCGGCGGATCGAACAGCCATAGCGGCCGTTTGCTCAAACTCTGAAGAAACTCTGCTTCGAAACCGGCATGCCGCGGAGCGGGCTTACGCGACATATGGTGCGCGCGCAGCGTTTGCCAGGTGTTCTCCGGAGCATGTTGCGGAGTGATTCGCAGCCCACGGCAACAACCTTCACCGAGACGGGCATTGAATTCGTCGATCAACTCATTCAGATCGCTGCTGCTGGCGTCATCGTGCGAGGCGTGGTCCGTGGATCGAAACAGACCGTGGCTCGCGCCCGCCCAGGGTTGCAGACGTTTGGCGCTCAATCCTACCGACAACACTTCTTCCGGCAGTGCCGCCTGTTCGAGCTTCAATCGGCTGATACGCATAAAATCTGCTGCACTTTGTTTGCCTTTGGCAAAATGTACCGGCAGGCAGGCCTTTTCGGCGTTATGGCTCAAAAACTGCCATTGCAGACGTTCGCAGCCAAGTTGACGAGTGATCAACCATTGTTGCAATGCTCGAGCCAGTACAGCCATCGGACTGGCATCGTGCTCATGCAGGTCGTTCTTGTCGCAAATGGGCGCCAGCAAATGCTGTGTCTGGTCGAAGGCTGATGAAGGGGTCCGGGCTTTTCTGGGGTCGTGCAGATCCCCGGTGAGTTGAGCCAGATACTTGAGCAGCGCCTTGCCGAAACGCCTGCCCAGCGATTTGCTGGGCAGGTTTAACAAGGGCCCCAAAGTATAGATGCCCATATTGGCGAAACGTTCGACCACATCATCAGCCACCCCGGCAAGCTCCAGACCGGCTTCGCTGAGCGCCACGTCTTCAAGCTGTTGCCGACCCGAGCGGGCCAACGCGATAGCTGCCCAGGGTGTAGCGGCGACTCGCGCAATGGATTGGTGGCCGAGGGTCTGGCACAGATCGATGGCTGCCTCGCTCAAGGCTTGATGACTGTGAAATAGCTTCAAACTCCCACCGATCTCCAGCAACACACAATCCGGCGCTTGCACGCTGACATGGCCGCTGAAACGGTACAGCGTGTCAGCCAGGGCATGCAGACGTTGGCTTTCAGCTTCAAGGTCGCGGTGTTTGTGTTTAACACCAGGGTGAATGCTATGGGCGGTGGCTAAGGTAGCGCCGAGTTCGATGCCGTGAGCTTGTGCAGCAAGGTTGCACAGAAAGACCCTGTTTTCGTCCAGGACAACCATGGCTTGCTGCGGATCTCCCGGGCTGCAGACCTCCAGGGGTAGGCGAGGGAAGTGTAGCGCGAGCCAAAACATGCCCAGCGCTCAATGCACGTGCATGCGCGGCGTGCGTGTCGCGCGTGAGAAGGGCAGCAGCGGGCGCCTTTCGGGCGCGTCTGATGTCAGGCTTGCATCGCTGTGCGCGATCTCGGAATGGGTCTGAAACGCCCGCCACAGTATCAATTGCTGCTGTATGTCTTCAGCTTCGCGATGCGCTGTACCCGTGGCTTCGGCCACCGGCAGCACCAGGTTGTGCAGCGGCCACCCGCCGCGGCGCTTGAGGATGTCCAACTCGACTTGCCCCGGAGTGGCAGCACGTAACGCCAAACGCAGCTCGGCCATGCTGGAGTGCGCACAAGCGCTTTGTGGACGAAACAGGCACGTGAAGGTGCGGCCTTGTTTGGCGGCGACTTGCAAACGTTGGGTGTCTTTAAGCTTGAGTTTCTTCTCATCCAGCCAGGCCAACGCACTGCTGCAGCTGCCAGATCGGCAGGCTCGCTCCAATGCCCATAAGGCATCGAGGTGGCTGCGGGGGTGAATCAACAGAATTTTACTGATATCGATACCCACTGCCTGCAAGGCTGGGGCGTAAGGTACGAAAGGCGGGTTGATCCATGCCACCCAACGATTCTGCTGTTGACTCATAGCGTGCAAAGCAGGCACGAGCAGCCGCAGCTCGCCGATGCCTGCGGAGCCCAACATCAGCTCTGCGAGACCAGCGTTGGGCCATCCTGCACCTGGAAGCTGCTCATCTAAAAGCGTAAAGCCGGTTGGGATGCCTGCCTGACTCTGCGCTTGCCGCTCGCCCATCTGCCCTGCACGCCACAAGTTCGGGTGCTGTAGCAGCTTTTTGTGCATCAGCTTTTTGTGCGTCAGCTTTTCGTGCATCAGAGTTGTATGCGCTTGCTTGGGATCCATACGCATGCTGTATATATTTACAGGGGTCGATCAGATTAACTGTATATATAGACAGTATCAAGAAGAAATCTGGCTGATTGACCCACCGCGAAATGGCATGCCATTTCGCCCAAGACGTGCCCTACGCGCTGCGTCCGATGGCGTAGTAGGAGAATCCGAGTTGCCGCAGATAATCGGGATCGTATAGATTGCGGCCGTCGAAAATGACCGGCGTGTTCAGGGTGTTTTTGAGCTCGACGAAATCCGGGCTACGGAATTCGTTCCATTCCGTCACCACTATCAATCCATCGGCGCCAGCGAGGCTTGCTGTCCGATTGGTGCAGACTTCAACTGCACTGTTGTCCGCATAAATCCTCTGCGCTTCTTCATTTGCTTCTGGATCATACGCCCGCACCTGGGCTCCAGCTACCGTTAACAGGTCGATCAACGTGCGGCTAGGGGCTTCGCGCATATCATCGGTATTGGGCTTGAAGGCCAGCCCCCACATGGCGAACGTGCGCCCTTGCAGATCGTGCGCAAAGTGATTACTCAGCTTATCGAACAAAACACGCTTCTGATCCGCGTTGACCGCTTCCACCCCCGCGATGATACGGGCTTCGTAACCCACTTCCTGAGCTGTGTGGATCAGGGCTTTCACGTCTTTGGGAAAACATGAGCCACCGTACCCGGTGCCCGCATATATGAAATGGTAGCCAATCCGCGGATCCATGCCGATCCCACGACGTACAGCCTCGATATCAGCGCCCAGCAGGTCCGCCAGATTAGCCAGTTCATTCATCAGGCTAATGCGGGTCGCCAGCATCACATTGGCGGCATATTTCGTTAACTCCGCGGAACGCAGGTCCATGTGTACAATTTTGTCGTGGTTACGATTGAATGGCGCATAGAGTTGCTCAAGCATGCGCGCGCCATTCTCCGTCGATGTCCCCACGACAATGCGGTCCGGTTTCATGAAATCAGCAACCGCCGCGCCTTCTTTTAAGAATTCCGGATTCGACACGACATGAAAGGGGATGCTGACACCACGCTCTTTGAGAGCCGCAGATACCGCCTGTCGAACTTGATCCGCCGTGCCTACCGGCACCGTCGATTTGTCGACAATGACCTTCTCGCCAGACATGTGCTCACCAATACTGCTGGCCACCGACAAGACGTATTGCAGGTCCGCCGAGCCGTCTTCGTCAGACGGCGTGCCTACGGCTATAAAGATGATCTCCCCGTGCCCGACGCCCGCGATAATGTCGGTGGTGAAACGCAACTGACCCAATGCCGCATTGGAACGCACCATGTTCTCCAGGCCGGGTTCGAATATCGGCACTTCACCCGCTTGCAGCTTCGCGACTTTGTCGGCGTCCACGTCCACGCACAGCACTTCATTGCCCATCTCGGCGAAACATGCGCCGGTCACAAGACCCACATAGCCGGTACCGAAGATCGATATTTTCATGAACTTACCTACGTCTTCCTAGAGAACGGCTTCGATGAGGTTGGGACCGTCATGCTCCAGGGCAACAGCCAGCGCCTGGTTGAAATCTGCCGCAGTAGTCGCGCGTACCGCATCGACTCCCATGCCTGTTGCTAGCGCGACCCAGTCCAAGTCGGGCCTGGTCAACTCCATCATATCCATCGCCTTCCGCCCGGGGTTCACAGCGCCGACGCGCAAGTACTCAACCTGCAGTATCGCGTACTTGCGATTCGAGAACAGGACCGTGGTCACATTCAGGTTTTCCCGTGCCTGGGTCCACAGCGCTTGCACGGTGTACATACCGCTGCCGTCAGCCTGCAGGCCAAGAACGGGACGGTCCGGGCATGCCACCGCAGCGCCCGTCGCTGCGGGCAGTCCCATCCCGATCGCGCCGCCGGTGAGATCCAGCCAGCTGTGCGGTCGCGCGGCCGCTGTGAAACCAGGCAGTGCGAAGCCGCTGGTAGCTGCTTCGTTCACCACGATGGCTTGTTCCGGCATCAGCGCCGCCAGCGTTTGGGCAATGCTTTCTGGGGTCAGCTCGCCGCCAGGCAACTCGGGGACAGCAAGTTGCGTGAGCTGCGGCTGAGCACCACCAGCGCCGACCGCTTCCACCAGTCGCTCGAGGGCCGACAGCGTATCTTCCCCAGGGATCGACAATGAGTGCGCGGTGGCATGGGCTGGTGTCAGCTCGCTGGCTTTTCCCGGATAGGCGAAGAAACTCACCGGGGCTTTGGTGTCCACCAGAATTACGTGTCTGAATGGCTGTAGAACCTCTTCAGCCTGTTCCGCGAAGTACGGCAAACGCGGTATTTCGACGCGTCCGGCACCGCGCTCTATGCGGCCGATAAACGTATCACCAAGCAGTTGCGCACCGGTGTGCTTGGCGATCTTTCCCAACAGCGCCAGTCCTGGCTCGGTGACCCCAAGGCCATTACACAATATGACGCAGGGTTCTCCGCTACTCAGTGCTTGTGCCGCGGCGTCGATGCGGCTTGGGTCAACCTCCGGCCTAGGCATACCCGGCAAAGCAGCATGGGCGCTATCGGCATCATTCCACGCCGTGTCTGCCGGGAGAATCAGCGTGGCGATCTGGCCGGGTCCGGACATGGCCGCGCGCACGGCTTCGGCACCGTCGGCCGCGACGCTGGCCGCACTTTCGCTGACGTGAATCCATGCTGACACGGGTGCGGCAAACCCATGGATATCTGAGGTCAACGGAGCGTCCAGCGCTCGGTGATAGGTTGCGTGCTCCCCCACCACATTGACGACTGGGGAGTTGGCGCGGCGGGCGTTGTGCAAGTTAGCCAGCCCATTAGCCAGGCCCGGACCAAGGTGCAACAGGGTGCACGCGGGCTTACCCGCCATGCGCGCATATCCGTCCGCAGCTCCGGTCACCACCCCTTCGAACAGACCCAGAACTGCGCGCATACCATCCTGTTGATCCAGTGCCGCCAGAAAGTGCATTTCGCTGGTGCCAGGATTGGTAAAACACACGTCTACATCACAGTTAACGAGGGTTTGCAGCAGGGTTTGCGCGCCATTCATCGACATGTTGAGATCCATAGTTAAAGCAGGCTGGAGTTTAGGGCGGCACATACGACAGGTCTACCAACGCTCACCCATCGGCTCGACATTGCACC
>Ga0315336_1003503_pt1 | contig 20706 bp, 16 predicted proteins | sample ASW5metaG_FD_204512 | JGI IMG/M metagenome (GOLD analysis project Ga0315336, IMG submission 204512) | Ammonia-oxidizing marine archaeal communities from Monterey Bay, California, United States - ASW #5 | ecosystem: Environmental > Aquatic > Marine > Intertidal zone | place: USA: California... | reverse complement strand
TCGCTTATACTTAAATTGGCAAGACAAGTTCCAAAGAACGGAACTTATTGACTTAAATACTATCTAAGGGAGATTTTATAATGTCTACAGCAGTGATAGCCGGTGGCGGACCAGGTGGGCTTTACCTCGCGTGGAGACTGTTAACCGACAGCAAGAAACCGTTCGACAATGTTCAGATTTATGAAATGTCCCCAGACCGGATTGGCGGTCGAATATTCACCAAAACATTTGCGGACAATGGTTACGTCGACTGCGGTGGGATGCGCTATTCCGATTCCCAACAAATCATAAATAAGGTGATCACGGATCTGGGCCTGACAAACACCACAGAATTTGTCGAAACGAAAAATAGGTTGCTCTACCTGCGTGGACAACACATTTATCAGAGCCAAATTTCAACAACGAAGCGGGTTCCATACAACAATAATAGATACAATTATATGTATGTGGATGACGTTTTTGGTGCATTGTCAAAGCAGATCGTCGGAACAAGTGCTCGTTCTCGCCAACAATGGTGCGATTTTTTAGAATCAGGAACAATTCCTTCCAGTTTCGATTCACTTGTCTACCCTAGTAACACCAATGTGGGCAACATTGGTTACTGGAATCTGATGATCGATTATCTCGGCAGTGAGGCCTTCAAATACTGCGCTGACGCTGGCGGATATACTTCAAACATCATCAACTGGAATGCTGCCGACGCAATCCCTTACAACAGTGAATTTGCCGGAACCGGAAACTACTATCGGTTTAGGGGGGGGTATTCGACATTTATTAATGCTCTTGCGAATAAAGTTTCGGACCTGGGAGGCACTCTTGTCAATGACAGGCGACTGATATCATTCGATTCTGGAACAAATAATACGGTCGATTGTCACTTCGAAGACAGTTCAGGAGAAACCTATCCGACTGTAACGGGCGATGCCCTTTTCTTGGCGATGCCCAGACGCTCGGTAGAACTTGTTCGTAGCACTGCAACGTCCGGATCGTTGTCAGCCAACCTTGGAAACAAAGATGTTCGGCTATTGCTGGAATCTGTAATAGAGCAGCCATCTTACAAAATTGCCATTTCATTTAAGTCTGACTGGTGGAATTCGGCCACTTACAAACCTAATCTATCAAATAATGCGTGGGGTCCGACGGTTACAGATTTGCCTCTCCGACAGATCTATTATTTTAACCCGGAGGAAAATGCACCCAACACCTATTCGATGCTCGCGGCGTACGATGACATGAGGTTTACCCGGTTCTGGCAAGAACTGGAAGTACCCCTCGCTGATCGCAGGACAGATCCACTGTCATTGAATTTCCAGCCTCTGGGCAATGGGCAAGAGTTGACGCAAAGCATGAAGGCCATGGTCGCTGAGCAGTTGGCTGAAATTCACTACGCTTCTTCAGATGTACCCGCTCAAGCCGAACTGATCCTTGACAGCATGAAGGAGGCCTATTTCATGGATTGGTCGCTAGATCCATTCGGAGCCGGATATCATGCCTGGGCCGCACACACGAGTGCGTGCAATGTCATGACGAACATTCGTAAGCCTCTTGCCTCCGTCAATGCAAATGCACCTGTCTATTTGACTGGATCGGCATATTCGAATGATCAGGCCTGGGTAGAGGGTGCCTTTTGTACGGCTGAGTCGGTTCTAGTCGATTATTTCGGATTCAGTCCGATCGTTACGGACCCCGACTATCCCCTAATTTGCAAATGTTAATGAGTTTTCAAGCGTCATCCCCCGAAGAATAGGAGAAATATCATGGCTACAAATTACGACATGTTGGTTATCGGCGGCGGCACCATTGGATTATCAGCTGCCTATTATGCAGCAAGCGAAGGATACACTACTGCATTATTTGAGCAGAGCACCATCCACAACAATACTGGGAGCTCCAAAGGACTGGAACGTTTTTTTAGAATTCTCTACTCAACACAGGCCCGTGTCCGGCTGGTAGAGTCGTCGTATGCCATGTGGCACGAGATCCAGAACTACGTTGGCTATCAACTGTTAGACCCGTCTCCTTTGTTGTTTTTCGGTGATCCCGACAAACAAACGGTTGAGGGAAGTATCCAAGAAATCGAAGCTTCGATGAAGGCGATGGGAATTCCTTATTCATATTTGAGTTCTCCGAGTGCAATTCAGGCAGATTTTCCGGCTTTTAACGCGAACGGCATGCCCTCAAACTATGTTGGCTTAGTACAGGAAAGCGCTACAATTAATGTGGGCAACTCGTTTAGGGCATTTCAGCAAATGGCTGCTGAAGATGACAAATATGTTCCAGTGGATATCAAAACTGGCCCCCAGGCTGGTCAGGTGAGCCAAATTAATGCGCTAACTTATGGAGCAAATGGATACTATCTTCGAACGGCTGACGGTTCAGAATATACCAGCAAATACATTATTATGGCGCCAGGTATCTGGCTTGACAATGTTCTAAAATTTTTCAACCTACAGGCTAATGCGCAGGGTTCTTCTATTTGGGAAATTTGGAAATGCACTCTGGCCTTCTATGAAAAACTAACGACAGAAAGCATTCCTTTGTGGTACGAGTTCGCTAGCTCAGATGATGCGCTATATTACGGTTTCCCGGATGTCGGTTTTACGAGTGAGACGGAAGGCAAATGTAAAATTGCTGCCGACTTCACCTACGACAAATACACAAATGTCAACCAAATCAACACTTATCCCGATCCTAAGATCATAACGGACATCTCTACGCGTTTGTCGACACTTTTCCAGCCAAACACATTTAACATCGCCAATCCAACTATGGAAGAAGCGTGCTTTTACTCTATGGCTCCTGACTACGACATGGTCATCGGTCAAATCCCGCGGGCACCCAGTTCAACCCAATACTATTCAAACGCTTCCATGTTTGTGATGGCGTCAGGGCGAGGTTTCAAATTCACGCCAATATTTGGTCGAATCCTAGTCGATCTCGCTACTAAGAACGGAGTCACGCCTTACGCTGGCGATTTGACGGCCTTTTCTCCCTCCAGGCCGGGCTTGTTTCAAACAAATACAGACGAGTAAGCGCAACCATGTCGCCGACTAATTTCTCGGAGTAATGTATGCAGGACATTCTTTCCATACCGGTGTCACCGGGTGAATTGCAGGATAAAATTACTATTCTGCAGATCAAAGCGACCAACATTCGCAATCCGTCAAAGCACAAGAACGTTTTGGCGGAGCTGGAGCTTCTTGAAAACATTAGTCGGCAGCAACTGCCAGATTCCAATGAACTCAGACAATTAACAGCCAGATTGAAGGACATTAACAATCAGCTTTGGATATTGGAAGACGACATACGAAAACGCGAGGATCGAGAAGATTTTGGTGATGCATTTATTCAGCTTGCACGATCAATCTATCTTACAAACGATGATCGAGCAGCTGCCAAACGTGATATTAACATACTATTGAACTCCGAGATCGTCGAAGAAAAGTCATACGCTCCATACCGGATTGCTACTGTAGATATAGCTTCCATTTAGTATGACGTCATTACGTATTGGATAGTAAGTGCGAGCAGAATGTGGAGAAACGATGAATTCCGATATAACCACAACGCTCCGCTCTGCGCTCCGATATCAAAAAACCGGTCAATTGCTTGAAGCAGAAAGAGAATATCGCACAGTATTAGAAAAGACGCCGAACGATATAACAGCCAATCACTTGATGAGCCTTCTGTTCCTTCACTCAGGTCGACATTTGGAAGCACTAAGATACGTCCGACGCGCCGTAGAACTCTCTGGTAACCGCGCAGATACAGTGAATACCCAAGCACTTATCTGCCAAGCTGCTGGGGCGGTTGAAGAAGCCGAGGAAATGCTTCGATCGTTGGTTAAGCAGCTGCCGGATAATCTTGAGGGATTGGTGAATCTCGGTGCACTGCTTATCAAGCTTGGTAATTTTGATGAGGCTGTAGCCTATTTAACGCGCTCATTGACGCTAAAGCCGAACAATATCGTGGCTTTATTTCAAAGAGCTCTTGCCTACGTAGCGCTGGAAGATTGGGACCGATCAATAATGGACTTTAGACTGGCCAGTGATCTTGAGCCGAATGACGCCAGTATCCGTCACAATCTGGCCTTGGCATTGCACCAGGGCGGACAACTGACAGAAGCCGTCGATCAATACCGGAATGCACTTGCGGCGGGATCATCAACCCCGGCAGAATCAATTGGTGGGTTAGCCGACGCGCTATTGCTATTAGGACGCTACAAGGAGGGGTGGGCAGCATATGAATCGCGGCGTTTGATCCCGAATTGGATTCGCGCAACTGGAATAACGAGGCTCCCTGCATGGGAAGGCGACGCTCTCGACGGAAGGAAGCTCCTTGTCTACAGCGAACAGGGCATTGGCGACCTGATTCAGTTTTCGAGATACCTTCTACCTTTGGCAAAGCTTAATCGCGGCGTTGGTTTAAAGGTACCAAAACGAATTGTTCCATTGATGCGATCGCTATCGGCGGAAGTAGCAGTTGTGTCTGATACTGATGAAATTCATGATTACGACTGTCACGTGGCGGTTATGTCACTCCCTCACTTTACGGGCTTAGTTAAACCATACTGGCCCAAATGTGGTGCATATCTGCACCCTGCCGCAGATCGGTTTAAAAAGTGGCAAGGCAAGGTCCGGAGCGACCGGCATGTCCAAATCGCCATAATTTGGCGCGGCAGTGTGATTAGCGAAACACGTCGTGATATTCCTCTTGTTGCGTTTCGCCATATTGCGGAAATTCCGAACGTCCAGCTTATCAGCCTACAAAAAGACGTTACCAATGAAGAGCGCCTCCTTATGAAAAAATGGGGAAACGTTACTGATCTGGGAGACCAAATCGATCACGATAGTGCTTTTGTTGATTCTATCGCAATTCTTCACCACATGGATCTGATGATAACCTCGGACACGGGGCCAGCCCACCTCGGCGGAGCATCAGGAATTCCGGTCTGGACTGCACTCATGAAAATACCTGAGTGGCGCTGGGGATTGGCCGGAGATTTTTGTCCTTGGTATCCCACAATGCGGTTGTTCCGGCAATCGAATGCTGGCGGCTGGGATGAAGTCTTGGCGGCCATGGCAAAGCGGGTACGTGTTCAATGGCCGCAATTTGATCGCAAAATCACCAAACAATGTAAGTGAAAAGAAGGCTGAATGAACGAAAAAGACCAACTAAGATTCATGGAATTTCATCGCCGCATTCCGTTGTGGCGCGGCGAATCATTGGACGGAAAAAGCATCGTCGTTTGTTTGCCGGATAATATTGGCGACACGCTCCACTATTGCCGTTTTGTAGATGAAATACATGAAGACAATTGTCGGATCACCCTCATGGGTCCAACGAGGTTCGAAGCACTACTGCGTTCTCTCACTATTCCCCATAAGTTTGTTAGCAATGAAGACTTGAAGCCACGGTACGACTATCGCGTTTTGCTGGTTTCCCTGCCATTCATTCTTGAGTTTCCTGATGGAATTATGCCGACAAAAAAACCGTATCTTGCTGCTGAACCGCAAAGGCTGATTCACTGGCGCAAGCAGCTTTCGCAGCATAGTGGACCACTTGTTGCAATAAATTGGTGTGGCCGACCCGATGGAGATCTCCGGCGCGATATACCTCTTACAGCTTTTGAACCGTTGATGGATATTCCCAACTTGCTCCTAGTGAGTGTTCAGCAGGGATCCGCAAAAGCGGAAATTGCAAAAGTGTCCTGGAAGAATAGGATACTGGATCTCGGAGACACAATTGATAAAGATGGCTGTTTTCTGGACGCGGCGGCCATTTTTGATTTAGTCGATTTAACAATTTCATCTGATACGGGATCCGCTCATCTTGCTGGCGCACTGGGTGTTCGTATTTGGCTCGGGCTGATCACTCAAGCTGATTGGCGCTGGGGAGACATTCCGGAACGGTCGGTGCTTTATCCAACAATGCGACTTTACCGTCAAAAGGTTCGGGACGACTGGTCCGATGTAATAGAAGCTATGTGCAAAGATATGTGTGATGTACTGCCCATCTCTCATCAGCCCTCTCAAGACAGTCATACCGTTTCAGGCAGCTACATGGCGACTAATTCGGAATTTGAAAAGTGAGCAAATTCCCTTATTCATATTGTACGAAAGTAACGGGCAGAGGAATGGTTTGGGATGGTAAGCCACTAGAAGACAGGAGCTTGCTAGTCTCGGCCGAACGGGAGGCTGGGGCGGGTGATATCATACAGTTCGGTCGACATCTCTTATCGCTCAGTAAGATGTCTAGGAAGATAGGGTTTTCCGTTCCAACGCGCTTCCACAGGCTGTTGCGACCAATGACATCGAGAGTGACGCTGCTTCCGCAGGGGTCGTCATGTCATAGTTTTGATGAGCAAACTGGAATGGAATCTTTACCATATTTCGTAAAGGATTGTCGGAATACATGGCCAGATGAACGTCACTATTTGTCGGCTGAACAAGAGCTGGTTGCCTATTGGCGACAGCGATTAAGCGATAAGAATAACTTCTGTGTGGCGATCTATTGGGAGGGAAATCCGAAAACAGACAAGAAACGTGATATTCCGTTGCCAATGTTCGGTCTATTGGCATCCGTACCAGGGGTGAAGTTTTGGAGTTTGCAGCAAGGGAAGGCAACGCTTAATATCCGAAAACAAAATTGGCGACATCTTATCGAAGACTTGGGCCCCCAAATTGATCAATCTGATGCGTTTGTCGATTCTGCTGCAATTCTTCGAAATGCCGATTTGTTGATCTCGTCGGATACCGGAATGGCCCACCTAGCTGGAGCACTGGGTACACCAGTATGGATTCTTTTGAGAAAGCTGCCCGACTTTCGTTGGCTCAAAGCAGATGCAGAGCAATCGCTCTATCCATCTATGCGTACATTTCGTCAGAATGATGAGGGAGACTGGCATTCAGTCATGGCCGAAGTAGGACGTGAGTTGGGGATTCTGGTTCATAAATCGCGGATCGGCCTGAAGAAGGCATGATGTTGGTTATAGGAAAGTATCATGGGATTGTCACAACACGCCTACCCTGAAAGTCTGGTGATGAATCGAACCTTAGGGCCGATTGTGCAACTTTGCCTTCAAAATAGCTTTCCCGAAGCCGAACGTCATTGTTTGGAATTGATCGAAAAGGGTGAGGACGCATCAGCCGCCAGCCATCTTTTGGCAATCATCAGCTATCAAACTGGTAGGCAGATGGATGCCGTACGGATACTTAAAGAACTCCAGTCAAATGGCCTGCTAAACCCAAATATGGAAGTTACTTCCGGTCTCATTGCCGAAGACCAACGTCTGGAGCATACAGCCATCTTTCATTATGAAGCAGCGCTGCGCCTGGATCCCGATCACTTTGAGGCAAATTGGTGCCTGGGACTCGTCAGACACCGTAGACGGGAATTTGAAGATGCTGAAGATCGTTATCGTCATGCCTATGCTTTGCGACCGGCAGATACTAAAATATTAATAAACCTTGGCGTACTTCTCAAACATCGAGAGCGGTTGTCTGAAGCCGAAGGGTTTCTGCGGGACGCCGTCCGAATTGCACCGAAACACGTCGGAGCGTTGAGTAATCTAGGCGCGGTGCTAGTTGGCCTTGGCAACTTCCAGGAAGCAAAGAACGTATTTGAGAATGCTCTAAATCAAGAGCCGAATAATACTCATCTGCTCAATCACTTGGGTTACCTCCATGAGCAACTCGAACAATGGGAATGCGCAGAAAAACTGTTTCGAACAGCCCATCGGTTGACTCCCGGTTGCTTAGTTTCTCGCAACAATATTGGGCGAACGTTACGGGAAACCAACCGACTCAAGGAGTCTGAATTGTTCCTTCGGGAGACATTGGACTATGATCCAGATTATGGTGAGACCCGTCTGAACTTGGCGCTTTCACTCCTACAACAATCAAAATTTAGAGAGGGTTGGAAATACTATGAGTTCCGCCCTCCCGAGGCTCGGGTCCTTCGTCGCATGGCCAGTCTTCCATTATGGCAGGGCCAGGAGCTGGCCGGTGAGCGGCTTCTGGTTTCAGCTGAAGGTGGTATCGGTGATATGATCCAGTTCTCTCGATACCTGATATTACTTGGCAGATTGGATTGTGAGTTGACGTTTGAGGTTCCAGATCGTGCAGTTGGTTTATTTGAAAACCAGTTCGACGGTGTAAACGTCGTGGCTGCCGGAGGGAAAAAACAGGGCTTTGATCTACAAACCCGTCTAATGAGTTTACCACTATTGACGAGGAACCCGGAACCCTGGAACCCCGAACACAGCTACTATCTGCAGCCTTTAGAGAGCAGGAAAAAGCATTGGTCCCAGCAGTTTTCAATGTCCGACAAAACCCGCATTGGTATTTGTTGGCAGGGGTCCTCAACCAGTGACATCAGCAGGGACATTCCACTAGAGGCCTTCAAACCACTTGCGGCACTGAAGGGTGTCCAGCTTTTCAGCATTCAATTGAAACCCGGAGCAAATGAACTCTCGACCAATGAATGGCACGGATCGGTTATCGATTTGAGTACCCGCATCGACAAGGATTATATTTTTTCCGATACGTCTGCAATTTTCGCGAATATGCATATGGTTGTATCGAGTGATACCGGCCCTGCGCATTTGGCTGGTGCCCTAGGCATTCGCACTTGTTTGGCCCTGAAGACCATTCCCGAATGGCGGTGGGGGTTTGAAGGCGATCATACGCCCTGGTATTCAAACGTCCGGCTCTTTCGTCGATCAGACCGTGACGATTGGCATTCTGTGCTTAATAGAATTGCTGAACATGTCGCTGGGGCATTGTCACATTAACTTAGTGGCGAGATATTAAATGGTGATCTAATCTCCACGGATGCAAAAGATCTCCTACTCCCGGCATCGTTTTCCACCTCATATTATTCAGCATGCCGTTTGGCTGTATGCTCGATTTACACTGAGCTACAGAGATGTCGAAGACCTCTTGGCAGAACGTGGCCTGGATATTTCATACGAAACAGTTCGGCGATGGTTTCTAAAGTTTGGGACTCCCATTGCTCAAAATCTAAGATCAACCCGCCCTACTCCCTATGATATTTGGCATCTAGATGAAATGGTCATTGTCATTCGAGGAAAAAGGCACTGGTTCTGGCGTGCCGTCGATAATGAGGGTGAAGTTCTGGATTTTCTTGTACAATCAAAGCGGAACACAAAAGCTGCCTTGAAGTTAATGCGGAAACTATTGAAAAAACAAGGTTTCGCACCAAGGCAAATCGTAACAGATAAACTGAAATCCTATCACAAAGCATTTCGAACCCTAGGCTTAACTTCTGAACATATTGACAACAAGCGATCGAACAACCGAGCTGAGAGTTCACATCTTCCTGTCAGACAGAGAGAACGAAAGATGCAAAGGTTTAAGTCACCTGGATCCGCCCAAAGATTTCTCAATATTCATTCCGCCACTTACAATAACTTTTACGTTCAACGCCACCTACTCAGTCGAATTCACTTCAAGCAGCTCCGCGATGAAGCCTTTATTGTTTGGGCGACTGCAAGCGCCACGATCTGAACGTATCTAGCCAGAACTTTTCGCGCCTATTCATTGTTAATGTGACAACACCGTGCCAAGTCATAAGATATCATTATTACTCGTCTTGGGTATTTCGAAAATCAATTCCGGGTTTTCCCTTAAACGGCTAGCCAATACACATCCAGCTGAGCCCGCCCCGACGATGGTATAATCAAATCCATCAGTATCTGTGGCATTGTCAGAGGAAAAGCACTTGAGCCGTGATGAATCCAGATTTACCGTCGCAAAATGAAAAATCCATTTCGTTATTTCAAAACTTCACCCGAGATCATCCGCCTTGCGGTGATGATGTATGTCCGTTATCCATTGTCACTGCGTCAGGTTGAAGATCTTCTGCATGAAAGGGGTATCGACGTTAGCTACGAGACGGTGCGTGCCTGGTGGAATCGGTTCGGACCAGTGTTTGCCGCAGAAATTAGAAAGACCAGATCTGCATCGATGCGAATAGGATCTAAATGGAGATGGCATCTGGATGAAGTTTTCGTACGGATCAATGGCGAAGTCCATTACCTTTGGCGAGCAGTTGATCATGAAGGAGAAGTTCTGGAGGCTTTCGTTACCAAGAGACGAGATCGCAAGGCTGCCCTGAAATTCTTAAAGAAAACCATGAAGAAATACGGTAATCCAAAAGTTATCGTGACGGACAAACTTCGCTCCTACGGAGCAGCGATGAAAGTGATCGGTAACCAGGTCCGTCAAGAAACTGGGCGATGGTTCAATAATCGAGCAGAGAATTCGCATCAACCGTTCCGACGAAGGGAACGAGCGATGATTAAATTCCGAAGCACAAAATCGCTACAGAAATTCGTCTCTATTCACTCGTCAATCCACAACCATTTCAATCACGAACGTCATCTACATAGCCGCAAAAACTTCGAGATTAATCGTGAAGCAGCGCTTCTTGAATGGCGTCAACTCGGCGCATAAACAGCAATGTTTCTCCTCATTTCACTGTCTAACGAATTTTCTCTGACAATGCCCTAATCTTCAAAAACAACCGTTCGGCCTTTATTGATAAATACGCGTTGCTCCGCGTGCAGCTTAATAGCCCGTGACAAAGCACGGGCTTCAATATCACGGCCACGTCTAATCAGTTCTTCCGGATCACAGGCATGGCTAACCCGCTCTATTCCTTGTTCAATAATAGGCCCTTCATCAAGATCTGGAGTTACATAGTGAGCCGTTGCGCCAATATGCTTCACGCCTCTTTCCCACGCTCTGTGATATGGCTTCGCCCCTTTAAACGCAGGCAGAAATGAATGGTGGATATTGATGATTTTGCCGAAATATTTCGAGCTAAACTGGTCTGACAATATTTGCATATAACGCGCGAGCACTATCAATTCTGCCCCGGTTCGGCCAACTAGTTCATCGAGTTTTGCTTCCTGTTCTAACTTAGTTTCCTTAGTAACAGGCCATAGATAAAAAGGAATACCAATCCTTTCAACCGTTGCCCGGGCATCCACGTGATTGGAGACAACAGCGGCAATTTCAATCGGCAGAACTCCCGTTTGAACGCGATATAAAATATCCTGAAGACAATGATCAAATTTTGATACCATCAATATAGTCGGGAAGATTTGTTGGGGGGTAGTCAGAGTAACGTCCGCCGAAAACTCTGTTCTGAATTCGTTCACTGACTTTTCCAAATCTGCGAGGTTTATGTCTTCCGTGCTGCATTCCAGGCGTAAGAAGAACTGGCCCTGCCCTTGCTCGCGCGCGGTACCTGTATCGGGTTGAAAAAACTGGGAGCTTTCCAAAATATTGCAGCCGAGAACATTAAGCCGAGAGGCAAGATCAGAAACGATCCCTTTACGGTCCGGGCAATTAATTTTAATAATTGTCGTCATTCTATTTCCATTTTGAGAGTTTTTTATACCGTTTGAGGGTGTTGTCACATTACGTATCTTTAACCCGCGTTGACGACTGATCATACATTGGCTTGAGCGCTGCTTCTGCTTTAACGCGACAGCCTGCTACTTCGATCTCATAGTTCGATGCCAATACTTCGGGGAATTTTTCGCCTTTGCTCGGCACATAACCAAGTCCAACTGCAGCTCCTAATGTGTGACCATAGCTTCCAGAAGACAAGTATCCGACCACTTCACCGTCTCGAATGATAGGCTCATTGTGAAATAACAAGGGTTCCGGATCAGACAACAGGAACTGTAGGAGGCGGTTGTGCGGCCCCGTCTCCTTTCGTGCTAACACGGCACCACGTCCTATGAACTCAGGCTTATCTGTTTTTACTGCGAAGCCAAGGCCAGCATCAATTACATGGTCTTCAGACGTTATATCATGCCCAAAGTGGCGGAAGGCTTTTTCGAGACGGCAGCTATCCATTGTATGCATCCCACACAATTTGAGATCAAGATTTTGCCCGGCAGCCATTAAAGTCTCAAACACATGTGAAGCCATATCTGAAGAAATGTAAACCTCCCAACCAAGCTCGCCCACATACGTAACCCGGTGGACCCGAGCAAGCCCCATACCGATTTCAATATCCTGCGCAGAACCAAAAGGGTTGTGGTCATTTGAAAAATCATTGGGGCTGACCATTTGGAGTAATTTACGGGAATTCGGCCCCATTACTGCCAGTACAGCTTCACCTGCCGTGACATCAGTGATGACTACCTGAAAATTACGGATTTGCCGCTCTAGCCAACGTTGATCAGAGAGGCGCGTCCCGGCTGGCGTAATCACGAGGTAACCGATCTCTGAGAGCCTCGTCACCGTCACATCGGCCTCAATTCCACCCTTTTCATTCAGAAACTGGGTATAGACAATCTTGCCAACAGGAACAGAAAAGTCTCCACCACCAACATAATTCAGGAATTTTTCAGCATCACGTCCTTCAACACGGATCTTGCCAAAGGAGGACATATCATACATCCCAACATTCTCTCGGATTGCCTTATGCTCTGCGGCTGAGTTTTCAAACCAATTCTGTCGCTTCCAACTATAATGATAGCGACGCTCCTGTTCAGGATTGGCAAACCAGTTTGGCCTTTCCCAACCTGCAATTTCTCCCATAACTGCACCTTGAGCCAGCATTTCATGATGAAAGGGAGACCGACGAATCCCGCGCGCCGTTGTCTTTTGCCGGAAGGGGAAATGGTCTGCATATAGAAGCCCCAGAGTTTCTTTCGATCTCTCAAAAAGATATCGACTGTTTCCCTGAAAAGGCTGCATGCGCGTGATATCCACATCACCAAGATCAAAAGGTTTAGCGCCGTCATTCATCCATTGAGCTAGTGCCATTCCTGCACCTCCCGCGGATTGAATTCCAATGGAGTTAAATCCGGCCGCTACCCAGAAATTATCAAGTTCCGGCGCTCGACCAAGGTGATAGGCATCATCAGGTGTAAAGCTTTCCGGGCCATTAAAAAAAGTATGGATACCTGTTTCCGCCAATATAGGCATTCGGTTAACTGCGTCTTTGAGAATTGGTTCGAAATGATCAAAATCTTCAGGTAGTTGATCAAATTCAAAATTCTCTGGAATACCTGTCATACCCCAGGGCTTGGCTACCGGCTCAAAAGCGCCCAGTAGGATTTTTCCAGCATCTTCCTTATAATATGAACATTCATCCGGCACCCTCAACACTGGCAGTTGAGGCAATCCCTTGATACTCTCTGTAACAATATAAAAATGTTCGCAGGCGTGAAGCGGTACATTTACACCTGCCATGCGACCAACTTGATGGCCCCACATTCCAGCACAATTAACCACTATCTCTGTCTGGATGTGGCCAGTCTCTCCAGCTTCACTCTTCCAGTCGACCCCGGTTGCCCGACGTTCTGATAGACGAATATCTGTAACAACAACACGTTCGAAAAACTTGGCACCTCGCTGGCGTGCTCCCTTCGCCATAGCGAGTGCAATATTCCCAGGATCTCCCTGACCATCACGGGGAAGCCAAACTGCACCTTTTATCCCATCCAAATTCAAGTACGCATACCGATCCTTGACCTCTGTTGGGCTAATTTCCTCAACATCGACATTGAACGCACGGGCCAATGAGGCCTGCCGGAGAATTTCCTCTTTTCTTTCCTCCGTCAGAGCAACGGTAATTGATCCTGTTTCACGCATGCCCGTTGAGACGCCGGTTTCCGTCTCAAGTTGGCTGTAAAGTTCCTGACTATATTTTGCGAGACGAGTCATGTTCTTTGACGCACGAAGTTGCGCAATAAGACCAGCTGCATGCCATGTCGTACCTGAAGTTAATTGTTTTCGTTCCAACAGAACAACATCGGTCCAACCTAATTTCGTCAAATGATAAGCGACCGAACAACCAATCACACCACCACCAATGATGACGACACGCGCCTTAGTGGGCAAATCTCTCATGGTCTATACCTCAATATGGCAATAAAAATATGTTTGAAAAAACAATTAGATAGGAGCAATTTCGGCCAGTTTCTCCATGCTTTCAGCAAGAATTTTAACTTCATTTTCTAACTCGTGTTTAGGTGCGGTTGCGATCAATACAAGACCAGTTTCCACACCCTTGGGTGCTTCGCCAAACGTGAGCCGGTTACCAACTCTTTGAAGGAACGTTAGGGTCATGGTTTCTTCGTCAACGAAGAAACCTTTCACTCGATGAACTGTCGGTGGAAGACGTGAAAGTCTATCTTCGAGATTCTGCTTATTCATCGGGAAGGGGGGATTCCAATGACAAGTGCTGAAACTACTGGCTTTCAACGAATTTTCCATTGATCGCGATAAGGGTGCTGGCGCGGATATCCCGATCAACAATGTCGGATTCATTCGTCCAGCATCGCCAGTGATCACCGAAACGCCTGGAACCAACTTGGCAATCCAACCCTTAAGTTCCTGGCATCTGTCACTTGACACAATATCTGACTTAGTCAGCACAAGAATATCAGCGGACTTAATTTGGCTAAGCACCAACTGCCCGACGAATTTATCCTGCGCCCGCTTTTGCACGGTCTCGGCATCTATCAACGTAACAATTGCATCTAGCTCAAAACCAGGCCAATTTCCTGCTTGCCGAGCGAGCCTCATGGGTTCCGCAACACCGCTCGCTTCAAGAACAATTAGGTCCGGCGGCTGCTCTCGTGAAGCCTGTGCATCCAAAGCCTCACCAAGATCATCTTTTATTGAACAACAAACGCATCCATTCGTAAGGCTTATAGCTTGATCTGTCCGTTCCTTGATCAAGGCTACGTCAATATTGATAGCACCGAAATCATTAATCAATACAGCAATCCGCCGACCATGGTTGGCTGACAAAAGGTGGTTGATGAGAGTAGTCTTACCTGCTCCCAGATAACCGGAGATAAGAGTGATCGGAATGAGTGCCGTCATTTGACAATTGGATAGGGCTGACCTTCAAAAATAGTGCCCCAGATAGGAATATCTTTTAGGTTTTCCACTGGTGTTTCCCACGGATCAGCTTCAAGAACCGTGAAATCTGCGTTCTTACCAGCACGAATTGAACCGATTTCATGTTCCATGCCGATTACGTAGGCTGCATCTATGGTAATAGCCCGCATAGCGGCATCAAGATCTATTCTTTCTTCCGGGCCGATAACTGTCCCAGATTCTGCAATCCTGTTAACCGCGACCCATGCAGAATTAAGGGGTAGCGCCGGTGCCATTGTAAAATCCGAGTGAAGCGCCGTGGTAACGTTATGGCGGGCAAGAGTACCTAACCGAGCCATCTGAGAAGCTCGTTCAAAACCTACGGAATGCTGCCAGTAAGCTTCTGCCAATTCATGTACGTAATAGATATTGGCAGAGACTAGTGCACCAAGATCCGCAATGCGGCGAACCTGTTCAGGTGTTGATAGTCCAAAATGCTCGATCGTAAATCGATGATTGACCCGTGGCCGTTCAAATTGCAACTTCTCAAGCGTGTCCAACGCCAGCTCCAAACCAAGATCCCCCGTGCAATGAACATGAATGCGCTTACCAGCGTTCCAGAAAGCTCGTGCCAGTGCCTCAAACATCTCCGGTGCCATAAGCCATTCACCGTGATGTCCATCGATGAAGCCCGGCTCTTGCATCTGCATCAATTCCGCGAAAAACCCACCGTCGGTAAAAAGCTTCACGCCGTTACCGAATATGAGCCGATGGCTTCCGCGAGAGGCATAGCTTTCGACTCGTTTTACTTCGTCATCTACAGCGCCCTCCCAAACACCACGAAGAGCGCCACGTGGTATGATTTGCATGCGAAATGGAACATCATCCCTCTCTATCGCATCCTCCAAGAATTCCCATTCTACGGCGTCATCCAAAAGCGGGTATGCCATTTCTCCTATAGTTGTGTGCCCGCCGTAATGGATTGCCTTCTTTACCAACTCCAGACCCTGTTTGAATCTTTCCGGCTGGAACAAATAAAAATTCATTGCCTTCGTCGCGACAGCTAGTCCCGTTTCATAAAAGCGCCCGGTCGCGAGGTCAATCTGCGGATGCCTTTCAAGTTCCTTACGGCCCAGGCCCATCCAGTCGATCGCCGCGTCGTTGGCGATAATTTCATGAAAAGACCGCTGCCAGACGAATATGGGCCTTGTTGAAGAAATTGCGTTGAGAGCGTCCCGATCGACGGTACCGTGCCATATTTTGTGATATCCCCATGTAATTAATGGTTCTTTTGGGTCATCAATTTCCCCAGAAATTTCTGCTAACCGCGCTAGATAAGCGTCGTGATCTCTAATGGGAGCACAAATCCGATCAGGAAGTTTCCATTCCATTGCCGTGATAAAATGGCATGATAATAAAATAGCTCCCAAAGACGGATGCAAATGCGGGTCAATAAATCCCGGCATCAGAATATGGTTGGCGAAACTGTCATCAATATTGTGTGGATGCGCGTCAAGCCACGGTTTAAGTGTCTCCAAAGTTCCAACTTCAATGATTTTGCCATCCCGCACAGCAACAGCATTTGCCTCTGGCATTGATGGATTCATGGTACGGATATTTTTAGCCGTAAAGACTGTAATTTTGCTCATTTTGCTCCCTATTAGTATGTCGCCGGGCTGATCGCCCACATGACCACCGTATCGACAGCACCCGGATTTCTACACCAATGCTTGCCGATCCCCCTCATCTGAAAACTGTCGCCTTCTTCAAGAAGATAAGTATGTCCGTTGACATTCAATTCCAGCGTACCAGAAAGCACCATGCCTCCTTCCTCACCTTTGCGCATTCGACCAGCCTCACCTGTTCCAGCATCTGGTGAAAAGGTTGTAAGAATCAATTCAAGCTGGCCTGTGAGATATGGGGACAACAATTCTTCACGCGTGCCGGCCTGGCTAAGATTGATCTCACGACGAGCCTTCCGGCGTACCACGACGTCACGCTCTTCCACATCGGCGATGGCTGGACCACCGAAAAACCAGCTGATTGAAACGTCAAGCGCATTGGCGATGGCATCCAGCGCTTCAATCGTAATAGGGCTAACACCACGTTCCATTTCGCTAAGATTACCAACAGATCTGCCTGTGAGTTTTTTCAAATCTGTCAGCGTTAACCCATTTGATCGGCGTAGCTCTCGAATTTGCTGACCGACTGAGGTTTGTGCAGCCGAGCTAAACCCGTCACTTGATACATTTTTTCTTTTAGCTGATTTCATAGGAGCACTTTCATTTGAAATTCATATCATTGAAATTCACATCACTGAAATTAATGTTGCAATTTTTCAGTAAAGATGCAACCATTTTTCACCCTAAAATAAAAACTAGATCTCAATTCTTTAAAAAAGGGAGAATTTCAAGATATGCTTACTACAACAATACGCAAACTTTCCTTTATCGCCCCATTGGCGGTGGCAGCCTTATTAAGTGCAACTACAATTTCTGCCGCCGAACCGAAAGCAGGTGGAACTCTCAATACGACAACGACCGGCTATCGAACACTGAATCCAGCCGTTCAATCTGGCGGAGCGACCGGTGTTCCCGGATCGCAGATATTTGCAGGTCTTGTCCTAATCGATAAAAATTATAAGGCGACCCCCTACCTCGCCGAAAGTTGGGCCGCGTCAGATGATAACTTGAACTACACCTTCAATTTGGTCAAAGGCGCCAAGTTCCACGACGGACAACCCATTACTTCGGAAGATGTTGCATTCTCATTGGAAACCGTGAAAGCAAATCATCCTTTTGGTAAGGCAATGTTCAGCAATATCGAAGCTATTGAAACACCCGACCCTAATACAGTTGTCTTCAAGTTATCTGCACCTATTCCAGGATTGCTTCTGTCGTTAGAGCCACTCTTAATGCCAATAATTCCAAAGCATATATATGGCGATGGGCAAGAGCTTAAAAAGCATCCCCGCAATATGGAAGACGTTGTCGGCTCTGGACCCTTCAAGGTTGCCGAAAATAGTCCGGCGGAACGGTTGGTCCTGGTAAAGAATGAAGATTTCTTCATCAAAGACCGCCCCTACCTCGATAAGCTGGTCTTCTCAGTTGTGAAAGACAGTTTAACTCGCGTTCTAATGATGGAAAAAGGCGAAATCGACTATGTCGGCTTCTCCGGTATACGCCCAACGGACGCAGAACGGTTGGAAAAAACAGGGAACCTTGTCGTAACAACAGAGGGATACGGTGCAGTAGGATATATCCATTATCTCGAGCTTAATCTACGAGATAAGCCCTTCAGCGACCGCAAAGTGCGCGAAGCACTGGCAACTGCAATCGATACAAGCTTCATAGCCAAAATTCTGTTTGGCGGCCGCACTGCTGTCGGTACCGGCCCACTCCATACAGGAAGCATCTTCTACACTAACGATGTCCCTAGTATAGCGGCCGACCTCGACAAAGCTGCAGCATTACTCGACGAAGCAGGATATCCTGCTGCAGACAATGGAGAACGTTTCTCATTCGTCCTTGATATCCCCAGCTGGGCCAAACAAGCGCACGTACCGATGGCAGAATATATTCAGTCTCAGCTTGCAAAGATTGGCATTAAAGCTGAATTGCGCCAAGCACCGGACTTCGGTACATGGGTAAAACGGATCTCGAGCTTTGACTATCAAGGTACAATGAATGGCTCTTTTAATTATCCTGATCCGGTCATTGGTGTGCACCGTCATTTCGATTGCGACAATATTCGCAACGTAATTTGGTCCAACACGCAGGGCTACTGTGATCCGGCGATGGATGCATTGCTTGATGAAGCAGCGATCGAAACAGATCTAGACAAGCGTAAAGTGACATATGCAGAGATCCAACGTAAAGCTGTGGAAGATCTCGTTCTTATCTATATGCCGCAGGACTTTACAGCTACGGTTTACTCGAAAAAAATTGGGAATGTCCCCGCGAGCGTTTTTGGGCCATTGGCTCCTTGGCATGAAGTTTATCTGAAGAACTAAACCCGATGAATGGAGCCGCTGCCTGATTTTGGATAGGCGGCTCCATCTTATTACCAGACGATAACTTGCTAGGAACTCCATGGTGAAATCTTTATTCAAAAGGATTGGCAATGCAGTCGTGCTACTGCTCGCCGTACTGATCCTAAATTTTACATTGATCCATATTGCACCAGGCGATCCCGTTGAGGTATTAGCTGGTGAAATGGGAGGTGCGACGCCGGAGCTTCTCGCCGAACTTCGTGCTAGCTTCGGACTGGATCAGCCCTTTCACGTACAGCTGCTAACGTATCTAGGTAATGTCTTACAGGGCGATCTTGGCTATAGCTATTACTATGATAAGCCAGTCACTGATTTAATATTCGATCGTATCGGAGCTACGCTATTATTGGTAATTTCAGCCCTTCTTTTTGCTCTGCTGGCCGGTACTTTTCTTGGCGTTGCCTCCGCACAAAAACGCAGCTCATTTCTAAGCAATATCGTTACCGTAATATCACTTGCTGGATTTTCAGCTCCAGTTTTTTGGATTGGTATTATGCTGATATTGCTGTTTGCCGTTGCCATTCCTATATTCCCCATTGCCGGCATGACGTCAGCTAATACACCAGTTGGCACCATAGCAAATATGTTAGATATAGCGCACCATCTCGCATTACCTGCTCTCACGCTGGCCTCCATTTACCTTGCATTTTATAGTCGCCTTTCCCGCGCCAGTATGCTGGAAGTCCTGGAATCCGATTATGTTCGTACGGCACGAGCAAAAGGAATGAGCCCTTTTCTTGTTGTTTACAAGCATGCCCTTCGCAATGCCATCCTACCGGTTGTAACTTTTGCCGGCCTCCAATTTGCGCAAGTTATTTCAGGTGCTGTACTGGTAGAAACCGTTTTCGCCTGGCCGGGTCTTGGAACTCTTGCTTTTGAATCCATTTTGAGGCGTGATTCCCCGACCCTTCTCGGAATTTTATTCTTTTCTGCACTGCTTGTTCTGATCGTCAATATTTTTATTGATATTGCCTATCGGATAATCGACCCAAGGATAAGTGAAAAATGACTGACAGTTCAATTAATGAATTCAACGCAAGCCAGACGGAAAAACCGAGTTCACCAGCCCAACAAACATGGAAAATGTTCCGGAGCAATCATGCTGCAATGGTCGGGTTATTTTTACTCCTCAGTATCCTCCTAGTCTCTTTGCTAGGACCCGTGTTTTATTCAGTCGGACCAACTGAAATGGTCTGGATGCCATTAACGCCTCCGGGTGCTTCGGACTACGTATTAGGTACAGATTATCTTGGCCGCGATATTTTTGCCGGGCTGATCAATGGTGGACGAATTACTATAACCATTGGCGCTTCTGCAGCTGTTCTGACAGTAGTCATCGGCGTAACCATTGGCGCGCTGGCTGGATACTATGGCGGCTGGGTTGACAATCTGTTGATGCGAGTAACAGAGTTCTTTCAGGTCCTTCCTAATCTCCTACTGGCCATGGTTGTCGTGATGCTCTTTTCAGCAACCTTGACAAACATAGCGATCGCCATTGGCATCGTATCATGGACAAGCACCGCTCGTCTCACCCGAGCGGAATTTCTACGCCTGCGTAGCATGGATTATGTCAGGGCAGAAAAGTCAATTGGCGCCAAGAATCGACGGATAATCTGGTCCGTTATTCTTCCGAACGCCGCTCCGCCCCTCATAGTATCGGCAGCCCTTAGTATTGGAACAGCAATCCTGTTCGAAGCGGGCCTGGCTTTTCTTGGTCTTAGTGATCCCAACAACATGAGTTGGGGCCGCATGATAGGAGACAATCGACCCTATATT
>Ga0315336_1003502_pt1 | contig 20715 bp, 18 predicted proteins | sample ASW5metaG_FD_204512 | JGI IMG/M metagenome (GOLD analysis project Ga0315336, IMG submission 204512) | Ammonia-oxidizing marine archaeal communities from Monterey Bay, California, United States - ASW #5 | ecosystem: Environmental > Aquatic > Marine > Intertidal zone | place: USA: California... | reverse complement strand
GCGGTCCATCTGGTATCGTTTCTTCACAGCGACTCTCCTTTTTCGTTAAAACGAATCAGTCAACCCGAGCCTATCGACTCGGGCCGGAGAGTCGCTACTTTCTACGGCCTATCGGACATCCTCAAGCGCAAACATCAACGAAGACTTCTGTTTTGCTCAAGCTTCACCTGCTCGCAACCTCCCTGTCGGCTCGACGCTGCAATCTCATACGGGAAAGTAGCTTGTGATCGGCGCCACCTTTGACGGGGACCTTTCTAACCCCGATCCGTTAAACTCCGAATCGTTGTCCTCGGAATTGCGAACGAGAGCTGAGTCGAACATGTTCGAACCCGGCCGCTTGGAACAAACGCGAGAGCCAAGTTCACGTAGCGCGGCTCTCACCGCCGCTAATGGCGCCGGCTATCATCGCACGCGGGCCCCGTGGGGCGCCCTTCCGCCGGACATGAGGCCGCCGCCGAACGAGCCGGGGCGCGAACGGGCTCTTCGCATCGCCCTGTTCGCTGACAGCTTCCACGAGGTCAACGGTTTCGCGCTTACCTGCCGGCAATTTCACGCCTTCGCGCGGCGCCGCGGCCGCCCCTTCATGACCTATGTCTCCGGGCCCGACGCCCAACTGTGGGCCGAGGGCGGGACGTGTCTCTCTCAGCTCGCCTGCAGCAGCGCATCGATTCCGGTCGACGGGGCGCTTGCCTTCGATCCGCTCTTCGGCCGCCACTACCGGCGCATCAAGCAGGAATTGGAGATCTTTCAGCCCGACCTCGTCCACTTCACGTCGCTTGGTAACTGCGGGATCCTCGGGCAGATCGTAGCGAAACGCCTCGGCATACCGACCGTCGCCTCGTGGCACACGAATCTGCATGAGTTTGGCGCTTTGCGTTTGGGTAGCGTGGTCCCGTTCCTTCCTGATGCCACGCGCAAGTCTCTCTGCGATTTCGTGGAGCGCTTCTGCCTCACCGGTATCGCTGAGTTTTACCGGCCGGCACGCATGATCTTCGCACCCAACGAAGAGCTCGCTTCTCTACTGGAAACGCGAACCGGCAAGCCCGCGCGGATCATGCGCCGCGGAGTCGACTCGCGACTGTTCTCGCCGGAAAAACGCACCCGCACCGACGATACCTTTGTGCTCGGTTTCGTCGGACGGCTCAACGCCGAGAAGAATGTTCGCTTGCTGCGCGCGGTGGAAGAGGCTCTTATCTCCGCCGGACGCCCCAACTTCAAGTTCGTGATCGTGGGTGCCGGCGGCGAGAAGGAGTGGCTCGAAGAGAACATGCAAAACGCGGAGTTCCCCGGTGTCCTCGAAGGCGAAGACTTGGCTCGCGCCTACGCAAACCTCGATCTCTTCCTGTTTCCGTCCCACTCCGACACGTTCGGCAACGTGATTCAGGAATCGCACGCCTCCGGTGTCCCTGCCGTCGTGACAAGCAGCGGCGGGCCCAAGTTCCTCGTCGAAGACGGCGTCGACGGCTTCGTCGCCCGCGACGACCGCCACTTCATCGAGTGCGTCCTCAAGGCCATGGACGCGCACACCGGTTTTGCCGAGATGCGCCTCGCCGCCCGCGGGCAGGGCGAACAAGCATCCTGGGACCGGGTCTTCGAGAATCTATACGACGATTATCAGGGCTGCTACGGCATGCTCCAGCGCGGCGAAATCACCTAACGTCCAGCATGCCCTGCCCGCCAGCCTTCTCGGGTTTCAAAGAGGCCTTTAAGCGGCCCGCAAGCCCTCGGTCTCCGCTCAGTCAAAGTATCCCGATCCCTCCGCCAAATGTGCCCGGCAAACTTCTTCGTTGAGCTCAATTCCTAACCCTGGCTTGTTCGTCATCTCCAAATAGCCGTCGTTGAATACCTTGCCGCTTTCCGTTTGCACGATATCGTCCCAATAGCCCAGTTCGACGCTGTCCGATTCCAATGTCACGAACGACTTGATTGCCGCGCAGGCATGGCCGTTGGCGATTGTTCCCACCGGCGTGCACATGTTGTGACACGCCATGGTGATGTAGTAAAGGTCAGCCCAATCGGCGATCTTCTTGGTCTCGAGTAAACCTCCGACCTTTTGCGGGTCCGGCTGGATAATGTCGCAGGCCTGCTTCTCGATGAAATCCCGAAACGTGTGGCGGCTGTAGAGATTCTCGCCCGTTGCCGTCGGGACGGGCGATGACCGCGTAAACCGCGCCATGGCGTCGGCGTTTTGTGGCGGGATCGGGTCTTCGATGAACCACAGGTTCAAGCCTTCCGTCATCTTGGCGAACCGCATCGAGTCGCCCATGTTGTAGTTGAAGTGTAGATCGATTGCGAGAGGGTAGTGCGGCCCCAGCTCCAGCCGGATCGCTTCGAGAATCTTCACCCCCTGCTCCATCTCGACCGATGAGATGCCACGATTGAATACCTCACCTCGGTACCGGAACGGCTCGCCCGATATCCACTGTCCCCGGCCCTCCCAATCGAGATCGAACTTCGTCGCTTTGAAACCGTACGCGACCGATTTCTGCGCTTCCTCGACCCATGCCGCCGGGTCGGGTGTCTTCGGCGATCCCGTGTCGTGATAGATCAGTAGCTTGTCGCGAAACTTCCCGCCCAGCAGGACGTAGGTCGGCACGTTCAAGATCTTGCTGGCCAAATCCCACAACGCCGATTCGATGCCTGCGATGGACGACGACAGCGTCCCCGTCCAGCTCCCGGCGCCCATCTTCGCCTCGACCATCCGTTGATACAGGTAGTCCACCTGCAACGGGTCCTGGCCGATCACGATGTCCTTCAGTTCGCGGATATGGTCCAGAATGCCGTCGCGGTTGAAGGCCTCCCCAATGCCGAAGACCCCGGCGTCGGTTTAGATCTTCACCAGATGGGCCGGATACTTGATCATCACCGAGGCTGTTTTGACATCGGTGATCTTGACCTTGCCGAATTCGCTCTCGGCCTGTGGCATGGCCTTGAGTACCTGTGACTGGTCCGGCAGGAACCCGGTTGTAGCAGCAGCCGTCGCGGCCAGAAAGTTCCTTCGTGTCAACATGAACGTCTCCTCGGTTACGCGAGTATTGCACCAAATCGCGGCGCACCTGTAAACTCGACCGTTACCGGGAGCCCCATCGTGGCGTGAGACACCCCAACTCGCTGTCTCAGGAAATTTCAACTCGGGTACATTGCGATCACGGCAAGATTCGAAGGAGTTCTCCCGTGGAATCAGACACTTCCAGATTTTCGCCCCCAGTGAAATGTCCTCTCGGGTGTATAACGGAACCAGCAGATACTCCACCGTTCCAGTCTGAGAATGTCTCATCCAGCCGTGCTCGCGTCGGTAGCAACGGAGCGGCGGGTGTAAGCCCGACGGCCCGTGGGCCGCAGCCCGCGGAAGACCCCAACGGCCCGAACGGACGCCCGGGGCTGGGTCAGCGCTAGGATAGGCTCATGAGCAAACTCGGCGTAAGCTTAACGCTAGCGCTCCTTTTGGGCGCAACCGTCGCGACTGCCCAGGATCTGCGCATCGGCGAGTCTTGTGATCTAGCCCATCCAGGCGGTGAGGACAAGGAAAGCTTCCTGCAATTCGACCGTGAGCTTCGCGTCGCGCTGTCCAAACAGGACCCCGTTATCATGTCGCTCCTAGTCGGATTTCCACTACGGGTCAACGGAGAGCGAGGCACAATCGAGATCAGCAACACGGCTGCTCTCCAAGCGCGTTTTCAATATATTTTTCCGTCTGCTATCCGCTCTGCCGTCCTAAATCAGCCGCTCGAATCGGTCTGGTGCAACTACTATGCGATCAAGTATGGGCGTGGGAATCTCTAGGTTGGTGTCACGATGGAAGGTCGCTATGAGGTCATCGCCATCAACCTGCCGCATTCCCAGGGCGCCATCCGGGAGTTCCCCAAGCTCGATTTCGTCTGCGACGCCGAGGAACACCGCGTCGTCGTTGATCTGAACTTCGAGGGCACACCTCGCTACCGGGCCTGGAACAAACCCCGGCCGCTGACCGAACCTCCTGACTTAGAGATCGAGGCTGGCACAAAGGATCACCACGGTACCGGCCCCTGCCGACACCCGGGTTGGACATTCAGGGTTGGCGAGGCCGAGTACGCGCTGTACGGTCACGGCTGTTCATCAGAATCCGATCCGGCTCCAGAGCGCTCTCGCGGCTGGCTCGAGGTCAAGGCCGGCCCCAAGACCCAGCACTGGTGGTGCTACTAGATTCCATGCAAACGTGCGGCCAAGCCCCGCAGCCGCCTCCACCTCGGGTCACGAATCACGAGACACGGGACACGGGACACAAGACACGCTCCCCCAGCCCCCGCAGCAAGTGAAACATCTATAAGGAGCGGGCCGTAATCTATTGCAGGCGGCTTGCGGGTCCGGTTACCATAAAGATGGGCTTGCTCTAGGTGACCCTAACCGATGCGATTCCGCGTAACGGGAAGCCGTTTGTCGGCGTCTGATGATGTAGGGGATTCGGGAGGCCGTTAGGCGTAGCGTGATGAACGAGACACCAACCTCAGGGTCAGCGAACGAATCGGAACCCGACGATCTCTCGATGATTGTCGAATCGATTCACGAGCCGTGGTATGGCTCGTTTAAGCGGGAATTGGCGGAGAGGCTGTCCAAGCAGCTGGTCCTGCCACCGCTCCCAACCTATCGGGAGCTACTGCCCGGCGAGAAGGATGTCGGCCCCAAGGTCATTCCGTCCGCCCACGAACCTTGGTTCAAGTCGCTGCGCGATACCCTGGCCACGCTCAGCGAACAGAAGAAGCTGCCCCCCCTGAAGCTGACGGCTCGACCGATCCGCGTCAAGAACATTTGGGGCGCTTACGATCACAAGAAGGAAGGTGTCGGCTCCTCCTTTGCCGTCCACATCATTGTCGTGGCGCTAATGTTTACAGTCTTTGCGCCGTCAGAGATTCAAGAGGCCAGCACCGGCTCGGTGACGCTGGTCATTCCAGTGGATATTTCGCCCTATCTGGCCGACATCAAGTTGATGACGCCGAAGTCCGGCGATACGGGCGGCGGCGGTGGTGGTGGCCAGAACTCGCCCCTCCCGGCGAGCAAAGGCAAACTGCCCCGCTTCTCAATGAAGCAGTTCGCGCCTCCGACTCCGGTGATCAAGAACGAGAACCCGAAGTTGGCCGTCGAGCCCACCCTGCTCGGCCCCCCCGACCTTCAGATCGCCAACGTCGACATGAACGTCTTCGGCGACCCGTTCGGCAAGATCGGGCCGCCTTCGGCCGGTCCTGGTACGGGCGGCGGCATTGGTACCGGCAAAGGCACCGGCGTCGGCCCTGGTAGGGGCGGCGGGTTCGGTCCTGGTTCCGGCGGTGGAGCCGGTGGCGGTGTCTTCCGCGTCGGCAACGGTGTGAGCGCCCCTAGGCTCGTTAAGAAGGTCGAGCCGGAGTACTCCGAGGAAGCCCGGAAGGCCAAGTACCAAGGCACAGTCGTCCTCTCGATTCAGGTATGGGAAGACGGCCGCGCCCACAACGTCCGCGTCGTTCGCAGCCTGGGGCTGGGCCTCGACGAGAAGGCCACAGAGGCCGTCCGTCAATGGCGCTTCGTTCCGGGCCGCAAACAGGATAAGCCGGTCAAGGTAGCAGCTACGATCGAAGTCAACTTCCGGCTTCTGTAAACGGAAGCTCGTACCTCGCCAACATAACCTCTAGCCGAGCCGCGACAGGCAAGGCGCGGTGCGATACCTTCGTCTAATCGAGGAACTTGGCGTCTAGCCGCCTAGGACGTCCGGCCCCGCGGCTGTGACTACCACTCGAACGCTTCGCCGGGCTTCGTCTCGATCACCTGCACGCCCGTTTGATCGTTCAGCAGTCCCTTGAGTTGATCCGGCGTGCCGGTTAGCAGAGGGAACGTCCCCCAGTGAATCGGCAGTACGTGGGTCGGCTCCAGGAACTTGCAGGCCAACGCTGCTTCGCATGGATCCATCGTGAAGCGGTCGCCGATCGGCAGCATGGCCAGTTTCGGCCCGTGCAGGTCACGGATCAACTGCATATCGCTGAAGACGTTTGTATCGCCGGCGTGGTAGAGCGCACGGCCGTCCGGTAACCGCACCACGTAACCGGCCGCCTCGCCGGCATAGACCATCTGCCCGCCGTCATCGATCATACTGCTGTGCTGCGCGTGGGTCATGGTCACCTTCACGCCCGCGACGTCAACGCTGCCACCTTTGTTCATCGGCTCCATCTTCTCGACGCCCTTGCCGCCGAGCCACTGGCAGATCTCATAGATCGCCACCGTCGTCGGATTGAACTTCTTGGCGATCGACACGGCGTCGTTGAAGTGGTCCATATGACCGTGGGTGATCAACACCGCGTCGACCCGCTCAAGTTCGTGACCCGCCGGGTAGCTGGGGTTACCCTCGATCCAGGGGTCGATCAGGATGACCTTCCCATCGGGCAACTCGATCGAAACAGTGGAGTGGCCGAGCCACGTGATCTTCGTACCGGGCATGATCAGGTCCTACGTTTCAGACCGCCGCGCCACGAGCCTTCTGTGCGCGTCTGACGCCGCTCTCGGACCTGGGCTTCTTCTTTACGAGCCGCGCAATACTTCGCGCCAAATCCCGATCTTCATTCGGACCCTTGGCCAGAACCATGTCCGCCCCGATCTGTTCCTTCGTCAAGCCGAGCTTCTCGACGTAACCAGACAGCATCACGATCGGCACGCTCGCGTTGAGGGTGCGAATCCGTTTGATTACTTCCGACCCCCGTAGGCCGGGCATCACGTAGTCGGTGACGACCAAGTCGAACGCTGCCTTCTCGAACTCCGTGAGGCCATCCTCTCCGCAGCAGGCGGTGTCGATCTGGTATCCCAAATCCTCCAGCAGGACGCGGCGTGCGTCGAGCCCGTGCCTGTTGTCGTCGATCAAAAGAATACGAAGAGGTCTACTGTCGGTCAATGCTGTTGCCTGTCCCCAGAGGGTCTGTCGCGAGAATCCAGAATCGTCAGCATAACTTGGCCCAGGGTGACTGTCAATACGACTCGATGTTGTTGAAAAAAAGGAAGATACGTAGCTTGACAACACCACGCTTTTGCGCATCCGGCTTGGGGGCCGAAAAACGAATAGAACAAGTCTCGCGAGAATGAATCGAACGTTTTCGGAAGACTTTGGTGTGGGCCGCCGGCCCCTATTCGACCGACCGGGGGGCGCGATAGCCGGACCGCGCCACGACGCTGTACTTCACCCGCTTGTTCTTTTTGCCGGCGACGATACGGAGGTCCTTCTTGGGGTCTTTGGGGTCAATGAGCCGCACCTTGATCTTGCGCCATTCCCCGTCCTTTTGTTGGTTGCTCGACACGTACGTGAGCACGTACTGATTCCGCATCGTGTAATGAACGGTCTGGAAGATACTCGGGAATTCACCGTAGAACTTCGGGAAGAAAGCGGCCCCGCCCGATTCGTTCGCGAACGTCTTGAGCTGATTGTCGGCCTGCAGGAACTCCAGCCGCGCCATGCCGCCCCAGGGGCCATCAAATGCGCCGTAGGCATCGGCTCGCTGACGCAGCATCTGCATCATGCCGATCGGGTAGACCGTGACGCCGGCCTCCTGCACGATGCGGCGAGCTTCGCCGTAGTTGAGCTTGCTGAACGTGTCCATGCCGGTTGAGATCAAAACGATGGATTTGCGCCCTTCGATTCCGCTCATACGCTCGCAGGTATCGGCCAATGCGTCGAACAGGTTCGCCTCGGAGAACCCTGTCGTCCGCAGACGTTGCAATGCTTGGTAGGTCTCGCGGCGGTCTTTGGTGAAGTCGGAAAGGATCTCGGGCCGCAAGTCATAGGCGATGACAGCCACCCAATCCTCCGGCCTCAGGGTTTCAGCGAATCCGTAGGCGGCGCTCAGCGTCTGGTACCAGGTTTCCGACCAATACTGTTGGAAGCGGGCATTGAATTCGATCAACAGCGCGACGGTCATCGGGGCTTGCGATACGCCAAAGCTCTGGACCTGCTGCGGAACGTTGTCCTCCAGCACCATGAAATTGCCTTGCGGGATCTTCGGGATGAAGCGGCCCTGGTTGTCGAGGACAGCGACGTCAACCGAGACGACATTCGTTTCCGAACTGAAGAGCGCCAAGTCGTCCGGCACTTCCTGCTTCTGGCGGGTCTCGATCGGCGGCAGTTCCTTGGGTACTTCCGGTTTGGCCACGGTCGGCCCTGGGGCGCGCCGGGGTCCGCTCGGGGTGAGTGGGCCTGATCTCTGGGCGAACGACGCCGTCAAACCGGCCAGCCCTAGACAGACCGTCAGGATCAGCACGTTCATGAACCAATGTCCGCTTCGCCTCATGATTTCTTCTCCTCAGAGCCCGTCCCCGGACTCTTCCCCCTAGTATCTTTGACCCGCCGAAGCCTCTATCGGTTACGGATACTGCCTCTTATCCCCACTATGTTACAGCCACTTGGCACGCTGTGCCGTTGGTTGCGTAACGTTTCACGCGCCACGGCGAGCCCCGTCGAAGCGCCAAGAAACCGTTGAGGGTCCGCTATAATGGCGGACCGCCTCGACGCCACGTGAATCCTCCGGACCCTACGCCTGCTCCGGCGCCCGTTACTGTGCCCACGGGCCCCTATACTCGGCACGTCCTGCTGTGCGCCGACCAAACGAAACCCAAGTGCGCGCCGCGGGAAGTGACCAACGAATCCTGGGCCTACCTCAAGAGGCGATTGGTTGAACTCGACCTGGCCGCCGGCGAAGGCTGCGTATTCCGCAGCAAGGTAAATTGTTTGCGCGTCTGTGCTCAGGGGCCGATCGCCGTCGTCTATCCCGAGGGAGTCTGGTATCATTCCGTCACGCCCGACGTTGTCGAACGCATCCTGCAAGAACACGTTATCGGAGGACAGCCGGTCGAAGAGTACATCTTCTTCCGCAACCCTCTATCAGCGGAGCCGCTTCGGCCCGAGGAGTCCAGCTAGATGAGTACTGCCACACAGCAACCCGCAGCTGCCGGCGCTGACCAAGACAAGATGCGTTGGCCCGTCGTGGGTGTCCTGAGTTTCGGGATGATCAACGCCTACTTCGACCGCGTGTGCCTGACGATCGCGTTGCCGGTGATGGTCCAGACGCTCGACCTCAGCCCCACGCAGCAAGGGATCGCGCTCGGCGCATTCTTCTGGAGCTACACACTGCTTCAGATCCCCTCCGGCATCTGGGTCGACAAGATCGGCGTGCGAAAGCCTTACTTTTACGGGAACCTTCTTTGGGGGGTGGCATCGGCGGCGACAGCGCTGACAACCGGGCTCTGGTTCCTCTTGGTGATTCGACTTCTTCTCGGCGTTGGTGAGTCGGTCGTCACGCCGTCGAGTATGCGCTATATCCGTATGCACTTCGATGAGAAGCAGCGCGGCACCGCCGTCGGCCTTTACATGACGGGCACGAAGCTCGGTCCGGCGATCGGCCTGCCCTTGGCCGGATACCTGATCACGACCTTCAACTGGCAGATCATGTTCCTCATCATGGGTGTCGGCGGGCTCATCATCCTGATCCCCTGGATGTTCTGGGTCAAGCCGGACGACATCGCCGCTATCTCCCGAGTCGAACGTGAAGAGCTGGAAAAAACCCGGCCACAGGACGACAAGCTTCAGGAGGTCTCCACGAAAGAAATCCTATCGAGCCCCGTCATCTGGGGCGTCGTACTCGGCACCTTCTGCTACATGTACTTCGTCTACTACGGCATGACCTGGATGCCGCAGTACTTCGGCCAAAAGTTCGGCATGTCGATTAAGGACATGAGCTGGTACGGCGGTGTGGCGTTCGGTGGTATGGCCGTTGTCATCTGGATCGGCGGCGCCATGGCCGACTGGTTCATTGGCCGTGGCTACGACCCGATCACCGTGCGCAAGGGATTCACAATTCTCGGATTCAGTTTTGCGGCGACTCAGACGCTCGGCGCCTACGTTGACAACACCGATGTGATGCTCTTCGTCGCCGTTGTCTCGATGTGGGGACTCGGACTTGCCACGGCTAACTACTGGGCACTGACGCAGACGCTCATTCCCGGCGGTAGCATCGCCATGGTCGTGGGTATCCAGAACACGGCGGCAAACCTGGCGGGCATTGTTTCGGCGACTCTCACCGGTTGGTTGATCGATCAGACCGGTAGCTTTGACATGCCGATCAAGACCATCGGCTTTTGGCTTGTTCTCGGGATACTCGGCTATATCTTCCTGGTCCGCCGCAAGTACGCCCCGCAGCCTAAGGCAGCCTAGGCGGCCGCGGGACTAACCCATAAACGAGAACTTCTCCGGCTCCACCCGGTAGATGACCCGTACCTCGTTCGGTTGCCGATAAGGGCGCTTGTCCCGCCCGAGATATTTCTTTGCCAAGCGGTCGATGTGCTCGTCTGCACCCTCTTCGCTAATCTCGGCAACGCGTCCCCTTACTTCGAGGTATCGGTAGGGGTTTTCCGGGTCGGAGATCGTCACCGTAACGCGTGGGTCGCGCCGCATGTTGCGGTCCTTCGCCGAGTTGATCACGACATGATGCCCGTCCAGTTCACACCACACCGGGGTGACTTACGGCCGCCCGTCCGGCATCAAGGTTGCCAAGTGCGCGAAAGCTTTCTTCTCAAACAGATCTCGATATCCATCTGGAATTGCTGAACTCATGTTCGTTCCTCCCAGGCAGCCTCATGATACCCATCGGCCGTGCCGGGAAGGACGGTTCAAGCCGTCTCCGCGCCACCCGCTTCTTGATCTTCGACCTGACGCCCGCGAAACCACGGGAACATGAGCGGGAGCAAGAGGAGCGTTAGTAGGGTCGAGGAAACCAAGCCGCCGATGACGACGGTTGCGAGCGGGCGTTGAACCTCCGCACCGGTTGTCGTCGCGATCGCCATGGGAAGGAATCCTAGACCTGCGACGACCGATGTCATGATGACGGGCCGGAGGCGCAGGGACGCCGCCTCGACGACCGCTTGTTTGATGGCGCGGCCCTCTTGAATAAGCGTGTTCGTCGAAGAAACAAGGACCACGCCGTCGAGAATCGCTACACCGAACACGGCGATGAATCCGATCGACGCCGAGACGTTCAAATTCATGCCACGCAACCACAGCGCGCCAATGCCACCGACCGTTGCGAACGGGACAATCATCAGCACGAGCAGTGATTGCCGCACGGAGCCGAACGTCGAGAAGAGCAAGAAGAAGATGAGCGCGAGGACAGCCGGTACGACAAGCATGAGCCGGTCCATGGCGCGCTGCTGATTCTCAAACTGTCCACCCCAGCGGATGAAGTAGCCCGTCGGCAGATCAACCTCCGCTTTGATCCGTCTCTGGGACTCAGCGACGAAACTGCCTAAGTCCCTACCGCGCACGTTAGACTGCACGATGATTCGCCGCTGGCTGTCTTCACGCTCGATGACTTCGGGGCCGCTGGCCGGGCGGATATCGGCTACACGGGAAAGGGGAACTTGTTCACCGTCAGGCGCACGAAGCAGCAGGTCACCGATGCGCTCGTGGCTGGCTCGATAGGCTTCGGGCAGCCGTACCGTGATCGGGAAGCGGCGGCGGCCATCAACGAGTTCCGTAACGGGTTTGCCCGCGACGGCCGACTGCACTAAATCCTGTACGTCGGTGACGTTCAGACCATAGCGGGCGAGTTCGGCCCGCTTGATATGGACCTGCCACTCGGCGGCGCCGGAGAAGATTTGTTTCTGTGTGTCGGCCGCTCCCGGAACTTGAGCAAGCACGCGCAGAACGTCGTCGGCTGTGCGGTCGAGGAGGGTTTCGTCCTCCCCGAAAATCTTCACCGCTACATCGGCCTTAATGCCCGAGATGGTCTCGTCTAGGCGCATCGCCATCGGCTGCGTAAAGTTGTAGACGACACCCGGGATACCCGAAAGCTCCTGGGACATGGCATCAATCAAGCCTTCTTTGGTCGAGGCGGTGGTCCACTCGTCGCGCGGCTTGAGAATAACGTAGACGTCGCTTTCGTAGATACCCATCGCCTCGACTGCGAGGTCGGGACGACCGATCTTCGTGACAACGCTCGTCACCTCAGGCAATCGCTTCAGGGCGCGCTCGACATCGAGACCGATGTGGGCGGATTCGGTGAGTGAGATGCTGGGCAGCTTAAAGGTTTGAATGAGAATAGAACCTTCGTCGAGCCGCGGCATGAACTCTGTGCCAATGAACCAGAGCGAGCTGATCGCAGCCACGACAACCACTAGCGCCGGTGCGACGACCAGTATGGGTCGCCGGATGAGCCGCTTCATCACACTGCCATAGACACTTCGGATGCGATCCATGAAGGGTTCGGGAGTCTCTTTGACGTTGCGCAGCAAGACCTGTGACGCCGCGGGCACGACAAGGAGTGTGATCGCTAGCGAACCGAGCAGGGCCGAGCAGACGGTGACCGCCATGGGACGGAACATGCGTCCCTCAAGGTCCTGCAGAGTCAGGATCGGCACATAGACGGCAATGATGATTGCGACACCCATCAAGATCGGACGCCCCACTTCTTGGGCGGCGGCCCGGATCTCTTCGAAGTGGCCTCGGGCTGAAGCGGACGGGTTGACACCCCGTTGCCGCAAGCGGCGGATGCAGTTTTCCACCATGATGACGGAGCCGTCTACGACCATGCCGAAGTCGACGGCGCCGAGACTCATCAGGTTGGCCGTGATGCCGAAGAACTGCATGCCGAGGAACGCCACCAGCATGGAGAGCGGAATCACAGCGACTACGATGAGCGCGGCCGGCGCCTGTCTCAGAAAGAGGAATAGGACGACCGCGACGAGCGCGCCGCCTTTGATCAGGTTGTCACGGACGGTCTGGATGGTGCCGTCAATAACTTCGGACTGGTCGTAGAAGGGGTCTATGCTTACTCCGTCGGGCAGGGAAGCCCGCATATTCTCGAGGGCGAGCTTCACGCGCTCGATGACGGTTTTGCTGTTCTGTCCCTTGAGCATGATGACCATGCCGGAGACGCGTTCGCCATCGCCGTCGCGCGTAACAGCGCCTTGGCGCGGCATACTTCCGATGCGCACCTCGGCCACGTCTCGAATAGTGATGGGGATACCTCGATGGGAGTCGAGTACGATCGACTCGATTTCGTGCTTGTCTTCGACTCGCCCCAAGCCGCGCACGGTGTACTGTTCGGATCCATGCTCGACGAAACCGCCTCCGAAGTTGGTGTTGTTGTCGCGGACGCGCTCGAAGACATCTCGCAGTGTCAGGCCATGGCTCTGGAGCCGGTACGGATCGACCAGAATTTCAAACTGTTGCGATAGGCCTCCCCAGGTGTTGACGTCTGCGACACCCGGCACGGCGCGCAACTGGTACTTCACATCCCAGTCGTGGAGAGTTTTCATCTCCATGGCGGAATAGCCTTCGCCTTCGAGGGTGTATTGGTAGACCTCGCCGAAGGCCGTCGCGACGGGGCCCATCCGCGGCTCGATTCCCTGAGGGATTCGATTGCGCGCTTCGATCAGCCGCTCGTTTACAAGCTGCCGGGCGAAGTAGGTATCAACGTCGTCGGTGAAGACGATGGTTACGATCGACAGGCTGAACTTTGAGATCGAGCGGACTTGCTCGGTGCTGGGCAGGCCCATCATGGCCGCCTCGATGGGGAACGTAACGAGCTGTTCGACTTCGACCGGAGCCAAGCCGGGCGCTTCGGTAATAACGGTGACCTGGTTGTTAGTTAGATCGGGAAACGCATCGATCGGCAGTGTCCGTAGGGCTTGCAGTCCGCCCGCGATGAGAGCCAAGACCACGAAGACAACGATCCAGGGGTGGTCGAGCGGGTAGTCGATGATGCGTTTCAGCATGCTGCTTCGGAGGAAAAAGGGGACAGTCCGCGGCGCGCCGTTTGTGGTTCAGGGGCAACAAAGCGCTGGTGCGCTGGGCGCTTGGTACCGTCCTTCTTTTTCATGAGGTTCTACTCCTCCACCATGCGGCTCTTGAGGTGTTCGGACTTCAGTTGGAAGGCTCCTTCCACGACGATCCGCTCTCCGACGCTGAGACCGCTGACGACCTCCGCCAGCATCGCGGAGCGCCGGCCTATGGCTACCGGTCGTGCTTCGAACTTGCCCGGCGCCAGTTCCACGAACACCGTGTCGACGCCGTTGATCGGTTGCAGTGCCGCGGTTGCGATCGCCGTCACCGGGTCGGTGTTACCGACGGGGATCGAGACCGTCGTGAACATCTCGGTCTTGAGTGCGCGTCCCGGGTTCGAGACGACGCATCGCACCTGCACTGTTCGTGATTCCGCATCGAGCGCATCGGCGACCCAGGTGATGAGCGCCGGAAAGCGGCGGCCGGGGTAGGCCTCGACGCGCAACTCGACGGGCATGCCGCGCCGCACATGCCGCAACTGCCGTTCGGGAACTTGGGCAATCGCCCACAGGCGGCTGAGATCGCTCACGACGTAAAGGGCGTCTGAAGGTGTCACAACGGCGCCCTCCGTCGTGAGCCGCTCGATGACCGTTCCGCTCTGAGGAGAGCGAACGGCGATGAGATGGGCGTGCGCTTCACCGTTGGGGTCTTCCGAAGGTGTTGCTGTTGGAAGCGGGAGTCCGAGGAAATAGAGGTGGTGTTTCGTCCGTTGCACTTCCGCCTCTGCGTGGGTGACGGCGGTTTCGGCGCGGTCCAACTCGGCGGCAGCTTCTTGCCGGCTCTGGAGCGATCCGGCTCTGAGTTCGTGCAACCTCGACGCCCGGCTATGCGTTTGCTGGGCGTACTCGAACTCGGATTTCCTGGTTCGCAGTTGCACGAGGGCCTGAAGGTAGTCCGATTCGGCGTCGTGGCCGGAATGGCTGTGCAGGCGTGCGAGAACCTGGTCTTTCTTGACGCTTGCGCCGACGGTGAGACAGCACTCGCGAATCACTCCTTCGACGAATGACCCTACGCGAACTGTTCTATCCTCATTGAGCGTGATGCGGGCGGGCGCCTCGATCGTCTCGCCCAATTCGGCGGTCTCCACGGGGGCCGAGCGGATGTTTGCGAGTTCAATGGCCTCAGCGCTGAGGTGAACTTCGTTGGCCGGCGCTTCCTTGACAGGAGGAGGAGTTGATTTAATCGTCGCGGACTCGACCGGCCGGCTTTCGCACGAGGCCAAGCAGGCGAGAGCGAGGCAGACAAATACGTATGGCGCCGGGCGCAGAGTCGCTAGAAAGCCTGTACGGCGCTGCGAGCCGCCCGGCTTGTTCGTCATTCTCACTTGTGTCCGCATCCTTTCAACGCAGTGCCGCCGTTCTTGAAGAAGGCTCAACTGTCTCGGAGAGCGTGTCGGTGCCGACAGCGCTCTCGAGATCGACCCAGCCGAGCGCATAGTCTCGCGAGGCCTGGGCCAGCAATAGACTCACTTCGTTTTGTGTCCGCTGCGCGTCGATGACTCCCAATAATTCGATGCCACCTTCTTCATAGGCAGCCAGGGCGATGCGCGCCGTCTCGTCTGCCCTTTTCAGCATACGATCGTTGATGCGGTCCAGCATGTCGGCTCGCCGTTGTACCAAAGCCGCCGCCGTGGTGACCTCTGCCCGGACGCGCGTCTGCATCGAACGCAAGGTCGCCTCGAACTCCCGCACTTGGGCAGCCGCCTCATCGATGGCGCCGGACCTCTTGTCAAACACGGGAAGCGGCATGGAGACGCCTCCGATCAGCGTGTTGAAACCGTTATTCCGTTTGTATCCGAAGTACGGCGTGACGTCGGGCTTCGCGGATGCCTGCTGAACGTCGAGTTGCGCGCGGGCGCGTTCAATCATTGCACGTGCAAGCCGCACTTCCACACGGTTGCTCAGCGCGGTTTCGATAAGCTGCTCTGCCGCGGGTGTGTTTCGGGCGTCCGGAAGGCCTGGGTCGCGCAGAGCAACGTCGGAGACGGGCGTCGCCAACCCCATCACGGCGGCTAAGCCATACCGCGCCCGCTCGGCTTGCGTCTGGGCGTTGATGTACTGCATCTCGAGCTTTTCGCTTTCGAGCTGGACTTTGATGAGATCGAGTTCCGCCGCGGCCCCGAGACGAACGCGGACTTCGTGGTATTCGACGAGCCGGTTCACCGCTCTGCGCCTGTCGGCCAGGACGGTCTCGTATCCGCGGGCGGAAATCGCATCCCAGTAAGCGCGCTTGACTTGTTGCCGTATCCTCCACTCGGCGGCCTCTCGCCGCAACTCGGCCATGCGGCGGTCCTCTCCAGCAAGCGCAACGCGGTGCGCCTTCTTGCCGGCCGTTTCGATGGGTTGCGAGACGAAGGCGAAGAGGTCGAGATCTCGTCCGGCCGAGAAGCCTGGTGTGCCGTGGAAGCGCCAATTCTCCGACTGCAGAACGAGCGTCGGGTTGGGTGAACGATCGGCTTGACCTTCGGCCCCGATTCTGGCGTTAATGACCTCGCGCGCCGCGTCGAGTTCGGCTCTTTGTGAGAGTGCGATGTCGATGGCCTGCGGTAACGTCAGAGTCTTCGGGATGGCTTGGGCCCCAGCGAGGGCAACCACAGCGAGGGCCAAGGACAGTAGTCTCGGTGAGGTCTTCATAAACCCCATCGTAGGACTTTAGGAGGCGGCTACTTCCGAAACCGGAACTCGAAGTGGAGTCGGTTTGGGTTGCTACCTGAGGAGTTGCCGATAAACTTGGCGGGCCTCGTTGATGGCGGTGCTGAGTTCCTGTGCGCCCTGGCGAAAGGCGGTCTCGTTCTCCCATTTACCCTGGCGGCCGTCGCCGATGCCTTCACCACCGGCGTCGATGAGTTGCTCGACCTCGTCGAGGCTTCGGAGCCGGTTTTCGATGAGCCGTGGCGCTTCTTCGCGGTTTACATGCCGATCGCCTCCGACGGTGACGTAGACGGGCGTTGTGTGCGCGCCGATTTGGCCGTTGCTCGTCGTGCGGGCGGCGATCCATTGGCCGTGTTCGAGCGGCAGATCGAGCTCGATCGTGCTTTGTTTTCCCTTGCGCCTTGACGTGTAAATGGTTTTGCCGTTCACGATGATTTCGAGCTGCTCGAACGGGATACGATCGTCGCCGATCTTCGCGGTGGCTCGAACGGACAGTTTCTCTCCCGCACTGCGTTTGATCTGTGCGCCCGGAAGCTCGCCATCGACGGTGAAGTCGATCATCGGCCCGAGGGTCACGAAAGTCTGTCCGTTCTTGAGCGCATCGAACCATTCATCAGGATCGAAGGGCCGGCCGGTGTACGCGTAGACTCGCGAATCGCCAACGGTTGCGCCGCCGCGGGCACCCCACGGGACGTCGCTTCCGCCCGCCGCTGTGAGACGGAAACCGAGATTCAGAAACTGGTAGTAGAGGCCGACGCCGATCTTGCCGAACTCGCAGATCTCGACGAAGTCCACCTTACCCCGAGCGATGCTGATCGCCATGTCGCGATCGACGAGGAAGTTGCCGTCGTGCACGTGCGCGTAGCCGGCGAGCCCGCCGATGCGGCGGACTTCATCGAAGACTTTGCCGTAGAGGTAGTAACTGGACTCGAAGCGAACCGGGCGGGGCAGGTTGAGGCTGATGGTGTGCCCGATGAAGCTGGTGCGCGGGTCTTCCTGTCCGGGTACGAGCGATAGTCCGGGCCAGTTGGCTCGCCCTTTCTTTCCCCAGGTGCGTTGCGGGAAGAACGTCTCCCGCGCGTCGCCCATGCGGAGGATGTTGCCCATGCGCAGGTCTTCGGCTTGTGTCCACAGGCGAAGACGTTCGTCGGCCGCGGGGTCGAGGCGCTCGTAGTGGATGTGACAGTCGCCGGAGTGCCAGCCGCGCGACGACATGTCGATCCATCGCCTGAGTTGGATGGCGCGGGGCTCGGCGGATGAGCCGTCGATGGTGACTCGCTCGTCCACGGCGATGTGCTCCGGACCCTTCGAGGCGAGGATGCGATACTCGCCCGTCGGTAGATCGATTTCGAATTTGCCACGCACGAAGAAGGCGCGCTCGAAACCTTCCTCACCGGGCCAGTACTTGGCGTTGACGAGGTTGCGGAATTTTGTGGGTGCGTACTTGAAACCACCCGCGGAGAAGTCGAGGGCTGAGTCGGGAGTAACGAAGCGGCCGTCTTCCGAATAGATAGCGACGGTGGCCTCGGTGGGTTGGCCGTCATCGCCGAGGACGCGGAATTGGGTCAGTTGAGTTGGCGGGACAGCGGTTTGAATCTGTAGCGCGAGTTGGCTGGTGGCGGAGTGAATCGTCAGGGCACGGCGGGTTTTTCCGGCCGGAATATTCTTGAGGGCGATGGCGCCGAAGAACGGACCCTCGGGGAAGCTGATGTCTAAGTCGGACTCCGTAGCGAAGTCGATCTCGCGGGTCTCGAAGGCGGGTGGTTGTTCGCCGTTCACGGGTCGGTGAATGAAGAGTGTCGTGTCGCCGAAGGGCGCGGCGATGTCAAGTTGTTTGTCGCCGGGCTGTGTCCAGCGAATGAGGGTGGGCAGTTCGGCGAAGGCCGCGGTGAGTTCGCGAGCCGCCTGGGCATGGGCGCGGTCGACTTCGTGGAGCCCGGCTTCCATCTCTGAGCCCGACTGTCTTGAGCGGGAACGGAGGAGTAAGCCACGGCGGCGGCTGCCGTCGATGAACCGAGTGATTGCGTTGTAGAGTTTGGGCTTGGTGGGGGCCGCGATGGCTTCGGGATGGTTCTCGAGGACCGAGAGTGTGAAGGATACGGCGTCTGAGGCGATGCGCCCCCACGCGGCGTCGGCCTTGGGTACGGTGGAGGAGGCTTTCGCTTGCCTTATCTGCCACGGTTGCCATGCGGCCGCGATGCAGAGGGCGGCGGCGGTCAGCAAGAGCGATCGGAGAACAATGGGTCTTCGGATGACGCAACAGTCACGTGGGGACAGTCCGCTTGTGCAAGACACTCTGCGTTGCTCGCGTGGAGTCATAGTGGGTTCGCCTGAACGAACCTATACTACCTACATGCTGGACTGTCCCGTGTGCGGAAGGTGTCACTCCCACATGCTTGCGATCATGAGGTCGCCGTGATCGAGTTGGTTTTCGAGACGCACGCCACGTCCGTCGACAACAAGGATGGCTTAGCCTCGGGTCACTGGGACACGCCGCTTTCGGCCCTCGGCGAGAAACAGGCGGTCGAGCTTGGACATCGGTATCCTCCCGGAACTGGAATGGATGTCTTCTGTTCCGACTTGCGGCGTTCCTATAAGACGGCAGAGATTGCGTTTGGCGGCAGGGATGACATCTTGATCCACAAGGACCCCAGGTTGCGCGAGTGCGACTACGGCCGTTGGACCCGTACTCCGCACGCTCGAGTGGCCGAGGCGCGGGCGAGTCGAGTTGATGTGCCGTTCCCGGACGGAGAGAGCTGCTTGGAGTGCACGGAGCTGATGAATGACTTCCTGTCTGACTTGTGGCGCGATAACCGCTATCCACGTGTGCTGATTATTGGTCACCGCGCCACCCAATTCGCCCTGGAGCATTTGCTTCTTGGAAAACGCTTGGAGCACGTGGTTACAGCGCAGTGGTCGTGGCAGCCGGGTTGGGCGTACAAACTCTCGGGGCGTTCGGGTAGCTAGTTTCAAGTGCAAAGTGAAATGCAATGAGTCGAGCCAAGGCTAGGCAACTCGCGGACGCTGCTCTCCGACGCGGTGAGCCGCTGGTGTGGTTTGAAGAACTCTACGCCGAGGTGGAATCCGCCAGCTTATCTTCGGTGCCGTGGGCGGATCTTGAGCCAAATCCCAACTTGGTCGCATGGCTCGATCGGAGCAAGATCGACGGTCGCGGCAGGCGAGCACTGAAGGTCGGCTGCGGATTGGGCGACGACGCCGAAGAGCTTGCTCGACGCGGATTCGATGTTGTGGCATTTGACGTCTCGCCGTCCGCCATTTGCATCGCGAAACGCAGATTCCCTGAGAACCCTGTGAGATACGAGGTCGCTGATCTGTTCGATTCTCCGGATTGGGTCGGCGGCTTTGACTTGGTTCTCGAATCCTACACACTGCAGGTCCTGCCCCCATCTCTGCGCCTCGAAGCCATGTAGCATATTGCCTCGTTCGTCGCGCCACGAGGTACTCTTCTGGTCATCACCCGGGCTCGCGACAACGAGGACGATCCCGGCCGGATGCCCTGGCCGCTAACTCGCTCCGAGTTAACACACCGGCCGGATTGTGGTCTCGAACAAGCAACCTTCGAAGACTACATCGACGATGAAGACCCGCCCGTTCGCCGTTTTCGTGTCGAATACCGGAAACCGAAGAGTTGAGACGACTCAACCTGCTCTCTCTCAGGTGCCTCCGGTCATCACACAATGAGTGAGCACGGTCGCTTGTCAATCAAAGCTCAACTCGATTCGGTCGCCGCTTCCTTCACGTGCGTGCGCAGCCACGAATCGAACTCCGATTTCCGAACGTTTCCTGTTTCGTACAGGTCAACGAGAAAGGCAAAGGCACCTCTGTATCGAACTCTAGCCTGTAGCCGTTAACTCGCAAGAAGGCTACGACAACAGTTACCGCGACGTGTTTATTCCCGTCGACGAAAGGATGATTCTGTGACAGGCTCTCCCATAGCGCAGCTCCTTCTTCAATGACGTCGATGTAATAGCCTATTTGCGGCCGTAGGAGAGCTGCTTCTAGTGAGCCAAGGTCCCGGATGCCCTCCGCTCCCCCGAACTGCTCGACCAGTCTCCGGTGAGTCTGGACAACCTCGTCGAGCGTCGGATAGATGGTCATGACCTGCCCCCTGAAAACGAATCCGCATTTTGAGAGAGAATCGAAGGATTCGGGTGTGTGTAAGGAGGCAGGAAATGACGAGGAAGCGATACACGAGCGAACAGATTATCCACAAGCTGAGGGAAG
>Ga0315336_1003501_pt1 | contig 20721 bp, 16 predicted proteins | sample ASW5metaG_FD_204512 | JGI IMG/M metagenome (GOLD analysis project Ga0315336, IMG submission 204512) | Ammonia-oxidizing marine archaeal communities from Monterey Bay, California, United States - ASW #5 | ecosystem: Environmental > Aquatic > Marine > Intertidal zone | place: USA: California... | reverse complement strand
TCACAGTAATATCCTGCTGCCAGCTGTCCATTTCATAGACTTCCGAACGATTGGAATGGCCGATCTGTGAGAGGTCGAAATAATTCCCGGCTGGGTCGTGTGTACTGAAGCTCGCAAACGGGCGTCCACTTGGGCGTTCTACAACCTCAATATTAGGGTATTTTTCTGATAGCTTCGCGCATGTCGCCTCGAAATCGACAACTTCAATGCCAAAGTGATCGATGCCAGCGCGACGGCCTGCACGGCGGGGTATCAGTGTGACGCCGACATAACCGTCACCTACAGAAATGGCCTGTCTTTCACGATCGATATCACCAGAAACCGTCATATTAAAATAGGCTCGATAAAACATGCTCAGCACGGTGTAATTGTCTGTAGTAATTGCAAGGTGATTAAGTTTGGCAGACATTTTGTTCTCCTGCGCAAATAAAACCTGAGTTTGCTAGCCAAAATTTAATTCGCAATGGCAATGACCCTTGCGGTTCGCATAGTTGGGCGACAAAGACGTTCCCCAGGCATTGTCAGAGTAAATCAGCTTGAGCCTCCTGACGAGGTTCCGTAGCTTTAGATGATGCGTAATCCGTTCCGTTATTTCAACAGCTCGCCCGAAGTGATCCGCCTCGTGGTGATGATGTACATCCGTTACCCGTTGTCATTGAGGCAAGTCGAAGATCTGCTGTTCGAGCGCGGTATCGATATCTGCCATGAAATCATACGGTTCTGGTGGAATCGGTTTGGGCCGATGTTTGCCAGCGAGATCAGGAAACGACGCATTCATCAGCGGTCGTTTTCGCAATGGCGCTGGCACCTCGACGAGGTGTTCGTCAGGATCAATGGAGAGACGCACTATCTTTGGCGTGCGGTAGATCACGAAGGCGAGGTGCTTGAGGTTTTTGCGACGAAGCGCCGAGATCGCAGAGCAGCGCTGAAGTTCCTGAAGCGCACGATGAAGCGGTACGGTCGGCCAAAGGCCATTGTGACGGACCGTCTCCGCTCCTATTGCGCTGCAATGAAAATCCTGGGTATCGCAAACCGTCAGGGGTGCGGTCGCTGGTTCAACAATCGGGCCGAAAATTCACACCAGCCGTTCCGACGACGAGAAGGAGCGATGGCCGGGTTCAGGGACATAAAGACCCTACAGAAATTTGCCGCAGCCCATGCCTCGATCCACAACCACTTCAACCAGGACCGCCACCTAAACCGCCGTGATATCTTCAAGGAGAACCGCGCTACCGCGCTCGCTGAATGGCATCAACTCGCCGCGTGAGAGTCCTGACCGCCTCTGATCAGCCAGTTCACGCTCAGTTACTCTGACAATGCCATTATTGCTTTGATTGTTAGTTCTCTAATGTGACGTCTTGCCCGTGAATGTGTCCGTAAAAAATACAAAGGGTGTTGAGTAGAACCTCTACGACCCCAACGCCCGATAGACACTCGCCCTTCCTATTCCCCAGAACTCCCCCCAGAACCCCTTCCTCCTACCCATCCCCCACATTCTCTGCCAGACTTCCCGCCAGCCAACCAATCTTCCGGGAGAACCCAACCATGGCAAGCACAATCAAATTAGATCCCAGCCTCGCCAAGGATCGCGCCGCCCTGGTGCTGTTCGACACCCTCAACGTCTATCTCCACCCGTCCGACCCGGTCAAGGAAGACAATCTCAAGAGATGGGGAATCCGGGAAAAGTTGTCGCGGCTGCTCAAGGGCACCCATGATGCCGGCCTGACGGTGTTCTACGGCGCCGGCGACCATGCCGCCGACGGCGCTGATACCGCCACCCGGCTGACCGATACCGACATGGACCTCAAGCCCTGGGGTGACCGCGAACGCCGCTTCCATATGCCGAGCCACCGGCGTGGACAAGAAGGCGCCGCCATCGCCCCGGAAGTGGCCCCGGGCGAGGGCGACGTGATGGTGCCCAAACATCGCTGGAGCGCGTTTCACCAGACCCATCTGGACCTGCAGCTCCGTGTCCGGCGGCTCTCCACCATCATCATCGCCGGGGGTTCCACCGATGTCGGAATCGCCTCCACGGTTTTCGCTGCACGGGACCTCGATTACAGCATCGTCGTCATCCGCGACTGTTGTTATTCCCACCGCGGCGACAACAACACCTTCTTCATGGAGCGCGTATTCCCGCGCATGGGCAGGGTCATGACCACCGACGCGGCGATTTCATTGATGGGAAGTTGAGGAACCGCGACGCCGGGGGCGGTGAGACACGCTGCCCCGACCAATTTCCGGTCACGCGTTTCATGCTCTTTGAGCAGGCCAACGTCGTCGTCTTGATGAGCTTGGTTTCGTTTGGGATGTAAACTCCGCTCAATGGGAGGTAGGTTTTAAAAATTTAGAGAAATATCGCGATCAAGAAGGCCATTGCCTCGTTCCTCTAGCTCTCACGCTGGATGGGTTTAACCTCGGTCGGTGGGTTAATAATGTACGGCAGCAACGGCGGCAATTGAAGTTACTCGATGAGCGAATTCGTCGTTTGGATGAACTTGGATTCAAATGGAATACACAACTTAATGAAAATGTTTCATGACCGATTTACTCAAAAATCCAAGGGGTGCCCACGATGACAAAACTTGTATTAGGGGTTTTTTATATCGTTTTTATGCTACTGCCGCCGCCGGATGCGGCAGCGGAGCCACTTGATGGTAAGTTACTTGAAATACTCTTCGACATAAACCATGACTCCCCCGACAGTATCTCCGATATGCCCTCGATAACGGATATCGAACGGCCGCTGTCTTCGGCTCTAACCGTGCTCGCCGCAGGTGATTTTTCGGCGGCGGCAACTGAGGCGAAAGCTGCGGGCTACTGGTTGCAGGTGGTTCGGGAGAAAGGCACGCGCTATTCGCTGCTGCGACCCACACGCAACCGGGGCATCGATGCGACAATCGTCATCGATCACAATCCGCTGCGAGAGTTGATTATCGAGGCGCCGCATCCTGTTAAGGATCGTGCGACCGGAGAACAAGCAGCGGTATTATTCAAGGCCCTGGGTGCACGAGCGTTAATTATTGCCGGTGCCAATCGATGTGCGTCGCGCACAGAGACCCCTTGTTCGGGGCAAACAAGGACGTGTGACGGGGACCGCGGACCCTATAGAAATTCGGACACCGCGCATGCAATCAATAACACATTTCATTTAGCGCATTCGGTGTTGAGCGATACTTGGCCGCGTTCGGTGATTATTCAGCCGCATGGGTTCGGCAATCCCAATAGCGAGGTTTGGTTTGTTCTCTCCGATGGTAGTACACGCTCGGTCAAAAAAGACACCAGCATTGTCGGCCGCCTACGCGAAAGCATTCGTGCTACCCTCGGCCGTCGTGACCGGGTCATTAGCTGCCAGGACGAGGCGGATAAGGACATCGATACTAGACGGCTTTGTGCGACCACCAATGTACAGGGCCGGCGGCTTAACGGAAGTGCTGATATTTGCAATCGCAAGACTGAAAATTCTTCCGGTCGTTTCATTCATATCGAGCAGGTGTATCACGAGGTAAGGCGCCCCTATGACCGTGACTGGGCGCGGTTGCGAGAGCATGCTGGAAGCTATGCCATCCTTGAAGCCTTGACCCGAATAGTCCCTTGTGTCGCCGGTGTAGAATGCGCCGATTTGAGTTCCGTACGGATCCCTGGTGCCAAAAAGAAAGTAAGAAAAAAAGACTTCTAAAGGTCAACATCTAACAGACCACAATTATCATAGAAACTCGCCCGTGAATGCGTCCGTAAGAAATACAAAGGGTGTTGAGTAGAACGCTATAAAACGCATCCTCTCAGTAAATCGAAGGGGTCTGAAGTGGGGGGGGGGGGAGTTCTGGGAACCCAACGCATCGGTCTATCGCGCCCTTGGGTAGAGGTCAGTCCAAACTTTGGAATATAACCTTTTTGGATCGCATCTTCTTAATCTGTGCCAAGGTCATCCAGCAAGATATATAATAAGTGCCATCAGAAATCATCTTTCCTAACTTCGACTTCGAAATTGAACGAGGGTGAGGACTGGGTAGAGATACATTGTTACTCTCCAAAATACTCCTCACTACACTCGTCTTAATACCGAAATTGGTGTCCTCCGGTATCACCCCAAAGTTCTTTAACACTTTTTTGATATCCAGTTTTGCAACAGCGACGCCAACGACATTGCCTCTGTTATCCAGTATCGGACCCCCGCTGTTGCCAGGTTGAAGTGCCGCATCAATCTGGAGGTTCGCGAAGTTGTTTCCAATACCGGTGAGAGAACTGATGATACCCTTCGTCACTTTGACCGATGTACTGATCTTCCGCCCAAAAGGGTATCCCGCAACATAGATGTCTTGAGCCAGTTCTGGTTGTCTATGACTCAACGAAAAAACTGTCGAAGGACTGAACTTTCCTTTCAGAAGGGCAAGGTCATTCTGCGGATCAAAGGTAATAATGGTTGCTGCAATAGACTGTCCTTGATGATGTATTTTGACCTTCTGACATCCATTAATGACATGGTTATTGGTAATAACATGACCCTCTAGGGACACAGCAAAACCGCTGCCAGAAGAGGCAGGGACAACTTTGTCGGGGTCTGACCTTCTATGGGAACCCGAGCGGGATGATTTTCTGGCAGTTACTGAGGGAGAGATTTTCTGGGTATAGAAGAATTTATCCTTCTTCCAAATCCCTTCCTTTACCCGACCATCGGCGAAGGTGAAGGTGCCGTGCCCGTGCTTTTTGCCATTCTTTATGCCACCGACGTATATGTTCCCATTTTTATATTGGATGGCACCGTTTCCATCCCAAACTTTGTCATTCTTCCATTCACCGACCCATTTGTTCCCGCTGGCCCAATTATAGGTGCCGTGCCCGTGCTTTTTGCCATTCTTTATCTCACCGACGTATTTGTCCCCGTTTTTAAATTGGAGGACACCGTTTCCATCCCAAACTTTGTCATTCTTCCATTCACCGACCCATGGCCGGACAGCGGTGGCCCAATTAAAGGTGCCGTGCCCGTGCTTTTTGTTTTTCTTTATCTCACCGACGTATATGTTCCCATTTTTATATTGGATGGCACCGTTTCCATCCCAAACTTTGTCATTCTTCCATTCACCGACCCATTTGTTCCCGCTGGCCCAATTATAGGTGCCGTGCCCGTGCTTTTTGCCATTCTTTATGCCACCGACGTATTTGTCCCCGCTTTTAAATTGGAGGACACCGTTTCCATCCCAAAATTTTCCATTCCTGAATTCACCGACCCATTTGTTCCCGCTGGCCCAATTATAGGTGCCGTGCCCGTGCTTTTTGCCATTCCTGAATTCACCGACGTATTTGTCCCCGTTTATCCAATTGTAGGTGCCCTGTCCGTTTAGTTTGTTGTTAATGACATATCCTGAGTAAGTTCCCCCATCGTTCATTCGCATATCTGGAACATATCCGTTCCTTATTGGAGCACACCCCGTACTTCCAAGAAGCACAGCAATTGTCAGGCATATGGTTGCGGTCAGGTTTCTCATAGCGGAAGTCTGACAGAGAATATTCAGAATGGGTAGAGGGAATGGGGTGTGGGTGGAGTTCTACTCAATTACAGTCTGTCTCTGAAAAATTAAAAAAGAGATGAACGAAGTCTATTTGATGTGATGTGAAATGAGATAGCTACGATTCACCCCTCGTAGCTATTTTATATTGAGAGTTCGTCTACAAAGTCTGTTGTGTTAGCGATATTCGGTAAAGACCTTCACACCCTCTTCACCAAATAGAACTACATCATACAAATCTCTTTGATTTCCTCGTTCCATGCCTGGCGATCCGATTGGCATGCCTGGAACAGCAAGACCACGAGCAACTGGGCGTTCAAGAATAAGGCGTTGAATATCTGCCGCAGGCACATGACCCTCAATCACATAACCATCTATTATGGCTGTGTGGCAGGACTGCAGGCTCGGACCCACACGATAATGCGCTTTGACTGGCGCAAGATCCTCCATTTCGAAAACTTCGACTTCAAAGCCATTAGCTTCGATATGCTTTACCCAGGCGCCACAGCAACCACACGTTGGCGACTTGTAAACTTTAAGCGTGGGAACCGGGTTAGCTTGCAGCCGACCCGAAAGGGGCAAACTCGACATGATCAAAGTTGCACCTGCAAGGGCAAGAATACGCCGTCTGTCGAAAGCAGCCATCAGGTTCCTCTTATTTGTTTCCAGTTGGTTAGGAGCAGGATTGACCTCAAAGTGGCAGTCAGGTTTCTCATAGGCAAAGTCTACGACGATACGTCTGGGAGTGGGAGTCTATGAGCCAAACCCAGCCCAAGCCCCTGCCTCAGGAACCATGCTCCCTGATCCGGGGCTGCCGGTCCTGCCGTTGATCTAGTCCAGTTATTGGAACGGGGGCCAGGGCCCCTGGGCCGGGGCTTGGGCTGAGTAACCATAGTTACGGCTGCCGTGCCGATCAGTATCTGCTACACTCCAACTACGCGAAGAACTAGAGATAGATGAGTTACGGCTGCCGTGCCGATCAGTATCTGCTACACTCAGAATTGAGGATGGAGGGATTTAAGGTGAGTTACGGCTGCCGTGCCGATCAGTATCTGCTACACTCAAGAAAGGTGGCTATGCCGGATAATCTAAGTTACGGCTGCCGTGCCGATCAGTATCTGCTACACTCTCGCTTAATAAATCAACGGCGCTTTTGAAGTTACGGCTGCCGTGCCGATCAGTATCTGCTACACTAGTTTGATCGGCATCCCTGAAAATCTGGAAGTTACGGCTGCCGTGCCGATCAGTATCTGCTACACTAAAAAATATAAAATACTTAGCAATATCATATAGATAGAATGTATTTTTCCTAAATAATATGGCATCTGGCACTCAGAAAAGTGTGAATTGATCCGGCTTTTTTTCAGTTTCCTTTGCCGCACGCCCAGCAAAATTTCGGGTCATGCCGTATTGCTTGTCAGTGAAATACATAATTGAGACGTCCCCTTCTGGGGGTACCTGCCGTCCAATCCTATCAGCTAGGGCTTCTGAAATGGGGCGGTTTGGGCAGGCCCGCAGGTAGACCGAGAACTGTTTCATAAAGAAACCTTCTTCTATCAGCATATTCCGAAAACCCGTTGCGCGACGTCGCTCCGTTTGGGTCCCGACCGGGAGGTCAAAAATGACCGTTAGCCACATGATTTGGAACGAAGACTGCATGGCTCATATTTCAACTTATGCTTCGGACAGTCAGGCATAGCCGCTCTCCATTCCTGGCAGGAGGGGGGACGTTACAAAAGCTATTTCCCTGGGGAGGTCGATCCCATCGGCGGCAGCCTCGAACACATTTACAAGGCTGTATACGACCAGTGACATCGTACGAAAAAGATCAGTTTCCCCATTAGTTGTTTGAATGGATCGGGCCATCATCCCGGCCAGTTCTGCACGAGCTTCGGGCGTGATTTCTCCCGACCACTCATCGCGGTTCTTCCAAACCAGGCGGTCAACCAACGGCCTAAACGGTTCCACCAGGTCATCAACAAGACAAAAATTGTTACGGGCATTGATATGGCCTACGCCGAGGCTCGGCACCAATCCAGCTGCGATTACCGAACGTGCTAGGGCAGAGCGCAATATTGTATATCCATAGTTAAGATGAGCATTGAGGCCTGTTGCTCCGCGATCACGCCGAAAATCACTACCAAGAAGACGCGGCCAGTAAAAACGAGCCGCCCGCGCCTCGACATTGTCAGGATCGCCGGAACGAACTGACAAAATCATTTTAGATAGACCATCACTGCTAGAAGGGTCGACAGATTTAAGGGAACGAGCCTGCTCAGCTATCTTTGCTCTCACTAGATCTCGCCAGACACGTTTTCGGGTGGGCAACTTACTTTCTGCCTGCGCGCGGGCCCTCCCTGCATGCTTATGATGACCGGTGAGAGACAGCATTATAGATACTGGTTCATGTCGGTCGTCGCAGACAACCAGTGGTATCTCGTGCTTAGCGAGCCGTTGCAGTAGACCATGCGAGTAAGTTGCGTGCCGAGCATGCACGAATACAGATTGAATATCCACTAAAGGAACGCGGCCAATTTTGTGTCCCTTCTCTTCGACCACCAGCCAGTCGCGCTCCGCATGCAGATAACGACCGTCTTCGACGACGTCGATTATCCGCCACGACATTTTACTTCGCAGACAACGGAGATAATGCTGGAAAACGCCAAGTTACATCGCCTGCCGCATTCGTCACCACTCGCCTTGCCTCCAGTTTACGAAAGAAGGAGAGGCCTTTCTCCCAGAGCACCCTCTCTTTCGAATCGCGGGCATCGGTTTCGGGTACAACACCCATCTTAGTACCCCCTAACTTTGCAACGACAACCTTTATGTGCTTGCCAGGGGTAGATGGGTCTATCATTTCCAAAGTGTCGTCCTTGTGTGCAGACCAAATCAGGCGGTTACCGGCCTGACGCGCCTCTGGAACAAAATCCCTGTTGTTGGCATCCATCATCGTAACCAGTTGCCAATTTTCTTTGCCTTTTTGATCCGCGTAGAAATCAATGCGATGGTTTCGCCCGCTGATGTATCCCCCAGTGGGTTTGTTTCCGCCCCCAGCCCGCCGAATATTCACCAACTTCTGCTTTTCGTAAAGCGTGAACAACTTCTTGCCACCGTCAGCGCCGTGAAGTTGAATTGCTCGCTTATAGATGGCGCTAGCTGAAACAGTCCGGCCCTTTTTCCCGGTAGAGATATCGGTAAGACGTTCATCTTCGAGTATTTGTTGGGCCTTAACGCCAAACTCATTGACGGATGCCTGTATCGTTCTTAGCTCGATGATTGCCTGATTGATTTCGGGATTAGGCGCGATCGTATCCTTGATGGTTGCCTTTTCAAGGTCTTTAAGAGTGGCGTAATCAGAGAGATTTTTACGTTTCCGGCAAACGTATGCGCCATACTTGTCCGGACCGTCGACAATTCCCATGAGCGTATCTTCATGTAATTGACCTGTCTTGGCGTGATCCGGTTTCCGCGACAACAACACCCGCTTGAATGTCGCCTCGCGCACTGCGTTGAAGAATTCTTTCGGCGTACCGAATGGGGGGGAGATTGTCTCGACGAAGACATCGAGTCGCTCCCGCTCACACCGGGCCGCCTCGCGCTGGATTTTCTGTACCGTACCGGGCGTTGCGCAGGCGGCAGTCAGCGCATCAATAAAATGGTGCCGGTGGTCATCGCGAAGTTTCCTGGCAGCATCGGCGCCACCCAGGACCTTATTCAGCCCCCATTTTCCCCGTAACATTGATACAACGTAACTGCTGACGGCGACGACCTTGTGCGGTTCACCAACAAGATAGGCGAGATACTGACGCGCCAGCCGTGCGATATAGGAGTTATCGATGCCGTACCGGGCACGAAAGGCCTCTGGGTCTTCTTCAAATTGTTTCATTGCATCGGCCTCGAACCGCCACTGCTTGCCGGGTGAAAGTCTCTCGACGCGGCGGATAATTCCATCCCAGTCGTAATCGGGACGATCCGCGAATGCCTGATAGGGCGCTTGATTGCTTTTGTCAGCGTTCGCACGCCGCTTGCACACCACCTTGTTCGCCATAGAGTCGGAGTATGTTTTTGATCTCGGAAGTATGTGGTCCACATCGACGTCGCCGGAAAAGAGGTCCGTTAGCGACAAGGGCTCGCCTGTATAAATGCATGTGGCGCTCTGCTCCTTCCAGAGCTTGAATTTTTGGATATTAAGGCGGCTCACCTTAACCGGGGGGGATAGTTCGCCTAAGGCCTTCGCCGCCTTATCATTATCGTCCTTGTTCTTCTTGTTCTGCTTTTCAATTTTCTCGCGCGCCTCGGCGCTCTTATTCAGCTCCCGCGCCAATTCAATATGAATTGTCTCCGGCGGCCCGTACTTTTTCAGGACGGCGTTCACGGTTTCCCTGATCTGGTTCAACGCGAGATGGACTACTGGATTGGGAATACGGCCATATTTTTGTTCGTCAGCATTACTATGCGGCGGTCGGTCGGTCTCGCGGCGATAATCCGAGACCCACATCAGATCAACCGTATGCCCCAAAAGGATTTTACCATAGTACGGCAGTAAATCGCCGACCTCTCCTGTCGGGGTCATGGCATGAAACAGGCCTGCCTGGTCCTCTGCAATGCGAGCAGGGATAAGGTCATTTTTGAGCTCCGGCAGGATTTTGCCTGTGGCCGTCGGGCCCATCCGACCCCAGCCGGATGGTAATGATACATCCAGCGTGCGTTTTGCGGCCCCTGTATCCCCGCCAAGCATGTTAGCGAGTGTCGCAATTGCCTGGTCGTCGTCGTAGATCGTTGCAAGAACATTAAGAATTTGATCCTGCTTATCTTCTCCTGCCTCCAGCCATTTGTTGCCCAAGACACCCTCGTCTCCCAGGAGAACATCAAAACAATAACCGTTGATACCGGTCCGCGACGTAGCATTCTCTAAACTAACCTTGTCGGTCCGGCCCAGTCCGATAGTCTTCTTTATTTCAGCAAAAGTAAGGTCCTCACCGGCCATGAGTCGGTCGACGATCATGTCCCGTCCGGCAATATCGTAGTCGATCGATTTTCCCAATTTTTCAGAAAACCGAAGATTGTTTACTTCTTCATAAATTCTGCGGATTTGAAAAAGCCGTGATGCCCGTGGTAGCCTGAACTCATCAGTAAAGTACGGACATCTTCCGGGGGGTGGCGCAGTAACAGCCCGCTGGAAAAAAAGCTCATCGGAAACTGTTTTTTTAAGTTCAGGCGTCAAATCCTCCGGGTAAAATGCGGCTTGTTTTTCCCAAATTGTTTCAAACTCTTCGCGCAGCATCTCCCGGCTAGGATAGAACGCATACCCACCCCCGCTGTCAGCCATTTTATTCTGGTTGATCCTGGTGGGTAGATCCTGTTTCTCCCGCCAGCGCAAATATTGTCCATAGGTCGAGAAACCCTTGGCTTTCATCTCCTGTCGCAAGGACGCAATACCGGCTGCTGTCTGCCGGGACTCATTGTCATCCTTAATATTGGATTCCTGAAACGCGCTGCTGCCGCGGTGTCGCGCCATGTGAACGAACACCCGCGACAGGTGCCTCAGATCGATCTTTTCCCTCGAGGCCTGCGCCCTGAGCTTGATCGGGGAAAGATCAAGAACTGATTTTGGAACGGTCTTTCGTCTATACCCAAGTCCCTTTTCGGCCAGCAGTTCCGCCAGCCTGTCGAGACGCCTCTTCCGGCGGTTAATATTGCGCCGCATCGCCCTCTTTTCACGACGTATAGAGGCCCCCTCTGGGAGGGGGTAGGTGCGAGCCACCCCGCCGGCTATCCGGAAACTCTGTTCGCCCGCCTCGTCCTTGGCATCCGGATCCAGTTCCAGTATCGCGACACCCAATGATGCAACGCCAACATCAATCCCAAGTCGATAAAGAAATTTCCCATTTTTATTCTTCATGGGCCACCTCCGTTAGATATTCCATATGGAATCTTGTTGACATGGGGGAGGGTGTCACTTTCAATGACGCTGTACTCAAGGAACGTAGCAGATCCTGATCGGTACGGGTAACAGTCGTAATAAATCTTTATGATGAAAAATAAGGGGCCGGCTTGCCGGCCCCTTTACTTTGTGGTTATTACCTCGTTCGCGGCCCCACGAACTTTATTGATTACAAGAACTTATCTACCCGCCTCAAAATATTTGAGACCACTGAGCCTATTTCTCAACGGAGGATCTGGCTCAGCTTCAATAACCCCTCCAGCCCTCGAAGCTCCCGCAGTTTCTCGGTACGTAATTCCCCTTTTTCACGCGTTTCCCGACCGTGGATGGTTTTTGCCGCTACACAGCGCTTTCGGCCTTGTTCTGGTGCCGGCCCTGCCGATTTTCCTCCGTGGAAACGACACTTCATTTTTCCTTTTGAGGCAGGAGTGCGGCACTGGATTCTTGTCTGTTTTGATGCGGCGTTACACTGACGGCACCGAATGCGGCCGCCTAGGGTGACCAGGTAGGGCTGTTTTTCACTGCACTGACCTGCCGTTGATCTAACCACTCATCGAAATAGGGGCCCGGGCCCCGGGCCCCTGGGCCGTGGCGCGTGATCCGGGATGCGCTGTTCCTGGGGGCATCATATGCGCGGACCACTGTCCTGGGCCGCCCGCTCACTGACCACGGGCCACTTCGGGAGAAACTTACTTTTTCGGCATTGGGGCCTAATCGGGGTAGGGCTAAAGGGACCCGACCGAGCCACCTACCTAGCAATGGTGCTTACGCCCTGTTGTTGCTATTAGGGGTTAGCGGATTACAGATGCCGCACCCGGCGCGCGAGATCCCGTGATGAGCAGGAAAATCCGCGCCAAATTATGTAGGATTTGCTGAAATAACCTTATTATAGCCTTATTAAAAAGAACAAGGGCTCAGCCGTTTCCGGCTAAGCCCTTGAAAAGATTGGGGGGCGATGAGGGACTCGAACCCTCGACCCGCTGATTAAGAGTCAGCTGCTCTACCAACTGAGCTAATCGCCCATGCACCTTGGCGAGAAACCGTTCGGGAAAGCCATGGATATAGCAACTGACTTATGCTTTGTCGAGAACCCCGGGCTAGACCCTCAGGCGGGGTCAGTACCAGCTCCCGTACGACCTATAAAGAGGTCGCGATGTACGTGCACGCCCATCAGCAGCCCGAAGCCCATCAGCAGCGTCAGCATCGATGTGCCACCGTAGGATATCAGTGGCAAGGGCACACCCACCACAGGGATCAGTCCCATTACCATGGCAATATTAATGAAGACAGCAAGAAAGAAAGTCGATGTCACCCCCAGGGCCAACAATCGGCCAAACTGACTGTGGGCGCGCAGAGCTATAGAAAAGCCATAGACCAAAATAAGGGAATAGAGCACCAAAAGGCCGATGCCACCGGCAAGGCCGAATTCCTCAGCCAGCATGGTGAAGATGAAATCGGTCTGCTTTTCCGGCAGGAAGTTAAGGTGGGCCTGGCTACCCTTGAGGAAGCCCTTCCCTGTAAGGCCGCCTGAGCCCAAGGCGATCTTCGATTGCATAATATGATAGCCCGCGCCCAGAGGGTCGGATTCCGGGTCAAGGAAGGTTAAAATACGCTGCTTCTGATAAGGTTTTAGGAACTGCCAGACGATGGGAATGACGGCCAGCCCGAGGCCGATCATGAGGCCGAATTTCCAGAGCCTTACGCCGGCGATGAAGAACAGGACGCCGGCGATCATCACCAACATCATCGCCGTGCCGAGATCGGGCTGGCGGAGCACTAAGGCAGCGGGCACCGCGGTCAGCAATACCGGCCAGATAAGATAGCGCAGCTTGGTTACGGCGTCTTCTGGCAGGGCATGGAAATAGCGCGCGAGAACGAGGATCATGGCAAACTTCATCATTTCCGACGGCTGCACGTTCAGCGGCCCGTAAGAGATCCAGCGCTGGGCTCCCATGCTGGAAGCGCCAACGAATTCCACCGCTAACAACAGCACGAGCGCCCCCAAATAAATGAGATAGGCGTTGCGCAACCAAATGCGTACATCGACTAAGGCCAGGCCGATCATCATCACCAGTCCCAGCCCAAAACGTTCCATCTGACGGGATGCCCATGGGTTGATATTACCGTTCGCCGCCGAATAGAGCATGGCGAACCCCACCGAGGCGATCAAGGTGATAACGAGCACCAATCCCCAGTTCATCTGGCCGAGTTTCTGGAGCAAAGAATTTTCTGGCGGCCTGAAGAGTCCGCTGGACATTACCTGTCCCCATCCGGGTCCGTGCCACCGCCAAGGACGGCCTTGCGGTGATCTCGGCCCGGTACAGTACCCTTGGTCCTGGCTTGGCCGCCCACCTTTTCTTTCTCCTCTAACCGCTTGAGCGCCTCCTGCATAATATCCCGTGCTATGGGCGCCGCTACTTTCGACCCATTACCGCCATGCTCGACCACCACTGAAATGGCGTAGCGAGGTGCATAGATAGGCGCATAGGCAACGAACAGAGCATGGTCACGATCTTTCCACGGACGTTGTTTATTCTTGAGAATACCGATGCGGCGTTCGCTGATGCTGATCCGCCGAACCTGGCTGGTACCGGTTTTACCCGCAAGGCGCCAGCGCTCCTCGCGTATCCTTGACCGGTAGGCCGTTCCTTGGGGACTGTTGGAGACCGCGACCATACCCCGACGCACCACGTCCAAGGATTCTTTGGAGACGCCGAGGCTGGGCCCGGGCTTGGGTGGAGGTTTGTTCACGACCTCAGGCTCCTTACCCGGCGGGCTGGCAAAGATGCGCGGCTTGACGGCATGGCCACCATTGCTGATACGGGCTGCCATTACGGCCAGTTGCAGGGGAGTTGCCAAAACGAAGCCCTGGCCGATGCCCGCCAACAGGGTCTCCCCACCCTGCCAGTGCTTGCCCATGACTGCGAGCTTCCATTCGCGGGTTGGCATAAGACCCTGCTTCTCGCTGGGCAGACCGATGCCGACCCGGACGCCAAGCCCAAACCGCTCGGCCATGGCGGCGATGCGGTTAATCCCCACACGCCGCGCCAAGTCATAAAAATAGACGTCACAGCTCTGCTGCAAGGCACCAATCATGTTGAGATTCCCATGGCCATGTTTTTTCCAGCAGTGAAAACGGGCCTTACCCAGTTCCACGAAACCCCTACAAAAGACGCCGTGATCGGGGCCGACCACCCGAGCTTCCAGGGCGGCAAGAGCGACCATCATTTTGAAAGTCGAACCAGGCGAATATTGCCCGGCAACCGCCTTATTGGTAAGCGGTACGCGCTTGTTACTATTCAGTTCGCGCCAGTAGTCCCCACTTATTCCCTGGCTGAATGCATTTGGATCAAAGGCCGGTGCTGATGCCAGGGCTATCACCTCGCCGGATCTCACGTCCATTACCGTTACCGCGGCGCTCTCATCGCCGATACGCTTATGCGTGAATTCCTGAAGGCCTATGTCGATAGTAAGGCGAATCTCGTCGCCAGGCTGGCCCTCCTTGCGCGAGATCTCCCTAATCACCCGTCCGGTGGCGTTGACCTCAACCGTCGACTGCCCGCCGCGACCTCGGAGATGTTTGTCGCGAACCTTCTCAACACCGTTCTTACCGATCCTAAACGATGGCAATTCGAGAAGTGGTTCGCCAGTCAGCTCGCGCTCGGACACCACCCCCACATAGCCCAGAACATGTGCCGCCGCCGCGCCAAATGGGTAGAACCTGGTCTGCCCCACTTCGATAAGCACACCCGGCAAGTCCGGCATGTTGACCTCGATCTTAGCCACTTCCCGCCAATCGAGATTCTCGCGGATGGTCACTGGCACAAAACCGCGTTTACGTCTGATCACCCTTATGACCCGTTTGCGGTCGTACTCATCGAGCGCAATATAATTGGCGACTCGCGCCAAAGTTTGATCAATATCTGGGCTCCGCTCGGGCACTACGACGAGCCGGTAATTTTGCTGATTGGTGGCGATCTCCATCCCATAGCGGTCAAATATGGGCCCCCGTGGAGGTGCCAACAAACGTAGGTTGATCCTATTATCCTCTGCCAGGGTATGGTAGCGCTCGCCCTCTATCACCTGCAGGTAATACATTCGGACCGCCAGCGCAGACAACAATGTCAACTTACCACCCGCAACCAACACCGCCCGGCGGCTAAATGTATGGTAACGTTCCTGGTCACGAATCACGTTATGCCTCCTGGGGCAATAGCTTATGAACCCCGTGAAAAACCCAGGTCAGCAATGGATAGATCGCCATGGTCACCAAAACCTTAAAAAGCATTGCCTGTGAGGAGATCAACTGGCCGCTGAAGGCGCTGGCAAAACACCAGGACAAGGTACCGGCACCTAGCGTCACCATCATGAAACCAAACCAAACCACTAAGAAGGATTTGTTGAGGAAGACAGTCCGCTGGGAAACAATCACGCCGTACACCAACAGGAAAACAACGGTACTGGAACCCATGAGAGCGCCGCTCAAGATGTCCTGGAGCAAACCGATGGCGAACACCACCACTGGCGGCAGCAAGCCAGGATGATGGATAGCCCAGAAAAAAACCGAAGCCAGAACCAACATTGGCACGATGGTGGCATAGCCGGGAATGGGCAAGGGAACGACCGTGACGAGGACAAAAATGACACTTAGGCCCGCCGGTATGAGCCGGCGTGCCCATAAGTCCAGCCTCGTCAGAATCGCTGCCGTCACCGCGTGCGGTGCCAGGGCGCGCCGGTTCTCGCCTTGGGCGCACCCACAGTGGCGAACTCGACGATCTGTAGATATTCCAGCCGTTCCAAATTTACGAACGGCTGGACGCGTAAAACGCCGCCCTCTGTGACAATGACGCGACCCACGGGTAAGCCCGGTGGCAAAATTCCGCCATGGCCAGAAGTCACTATGCGCTGGCTTGCTTTGACCACCGCGGATTCAGGAAGGTAATTGAGAGTAGGCTGTGGTGAATTATCACCGGCGAGAATGGCCCGTGTGCGACTTTCTTCGACGATCACCGGTATCCGAGAATTGAGATCGGTCAGGATAAGAACTCGGGCCGAACGGGCACCGGCCGCAAACACCCGACCCACCAGGCTGCCCGACGTAATTACTGCCTGGCCCTTAGACGCGCCATCGCGCGCGCCAGCATTGACGAGAACGCTCTTGACGAACGGCCCGCGCCCATCAGCGATGACCCTGACGGTTATGAAGCTATCCCGCTTTGGGCCCTTGTAGTTAAGCTTCTGTCGGAAGGCACTATTCTCGGCCACGAGCCTGTGGGCAGTCCCCTGCCAAGCCTGCAACCGATCCACTTCCTGCCGTAACCGGGCATTCTGGGAACGCAGGGCAAAAAGTTCGCGAATATTGGTGATTCCCCGGTCCACTGCAGCAACTGGATGGACGATGGTCCCCAAGACCGGCGCGGCAACATCGGCGACTGTGGTCCGCATCCTCTCGATGAATGCCAGCTCGCTGCTTCCCATCAGCATGAAGCCAAATCCGGCTACCACAAGGGAGGCGAGGATGAAGCGTTGACCCATGCCCCTCAAGGGCGTGGCGAGCCGCGCTATTATTCCCAGTCTCCTGTATTCCATCGGCTCTCTCAATTATTCCGAATGGTTCTCGTGGATTAACAGGCTAGTAACGGTCGAACACGTTCTTTAGGGTCTTGGTTTCTTCTAGTGCCCGACCGGTGCCTAGCACTACGCAACTCAGAGGCTCGTCAGCGATGGATACGGGAAGGCCCGTGGCATGGCGCAAGACGTAATCGAGATTTTCCAATAGTGCACCGCCTCCTGTTAGAACGATCCCCTTGTCGACGATATCCGCGGCAAGCTCTGGCTCCGTATGTTCCAGGGCCACTTTGACCGCCTCGATGATGGCGCTGACCGGTTCCGCTAGGCTTTCCGAGATCTGACGCTCCGAAATGATTAGCTCCTTGGGAACGCCATTCATGAGGTCTCGGCCCTTGATCTCCATGACCCGCCCCTCGTCCCCGTCATCTGGTGGACAGGCGGAACCGATTTCCTTCTTGATGCGCTCGGCCGATCCTTCTCCCACCAGGAGATTATGGTTTCGCCGGATATAAGCGATGATGGCTTCGTCCATCTTATCACCACCAACGCGCACACTACGCGCAAAGACAATCCCACCCAGAGACAACACAGCCACCTCGGTGGTGCCTCCACCCACATCCACCACCATGGATCCGGTAGGCTCAGTCACCGGCAAACCGGCACCGATGGCCGCGGCCATCGGTTCCTCGATTAGAAATACCCGACGGGCGCCGGCACTTTCCGCTGATTCCTGAATTGCGCGGCGTTCCACAGCCGTGGAGCCGGAAGGCACGCAAATGACGATCTGGGGATGCGCGAAGGTGCGCCGGTTATGAACCTTACGGATGAAGTGCTTGATCATTTGCTCGGCAACATCAAAATCAGCGATGACGCCGTCGCGTAGGGGCCGAATTGCTTCAATGTGGCCGGGCGTGCGTCCCAACATCATCTTGGCTTCATCGCCCACAGCCAGGACCTGCTTGTGGCCCTTGGCTTCGTGGATCGCCACCACCGACGGTTCATTAAGGACGATGCCCCGGCCCTTGACGTAGACCAGTGTATTAGCCGTCCCAAGATCGATGGCCATATCTGCAGACAACATACCGTATAACTTGGAAAACATGGATCCTCACTTTTCCTTTCCTACGACCAGCAATTTCGGCAGGTTTCGTTTAATCCCAGCTGTCCTAGGCCGAGAGTGCGGAAACCTCTTTTTCGCGTTTGACCATAAGCTTATTCAGTGCATTGACATAGGCCCGCGCCGATGCCACCAAGGTATCTGTATCCGCACCCTGGCCATTGACCATGCGGCCATTTTCATCGAGCCGGACCGTAACCTCAGCCTGGGCATCGGTGCCGCCGGTAACCCCGTGAACCTGATAGAGCTGCAAGCGGGCCTCATGAGGAAAGAGTTCGCGGATAGCTCTAAAGGTGGCATCCACGGGGCCGTCACCGTTGGCCGTAGTGGTCCGGTCCTTACCATCCACCTGGAGGGTCAGCTCCGCAGTTTGCGGACCTTCGGTACCGCAAACGATCTTCAAACTCTCCACCTGTATGCGGTTGTTGGAACGAACCACGGTATCATCGACCAGCGCCAAAATATCCTCGTCATATATTTCTTTTTTCTTATCGGCCAAATTCTTGAAACGGCGGAAGGTATCGTCGATGGCATCGTCAGCTAACTCAAGACCAAGGTCCTTTAGTTTTTCCCGGAAGGCATGGCTGCCAGAATGTTTGCCCATGACCAGTTTTGATTCGGTCAGACCGATATCGGCAGGGTCCATAATTTCATAGGTTTGGGCATGCTTCAGCATACCGTGCTGATGGATGCCAGATTCATGGGCGAAGGCGTTGGCGCCGACGATTGCCTTGTTGGGCTGGACCACAAACCCTGTGATGGCGGACACCAGTCGCGAAGCGCGCATGATCTGCGTGGTATCAACTCCTGTTTCATAGGGCAGCAAATCCTTGCGGGTCTTGAGGCTCATGACGACCTCCTCAAGAGCGGCGTTACCGGCCCTCTCACCGAGCCCGTTGATGGTACATTCCACCTGTCCTGCACCTGCCACGACCGCTGCTAGAGAATTGGCCACGGCCAGGCCGAGATCGTTATGGCAATGAACGGAAATCATCGCCTTGTCAATGTTAGGGACCCTGTTCATCAACATCGTGATCAGCGCACCGAACTCCTGGGGAATGGCGTACCCCACGGTATCTGGAATATTAATGGTGGTGGCGCCGGCATCGATGGCCGCTTCCACGCAACGGCATAGGAAATCATGCTCGCTGCGAGATGCATCCTCGGGGCTCCATTCGATGTCGTCGGTAAAATTGCGCGCGTGGCTCACCGAAGAGATCACAGCGGCATGGACGTCGTCAGGTTCCATCCGCAGCTTGTATTTCATGTGCAGCGGTGAGGTGGAGATAAAAGTATGGATGCGCTTGCGCCGCGCCGATTGCATGGCCTCCCCAGCACGATCGATATCGCCGTGATGGGCACGGGCGAGACCGCATACGGTGGCGTTACGTAGGGTCGCCGCGATTTTGCAAACGGCCTCAAAATCGCCGTTGGAAGCGATCGGGAAACCGGCCTCGATGTAATCAACACCAAGCTCGTCGAGAAGCTCGGCGATACGCAGCTTTTCCTCTAAAGTCATGGACGCGCCGGGCGATTGCTCGCCATCGCGTAAGGTGGTGTCGAATATAACGACTCGGTCCGAGGATTTAGTTCGGGTCATGGATCAATCCTTGCGACTATAGGCATCAATGGGTTTCCAAAATCCCCTGAACAGCGGCATCGTGCCACAGCTCAGGGGCGCCTAAGTCGCAGCCCAAGCCCTGGGGCCGTCAAACAAAATGAAGAAGCTGTTTCGACACAGTCCGGCATCGCCGCTGAGGCCATAACCCCACCGACCGGCTTCCTTATGTCTTTCAACCCGCTTGTCATTTCTTATCAGGTCCGCCGCCAGCAAATACGGAAAACCTGTTCCTTTGATCATCAATGCCTTAATCCAACCCCGTCCGCTAACCTGTCAGCGCCATGGCAGTGCGTCCTTGGCCACACCAAGACTTCCGTACTATCGATTTACAGAAACCTTAATAAATTGGTTAAGATGCTATTTTTACGCTTATTTCTCCCCTTTTCGCAATGGGCAAATGGACTTTAGGGTGCTTGCTGTGCGAACAGGCTAAGAAAATTGGTCGTGGCATCACCACCACGACCAAGTCGCAGTAACCTAACCTTGATGGCTCAGTTTTTTGCCTTATCCACAAGTCGGTTGCTGACTATCCAAGGCATCATATCCCTGAGGGTTTCCCCTACTTCCTCAATCGGGTGCTCCGCCTCACGACGCCGCATAGCCTTGAAGCTGGCCTGGCCAGCCCGGTTTTCCAATACCCATTCCTTGGTGAACTTGCCAGATTGTATCTCTTCCAGGATTTCCTTCATGCGCGTCTTGACGCCGTTATCGATGAGGCGCGGACCACGGCTATAATCGCCGTATTCGGCTGTATTGGAAATCGAATAACGCATATTGGCGATGCCACCCTCATAGATCAAATCGACGATCAGCTTGACCTCATGGAGACACTCAAAATACGCCATCTCCGGTGCGTAACCCGCCTCAACCAAGGTTTCAAACCCAGCCTTGATAAGGCTGGTCAGGCCACCGCAGAGCACCGATTGTTCACCGAAAAGGTCGGTTTCACATTCTTCCCGGA
>Ga0315336_1003500_pt1 | contig 20726 bp, 9 predicted proteins | sample ASW5metaG_FD_204512 | JGI IMG/M metagenome (GOLD analysis project Ga0315336, IMG submission 204512) | Ammonia-oxidizing marine archaeal communities from Monterey Bay, California, United States - ASW #5 | ecosystem: Environmental > Aquatic > Marine > Intertidal zone | place: USA: California... | reverse complement strand
ACTCGTAGCGGACCGCTTCAATCAAAATGCTCTGATCGGCCTGGCCAGGAACCAGGGCAGGACCATTTTCGCCTCCTTCCAAAACAGCTGCGCGAGAATCGAGCCGCAAACCACCTTTAGGTGTCTTCGCATCGCCTGAATGGCATTCGAAGCAATGTTCGATCAGTACCGGACGAATGCGGTTTTCAAAGAAATCCAGTTGCTCTTGCGTTGCGATGTCGTCCGCAAAGGCCAATCCGCCAACGAACCAGCCCCACCCAAAACCAAACCAGTAGGCGCCGTTTCGAATCGGGCGCATTCAAATGCCCTTTTTGTGAGGTGACTTTTTCCGTCCAAGTTCCGTCCAAGCAAACACCGCAGTAGGTTTACTTTAATCACTTTTCAGCCAACACGCAATCAGGACTGTCATGGCGAGGTTTGCCAGGCGATACTCACACCTACCTGAAAACAACTGCTCGACGGAGCAACCAGTACACCCCTGCCCGCTCCCGCTCACCTTCGGTCTATCACATTGGTACATCCTAATTTGCAAATCGCCCATGCTATTCTTTGGACTGCGGCTAATGTGCTGCAGTGGTAACCACCTGGTTGACAATTGGAACTGAGGTCCGGCTACCCCTGACTGAGACTCACTGCCACGCGGTCGGATCCGCCCGTAACCAATTGCGTGCTCAGATTCTCGTGAATGCGCACGATCTTCAGGATCAAGCCGCCTGCACCCGGCTTGCAGACTTGGTGCGTGACAACCTCTTGACCAGGTGGGACGCAGACAGGACATCGGGGACCGTGCAGTCGGGTTTTATGGTTACAATGTGGTAAAGGAGAATCCAATGTCCCAAAAATCGACTCGTCGGCGATTCCTGGGAACGGCAGCAGCGTGTGGGGCCGGAATCGGCTTGCAGGAACTCGGTTTTCTCACCAGGTTGCCCCCCGTTTCTGCGGCAGATGCAAAACTCGATGCAAACCTTGTGCGCGTCGACAATGGCATCGATCCGCTCGTGCAGTTGTTGGAACAGACACCTCGGGATCAGTTACTCGAAGCGGTCGCGGGCAAGGTGCGCAGCGGGACCTCGTATCGCGAGGTGCTGGCGGCGCTGCTGCTGGCGGGTGTCCGGAACGTGCAGCCGCAGCCGTCGGTCGGCTTCAAGTTCCATGCAGTGCTGGTCGTCAACTCGGCGCATGTGGCTAGTCGTTCATCACCCGACTCGGACCGTTGGTTGCCGATTTTCTGGGCGCTCGATTACTTCAAGGGCAAACAGCTGGAAGAAGAGCGGACGAGCGGATGGAAGATGCAGCCGGTCGAGGAAAACGCCGTTCCTCCGGCGCGAAAAGCGAAGGCTGCATTCATCGAGGCGATGGAAAACTGGGACAAGCACGCCGCCGACATCGCTGTAGTGGGGCTGGTTCGAGCAGCTGGGGCGAATGAAGTGTTTGAATTGTTTTGTCGCTACGGGGCGCGCGACTATCGCTCAATCGGTCACAAAGCCATCTTCGTTGCCAACAGCTGGAGGACGCTGCAGTGCATCGGTTGGCACCACGCGGAACCCGTTTTGCGGTCGCTCTGCGCCGCACTGTTGAACCACTCTGGCCAACCGAATCCTGCCAGCAGTGATCTGCCCGCCGACAAACCGTGGCGGCGGAACCTGGAGCTGCAAAGGACGGTTCGTGAAGATTGGCTGGAAGGGGCGGTCGATGCAAACGCAACCCGTGACCTGCTCTCAACGTTGCGCAGCGGCTCATCCGACGATGCCGTCGACCTGGGCGTCGAATTGCTCAACAAAGGTGTCGCGCCACAGTCGATTTGGAATGCCGTCATGATCGGGTCTGGCGAGCTGTTGATGCGGCAGCCGGGTATCATCGGGCTCCACTCACTGACGACGGCGAATGCTTTGCATTATGCATACCAAGCGAGCGGCGACGATTCGACACGGCAAATGCTACTGTTGCAGAACTGTGCGTTCCTGCCGATGTTTCGTCAATCGGCAATGGGCCGCGGCCAGCTGCGCGACGTGACCGTCGACGACCTGGCACCCGCCGAACCGAGTGACGCGCCGCCGGCAGAAGCCATTGAGGAGATTTTTGCCGATGTGAGCACCAACCGTGATCGCGCCGCGTCCAAGATCAGAAGCTTTCTACAGGCGGGTGGCGACGCCCGACAAATCATCAACACGGCACGGCGATTGATCTTCCTCAAGGGGCACAACGCCCACGACTACAAATTCAGTTCGGCCGTGCTCGAGGATTACGACCACGTAAGCCACCACTGGCAAGACCTGTTTCTCGCTCTTGGCGTTTACAACCTCCGCGGCTCCGGCGATCGCGATAATCGTCTGGTAGCACGCGCGCACGAGGCGCTGGGAACCTGATCCTGTGAGGCCGCGCATTACGTCATCCTTGAGAATTTCGGCGGCAAATTTTTGGTAATGGTCATCGCCACCGAGTTCGTGATCGGTGAAGGCTCGGCCGGGAGATCACCTCGTCCTGCGTCACCACCACGTTGCGGCTGAGCCGGGCATCGCAGGCTTAATTGTCCTGCTCGGCCGAGTCTTCTTTCGGCGGCTCTTGCGGCGCGAACGATCCCCGCAACTTACCGTCCTTTAAATTCCACGCGCGCAGCACACTATCACGACTCCCCGCCACGACCAACTCGCCACTGGGGGTGGCAACTGCCGTGTGGACGAAGTCCTTGGCGCCTTCGAGCTTGCGAATCACGCTGCCGTTATCGGTGTTGTGCAGGCGAATCGTGGAATCACCTGAAGTGGCAAGCACTTCCGACCCGACACCCACAAAGGAAACCGAGGTAACTTCTTTAAGGTAACCTTCAATGGTACGTTTTTGCTCGCCCGTACTTGGATCCCACACTTTGATCACGTGGTCGGCGCCCGCGCTAGCCAGTCGCCGACCATTCGCCTGCCAGGCAACGTCGAGCGCGTGATGTGTGTGTCCCAAAAAACTGTACACCAATTGACCGTCGTCGACTTGAAACGTCTTAACCGATCGATCGGCCGCACTGGAGGCAATGGTTTTACCGTCGGGAGAAAACTCCACCGCAAAAACGGTGTCGCTGTGAGCGTCATCTATCACATACACCAGCTGCCCATCGGCCACTTGCCAGATTTTGAGCTCGCCACTCCGTGACGGTTCACCGCTACCAGTCGCAAGCAACTTTCCGTCGGGGCTAAAGTCCAACGCCAGCACGCGGTCCACAAGCTGTGCGGGTTCATCGACGTGCCCGATCGTCCGCTCCAAAACCCATTTTGGCTGCACCTGCCAGACAACCATCTTTCCGTCGACGGCGAGGGCAACGAGACTCGTGTCCTGTGCGAAGCGAACGGTATGAATCGGGCCTGGTTGATCGTTGAGGGTCAGGAACAGACTGCCGGTAGAAGCGTCCAGGAGCTGAATTCGGTGTTCTGCATCACCCACAGCCAGGTACGTGTTGTCATGAGCAAAGGCTGCAGCTGTGATTTGCGTTCGACTTGCTTCGGCAGCCTTCGCCGTTTCGTTTCTTCTTTGTTCGTGGTCTTTTTGTACTTGTTCTGCGGCAGCCAGTTCTTCTGTTGATTGTGCGGTCTTCTGTTTTGCCTGCTCCAAATTTTGGGATGCAATCTGTCCGGCCACGATCAAGCTTTCTTTCTTCTTTTCCGCCACCTGCACTTCCGCAACAACTTTCGCGAATTTTTTTGCGCGCATCTCGACCTGATTTTTGCTCGATTCGACTGCGCTGTCCGCTGCTTCGCAGGCCGCATGCAATTGGGCCAACAGAGCTTCGTCTATCTCATTTTGTTTTGAAACAGATTCCTGAAGCGACTTCTCGACGGCTGCCAGGGTATCGTTAAAAAATTCGTCGTCTGGGTGTTCCGAAGCGTCTTGTCGAGTCGTCTGCAAGAGTTGCGCGAGCCGCTGCAAAGCTTGCGTGGATTGTTTCACTGACTCGGCTGCCAACGACTGAGATCGATTTACCTGCTGCAGGATGACATTGGCCGCCGCAACGGCTTGTTCGGCGGCGGTTTTCTTCTGCTCTGCTTTTTTTGCCCTTTCGATCGCCTGAGCTAATTTGATTTCAGCCGCTGCTTGAGCCTTGTTGGACTGCGCGAACGTTTTCTCACTCTCTTGCAACTGCTTTTCGGCAGCTTCCTTCATACTCTTGTGGTGGGCAACTTCGGTCTCGGCTAATTGGACGACGCGATCCAATTCCGGAATCCTTGCCTGAATGCGTTGATCTCCCTTGAGCTCGGCCACTAACTGGCCGTCTGTGGCATTCCACAATTTCACGCCATGCTCCTTGGTGATGCCGACCAACCTTTTGCCATCTGGCCGCACCGCAAGAGCGGTGATCGCCGAGCCACTGTCAAACTTCCGTATCTGCGACCCTTGATCGGCATCCCAAAGCCGCACCGTCCCATCGAGGCTACCCGACACAAACTGGTGCGATGCGTCAGGCAAGCTCGCCAGCGCAGTAATCTCCCCTTCGTGACCGCTCAACTCCCGAACTGGTGTAGCCGGCTTGGCCTCCAGGTCACCGCCAAGATCCTCGTCGCCGGGAACACCTTGCTCATCTGTGGCCGTCTTTGTAGCCAATTCGGGTGTAGCCCAAACGCGGATTACATTGTCTCCTTCCCCCGTGATGATCTGACTTCCTTGATTGATCAGGGTCATCGAATGCACGGCGGCGGGCACTGCAAATCCGGCCACTTGATGGCCTTCACCCACATTCCAGATGCGAATCGTCTTGTCCGGTGCAGCCGAGTACAGCCACATTCCGTCGTCAGAAAATACCAGTGCCGTGACCGGCTCATTGTGTCCTTCGAGCCGGCGAACATCATACTCACCGGTAAGATCCAGTAAACGGATTACTCCCGATGACTCTCCGCTAGCAACCCACCTCGAATTGTCAGTCATAGCCAACACCCCGGGCGTCACGCCAATATCGGCCTCAGATAAGCGGGCATTGGGTGACCGGCGCCACAGCTTCACCGTACGATAACCACCCGAGGCCAACAGGTCTGCCTTGGGACTGAAGGCGAGTGATTGCACCGTATCCAGATGAGCTATTTGAAACGGATTTTGATCGCTGCTGTTCGACAAATCAGCATCGACCAGTTGCGCCACAAGTCGAAAGGTGGGCACGTGGTAAACGAACAGTTGGCTGCCACGCCCGCAGGCCACGTATTGTCCATCCTGCGAAATCGCGGTGGCCAGAATCGGCTGGGATTTATAGGAAACTGGCTGCCATGTTAACGGTTTTTTGCCGCCGGTAACCGTACCCTCCGCTCCCTCATCTATCCACTTCTTGATCAAACCCAACTCGTCAGGTGTCAATGGTTTGGCACCCTGGTCGTTGTCAACCGGAGGCATAACGGGTTCTTCCAAATGAGCCGCCACAAGCAACAACAAACTCTCAAGACTTTTGGTCGGTACGACTGCCGGTCCACCTGAACCTCCTTGCTGGATCGTCTGGGGAGTTTCCAGGATAAGTTCGTTTTCGGCGCCAGTTGCATTGTGGCAGGCCAAACAGTTCTTTCGCAGGATTGGTAAAACCTCTTTCTCAAAATCGACCGGTTCGGTTCGATCTAATTCGGCGATGGAGATTGGCGTTGGGTCTTCTGCGCACGTCCGCGTACTAGTTCCAGGCAGTAAGAGTAGCAGAATCAGAAAGCAACCAACCCTCCATCGAGGTCCCGGGTAGCCGGTTGCCAGGACGATGCACGGGCGCCGCGAAAAAGGCATGTCGTGAGCCATGGTAAAGGTTTGGAATGAGAAGAATTGTGAAGGTTTAGAAAGAAGAAGAACCGTATCGCGTAGAGTGATTATTTCGCAGACTCGATGATTTCTATCATGACAGGCGTCCACACGACACACGCATTTGCCCTCTTTTCAATTTTAACCGACAAAGCGACCACATGGACGAGGATTCTCAGTTGCTATTCGGTTTCCTGGTGTGGTAAAATCATAGTTGGGCCTATGATCGCAACCCCGTCCGAATCGCAACCCCGTCGACCCGTCCGAATCGCAACCCCGTCGAGAAGAGACGCGCGAATCACGAACCTAAAACTAGTCACCACAACCTAACAAGCCGTCTAGAATCAACTTTTGAATTTGTGGTTGAGTCGTGTCAACTGCCCGGCTTGAGCGTGGTGCCTGCCCCACAATTAAATTTTGGACCGCTTCATTTTGGAGAGTTGAACACATTTTAACAGTTTGAAGCAATCTACTTTTCAAACCCAAGTTTGAAAGTACGGAATTGCAGGGGAGCTGTTGATCCTTACCTTCCGTTCCTATTCGTGCCGATTCGCGTTTATGCGTGGTTAGTCCATCTGTGACTTGCAAAACGTGCGATCGGGCCAGAGAACTTCGGTGGTTGACCAACGAAAACTACGACTGGTCGTTGGCGGTTTGATCATGGTGCTTCTGCCTCGGATCGGGGCCGTTGCTGGTGAATTCCGCGTCGAGCCCGCCTCGATTGTGCTTGCCGGCCTGGAGGCATCCCAGCAGCTGGTTGCCAGCGTTCAACCGGCCGGTGGCGAATCCTCCGACGTTACTGGGAGCGTATCTTACGAAGTCTCGCAGCCGAAAATCGCTACGATTGACCAGCACGGCCTGGTGCGGCCTTTGGCCGAGGGCCGCACGGAAATCGTAATTGGGTACCACGACAATCAGCTCGTCGTTCCCCTGGAGGTCAAGGGACTGCAAACTCCCGCGCCTGTTTCGTTTTCGTATGATATCATTCCGATCCTGACCAAGGCTGGTTGTAATTCAGGGGGTTGCCACGGTAAGGCGGAGGGTCAAAACGGCTTCAAGTTGAGCATTTTTGGTTTTGATCCGGCTGCGGATTTTGACGCGATCGTGAACGAAGGCCGGGGGCGGCGTGTTTGGCTGGCGGCGCCTGAACGAAGTTTACTACTGGCTAAGGCGACGGCTCAAATTCCCCACAAGGGTGGGCAAAAAATCGAACCCGACAGTTATCACCATAACAGCCTTCGTCGCTGGATTTCAGAAGGGGCGCGATTTGCGACGGAAACGGACGAGGAGCGCCGCATCGTCGGTATCGAAGTTGAGCCTGCGCAACAGATTCTACTCGCAGGAGAGTCGCAGCAATTGCGCGTAACCGCCGTGGACGCAGCAGGAAATCGCCGCTGTGCGACTGTCGCTGCCGAATACGAATCGAACATGGAACCCATCGCCGAAGTTAATTCCAAAGGTCTCATTCAGGTCAGTGATGTTCCGGGCGAAGCAGTGATCCTGGTTCGGTATTTGGAGCACGTCGATTTTTGCCAGGTCACACTGCCGCGCCTGGAAGTAGTATTCCAACGTCCTCCCGAAATCAATTTCATCGATCGCCTCGTCTGGGACAAGCTTCAGCGACTCGGTATTGCCCCCAGTGAAATAGCCGATGACTCCATGTTCATCCGGCGCGTTTTTCTCGATACGATCGGAACCCTGCCAACGGCTGCCGAAGCACGCGCGTTTCTCGCCGACTCCGCGCCTGACAAGAGAGCCATGCTGATCGACGAGCTGTTGGAACGGGACGAGTATGCCGTCTACTGGGCGATGCAATGGCTCAACCTGCTGCGTGCAGATCGTTTGAATATCTCTGCGGAAGGGGTGCTGGCGATGCAGCGGTGGTTGCAACGAGTATTTGCCGAGAACCATCCGTACGACGAGATGGCTCGTGAGATACTTACGGTCCGAGGCAATACGTCGGCCGATGGCCCAGGCTCGTTTTACAAGGCCATCAAGGAGCCGGATGAACTTGGCCAATCACTCAGCCAATTGCTACTGGGAGTGCGGATCGAATGTGCGCAATGCCATCATCATCCGTCCGAGCGATGGAGCCGGGAGGATTTTGTCGGACTGGCTGGTTTCTTTACGGGAGTGAAACTGAAGAAGCTTCCCGCTGGCCAGGAGGCGATTCTTTCGCAGGGAGGTGAGGACCTGCCTCATCCACAAACTGGACAACTCGTTCCGGCGCGCGCCTTGGGTGCCACGCCCCCTGACTTTACCGATGTCGCCGATCGTCGGATCGTGCTGGCCGACTGGATGACCGCACCAGACAATCCGTATTTCGCCAAGGCAATTGCGAACCGCCTATGGGCGCACTACTTTGGCCGAGGTTTGATCGAACCGATCGATGACATCCGCGAGACCAACCCTGCTACCAACACGGTATTGATACAGGCGCTGGTGGATCATCTGCGCCAGGCCAACTACGATTTGAAGCAGTTTACGCGAACGCTGTTGAACTCGCGCGTGTATCAGTTAAGTTCGTTAGCCAATTCCTCGAACGCCAACGATTATCAGAACTTCTCCCACGCCGCGTACAAGTCACTACCGGCGGAGGTGCTGCTCGACGCAATTTGTCAGAGCACAGGAGTTGGTGAAAAATTTGACGGGTGGCCGAGAGGCTACCGTGCTATTGAAGTGTGGGACAACCGGATGCCTTCTTACTTCTTTCGTCTCTTCGGTCGCCCCGTGCGGGCAACCGTCTGCGAGTGCGAACGGAGCGACGAACCAAGTGTCGCTCAGGCACTCCACTTACTGAACTCACCAGAGATCGCGGACAAGGTCGGCTCACAGCAGGGTACCGCGCGAAAACTTGCAAATTCGGACTTGTCAGATGACGAAATTATTGAAGAATTATATTTACATACAGTCTCTCGATTTCCCGATGAAATCGACAGGCGATCGATGCTGCAGGCGTTTGCTGGCGTCGAGACTGATCGCAGAGCGGCAGCTGAAGACGTTCTTTGGGCCTTGTTGAATTCGAAAGAATACCTTTTCAATCATTAATAACACGCACCACATTCGCTTCCAAAAAAATCCTTTCCGAGAGTGAATCATGTTGAAGGTCAACGTTGGTAAAAAACGAGCGACCTGCTGCAACGGAGTCACGCGAAGACACGCGTTGCGTCTTGGTGCTAGTGGATTGATCAGCGGTCTCACACTGCCACGGTTGTTGGAATTGCAAGCCAAAGCGGCGGGAATCCAGCCACCGAAAGCCAAAGCGTGTATTTTTATCTTCCTGGAAGGTGGGCCGCCACACCAGGACATGTGGGATCCCAAGCCTGAGGCACCCGAGGAAATCCGCGGACCGTTCCGGGCCATCCAGACCAGTGTGCCTGGTACGTGGGTGACGGATCAGCTGCCAAGGTGCGCCAAGATTGCTGAAAAATACACCATCGTCCGCAGCCACAGCCACAGGATCAACGGTCACAGTACCGGCTACCACTACGTGATGACCGGACACAAACCGACCTTCGCCGACGGCCTCAATCCTAAACCCTTCAACGCGTTCTATCCGTCCATCGGTTCGATCGTCTCGCGAGAACTGGAACCAGGCGGCGCAATTCCAAAATACATCAACATTCCGCATCTGGTGGGGGCAGGTGGTCCTGGCTTCTATGGAGCTGAACATGCGCCATTTGTAATCGAGGCCGATCCGTCGCAGGCAGACTTTAAAGTGAAGGATTTACAGCCTGCTGCACGGCTGTCGGCGAAACGGCTGAGTGTGCGACAGAAGCTGCTGGCCCACATCGACCAACGGGAGCGCGACCTTAACAAAGGGCCCGCCGGGATGATGTCCACCTATTACGAAAAGGCGCACGACCTGATTACCTCGCCAGAGGCAAAACGGGCATTCGACATTCAGAGCGAACCAACGTCAGTTCGCGAGGCATACGGGTACACTCAACTTGGTCAATGTGCCTTGTTGGCCCGCAGGATGATCGAAGCGGGTAGCCGATTCGTTGGTATTGATGCACCTGGCTGGGACGTGCACTTCAACTGCTTTCCAAGTCTTCGCACTGACCTGATACCTTACGCTGATCGCGCATTCAGCGCGTTAGTGACCGACCTCGATCAGTCCGGGATGCTCGACGAAACCCTGGTCATCATGATGGGCGAAATGGGCCGCACGCCTCGCGTGAATGCCATGGCGGGTCGCGACCATTGGTCGATGGCTCAGTCGGTTGTGTTTGCCGGAGGTGGTACCAAGCCCGGGCGGGTGATCGGCGCTACCGACAAACATGCTGCCGCTCCAATCTCAGACCCGGTCAGCGTTACTGATATCCTCCGGACCATAAGCATTTTGATGGGGATTGATCCCGACCGGCTGTATTACGATCCCCTGGGTCGCCCCGTGCCGATTGTTGATGGCGGTAAGATCATACCAGGGCTTATTTAGTTTGTGGTTCGTGTTTAGTTTGTGGTTCGTGGTTTGTGGCAACGGCCCACGTCATTTCTTGAGAACCACATACCCGGATCCAGTCATGCGAAACCATCACCTTTGGCTCACGTTGGTGATTGCGGCGATTTGCCTCCATGCTGCGCGCGGGCAACAGCCGCCAAGCATTGCTTACGTAAATCCATCTGGTGGCCAGGCAGGACAAACCCTCGAAGTTCTTTTGGGTGGATACGACTGGACGCCGGATATGCAGGTCTTCGTGCTTGATCCTCGAGTGAAACTCGAGATCCTGGCACCACCCGGACCGGTCATCGTGCCGGAGCCGCCCTACTGGTTCGGCCGGGGCTCGCCGAGGGCTTTTCCGCTGCCTCGTGAAACACGAGCCCGTTTCACGATCCCCTCCGATATGCCAGCCGGAATCGTGCGGTGGCAGGCCGTCAATGCCAATGGAGCGAGCAAGGCCAGCAGTTTCATGGTGGGACACGGCAGCGAGATCGTGGAAATTGCGGACCGGAAAGGACCGCAGCAACTTTCTTCGCTGCCAGTGACGATTTCTGGGCAGATCACAAAGATCGAGGAAGTCGATCGTTTCTGTTTTACGCCCGAGAAAAACAGCCTCATGAACTGCTCGGTCGTCACCCACGCCATCCAGTCCCCGTTGAATGCCGTCGTCCAAGTCCACGATGAAGTGGGTCGGTTGATTGCGGATGTCGCCGATACTGAGGGCCACGATTGCAACCTCACATTTTCCACGGAAGCTGGCCGTCAATATACAGTAAGCATCCATGACGTCGATTTTCGTGGAAATCGCACGTTCGTTTACCGGCTGTCCATCACTGACGGGCCGCGCGTGGTCGCCACGATTCCGGCCGTCGGTCGTCGGGGTGAGACACACCCGATCGAGTTCGTTGGTTACGGCGTCGCGACCGGTAAGGCCAAACTCGAATCGATCACACGCGAAGTTGAATTTCCCGCGGATGAACAGACCACGTCGTTCCCTTACCAATTGGAAACTGCTTACGGAACCACGCCTCCGTTTAAGTTGTTGCTGAGCGACCTCGAGCAAACGGTCGAACCTTCGGGCGAACCTACCGACACGCATCGGTTGAATATGCCTGGTTCGGTCACTGGCACGATTGAGGGAACCTTCGACGAAGACCGCTATCTGGTCGACGGCAAGAAAGACGATGTCTGGGCGTTGTCGCTCGAAGCGGCCAGGTTTGGATCGCCACTCGACGTGGTGTTGTCGATTCTTGATCCGGCCGGTAAGGAACTTGCCCGCAACGACGACTTGCCGGAAACCACCGATGCAGGTTTGCAATTTACGGTACCCGCAGACGGAACTTATCAACTTGGTGTGGCCGATGTTTCCGGCAAGAGTGGCAATCGAGGGGCAACCTACCGATTGGTCATCACAAAGGCCATCCCGGACTTCACGCTCAGCCTGCCAGAATTGGTCAACGTACCGATTGGCGACAAGGCGTCATTGGAGGTCAAAGTGACCAACGTGGCCGGTTTCAATGAACCAATCGCAATTTTGGTTTCTGGCCTGCCGGCCGGAGTCACCGTGGAAAAAGACTTGACGATCCCAGCCGGAAAAACGTCACTCGGGATTGAATTGACTGCGGCTGCCCATTCTGCGGTTCACGCCTCGTTCGCCACGGTCACTGGGACCGCCACGATTGGTGAAACCCAAGTCACCCACCCGGCGGGAAGTGTGTTGGTTGCAGCCACCCTGAAACCACCTTTTTCCATCGAAGGAGAAAGAAAAAATAGTGTGACCAAATGGCCGCGCGGAACGACGTTTCCCGCCCCGGTAATGATCGAACGATCGGAAGGTTTTGACGGTGAAATCGTGCTTGAAATGTCATCTGCGCAGGGGTACCACCGCCAGGGTATCACCGGGCCTGAATTGGTCGTGCCACCCGGTGTCGAGCGAATCCTGTATCCCATTTTTCTGCCTGAATGGCTGGAAACATCACGCACCTCTCGGCTAGTCGTCAATGGAGTTGCCAAGGTGGCTGACCCTCAAGGCAATGTTCACTACTCGGTAAGTCGCTTGAAAGATCGCCTTGGTTTTATGCCGGTAGGCGCTTTGCTGAAGATTTCCAGCGACGTGGACGAATTGCAAGTGAATCAAGGCGATCCATTCGAAATTCCGCTGACAATCCACCGCGCTCGTCAGCTTTTGGAGCCAACCCGGCTGGAATTGCATGCCAATGAACAATTACACGGTCTGTTATCTGCCGATTCTGTGACTGTTCCGGCCGAGCAGAGTTCGACACAGTTTCGGGTGGTTCCCACCGCCGGCAGCGACCTGGCGGGGAACCACAAACTGACCATACGTGCAACGGTACTGAAAGACGGAAAATATCCGGTCGTATCGGAAACGAGTGTGCTCGTGTCGGTCGTATCGCATTAGATAAGAGATTAAGAAAAACTGCCAAGGGACACACGCTTTTGCAGCTTGTAGATGGTGTGCTCGGACAAACCTGCTTTTCCCTTGGATGATTTCATCGAAAAAGCTCTTCATGTGGCGGTGGTCCCCTTCGCGCGTGATGGGGCCCAAACGGCCAGGCTGGCCCCGCGGTCTGGAGAAAACGGTGTCGCAACAATAAGGACGTCATTGCAAGCCTCCCGTGCAAACTACATTTCTCAGCTCGTTTTTCATTTCATCTCAAAGCACATGAATAAGCCATCTGGATTGAAATCGAAGCAATCAAAGATACAATCGTTGCTGCCTTACCCTCTGACCACCGAGCAGAACGAGGTAAAATCCGTGAACAATTTACAGAAAATCGCACTCTGTCTGGCCTGTTGCCTGGCTTTCGGGCTCCCCGTGCCCTTGACCGTCGCCGCTCCGGTGTCCGTCAGGGACTTCGGCGCAGTCGGGGACGGAAATTCCGATGATTCGAAAGCTTTTCAGAAGGCTTTTGAAGCGGCTGAAGGAGATGTGCTGATACCGCCGGGGCGATACAAGGTCGCCAACGTGGAGATTCCTGATGGCACGACGGCACATGGGGTGGGCGCCAAGTCGGTGATCGTGGTGCCGGGGAGTACTGGTTGCGCATTCCGCGTGGGATCCGACTGCACGGTGATGGACCTTAAGTTTACCTCCGAGAGTGGTCCCGCTAAGGGTCTGGGCACCCCACCGGGCGCCCTGCACGGTGAGTCGACACCGCCTTACTGGACCAAGCGTCTGACGCTCATCCGGCTCCTGTTTGAAAACGTCAAAGGATGCGCCATTTCGCTCAATCACGTGCGCGGCTTCAACATCAGCGACTGTCATTTTCTCAATATCGGGACTGCAATCGCTCTGGATTTCAGCCACAACGGCCTGGTATCCGGCAATCAGATCAAAAATGCAGCAAACCATGGCATCATGTTCTGGGGGAGTTGGAAAAACGACCCATTAGAGAGGGTCTCGGATGTGGTCTTTGCGAATAATTGCCTGAACCGCGGTGGCCGGGGCGCCATCTGGGGCATGGGTGGCAGGCAAATCGTGATGGCAGGCAACGTCATCGATGGCGCAGAAGCCTTTGGGATCGATCTGGAGTGGTGCGAGGATGCGACCATAGTGGGGAATATGGTGACTAACTGTAGCAACGCAGGGATAGCGCTCTTCGCGGCGTGTTCCAACGTGACGATTTCCGGCAACAGTGTGGTGATTGGCAACTCTCCTGATGGTCAGCATGCTGGAATCTGGCTGGCCCGACGTACCCCGCGCTACGTCTTTGATGAGGGTCACCGCCTCGTGGCTATCACGGGCAATTCGATCCGTGTCGAGGGCGATCAGCCCCGCCGCGGAATTTTCATCGGAGACACATCGTCAAACATCGCCTATCAAGGCAATGTGATGCAGAACGCCAACATCGTTGACCGGAGTGGTAAGCCAACCGAGACTCAAGCCAGCGATGAGCCAACAGCAACAATGACCGTGTTAAAGCTCAGCCAGAAATGGCAGTTCAAACCCGATCCCGACGACCAGGGTATCCAGGACCAGTGGTTTGCCAACCAGTTCGACGATAGCAGTTGGAGTGTCCTACGATCGGACCAGAAGACTGGCTGGGAGAGCCAGGCATTCGAGGGCTACGTGGGGTACGGCTGGTACCGGGCTGAGCTACCCAAACTCTCGCAACGCTCTGAGGACTTTAAGTATCTCTATTTCGGTGGCGTGGACGAGCAGGCATGGGTTTACGTTAACGGTCAATTGGTCGGCGAACACACGGTCGAAACGACGGGCCAATCCATCGAGATTTTGTGGAATGAGCCGTTCAGTATAGATGTGACGAAGTATCTTCGCATTGATGGGCCCAACATCGTGGCGGTGCGGGTCCACAATTTAGCTTCCATGGGCGGGATTTGGAAACCCGTGTACCTGATTCTCAGCGACACGACTGCCTCTCTGCTGCACCAGCAGGAAGCGATCCGTCTGTCAGCATGGGAACCTTTATCCCTCCAAAACCGCTGGTGACGAGGAGCTTTCTCGATGGGTCATTTCGCGGTGCTACAGTGGCACGCGGGGCGATCGGGACAGCTGCTTACAGTATCGAGCAACACTAAAGTCGAATTAACGGAGACCATCATCTTGTCTTGAACCGTGTCACAGTCACCTTGATGGAACAGCCATTGGGGGAAATGGAACTTTCAGGTGGGCAGGTTTGGCTCAATACGCAGGCGGCGAGCGTTTGGCTGGCGCAACTCTTGCCTGAGTCGGCCACGCTGGTTTACAATAACTGTGAGTGTAAGCGCAACTGCCGCGGCGCTGGTGATGACAACCTGCCAGATCAAATCTGTGTGGGATGTTTTCAGAAAGATCCTGGGGCTATTCGGCGGAAGCCTGACCGGCGTGTTTGCACTCGGCATATTCACGCACCGCGCAAACGGTGCCGAAGCTCTCATTGGTGGAATTGCCGCCGCGGTTGTCCTCTTTTTCATGCAAGCCACACCTGGATCCACTTCCTTCTTTACGCCGGGATCGGCGTCACTACCTGTGTTGTGGTCGGCGACCTGGCGAGCCTGCTCGTACCCGGTTGCCAGCAACCTTTGAACAGCCTGGAAATATTCACCCTAAGGAAAAGGTAGCGACAGAGAAGACCCACAAGCTGGCCGGGTTCACAAAACCCGCGCAATGAAACCAAACATCCCGTTGAAAGGTTAGAAGGTATGAAGAGAAGAGTGGCAACTGCTGTTCTCAATGGGCTGGAAAACCATCCCGGCAGGCAGGAGAAGAAAGATCGCGCGGTGCGGAAAAACATGAGCGTTGCCTCAACCTTGGTGGCGGTGTGTGCAATCGCCACAATGCTATCGTACCAGGGACAGAAAACCATGGCAGCGGAAGGGCCGGCTGACACAGCGCATGCCGGACCCGAACTGGTCATCGGCCAGACCGGGAAAGCCCCGCAGATTGATGGGGTACTGGACGACCGTGCCTGGGAAGATGCGGCGCGGGTAAAATACCTGGACAGTAACAGCGCAAAAGCGCCCAGGGAAAAAACTCAGGCCTGGGTTGCCTGCGACAAGGAGCACCTCTACTTTGCCTTCAAGTGCCATGAATCGCAGATGGACAAACTGGCGGTTAAGCAGACCGAGATCAATGAGCTCCTGATATCGCTGGATGATTGCATCGAGATTTTTCTCACTCCACCGATTGATCCCCCACCCCCCGCTGGGTCTTACTACCAGCTCATGATAAATGCGAATGGAATCTTTTATGCTTCCTCTCCCTATAACGGCACAAGGTGGAAACCTGACATTAAGGTCGGTGCAAAGCGCCTGCCTGACAGTTGGATTCTAGAGGTATCGATTACTTTTCAATCGCTCAACCGTGGCTCGCCGTCCGCAGGAGAGGTCTGGAGCGTCAACATTGGCAGAGAGCAAAAGACACACGGTGTGAATCTCTTGAGTGCCTTTTCCCCGGTAGGTAGCAATTTCCATACACCGGAGCTGTTCGGAACGTTTCGCTTTGAAAAGAAAACGCCACAACGAGTCGGCAACTACTCATTTGGCGGGAGGGTCATCACTGAAAATGGTCCTCTGGAGGGTGCCCGTGTTGTCATCGGACAGCAGATTGCTTTTACGGACAGTAGTGGAGACTTCACCATTGACCACCTCCCGACAGGTGCCCAGACGCTATCGGTCACCAAGAGCGGATTCAGACCCGTGTACAAGCCGGTGGTCAGGCAGATCGAGCTCGACACCAACCAGGTGGCAAAAGAACCATTCTTTGTCGAGACAGTGATGGTCACCCCGTACGGTTTCAACTGGTCGCTGGGAGCAGTGGCTGCCGAGAAAAATTACCAGATATATTTCAATCATGTAAATACACCTGTTGCGCCAGGGACACGCCTTTCAGAAGACCAAACCGCCGAGCAACATGACATGACATTGAAAACCGTGGCAACGCTCGATTCGTACGAGCCGGTGACGTTCACGGTATTTTCGAACGAGGAACTCGGCGAATGCACGGTGTCGGTGGGCGATATGGTCTGCGCGGAAGATCCATCGCAAAGAATAAAGGCTGCAACCGCCGATGTGCGGGTGGTGCAAGTCTGGATACCCCCTGTTGAACTGGGGGGTAGCGGTGCATATCGGCCTGAGATACTGAAGCCCTTGACGGCCGTAGATATCGGTCCAAAGACCTTCAGGCAGTTCTGGATCACTTACCATATTCCCCCAGACACACGAGGAGGATCGTACCAAGGAGACATTACCTTCCGCCCGGCAAACAAGGCAAAGACGGTGCTCCGGTCGGAGATGACCGTCTTCCCGTTCCGGCTGCAGAAATCAAAAGACAAGCGGTTCGGAGTGTTCTACCTCGGTGGCGGAGGTAAGAGCGGGGTGTTCAATATGGATAAGAAGAAAAGTGACTACCGGGGTGACTTTATTGATATGCATCAGCACGGCGTTGACGGCCTTGTTTTTCCTGGCGAGCCGGCTTTCAAACGCGCACCTGACGGGACCATTGCGATTGATTTTGAGTTGGTGGACCACGCCCTTGATGTCCTGAAAGAGATCGGCTGGAAAGATGTTTCCCTGGTAATGAACTTCAGCCCCATGAATCGCAACCTTTCTTATGTAACAGGGATCACCGGGGATGACATCAATGCGGGCAATCTGACCGAGGAACACATCACGGCCCTCAAAGAGGTCATAGCAGGGATAAACAAGAGAGTGAGAGAGCGAGGGTTCGAAACGCCTTACTACATGTGGTATGACGAAATCACCGCGCTTGGCCATGTCGAGTTCTGGGTGAACCTGGCAAAGGTTTTCAAGCCGATATCTGATGGGGGAAAGAGCTTTATCACGTTACTGCATACCGCGTCCAAGAAGCACCTTGACATGATTGCTCCCTACCTCGATGCGGCTGTCAGTGGCGACATGCCTGCAATAGACAGCATTAGCGAAGTGAAAGCGGCCTACCCTGCCATAAGTGAGTGGCATGTTTACGGAGGGATCGGCGGGAGCTTTAGAGAGAACAGGCGCAATAATGGCTGTACGTTTTACCGCGCACCGGTGTCCTACACCTGGGGCTGGGCGTATCAGGCAATAGTCAAGGACCAAAAAGAAGGCGCCGGGCGATTATACCCCTGGCTTACAGCCACCGTTCCGGCCGAAGACGGGAATCCCATGCCGACACTGCAGTGGGAGGGATATAGAGAAGGTTGCAAAGACCTGGGCTACATGGTTGCCCTGGAACGCGCGATTGCCCGCTCGGAATCCCTACCCGCAAGAAGCGATGCCGTGAAAGAGGGAAAAAAACTCCTTGACGCAGTCAGGGCCGGCGCAAGACCTGGGGACAACAAAGATTTTGATGTCCTCCGCAGAGAGATGGGCGAAGCCATCACTCAGCTCTTTTCACAATAAAAAAGGGCGGCGCGAAGATCTTGTTTCATCCTCAATGCAACCACTTTCTCGCGGGACTAGAAGATTCCCATGAATCAAACCCTTCTAGTAGCGCACGCAGCCGGAAACACCTTCCATGTTGTATCGGTCAACATGAGTTATCCACGCAATAACTGTCGGTCGCGGGACACTGGACAGATAACAATGCTGGCGAGTCGCCCACATCTTGATAATTATCTGTGGAGGTCCTAATTGTGATGAAATCTATCCGAGGAGTGATGCAAAGCATGAAACACATGCGATGTGCGTGGGTTCTGGGAATTGTCGGGCCAGGCATACATGTGTTAGTTGGCACAGGCTGTTTGCGTGCGGAAGTAAACGTGTGGAAGCATGAAGGATTTGAGGAAATTTCCCGAGGCCAGTTTGAAGATGGGGGAAGCAACCTGTATGTGAATGCCAAGGGAGTGATTGAGACGATTCACCGCTGGGATATCAACAACGACGGTTATGTCGACCTGCCTCTGGGCAACTCACATGACTACATTGAGCGCGGACCGACACTTGTATGGTGGCCCGACGAGAATCCCGGAAAAAGATGGAAGCGCCAGGAACTATCCGCCGACAGTGGCTGGTCGAGCCAGGTTGTCGATCTCGACGGGGACGGTTTTGCTGACCTTGTCATCGCAAACGGAGAGAACGGTGTCACATCCCGGATCTCCTCCTATGTGCATTGGGGTGGACCACAGGGTCTGGGGGACGAGCGGACTGACCTACCCACTTTGGGAGCCTATGGCGTGGCAGTTATGGATGTCAATCATGATAATCGACTGGACTTGATCTTTCCCTCCGCATGGGAGGACCACCATAACAAAGGAGAAGCTCTCCCGGCCCGCGTCTATTTAGGCCAAGGTGACCGGAAGTTCGAAGATGCTACGGATCAGTACGGCATTTTCGGAACTGCCGCGATATCGGTTGCGACGGCTGACTTGAACCGCGACGATTTTCCAGATCTGGTGGTTGCTAATTACCGTATTGACCACAATCTGAACACTGAATCCTACGTCTATTGGGGAACGAAAGACGGTCTCGACACCGTTGCACCGTTGCGATTACCAACCCATGGCGCTCAGCAGATCACTGTCGCAGACCTCAATGAGGATGGATGGAACGACGTTATATTTTTCGGCAGTAATCAAGTCCAGATTTACTGGAGCGCAGAAGGCGAATTTGCTCCTGACCGTCATTTGGTCATCACGGCTCAGGGCCATTCTTCAATGTTCAGTAATGGAATAGTTCGCGGTACTGTGGCGGACGTTGACGAGGACGGCGCCAACGATCTCATTCTCACCACTGCCAATGGAGTTGAGATACGTTCGGCTACTAACCTTGAAACCGTCGACTTGCTCCTCACGATGGACAATGTGCAATGGGTGACAGCCTGTGACCTTGATGCCGATGACCGAGTAGATCTGATCGTCAGCAGATATAGCGATGGAACATCGTACGACACCGAATCTCCGGTCTTCTGGAACGGTCCTGCGGGCTTCTCTTTGGACCGGGTGAGTTGGGTTCCCACCCATGGCGCGGTTGGAAATACTGCCGGCGATCTAGATGGGGATGGAAAACCTGAGGTGATTTTCAACAATACGATGAGTGGGCACGTGAAAGGAATACATAACTACATCTATTTGGGAAACAAAGACGCAACTTACGGTGTGGAACATCGCTTGGAACTCCCGACCGATGGGAGCGGTCAGTGTGATATTGCTGATCTGGACTTAGATGGATACCCGGAGGTAATTTTTCTCGCTTCAACCAGAATCAATGACGAGGTGCACTCTTTCCTGCGTATTTACCAAGGCGGCCCCGAGGGCCCCGTTCCTGGACGGCACGTGGAACTGTCAACTGGTCCGGTTCTGCAGGGCTTGCAAGTGGCCGACTTTAATCGAGACGGTTTCTTGGACCTCCTCTACATTTGCACTGTTTATGATACCAAGCCGGAATCGCTAGCGAAGTCTTCCGGCATTTACTACGGCTCGGAACATGGTTTTTTACCTTCACGATGCGAGGCGATATCGACCTATGGGAACGACGGAGCAGCGGCTGATGTCAATAGAGACGGGTACCTGGATCTGCTATTCATTGACACGCGAGGGTACGTCTTGATCTACTTGGGGGGAGCAGACGGATTCTCGGGAAATCATACCTGGAAAGTTCCGTGTCCCGGACTTGCTACCGCGGGATCGGTCAACACCGCCGATCTTAACAAGGATGGCTGGCTTGACCTGGTTGTGGGAATCATGGGCCACTACACCAGGCTGGAAGACACACTGCAAGTTTTCTATGGAAGCAAGCAGGGATTTTCAGTCGACAATGCACAGCTGCTGTTAGGAGGATATTCCCCGGTACACACCGGCATTGCCGATTTCAACAACGATGGAAATCTGGACGTACTGGTGACCGCCTATTCGTCGGCTACTTCGCGCGTAATCCCCGCACAGCTTTTCTGGGGTAACGGAAAGATGCTTGATCTCGAGCATCCGGTCAATTTGCCGACGGAGAGTTCCGGCGCGGCAATGCAGGTTGACCTCAATCGTGATGGTTGGATCGACCTGTTCCTTGCTTGTCACCGTAACGACGTGGGGCACCAGGTCGATTCCTTGATCTATTGGAACAGCCCCGAAGGATTTTCAAACGC
>Ga0315336_1003499_pt1 | contig 20730 bp, 21 predicted proteins | sample ASW5metaG_FD_204512 | JGI IMG/M metagenome (GOLD analysis project Ga0315336, IMG submission 204512) | Ammonia-oxidizing marine archaeal communities from Monterey Bay, California, United States - ASW #5 | ecosystem: Environmental > Aquatic > Marine > Intertidal zone | place: USA: California... | reverse complement strand
GCAATGCCTCGGGCGGCGGCCAGCCGGGCTGGGCGCTGCGTTGTAAACCCGGTGGCCCCAACGACTACATGTACTGCATCATCCAGCCCCAAGGCTGGAAGCCGTGGATGGAGATAATCGGTCGTCCAGAGTTGATCGACGACGCGGCCTACGCCACGCCGCGGGCGCGGCTCGACAAGCTCTCCGCCATCTTCGCCATGTTGGAAGAGTGGACGCTTCAGCACACCAAAGCCGAGGTCATGGCGATGTTGAACGAGCACGAGATTCCGTGCGGACCGATCCTCGATATGAAAGAACTGATCGAGGATCAGGCGCTGATCGAGCGCGGGATCGTGGTCGATGTGCCCCACCCCGAGCGGGGTGATTTCAAAAACGTCGGTTGCCCGTTGCGTCTCTCCGATTCGCCGGTCGAGATCAAAAGCTCACCGCTCCTGAGCGAGCACACCGAGGAAATCCTCGCCGAAGTCATGGGCCTCGACAAGGCCGCCGTCGATAAACTCCGCGAAGAGGGCGCAGTCTAGGGCCGGCCCAAATAGTGCATTTCAGGTGGCGTCCGCGATGAGAATCTACGCCGGAGCGAGCGGGTTTTCGTACAAGCCCTGGAAGGGGCCGTTTTACCCCGCCGATCTGCCCGATGGGGAGATGCTCGGCTACTATGCTGGCCGGCTGCCGGCGGTCGAAATTAACAACACCTTTTATCACATGCCCAAGGCAGCCACCCTAGAGGGCTGGGCGGAGAAGACGCCGCCCGAGTTTCGCTTCGCGCTCAAGGCCGCACGCCAGGTCACCCATTTCAAACGCCTCAAGGATCCGGCCGAGCCGGTCGCGTACTTCTTCGCCAACACCGTTGCGCTTGGGCCCAAGCTCGGGCCGGTCTTGTTCCAGCTGCCGCCCAACATGAAAAAGGACCTTGAACGCCTGGAGGCGTTTCTCGCCGTGTTGCCCGATGGTCAGCGCGCGGCGTTCGAATTCCGTCATCCCTCGTGGTTCGAGGAGGACGTGTTCGCGGCGCTTCGGACCCGCAGCGCTGCGTTGTGCGTCGCCGAGACCGATGACGACGACAAGACCGCGCCGCCCGTCGCGACCGCCGATTGGGGATACTTGCGACTGCGGCGTGCCGCCTACGTCGATGCGGACCTCCAGCGCTGGGCCGGTTGGATCGCCGCGCAATCGTGGACGGAGGCGTTCGTCTTCTTCAAGCACGAGGACTCGGGTATGGCGCCGCAGCTGGCCGAGCGTTTGATGGCCATCGTCGCATGCTAACCGAGAGTCACCCGTGCGATCGAGCGCCATGGCTGTTCTAGCGACCACTGGTCTCCTAATTGACCTGGCAGCGGTCGCGCGGGTGAGGCCGATGTTGTCGATGCCGTGGTCAGCGTGCGCGATGGCATCCACGGCTTCGATGTGACAGTTCGACACGCGGATGAGGGCTGGGACCACTACATCGACAAGTGGGACCTGGTCGGCCCCGACGGCGCCGTCCTTGGTACCCGCGAGTTGCTTCATCCCCATCAAGCGGAGCAGCCCTTCACCCGCTTGTTGCGGTCGGTCGCCATTCCGGCTGGGGGCACCCGCGTAGTCATCTGCGCCCATGGCAGCGTCCATGGCTATGGCGTCGCCGAGCTGACGGTCGAGCTACCGTGAGCGCCGCGGCGGACTGGCCGGGTGGTGTCCACCGCGCCCTGAGCGACCTCGGCGTCGGCCAGGTCGCCTTCGTACCCGATGCCGGACTGACGCGCCTCATCAAGTTGTGCGAAGCCGATTCCGGGATGCGTACGATCGTGCTTACGTCCGAGCAGGAAGGGATCGCACTCGCAGCTGGCGCCTGGCTCGGAGGCGCTCGCACCGCCGTGCTGATGCAGAGCAGCGGTGTGGGTAATATCGTTAACATGCTCTCGCTTGCGCGCACGTGCCGTTTCCCCCTTTTCATGCTGGTGACGATGCGCGGCGAGCGCGATGAGGTGAACGAGTGGCAGAAACCCATGGGTGAGGCGACGCCGCGCGTTCTGGAGCTCGCCGGGGTGGGGGTTCGTCGCGCCGAGCAGGTGGGCGAGGTGGTCGAGATGGCGACCCAAGCGGCGCGCGATGCGTACGAGTCCGAGCGCCGCGAGGCGGTCCTGATTGCCCAGGCTGTGATCGGCGTCAAGAGCTTCGACGAATGAGTGCGCCGAGTCTCGGCCGCCGCGCCGTGGTCGCCGCCCTGTTGAAGGATCGGGATGGCGCGCCCGCCGTGCTCGGCCTCGGCGCCTGCGTTTGGGACGCGGCGGCTGTCGGCGATGATCCTCTGAATTTCGGGCTGTGGGGTGCCATGGGGGGCGCCGTCCCGATCGGACTGGGGCTGGCCCTGGCTCAGCCCGAGCGGCGGGTGCTGGTGATTACGGGCGACGGCGAGATGTTGATGGGCCTCGGCTCGCTGGCCACGGTCGCGGTGCAACGTCCGTCGAACCTCGTCATCGCTGTCATCGACAACGAGCGCTATGGCGAGACCGGCATGCAGCCGACCCACACCGCCCACGGCGTCGATCTTGCTGCGATCGCGGCCGGTGCGGGCTTTCCCGTGGCCCGCCGGGTAGACGACGCGGCGGGATTGAGTGCGGCGCTGCCGCCGTGGTACGGGGCGCCGGGCCCGCTATTGCTGGACATCAAGGTGACCGCTGAGCCCGTGCCGCTTGTACTACCGCCGCGCGACGGCGAGCATCTCAAAGACCGCTTCCGCGAAGCGCTCCTCGGAAGCATCTCGGTTCTGTAAACCGTTCTTAGCCGGACTCCTGATATAGCCGTCGCGTCTTTTGTTTTCTGTTCATGCGATCCGTGAGTTGCTCCAGAGCGCGATCATCACGATCAGGAACGCCTTTTGGCGACCCGCCCGGCTCATCAAACTTACAGATCGCGGATATGGGCGCCGGATTCCGCGGCCAGCACCTCGGCTAGGCACGGCATATGCCGCTCGCCGTGGCCTCGCGCCTTGGCGAGTTCGAACAACTGCTTGGCCGCCCGCGCCATCGAGGCTGGTGCGCCGCCGGAATTCGCCGTGCGAATGAAGATATCGAGGTCCTTGGCGCCGATCGACAACGCGGCTTGGAACAGGCTGCCATCGCCCTCCAGCGCCCACGGCAGCATCACACGAAAGGCGCGGCTATCGCCGCCGCCCACCGAGATAACGTCGTAGAATGTCTGGAGATCGATACCGAGCTTCGCGGCGGCCGCCGTGGCCTCGGCCACTAGCGCCGTGTTGCACATCGAGATCAGGTTGTTGAACAGCTTGAGCTGGTGACCGGCGCCCTGAGGGCCGATGTAGAACGCGTTCTCGCAAAACGCGTCGATCACCGGCCTGAGCGACTCGAACAGCGGGCGCTCGCCGCCGATCATGCAGTTCAGCCGCCCTTCCTCAGCCTCCTTCGGCGTACGGCTGAACGGGGCATCGAGCATGCGCGCGCCACGCGTCGCCAGTGCCTCAGCGATTTTGAGCGTCGAGTCGGGTTCTGAGGTCGTGCAATCGACGAAGGTGAACCCCTCGCGGCTGGCTTCGAGCACGCCGCCGGCGCCGAACACCACCGTCTCTACAACTGCCGTCGAAGGCAGGCACGCGAACACAACATCGCAGTTGCGCACCATCGCCGTCACGCTCTTCGCCTCGGTCGCGCCGCGCGCGCGCAGATCGTCGATTGGGACCCTGTTGCGGTTGCCCTTCACCATCAACGGGTAGCCGGCGGCGAGCACATGCTTCGCGGCGCCATGGCCCATCAAGCCGACACCAATCCAGCCGATGCGCGGTTTGTCGTCCATATTACCCCCTGGTTTTCCCCGCCCGTCCTCGCGGGCCGATGCTGCGACAGCCGCTCGACAACATCAAGCGTTGGGCAGGTGCCACGAAACTGGACCCGTTTGCCGACCCCCTCGCGGCGGCGGCACGGTTGGCTGCGCGTCGTCCATCGGAGGAGATTGCCAATGTGCCGCTTCCAGCCGCACTGCGGCTCCGAGATGTTGATGTCGGACCTCCTGATGCACTCGGAGCAGTCGCTGATCATGCAGAGCTATCGCGCGCGTGAGCAGTCCGAGCCGCTCAACGGCGATGGCTTCGGCAGAGGCTGGTATGCGCCGGAAATCGATCTCACCTCATGTGTATTCACCAGCATCGCGCCGGCCTGGAGCAATCGTAATTTGCACTGGCTGGCGGAGAAGACGCGCTCGGGCTGTTTCTTTGCCCATGCCCTCGCCTTGTTCAGCGACACCCTTGCAGTGAGCGGCGACCGCTCGCTCGCGGGGCTCAAGGCGGGGGTGCTCGCCACCATTCGGCGTATCGACGAACTGGTCGCCGAAACCGGGTCGACCGACAGCTCACAGCTCAACTTTGCTTTGACCGACGGTAAGAACGCCGTGGTCACTCGCTATGCGAGCCGCGCCGAGCGTTCCGACTGGACTGCCGTGCCGGTGAACCATATCGTCTCGGTTGACGCCGCGGTTGCGCTCGCGATCGAGCCGGTCGTGTGAGGAAAAAGGAGTGAAACGATGATGGACGCCGCCTTGCGCGCCCTCCACGATCGCCTGGCGGTCATCGACCGGGCGACCCAATATGCGCGCAATCTCGACCGCCAGGACTGGGCCGGTTTTCGCGCCTGCTTCACCGACCAGCTCGAGACCGACTTCTCCGATTTCACCGGCGAGCCCGCGCGAACGGCACCGGCCGACGAGTTCGTGGCCTTTGACCAGCGCATCCTCGGCGGCGTCACCACCCAACACTTGATCGCCAACCACGAGGTGAGCCTCGATGGCGACCAGGCCGTGTTGATCGCCGACGCGATCGCCTCCCATCACCGGCCCGCCGAGGCAGGCGGTGGTGACTACGATATCCACGGCGTCTATCGCATGGTTATGGTGCGCGAGGTCGAGAACTGGAAGATCGCCAGCGTGCGCCTGAGCCTACGCTGGTACGAGGGCGACGGCGACCTGCTCCGCTAGGGTGCCGCGGCCTGGCCTCGGCGGCGCTCTGTTTCCGCCACATCCAACGTGTACTCAAAACCGTTGGCAGCTAGCCGCAACGCGACGCCGTAGACAGTCTCGGCGCGCTCGGGGCTAAGCCAACCGAGGTTGACGCTTGCCGCCACCGCGTGCGGCGGGCGCTCGGTCCGAGCGCTATAGCCTCCGTCGCCGTAACTGCGAAAAACCAACGCTTCAGAACTGTCGCAGCTCCCCTCATGGAAGGCCGGCAGTGCGGCTATCTCGCGGTCCCGCTTGCGCTTCCAGTTGCATGCCAGTCAGTCGTGCGTAGCCCCTCCACCAAATAGCGGTCGACCGGCCATGTTTTTCGCCCCTCGGCGTCGGTCGACCAGCTCTGATTCGTTGGCGCCATGTAGATCGGGTGCTCGGTCGAGAAGATTAAGCGGCCACTTGGAACTAGTGTCCGCTGTATCGTTCCGAAGAGCCGTGCAGCGTCCTCAATGTAATGCAGCGCTAGCGAGCTATAGGCGAACTCGAAGCAGGCGTCCCGCAGGGAGCGTCGTTCGAGATCGGCTCTCTCGTATGTGATCGCGCTATCCGTGGTGGTGGACTTGGCGCGGCAAGTATCATTTCGGATACGTCCAGGCCCAGGCCCAGGACCCGCGCGGCTCCCTGTTCACGCGCCCAGCGGCAGAACCAGCCGAAGCCGCAGCCGAGATCGATGACCCTGAGGCCGTTCACATTCAACAGCATCGCCCGGAGCACTGGCCATTCCGCCGTGCCATCCAAGCCTTCGACCGATCGGCTCAGGTGGCTATAGCCTTAGAAGAAACCCGGTCGATTGTAGATGCTTTGCGCCATGTTTGTTTTAGCGTCTTTCAACGGCTAGGCCCTGTATTCCTTAACGCTGTCATCTCGGACACGACTTTCCTTTAAACCTTTGATTTAGAATGAAAAGTAATGGATCAGGGAGCCGCGGTGAACCCGAGGGCCGGTTCGGGAATGGGTCCCGGATAGCAAGGCTCGCGGCCCGAAAATGAGCGATCTTCGGGCTCACCTAACGTTCGGGATGACTGAGACGTCCATTATGAGTCCACGACCTAGTCGCAGGTACCATGCGTCAGATCTGTGCCACTAGGCGCTCTGGTCTAGGCCCATCTGCCAGAACTGCGCTTCAAGCTGGGTGGCCCGCCTGAAAGTCGAGATCAGCGCCGGCACACGTGCCTCGCTTAGCCGTTGGCGCGCCAGCGCATCGAGTTGCTGGCGCGCGGCGTTCGCCAGGGCCTGGTAGTCCTCGCCGGCATAGGCGTCGATCCAGGCGCGATAGGGATTGCCTTCAAGCCGGGTCGCTGGATCGTCGAAGAGCGCGCGCGCGATCTCGCCGTAGCCGATCACGCACGGCGCAAGCGCAGTGTGCAGGTCCAGCACGTCGCCGGCCATGCCGCGCTCTAACACGAACCGCGTATAGGCAATCGTCGCCGTCGCCTCGGGTGCGCTTTCAAGGTCTTCGCCGCTTAGGCCCCATTCGGCGCAGAACCCCACGTGAAGGCCTATTTCGCTGTCGAGAATACTACCGAGAGTACGTGCGGCGGCGCGCATGTCATCAATGGTGTCAGCCTTGTAGACGCTGAGGGCGTGGGCGCGCGCGAACTGGATCAGGAACAGATAATCCTGCACCAGGTAATGGCGAAAGCACGCCTCGGGAAGGTCGCCGGCGCCAAGCGCGCGGACAAATTCGTGCCGCGTATAGGCGCGCCACTCCGCGGCGCAGGCCCCCTTCAGTCGATCGTACAGCGATGCATCCATGGCCAGCCCATCATAAGGTGCTGTCCTCACACGGGCTATTGGGGTGCGGGGCTCGCCGTTGACGCAGGCCCCGCGTCGGGCTGTTAGAATGCCGTTGGGCGATAACAGGGGCGACAACGGGGACGACGATGGAGTTCAAGGCTGCGGTCCTGTACGAGGTCGGCGGGCCGCTCGCGATCGAACGGATCGAGGCCGACCCGCTCCAGGCCACCGACGTGCTGGTGCGGCTTAAGGCCAGCGGGCTCTGTCACACTGACCTCGAGGCGATCCACGGCCAACTCGTCTATCCACTCCCCCTCGTGCCCGGGCACGAAGCCGCCGGCATCGTCGAGGCCGTGGGCGCGGCGGTGCGATTGGTCAAGCCAGGCGACCATGTCGTGTGCTCGTGGAACCCAACCTGTGGTCATTGCTTTTATTGCGACCGCGATCAGCCGATCTTGTGTGAGCCGTTCGCCACCCACCAGCCGCGCGGGCTCCTCCTCGACGGCGAGTCGCGGCTGCGGTTGAACGGCGCGCGACTGCACCATTTCATGATGGTCTGCGGTTTCGCCGAGTACTGCGTGGTGCCTGAATCGGGCGCCATTCCGATCCCTGACGACATCCCCTTCGATCGTGCATGCTTGATCGGTTGTGGCGTGATGACGGGGGTTGGCGCGGTGTTGCGGGTCGCCAAGGTGTCGGTGGGGGAGAGCGCGGTCGTCATCGGCTGCGGCGGGGTCGGGCTGAACGCCGTGCAAGGGGCTCGCCTTGCTCGCGCCAAACCGATCATCGCCGTCGATGTCTCGCCAGAGAAACTAGCGACCGCCAAGGATTTCGGCGCGACCCACACCGTCGATGCGCGGAACCAAGACGCGGCCGAGGCGGTGCGGGCGCTGACCCGGGGGCGCGGCGCCGATAACGTGTTCGAGGCCGCTGGCAACGAAGCTAGCTTTCGACTCGCCTTCGAGGCGGTGCGGCCGGGCGGGCGCGTCGTTATCCTCGGCAAGACCAATGTCGATCAGGAAATTCGCTTCCGCTGGGGCACGTTGATGGGCGAGAAACGGATGGTGCGGTCGAGTTATGGCGGGGCGCGGCCACGCGAGGATTTCCCACTGCTGGCCCGGCTCTACCGTGATGGCGAACTAATGCTCGACGAACTGATCTCCGAGCGCATCAGCCTCGATCAGATCAACGAGGGTTTCGCCGCGATGGCCAACGGCGAGATTATCCGCGCCGTCATTGAGTTCCCGGACTGAGGGCGCGGCGCGATGAAAGTCCTCGGCTACAGCGACCGGATCAGTGTCGCGCCGGGCGAGAGCATCCGCTTCCATATCAGTTGCGAGGGGCCCAAGACCTTCCGCGCCGATATCGTTCGGGTGATCTGCGGCGATGAAAATCCAGCCGGCCCCGGCTACAAGGAGGAGCTGGTCCCGAGCGCCGCCAACCGTCGCTACCCGGGCCGCAAGCAGGACACGTTGGCCGGCTCTTATGGTCTGGTGCCGCACGGCCCGGCGCTCAGCAGCCTTTCGAGCTTCACCGTCCAGGCGATGATTTGGCCGACCACGCCGCTGAAGGGTGAGCAGTCCATCATAGCCCTGTGGTCGGCGCGCGAGAGCCATGGCTTTCGGCTGATGCTCGACGAGACGGGCGCGCTCGCGCTCCGGCTCGGCGACGGCGCTGGCGGAATCGCGACCGTGTTTACGGGTGTGCCACTCGACGAACGCGAGTGGTACGTCGTCTCCGCGAGCTACGATGCGCAGAGCGGTCGCGTGTGCGTGCGCCAGGAGGCACTGGTCCGTCGTGCCTTTGCCGAGCCGGTGGCGGAAGTAACGCGCACCGTGCGCCTGCGGCTCGCCGACCTCGGTGCGGCGCCGTTGATGTTCGCCGCCCACGCCCAGGGCCTGCGCCACGGGCGCCTCCGTACCGCCAGCCACTACAACGGCAAGATCGACGCCCCGCGCCTCGCCAACCGCGCCCTCGAACACGCCGAGACGATGGCTTTACGGCACGGCCTGCTCGCCACCGATCTTCGCAATGCCGTGATCGGTGCCTGGGATTTCTCGCGCGACATCCCGAGCGAACGCCTCAGCGATACGTCGGGCAACGGTCTCCACGGCCAGACCGTGAATCTGCCGGCGCGCGCCATGACCGGGCACAACTGGGACCGCAGCGAGATGTGCTGGACCCACGCGCCCGACCAGTATGGCGCCATCCATTTTCACGACGACGATCTCTACGACGCCGGCTGGGAGCCGAGTTTCGAACTCGTCGTCCCGCGCACGATGAAGAGTGGCTGCTACGCCGCGCGTCTGCGCGCCGGTGGCGATGAGGATTATGTCCCCTTCTACGTGCGTCCACCACGCGGCACGGCCACCGCCAAGATCGCCTATCTGGCCTCGACCGCCTCCTATACGGCCTATGGCAATTATCTGTTCGTGTTTGATTTCCCGGCGGTCGAGTTGCTGACCGATCGGGTGCTCACGATATACATCTGGGAGATATATCTTAAGGCCCACCCAGAGCTCGCTGGCTCGATGTATGAGTGCCATTCGGACGGCAGCGGCATCTGCTATTCATCGCGCCTGCGCCCGCTCGTCAACCACCGGCCCAAGGCCAAGCTATCGCTGGCCGCCACCGGTTCGGAGTTGTGGGGCTATAACGCCGATACTCACCTCACCGACTGGCTCGAGGCCCAGGGTTTTGACTTCGACGTCATCACGGACGAGGACTTGGAGGCCGAAGGCGTGGCGCTACTCAAGCCCTATAACGTCGTGCTCACCGGCACCCACCCGGAGTACGTCTCGGCCTCAATGTGGGACGCCATTCACACCTACACCGACCAGGGCGGGCGGCTGATGTACATGGGCGGCAACGGGTTCTACTGGCATATCGCCTATCACCCGACGCTGCCCGGCGTGATCGAGGTGCGCCGGACCGAGGGCTCGACGCGCGCCTGGAAGTCCGATCTCGGCGAGGACTATCACAGCTTCACCGGCCAGTATGGCGGCCTCCTGCGCCACCAGGGCCGTACGCCGAACATCCTCACTGGCGCCGGGTTCACGGCCCAGGGCTTCGACTTCTCGATCGGCTACCGGCGCACCGAGGCGAGCTTCGATCCGCGCATCGCCTGGGCCTTCGCGGGCATCGGCGCCGACGAGGCGATCGGTGACTTCGGACTGATCGGCAATGGCGCCGCCGGGCTCGAGGTCGACTGCGCCGACTACGCGTTGGGGACGCCGAGCCACGCATTGATCGTCGCCCGCGCGGATGACTTGAGCGACACCTTCATGCTGGTGCCCGAGCAGAGTCTGGTGCCGATGCCCAATCAGCTTGGTACCATGCACGACCAGATTCGCGCCGATCTGGTCTTTCACGAGACGTCGAACGGAGGTGCGGCGTTCGCCTTCAGCTCGATGGCCTGGTGCGGCAGCCTCGCCTATAACAACTATGACAATAACGTCTCGCGGCTGACCGCCAACGTCTTGCGGCGCTTCGCCTCGGACGAGCCGTTCTGAACACGCGGGCAGCTCGACTCAGGCCGACAGGTCGCCAATAATCGCCGAATGCAATTGCCGGGTCTGACGGGGGAACGGGATGAAAGTCGCCGAGCGCATGCACGGGCTGCCGCGGATCGGTCTCGACATCATGGGCGATCTCGCCGACGAACGGGACACGGCGGCGGCCGATCACGCGTTCCGGTTGGAGAACGCCGATAGTGATATTCCGCCGCCGGAGATCGCGATCAGGGCGACCCGCGAGGCGGTCGGCAAGGACGAGTACAACAGTTGGCTGCCGCTGGTCGGATTGCGCGCACTCCGCGCCGCTGTCGCCGAGCGCATCCGTCGCGAGGACGGACTGACCTACGACGGAGCGAGCGAGGTGGTGATTACCAACGGCGTCCAAGAGGGGCTGTTGTCCACGCTTCTGGCGCTGCTGAATCCTGGCGACGGGGTGATCACGCCCGAGCCCGCCTATTCCGGCATCATCAATCGCATCCGCCTCGCCCACGGCGTGCCTCAATTCGTGCCATTGCGTGAGGCCGAGGGTTGGCGCCTCGACCTCGATCAGCTTGAGCGCCGGGCCGACGATACCACCAAGGCGATCGTCTTCAACGCCACCAACATGCCGACCGGCGCCACCTTCGCGCACGAGGATCTGGATGCGATCGCCGACCTCGCGAGGCGGCGCGATCTCTGGGTGATCTATGACGCGCCCACCTCACGCCTGACCTTCGATGTCGATCGGGCGCTGAACATCGCCACTTGGCCGGGGATGCGCGAGCGCGCGATCATCCTCGACGGCGTCTCGAAGGATTTCAACATGACCGCCTGGCGCATCGGCTGGGCGGTCGCCGACAAGGCCGTGATCGAGCATATCGGCAAGGCGCACATGTACAACGGGACGCTGACCAGCGCCTTCGCTCAGGCCGGGGTGATCGCTCTTCTCGATGACCATGCCGGCTTCGATTCGTATGCCCGGGAATGCGCCGGCATCCTCGCGGAGCGCGGCCGGACCGCCGCCGCGGGAATCAACGCGATCCCTGGGCTCAGCTGTGTGCCGCCTCGGGGCGGATGGTGGTTCCTGGTCGATCATCGTGAGGTCGAGCCCGACGACGCGAAGTTCGCCCACTACCTCCTGGACGAGGCCAACGTCGCGGTGACTCCGATGGCCACGTGGGGGCCCTCAACGGCGGTCGGCCACATCCGCGTCATTTTCTCGAACGAACCGGTCGAGCGCTTGACGGAGGCGGTCGAGCGCATCGGCCGCGCCATCGCCAAGCTCGGGAGCTAGCGAGATGTCCGTGGTCAGCGGTTTCTCGGCCGATTATCCAGAAGCCCGCGGCCAGTTTCTAGATGCCTGCTTGGCCGCTGGGGCGGAGGTGGTCCACCATCTCAACTCCAACGCCAGGGGACCGGATGGCGGGGCGCTTTACACCGATATCGCGCGCATCGGGCCGGCCGACGCCGAGCTCGTGTTCATCGTCGCCTCGGCGACCCATGGTGTAGAGGGCTTCCTCGGTTCTGGTTGCCAGGTCGGCTATTTGCGCCAGAAATTGTACGAGGAACGGCCCGCCAACAGCTGCATTCTGTTCGTGCACGCCATGAACCCGTTCGGTTTTGCTCACGTGCGTCGGGTCAACGAGGACAACGTCGATCTCAACCGCAACTTCCTCGATCACGCCAAGCCCCATCCCGACAAACCCGACTACGAGGTCGTGCACCCGTGGCTCGTGCCGAGCGACTGGGATGGTCCGGCGCGGGCGGCGGCCGACAAAGACATTGCCGCTTACATCAAGGTGCACGGCTTTGCCGCCTACCAAAACGCCGTCAGCAGCGGCCAGTACACCCACGCCGATGGCGTGTTCTATGGCGGGGTCGCGCCGACCTGGTCCAACCAGACCTGGCGGCGGCTGTTGGCGAAATATGTGCCGGGCCGCCGTCGGGTCGGTTTTCTCGATCTGCATACCGGGCTTGGCCCCTACGGCTACGGAGAGCCGATGTTTCTGAGCTGGCCCGACATGGCCCAGTACGAGCGGGCGCGGCAGTGGTACGGCGAGGACGTGACGGCGCCGGAGGCCGGCGATTCCACGTCGTCTGCAGTTCAGGGCGTGGTGGCCGCGGCCTTCACCGATCTCGCGGCGGATGCGGAGGTGACGGCGATCGCGCTCGAATACGGGACCCTGCCGGTTACCGATGTGCTCGAGGCGGTGCGTGCCGACAACTGGCTCTATGCCCATGGCGATCCGACCTCGGCTCGGGGGGCCGAGATTAAGCGCCAAATCCGCGACGCCTTCTATTGCGATAAGGACGATTGGAAGGGTCTGGTCTGGGAGCGTGCCGTCGATATCCTGCGCAAGGGCCTGACCGGCCTCGGCGGCTGATGATGACGGATTGGCGCGGTTGCGTTCGACTTGTTGAAGATGACACGATTGGCGGCTAGGCTGTCGTCGGCTTTAGATGAATAAAGCAGACCCGATCCCAGGGAGGGACGAATGAGATCATTGTCAGTATCCCGGCGGCGGCTTGGCCGGTTGATTACCGCGGGCCTGGCTGCCGGCGCGCTCATCTTTACCGCCACCGCGCTCCCGCAGAGCGCGATGGCGGCACCGAAGGTGGGCGGCACGTTGAAGCTCGCGTTCGACCATGATGCGGGCGGGTTCGATCCGGCCAAGGCGACCTATGGCATGTCGCATGCGGTCATCGAGCAGGTGTTCTCGGGCCTGACGGCGCTCGATTCTGACGCCAATCCCTATCCCGATCTCGCTGCGACCATCGATGTGTCCGATGACGGCTTGGTCTACACCTTCAATCTCAAGAAGAACGTGACCTTCCACGACGGCACCGCCTTTACGGCCGATGACGTCAAGTACACGCTCGACCATTTGAAGAACGAGGAAACCGGCTACCCGTACGCTTCAAAGCTTGCGTCGATTGAGGCGACCACCGTGCTCGACACGCACACGGTGCAGGTGCGGCTCTCTGTGTCCGATGGTCCGTTCCTCGTCAATCTGGCGTTCCCGGGCAACGCAATCGTCTCCAAGACGCTTGCCGAATCGGGGCATGATATCAACGTGACACCGATCGGGACCGGCCCCTTTAAGTTCGTGGAGTACCAGCCGGGTACCGTCATCAAGCTGGCGCGCAACTCCGACTTCTATGAGGGCAACAAGCCTTACATCGAGAACCTCGAGTATCGGGTGATTTCCGACCAGACCGCGATCACGAACGCGCTGCAATCGGGGGTCGTCAATTTCTCGAATGTGATCCCCGCCAAGGACTGGGCGGCGATTGAGGCCAATCCTGAGTTGACCAAAGCGCCCGTCGAGGGGAGCCGGTGGTTCTGGCTCGGCGTCAACAACAATGCGGCGCCGTTGGACAACCCCCTGGTGCGTAAGGCCATCGCCCACGCGCTGGACCGCCAAGCCATTGTCGACGCGGTGTTCTATGGCCTCGCCAAGGTCATCCGTGGCGGCGTGGTTCCGGAGTGGAGTTGGGGCCACGCACCAGACCTCAAGGTCTTCGCACCGGGCGCCGATCCTGAGAAGGCCAAAGCGCTGCTCGCCGAGGCGGGCTTTGCGGATGGCCTCGAAGTCAACTTCAAGGTCGGCACGGAGTGGCCGCGGCTGATGGCGATGGCGCCGCTGATTCAGGCCAATCTAGCGGCCGTCGGCATTACCGCCAATATCTCGACCATGGGCACGACCCAATGGCTGGACGAGGTGTTCACGGCCCGCGAGTACGATATCACTGACATGTACTGGCTAAGCCCGCTTGCCGATCCCGACGACTTCACGACGCTCAACTATCTGTGCGACAGCTCGATGAACTTCCAGGGCTCGTGCAGCGAGGAGATGGATGCGTTGCTGGATGAGGCCCGGTCGGCGACGACGCGGGACGCTCGCAAGGACGCCTACCGGCGGATGCAAGAGCTCTCAATGGAGCAAATGACGCTGGTGCCCCTGGTGAATGCCTTGATCCTTCATGCGCACACCAACAAGCTGATGGGCTTCAAGCCCATGCGCACGGGCTTCCTGAAGACGCTCAAGGACGCCTGGTTCGTGGAGTAGCCGCGAAGCCGCTTGACAAGCCCTGGAGAGCCGCGCTCTCCAGGGCTTTCTCTTGCGACCCGCGCCGAAATACCAAGACGCTAAGCTCCAACGCCTAAAAAGCCATGATCCAGTTCATTGCCGTGCGGTTGGCGGCTTTCGTGCCCACCCTTCTCGCGATCTCGGCCGTCTTGTTTCTGGCCATCAATGTGATCCCCGGCGGCGCGGCCCAGGCTTCACTTGGCATCAAGGCAACGCCCCAGGCGATTGCCCGCTTTAACCGCGAACACGGCCTCGATCGACCTCTCCCCGAGCAGTACGTGGCCTGGCTTGGCAAGGTGTTGCAGGGTGATTTCGGCAAGTCGCTTCAGTCGGGCACCCCGGTCGGGCCGGAACTGTTGGTGCGCCTGGCGCTGACGCTGGAACTGGCGATTCTTGCGTTTCTCATCGCCAACCTCATCGCCGTGCCGCTCGGCTGCCTCGCCGCCTACCATCACCAGCGGGCCGCGGACAATGCCTTCATTTTTCTGGCGACTATAATGGGGGCGCTGCCGAATTTTTGGTTGGCGACGCTGCTGATTCTCTTTTTCACGGTCACCCTGCACTGGCTGCCACCCGGCGGCTACGTGCCGTTCGTCGAGGCCCCGCTTGAGAACCTCAGCCTCATGCTGATGCCGGCGATCTCGCTGGGCGTTGTTTCGTCGGCGCTGTTGCTGCGCATCATGCGCACCGGCATGATCGAGGTAATCTCGTCTGACTACATCCGCACGGCGCGCGCCAAGGGCGCGGGCCAGGGCGCCGTGATTTGGCGCCACGCGTTGCGCAACGCGCTGATTCCCTACCTCACGGTCGGGGGCGTCGAGTTCAGCTTGCTGTTCGGTGGCGTGGTCATCGTCGAGAACATTTTTCTTCTGCCGGGCGTTGGACAGTTGGCGTTGATCGGCATCAGCCAGAGGGACTATCCGCTGTTGCTCGCGAGCGTGCTGTTGATCGCGGTCGTGGTGCTGAGCGCCAACTTGATCGTCGACGTGGTCGGTGCCTGGCTCGATCCCAGGCGCGTGCGCACCGTCCGGTCGGCATGATGCCGGCGCCAGCAACGCTCGTACGCATTCCGTGGCGGCGGGTCGGACTGCTGTCGATCGGCGCCACGCTGACGATCGTCTTGCTCCTCGTGGCGCTGTTCGCGCCGTGGATCGCGCCGTTCTCGCCCTACGAGATCAACGTTCCGGAACGGTTGCAGCCGCCTGGTGCGGTGCACTGGCTTGGCACCGATGAACTCGGGCGCGACACCTTCTCGCGCACCGTCTTCGCCGCCCGCATTTCGGTGCAGGTGGCCGCCGTGGCGGTCGGCATCGGGCTCCTCGGCGGGATCCTGATCGGCCTAAGTTCGGCTTATTTTGGTGGTGCCTGGGACATGATCTTCATGCGCAACATGGACCTGCTGTATGCCTTTCCCGCCGTGCTGCTGGCGATCGTCATCATGGCTGGGCTCGGCACCAGCATGGTCAACGCCATGATCGCGATCGGCATCATCTTCATTCCCGGCTACGCCCGTCTCTCGCGGGCGACGGCGCAGGTGGTCTTGCGCCAGCCGTTCATCGAGGCGGCAATCACCATCGGCATGTCGACACCGCGTATCCTGTTTCGCGAGATCCTGCCCAACATCGCGACGCCGCTGATGGTGGCCGGGGCGATCGGCTTCGCCTATGCCGTGTTGGTCGAATCAGCGCTCAGTTTCCTCGGTCTCGGCGCGCAGCCGCCCGAGCCGACCTGGGGCGAGATGATCAACTCGGGCCGTGGGCAAATGACCAACGCACCATGGCTCGGCATCGTGCCGGGGGCCGCCATCTTTCTTAGCGTCCTTGGCTTCAATATGTTGGGCGATGGACTGCGAGACTTCTTCGATCCTCAGCTGAGGGACTAGGCTGGGCCAGCTCCAGGCATAGAGGGGACGGCGAGAGGACTGCCATGGAAATCAACACGTTCTCGATCGTTGGCCGGTGCGGACGTACCGGTCAGGTGGGGGGTGCGGTCGCGTCGGCGGGGCCGGGGGTGGGCCCGATGTGCCTGTTTGCCAGGGCCGGCGTCGGCGCCGTCTCATCGCAATCTTGGTGCAATCCGTACCTCGCCTATGACGGCCTCGACCTGATGGAACAGGGAATGAGCCCGCAGGAGTTGTGCGATAAGCTCCTGGTGGAGGATCCTGGCCGGGAGATCCGGCAGATTGGCTATGTCGATGCCAAGGGAAGAAGTGCTGCGTTCACGGGCAAGGACTGTGCTCAGTGGAACGGCCACATCACCGGCCCCGATTTCTCGTCGCAAGGAAATCTCTTGGTTGGCGGGGACACGGTAAAGGCGATGGCCGAGACCTTCCAACGGCTCGAGGCGCTCGACCTCGCCGAGCGGTTGATCGCCGCTCTTGAGGCGGGCGATGCGGCCGGCGGCGATGCGAGGGGTAAACAGGGCGCCGCGGTCCTGGTCATGCACAGGGAGCGCTATCCGCTGGTCGACCTGCGCGCCGATGAGCATCGCCACCCGGTGGTCGAGCTGAGGCGGGTTTATGAGGTGGCGAGGTACCAGAGTCTGCCGTTCGTCGCCCAGATGCCGACCCGTGACAACCCGCTCGGCTCGTTCGCCGCCGACATGGCGCACAGCATGAGCGTCGCGCCGGCTTACCGACCCGGTGGTGGCGGCGGCGAGAGCGCCTGAGGGAAGGGAGAGAATATGGAATTCAACACATTCTCAATCGTTGGTCGCTGCGAGCGCACCGGCCAGCTCGGCGTCGCCGTCTCGACCGCGGCGCCCGCCGTCGGCGCGTATTGCCCGTTCGCCCGCGCTGGCGTCGGCGCGGTTTCGTCACAGTCGTGGTGCAATCCGTATCTCGCATACGACGGCCTCGATCTGATGGAGAAGGGCATGAGCGCCCAGGACGTCTGTGACAAATTGTTGTCCGAGGATCCCGGCCGCGAGACTCGACAGATCGGCTACGTCGATGCCAAGGGGGGCAGCGCCGCGTTCACCGGCAAGGACTGCGCCAACTGGAACGGCCACATCACGGGGCCCAACTTCGCCACTCAGGGCAACCTGTTGATGGGTGCGGGGTGTGTGGCGGGGATGGCGGAGACTTTCCAGAAAGCCGAGACGTTGGAACTCGCGGAGCGCTTGATCGCGGCGCTCGAGGCCGGCCAAGCGGCCGGCGGCGATGCCCGCGGCAAACAATCGGCCGCAGTCCTGGTGGTCCACACGGAGCGCTATCCGTTGATCGACCTGCGCTCTGACGAACACCGCAATCCGATCGCGGACCTCAGGCGCATTTACGGCATCGCCAAGCTCCAGGGCCTGCCGTTCATCGCCCAGATGCCCACCCGCGACAATCCGCTGGGCAGCTTCGGCGACGACATGCGCTGGGGTTTAAGCGTTGCCCCGGCGGTTCGCCCGGGCGGCGGCGGCGGCAAGGTGGCCTGACGGCCGAGAGGCGCCAGCCGTGCATCTCAACACATTTACGATCGTCGGCCGTTGCGAGCGTACCGGCATGCTGGGTGTGGCCGTTTGCACCGCCGCGCCCGGCGTCGGTGGCTACTGCCCATTTGTGCGCGCCAAGGCCGGGGCGGTCGCCACCATGTCGTGGGTCAATCCGTATCTCGCCATCGACGGCCTCAAGTTGATGGGCGAGGGGATATCGGCAAAGGACGCCCTAGACAAGCTGATCGCGGCCGACCCGGGTCGTGCCGTACGTCAGGTCGGAATGGTCGATGCCAAGGGCGGCAGCGCCGCCTATACGGGCGAGGGGTGCGGGCATTGGTGTGGCCACAAGCACGGCAAGAATTTCTCCGCCCAGGGCAACATCCTGGTCGGCGAAGGCACAGTCACGGCGCTGGCGGACACGTTCCAGAACACCGCTGCGCTCGATCTGCCAGAACGGTTGCTGCTGTCGCTTGAGGCGGGCATGGCGCGTGGTGGCGATGCCCGCGGCAAACAGTCGGCTGGGCTCCTGGTCCACTGGAAAGAGGAATATCCCTACATCGACCTGCGCGCCGACGAGCACCGTCATCCGGTGCCCGAGCTGCGGCGCATCTACCAGGTGGCGCTGCACCAGAGCATACCGTTCGTCGCCCAGATGCCGACCCGCGACAATCCGCTCGGCAGCTTCAGCGCCGAGATCGAGGCCAGCATGAGCGTCGCGCCAGCCTATCGTCGCGGTGGCGGCGGGGGCGAAAGCGCATGAACTCGACCGCCGCCGGACTGTGAGGCGAGCGGTTGGCGCGCATCGCGCCCGAAGCCCTCGCCGCCCTCTGCGCGGAGGTTTTCGGCCTCGATATTGATCGCGAGCGCCTTGAGGTGTTGGCGCCGCAGCTCGAAGTAGTGCTGGCCGAGATCAAGCGCTCGCGCGAACTCGATCTCTCGGCGGTGTCCCCGGCGGTCGTGTTCGACCCGTTGTGCGTCTATCCTCCCGGCGAGAATGACGGCTGAGGATATCGCGATCCTGCCGATCGAGGTCTTGGCGCCGCGCCTCCGCGACGGCGAGCTGTCGGCGGTTACGCTGGTCGAGGCGGTGCTCGAACGGATCGCCCGGCATGACGGCGACCTCAAAGCCTACCGCGAGTTGTCGTCGGGCGCTGTTCAGGCGGCCCGGGCGGCCGATCGAGAGATCGCCCAAGGACGCTATCGAGGGCCGCTGCACGGCATTCCCGTGGCCCTGAAGGATAATTTCCTTACCGCCGACATGCCTTCGTGCCTGGGCGTCGACCTTCCACCGCAAACCTTTCCCCGGCGCGATGCGGTGGCGGTACGGCGTCTGCGCGAGGCCGGGGCGATTATCATCGGCAAGACCCAGATGCACGGCTTCGCCTGGGGCATCATCACGCCGCCAACGCGCAATCCCTGGGATCGAGACCGGGTGCCGGGCGGTTCGAGCGGCGGGTCGGCGGCGGCGGTCGTGGCGGGCCTGTGCGGCGCGGCCTTAGGCTCCGATACTGGCGGCTCGGTTCGCATTCCGGCAAGCCTGTGCGGGTGCGTGGGCTTCAAGCCGACCTATGGATTGATAGACAAGAGCGGCATCGTCACCCATAGCTGGTCGCTGGATGTGGCGGGTCCGCTCGCACGCACCGTAGGCGACGCCGCACTCATGCTCGAGGCGCTGGCGGGGCCCGGCTATGCGGCGGCGCTAGGACAACCGATTGACGGCTTACGGATCGGCGTCTGTCACCAGCATTTTTTCGACCGTAACGCGCCTGAGGTCCAGAACGCCGTCGAAACCGCTGTCGCGCACTTGGCCGGACGTTGCGCAGCGCTGGTGGAGGTGGAGTTGCCGCACCTCCCCTACGGGCTCGGTGCCATATTGGCTATCGAGCTTGCATCCTGCACCGCCGGTCAGGCCGGGCTGTTGCGGCGTGGCATGCAGAAGCGGATGCCGGAGGACGTGCGCACGCTGCTGGAGCTCGGCGCGTTCGTTTCGGGGGCCGACTATTTGCGGGCCGAGCAAGTCCGGCGTTTGCTGATGGAGGACTTTCGCACTGCCTTTGCGGTGGCGGACGTGATCATCACCCCAACGACACCGGTCACCGCCTGGCCCCATGGGGAGACGAATGTGCCGATTGGCGATAGTCAGGAAAGCATACTCTCAGCGGCCTGGCGCCTGACCTACCCCTTCAATCTTGCGGGGCTGCCGGCCATCACTCTACCGTGCGGTTTCGATTCGCGCGGTTTGCCGGTAGGTCTGCAAATCGCTGGCAAACCGCACGCCGAAAATACGGTGTTGAGTCTTGCTCATGCCTATGAAGAGGCCCACGATTGGACGCATCGTCGGCCGGATCTGGCATAGCGGGCCATCGGGCGGTGGAATTGCGTTGCTCGTATCACCGCTGGCGTCACTAACAAGTCGGGCTCGCCGCTAACCCACCGCCTTCGGTGGGCGACCGCCGCGTTGGACCCGAGGAGGACGTTTTCGACCCCCGGTAGGTCGGTCTGACAAACCACAGGTCCGGCGCCGACTCGGTCCGCACGTCGATGAGCTCGCCGCCACAAGCCAGCTCGAGGTTTCCGAGGAATACATCGAGGAGGTTGTTGAAATCCTGGGCCAGGCCGCCAGTGATCTGGCCGACGGCCTCCATCTTGTACGCTTGGCGAAGCTCGTCCTGCGCATTTTTCCAGTCCGTAACGTCGCGCATACCGTCGACGAACAGGCAGCGCCCGCCGACACTCTCATTTTGCTCTTTGTTAGCTCCATGGGAAAGGTGGAGCCGTCATTGCGGCGCCCTACCACCTTCCGGACGCCAAGGTCGCCACGAGGCGCCGGTCGTGCTGGTCGGCGTCCGCATTCACTATCAGGAGAATGAGGCTACCGCCGATGATCTTGTGAGGTGCGTAGTCGAGCATCCGCTCCGCGGCCGGGATCTAGCTCTCCACCAGGCCCCGCTCGTCAGTGGTGATCACGCCCTCCGTGACGCCGTTCAGAATGCCGC
>Ga0315336_1003498_pt1 | contig 20732 bp, 17 predicted proteins | sample ASW5metaG_FD_204512 | JGI IMG/M metagenome (GOLD analysis project Ga0315336, IMG submission 204512) | Ammonia-oxidizing marine archaeal communities from Monterey Bay, California, United States - ASW #5 | ecosystem: Environmental > Aquatic > Marine > Intertidal zone | place: USA: California... | reverse complement strand
TAGCAAAGTAGTAAACATTAGATGAAAATTATATGTACGAATACATTCTTCAATAGTTTTATTAATCTTCCATAAGCGATGCAAAATATACTTTTCTAATTCAGGAAAGTCTTTGATAGATAATTTTTCTTCATTATTAAATCCATTTAAATTGCCAATGAGGTAACGAAAAGTATTGCGAATTCGACGATAGGAATCGGTCTGAGCTTGTAAAATAGAATTATCTAATTTTAAATCATCATAATAATCAGAAGCAACAACCCATAAACGTAAAATATCAACACCATATTTTTTAAGAATATCATCAGGTGAGATAACATTGCCGAGCGATTTTGACATTTTACGGCCTTTTCCATCAACCACAAAACCATGTGTCAAAACACTTTCATAAGGAGCTCGACCTCTAGTCCCAGAAGACTCTAATAAAGATGAATGAAACCATCCTCGATGTTGATCGCTACCTTCCAAATACATGGAAGCAGGCCATTTTAAATCTTCACGTTTCTCTAGACAAAACGCATGGGTTGAACCACTATCAAACCAAACCTCAACTACATCCTGTATTTGTTCATAATCTTTTGAAGAGTAATCATTACCTAAAAAGCGTTGAGGATCGCTTGTGAACCATGTATCACTGCCTTCTTTTTCATAAATTTCAGCTATGCGGTTAATGACATTAATATCTCGCAGAGGTTGTCCATCTTTCTTATCAACAAACAGTGGGAGAGGTACACCCCATACTCGTTGCCGTGAAATACACCAATCAGGTCTTGTTTCAATCATTGAGCGCAGACGTGATTGTCCTTCTGGGGGATAAAAGACTGTATCGTCAATTGATTTCAAAGCTTTAATTCTTAGATCTTTTTTTTCCATTGATATAAACCACTGAGGAGTATTGCGAAAAATCAAAGGAGCCTTTGAACGCCATGAGTGAGGGTAGCTGTGACGTAAAGTTCCTAAATATAAAAGTTTATCATATTCTTTTAATTTTTCAGCTATCTTTAGATCGACCTTATATACATGTTCGCCAACAAATCCTTTAGCTTGATCATTATACCTGCCATCATCTTCAACTGTCTGAATGACTTCAATATTGTTTTTGATACCCAGTTTGTAATCATCATCTCCATGCCCAGGGGCGACATGAACAATTCCAGTACCTTGATCAAGATTTATAAAATCAGCCTCTAGTGCCCTAACCTTAAAATCATACCCTATTGATTTAAAGGGGTGCTCGCATTCAGTAAGATTCAAATCTTTTCCTAAAAAAGATTTGATTATTTCACCTTTAGTAATACCTATTTCACTACAAACATTATTTTTTAATTCTTTTGCAAGAATTAGTTTATCTCCAATTTTTGCTAAACTTCCTTTTGCTACATCTGCAATAGATATTAAAATATATTCTACATTCTTTCCATAAGCTAAAGCTCGATTGCCAGGTATAGTCCAAGGTGTTGTAGTCCAAATAATTATATCCGTGCCAATAATTTCATTCAACAAACTGTGTGTTACTCTAAACTTAACATAAATTGTATTCGAGGTATGGTCTTCATATTCAACCTCAGCATCAGCAAGTGCTGTTTTTTCAACAACTGACCATAAAACAGGTCTTGCTCCTTTGTATAAACTTTCATCCAATAAAAATTTACCAAGTTCACGAACAATTTGAGCTTCTGCTTGATTAGACATAGTTAGATAAGGATTTTGCCAATCTCCTTCAACTCCTAAACGCCTAAATTCCTTTTTCTGAATTTCTATCCAACTTTCTGCAAATTCTCTACATTCCTGACGAAACTGAACAATAGGTACATCATCTTTGTTCTTACCTTTTTTCCTATATCCCTCTTCAATCTTCCATTCTATAGGCAAACCGTGACAATCCCAACCTGGTACATAAATAGAATCTTTGCCGACCATTTGTTGGGTACGCACGATTACGTCTTTTAAAATTTTATTCAAGGCTGTACCAATGTGTATATGTCCGTTTGCATAAGGAGGACCATCGTGTAAAACAAATTTTTCCCTGCCCTTAGACTTGTCTCGAAGTTTTTTATAAATATCTTGCCTATCCCATTCTTCTAAGATCTTAGGCTCCTTAATTGGCAGATTGGCACGCATCTCAAAAGAGGTTTTTGGGAGAAAAATTGTATCCTTATATTCCATTTATTTACCTTGATGATATTGTTTTACGTTTTGAATATCTTTTTGGATTTGTTTTGTTAGTAGGGCAAAATTATCAAATTTCTTTTCATCCCTAATAAATGTAAGGAATTCAACAGTCAATTCCTTACCATAAATATCTTCATTAAATTCAAATAAATGAACTTCCAATAATAATTTATTACCATCCACTGTTGGTCTTTCGCCAAAATTAGCAATGCCCTTAAACAAAATGTTATTATGATAGGATTGTATTGCATATACACCTTTTTTTGGATGTATTTGCTGGTGAGGTAATATATTTGCTGTTGGAAAATTCATCTCTCTTGCTTTTTTATCTCCATGCACAACAAACCCCATCATTGACCAATTGCGTCCTAAAAATAAATTTGTTTTAACAATATCACCTTTTTGCAATGCCTCTCTTATTAGAGAAGAAGAATATTTTTCTGAAGTATTTTTTGTTATTATTGGTTCTATGACCTCTAACGAAAAGCCATGTAGTTTAGCATGATCTTGTAATAAATTTGTATCTCCCTCACGATTCTTTCCGAATTTGAAGTCATGTCCAACGATTAATTTCTCTACGCACAATTGATTCACTAAAATATACTTAATAAATTCTGTTGGAGATAATAATGCAATACTTTCATCAAAATTTAGTAAAAAATAATATTCTACTCCAAGTTTTTCTAACAATTTTTGTTTCTGTAATTCTGAAATTAATTGATACCTAAACATTTTTTTTGAAAAATACTGACGTGGATGAGGACTAAAACTTAGAATAGCTGGCTGTCTTCTATATTTTTTAGCGTTAATAACCAATGTATTAATAATTTTTTGATGTCCAATATGAACACCATCAAAATTACCAATAGCTAAATGTAAAAATTTTAAATCTATTTTTGTATGTAAGTTTATATTAAGAGTTTTCATTTGCTTGCTATTTTATTAATAATTTTTTTATTTGGTAGGTAGTCATAATAAAAAACAATAATTTTATCACTAGAAATTGTTATCAAATTGCATAACAATTGTAGATGTATAATTTTCATTTTTTCTCAAGATAGGACTAAGGAAATGAAGGTGATTAATGGCATCAGGAAATAATTGAGGTTCTAAACAAAAAGCGAATTGCTTTCCATATTTTCTTTGATATTTGCCCTCATATAATTGCTCCATCATGTTGCCAGTATAAAATATCAAACCTGGTTGATCGCTTAAAATTCTTACGCCCATTTTTGTTTCTTCACTGAAAGCTGTAGCAACAGGCTTTAATATTCCGTTGTAACCCTTTATAGCATAGCACGTATCAATACCTCTATCATCTAAAATAAAATCATTGATAATAGTGAATTTTTGGAAATCATATTTAGAATTTTCTGTTTTTAACATGTTTCCAGTTGGAATGAGATATTGATTTACCTCACAATATTTATTGGACATTATCTGAACTTTATGATTTTTGATATTTTGATAACGATCGTTATGCCCATGAAAATTCCAATAGTTGTGATTAGTAATGTTAACTAATGTATCTTGATCTACTTTTGCGTCGAATTTAATAATAAATTCATTATTTTCATTAAGTATGTATGTTGTTTCACATTCGAGATTACCAGGATAATTTTCTTCTAAATGAGGGGAATGATAAAATAATTTACATGAGATAGAGTTGTCATCTTGATTAATATTTTTTATTCTCCAAATTTTTTTATTAAATCCATTTCGACCACCATGAAGATGATGAGGTGGATTGTTTATACATAATCTATGTATTTTATTATTTAATTTAAATTTTGCTTCAGATACACGTCCAGAAACACGTCCAACTATAGAATTCAAATAACTTGCATCTTTTATTAAGTTATCAAATTTATCATATCCTAGCAAAACATCTTCTCTTTTTGATTTATCACTTTGATAGGGTATGTGAATGCTGTGAATATACCCACCATAATTATAAAAAGAAACTGAATAATTGTTTAAATTTGTTAGAGTTGTTAGAAATATATTTTCATTTTCCAATGATATAATTTTTTCTTTTGTAAAATGCATTAAATAAAACTATATCATTAATAGCAGAGAATAATTAAAAATTGTTTTTTGTATTTAAAATAGGAAAGAATAAGATGAAATACTTACATACTATGGTTCGAGTTAAAAACATTGATGAATCTATTAATTTTTACTGTAACAAACTTGGATTAAAAGAAATTCGTCGTCATGAAAGTAAAAAAGGACGTTATACACTTATTTTTTTAGGTGCCGATAATAGTGATAATCGCTATGCCTTGTTGGAGCTGACTTATAACTGGGATCCTGAAGAGTATTCTGGAGGAAGAAATTTTGGACATTTAGCTTATAGCGTAGAAAATATATATAAAACTTGCCAAAAATTAATGGATAATGGGGTCGTAATAAATCGACCACCACGTGATGGTCATATGGCTTTTGTTCGTTCTCCAGATGGTATCTCAATTGAAATTCTGCAGGAAGGTGAAGCTCTGGCTCCTCAAGAGCCGTGGTTATCAATGGAAAATACTGGAACCTGGTAAAATAATTATTTCGAAATTAGAGCGACTTCAGATTCAGTGAATGGTTTTGTTTTGCTACAAGTAGTTCTAAGTTTTAGTGTGCTCGATTTTTTTGCTGATTGAATTGTAGTATCTAACATATCCAATACATGTAGGACGAGTTTTTCATTGCAGCGATGTTCAAAATCATTTTCAATTGAAAAAATCATATCAGATAATCCTACACCTCTATAATTTGCATTTGTGGGAGCTTCATTTGATCTACCACTTTCATTAAATATATTTGTTTTTCCTAATTTCATTTTCTCAGTTGAATACTCTTTCCATTCACCGCCTTCAGTAAGTGATACTTTAATAGGGCCTCCAAACATATTTGGGTCTGGACCAATAATTGAACCTTTTGTGCCATAAAATTCCATATGATTTGAGTGATGATTAATTACATCAAAAGATAAGAAACCTTGAATTATGGTGCTATTACTAAATTCAATAGTAACATGATATGATGAGGGTACTTCAACTTTAAATTCTTTTCCTTTCTTTGGCCCATTACCAATCTTTCTATATTCACTAACAGTTGTTGCTTGCGCTTTAATTTTTTGTGCAGGTCCTAAGAGATTAACCAGCATGGTATAATAGTATGGTCCCATATCTAACACAGGTCCACCGCCTTCTATAAACCATGGTTCAGGATTCGGATGCCATGATTGAACTCCAGGAAAGGCAAACATAAAATTTCCTAATTTTATGTCACCCACTTCGCCACTATCAATGATTTTCTTTGTTAATTGACCTCCACCACCTAAAAAAGTATCTGGGGCATTTCCTAAATATAAATTGTTTGAATTAGCTAATTCAATTAATTCTTTTCCTTGTTCAAAAGAAATTGAAAGTGGCTTTTCACAATAAGAATGTTTATTTGAAAGTAGTGTTTTTTTAATAGTTTCATAATGAGATGTAGGGTTTGTTAGATTTAAAATAATATCTATTTCTTTATCAGCTAGAAGATCATCAACGTTTTTTGCTTTAATATTATATTCTTGTGCGCATTTTTTTGCAGCTTCAATATTAATATCAGCACAAGCCACAATATTAATATTATTAAAATAGGTCTGACTCCTAAAATACGTTTCAGAAATATGACCGCAACCAATTAATCCTACTTTAAGCATACAAATCTTTCATAAATTAATAATAAAATTATTTATTACGATTGTAAATTGCTACCGTACCTGAAATAACGATTATTATTATACCAATTATTGCTATTAAGTTTAATTGTTCTGAAAAGAAAATTTTACCATAAAGAACAGCCCATATTATCTGTGTAAAGAAAAAAGGACTGATAATGCTACTGTATTTTCCTGCAACATGATAAGCCGCATTCCAAGCCCACATAGAAATCATAACGAGAACACCTGAACTAATAAATAAAATTAATTCATTAAAGGATGGGATAAAGGGATCATAAATAAAGAAAATATAAGAAAAAAGAGTAAAAGGAACATATTGATAAAAAGTGAAGCCATAAGAACTGGTTATATAAGAATATTTACTAACTATAGTAAAATTAAAAGCATTATATATTGCAACTAAGACTACTAAAAAAATAAATATATTTAGAGTTGTTAGACTTGGTCTTAATACTATTATGACACCACAAAATCCTATTATTATCGCGATCCAGCTTATATAATTAAGTTTTTCTTTTAAAATAAATTTCGCAAATATCAGTAAAAAAAATGGTGAGGTCATTAGCAGCATAGTAAAAAGATTGATGGGTATATGTTTAAGTGAAAAAAAAACAATCAGAAGAACAGGAATTAAACCTACGCCTCTTAAAATTGGTAAATAATAATAATTTGGCTGTTTTAAAATTAAATGTTTTTTAATTCCTCCAATAAAGCTTAAAAAAATAAAGAAAATAGTGATTGCTGCAGTCCCACCGATTGAATAATAATGATACCATTTATAATTGTTAATACTTAGATATTTTGTAATTGTATCAAAAGAAGAACCTGTAAACGTATTAAGGCAAACAAAAAAAATTCCTGCTAACAATACCTTCATTGAAATCAATCCTTGTTTAAATAATTAACTTAACACATATTAGCATTTTTTTTACAAGAGGAATTTTATCCAAAAAACTTAACTATCCAAGTTTAAAGTATTTGCTCTAAGCTTTATAACCAATCCCAATTTCATTCAAAGTTTTACTTACATCCATTTTTTTTGGATATGGATATTTAAAACCTAATAATTGTTTAATTCGCTCTGAACAATTTTTTTTAAATTTATCATCTAAATATGTAACCAAATCTTCTACTGGTTTTACATACTTTGGAAGAAATTCGATTAATAAAGCTGCTCGTTGATGTGTTGATTTATTTGGCATTGCTCCATGCCAACAATTACCATTAAAAAAAACTAGGTCTCCTGGTTTTGTTATCATTTGTTGGAGATTGGAAAAATCATCATCTTTTTTAGGATAGTGCAATTTTTTTTGAGATCCTGGAATAAATGCCGTCGCACCAGATAAAGAAGAGCAATCATCAAGTGGGATCGTAGCTTGGCAATTTTGCGGGAAAGAACTATTTAAGCCCATTGGAAAAGTTTCTTTGTTGTAATAATCCCAATACGGATAATCAATATGTAGCTCTTGACCTACACATCCGGGCAATAATCTACTAGCACAATATGAACCACATATAAAATCTGTACCAAGAAATTGTGAAATTAGGTTAAAAATAATGTCATGTGAAATTATACTACTAAAAATAATATCTTTGCCAAATAGATTCCAAACCCTTTGTTGAAGATGAATAGTCCCTGATGATTGAGCTTCTGCATTAAAGTGAGACTCTTTCTGATTTTGCGTATCTGCAAATTTATTAACTATCTTTCTAGCTTTATTTATTTCATCAAGATTGTAAACATCGTTGATCACTATGACGCCACTCTTGTGTAATAATTCATCAACAAGTTTGCTATAATTTATTTGATTTTTGTCTATTATTAACATTCTTAAATCTTTAACTTGTTTCTATTTTATCTAATACTTCTCCCTCCATCAACAGGTATAGTTAATCACGTCAAAAAAAAGGCAGCTTTAAAGCTGCCTTTTATTTATAAGCAAAAAATTATTACATAAAGTCAGCTGCGTTTTCTGCTGTAACAAGAACAGTCCCGGTATCAATATTATCTGGAATAGATTCTCCGTTAGCTAATTTAAGAGCATTTTCTACTCCCATGTAACCCATATTATAAGAGAATTGAGCTACTGTAGCAGACATTTTACCTGCAGCTACACTTGCTGCTGCATCTGGGTTAGCATCAAATCCAACCAAAACAACATCAGTCATACCAGCACCTTCAAGTGCTTCCCAAGCACCTAGTGCCATATTGTCATTAGACGCAAATACTGCTTTAATATTTGGATTTCCAGTAATAATATCTTCCATTACCGACATACCTTGTGCAGTATCCCAGTTTGCAGGAAGTTCAGCTACTATATTCAAACCACATTCTGTTAGACCTTTGTGTGATCCTTCAGCTCTGTGTTGACCAGTAGTTTGTGTAATCATCCCTTGAAGTATTGCTACATCAGAACCACTTGGAACTTTACCGCAAATATAATCCGCAGCGAGCTTTGCGCCATTATAATTGTTTGTTCCAATGAAAGTTACACCCTCATTAATGCCATTAGTATCAATGTAAACAACAGGGATACCTGCTGCAATAGCATCATCTAGAATTGGAGCAACAGCAGACGGATCAGTTGGTGCAACAGCAATACCATCCACACCTTTAGCAATTTGATCTTCAAGTTGATTTACTTGTGCCATTACATCACTTTCTTGTGGTGGTGATAAAATAACTAAATCAACGCCTAAATCAGCTGCAGCATCTTTTGCACCTTGTTCAACAGAAGCCCAAAATGGATTTCCTGAACCAGGTCCTTTGGTGCTTAACAAAATAGTTTTTGAAAAAGCACTAAAAGAGAAAAGAATCGAAACTGCAGAAATTACAGAAACAAATAGTCTCATATTTTCCTCCTAAAAAAATTATTTAATAATGGTAATTAAAAAAGAAAATAATTCAACTTAATCTGTTTTTATTTTCTAGTACCAAATTGTCTACGTAAAACATCTATATAAACAGCCAAAATAATAATTGATCCTATTAAAACTTGTTGCCAAAAAACACTAACATTCATCAAATTTAAGCCATTTCTGAGTAATCCCATTATGAATACTCCTGCAAAAACACCTAATACGGTTCCTCGACCTCCAAAAAAACTTGCTCCTCCAATAATGACAGCAGCAATTGCATCCAGTTCTGATTGCAAGCCAGCATTAGGGTATGCTGAGCCAGTTCTTCCTGCAAGAATTAGTGCTCCAATACCAGATAAAAAACCACATAAGGTATATACAAGAACTAAAATTCTATTAACGTTAATTCCAGCTGCTCGCGCAGCTCCAGGATTACCACCAATCGCATAAATCCATTTTCCAATTTTAGTTTGATTTAAAAAAATCCAAAAAATAACATATATAATAATTATAATAATTAGACTTGAAGGAATATATTGTGCCGCACCCTCTCCGTAAAGCCACTCTAATTTTATTTTTCCATTTCCTATGGATCTAATTTGATCTGCAAATCCACCTATTGGAACACCGCCTGAAATCAAATTTCCAACACCTCTAAATATATAAAGTGTTCCAAGTGTCATAATAAATGGATGGGGCATCCGTAGAATTGTTATTCCTAATCCATTAATCATTCCGCATACCAATCCTACAGCAGGTGCAACGAGAACTACAATTTGCCAAGGAAGTCCGGCTCTTGATGAAATTGCAAGCGCCATTAAAGATAGCATGAGTATTGATCCGACAGATAAATCTATGCCTGCTGTAACAATGACCATGAACACACCAAGGGCTAGCATAGACTGCCACGATATTTGTTTAAATATGTTAGTTATATTGCGCCATGAAAAAAATACATCAGGCTGTAGAAGATGAAGGACAAGTAGCATTATTGCAATCAAAAGAAGTATCCCGTATTTATCAATATAGGGTATTAGTTTAATAAAAAGAGTATCTTTTTTTTGTTCCATATACTTATATTTTTTTGCCCATTATCCATCCAATAACTTCATCTCGAGATGTTTCTCTTAAGTGTGACTCAGCAAAATTTGTGCCTTGAAATAAAGCCATGACACGGTCTGATACGGTAAATATATCATCCATACGGTGACTAATTACAATTACACCTACCCCTAAATTTTTTAGACCCTTAATTAAATCTAAAACTTTACCAACTTCTTTTACTGCAAGAGCGGCTGTAGGTTCATCCATAATAACTATTTTTGCATCAAAAGCTGTTGCCCTAGCAATTGCAACCGCTTGACGCTGACCACCGGAAAGTTCTTCTACCCTTTGATCAGCACTTTTAACATTTATTTTTAACCTAGAAAGATGTTCTTCAGTCAGCTGTCTTTTTTGTTTATGATCAAGAAATTTAAATGGTCCGAACTTTCTTGTAGGCTCTCTTCCCAAAAAAATATTATCGCCTATTGGTAAGTTTTCAGCCAAAGCAAGATCTTGATAAACCATTTCTATGCCTAAATTTTGGGAATCTCGAGGACTAGAGAACTCTACTTTTTTGCCTTCAAAAAATATTGATCCTGCGCTTTGTTTAAATAAACCAGATAAGACTTTCATTAGAGTAGATTTTCCAGCACCGTTATCTCCAACAACACCTAACACTTCTCCAGGCCTAAGACTAAGATTAGCATTTTCAAGTGCAGTAATTGTTCCAAAATATTTTGAAATCCCTTCAGCTTCTAAAATTATATCGGGATTTTTTGAATTCATTACACTACTTACTAAGGAAAAAATTAGTTATGATCAACAGGTTTTGATCTTAAATATCCAACAGTTTCTTTCTCAGCGCGTTTGCAAAGTCTTGGTGGCAAATTTTTTTGGATTAATAGAATGTCTTCATAAACAATATTGCCCATTTCTTTAAAAACCACATTTAGGGCACCAGCGCGATGAGCGGAAAAAATAACATTGCTCAATTTTCGAATAGGATCATTTTTTTTAACTGGTTCCATCGGAAATACATCAATCGCAGCATATATTTCGCTAGTTTTTAGTTTTTTGTAGAAATCCGAAAAATTAATTATTGCTGCCCTGCTCATTAAAATAAAACATGAATTTTTTTTCAACATATCTAGTTTTGATTTATTTATAAATCCTTCATTTTTAGAGGTTATTGATGCTAAAATATAAATTACATCACATTTTTTAAGCAATTTATTTAAATCACACGGCTTAACATTATTATTCTTCATTTGTTGATCGGGGACCCATGGATCATAAGCGTAAATATTTTCTGAAAATGGCCTAATTAGTGGCAAAAGAGATTTGGCTAAATCACCAAATCCAATCATGCCAAAAATTTTATTTTTTAATAAAAAATTATTTTTACTACTCTCTCCACCGTATTTTTCTTTGCCTTTAATAAAATCACTATGAGCGTTATGGATATCTCTTGCAAGTGACAAGGTTAATCCTAAAGCTAATTCTGCAACAGGTTGAGCAAATACAGGAGATGTTGATAAAACATATATCCCATTTTTAAAACAATATTCATAATCCATATTATTCATAAAATTACTTTCTACATTAAATATAGCTTTTAAATTTTTAGCTTTTTCTAAAAGTTTACGAGGTAAAAAAGGTTGACCCAAAATGAAAGTAGCTTTTGAAATATTCTTTTCATAAAAAAGTTTTTTATTTTTTAATGGAGCTGAAATTAATTGAAACTGCTGTTTAATTAATTTAATTTTTTCCTTACTAAATATAATTTTTAAAGTTCTTGGATAGGGATCGGAAATAATAATTGGTTTAGACATAAAAAAAATTATTATAATGGATATATAATTATATAATAATTTATTATAGTATTTCTTTATTTATAATATTTGATTTATTTGTGTCCCCATTAAGATGAGAAAGGATATTCTCAATAGTTTCAATAGACATACGTTTTCTACATTCTAATGTTAATGCAGCATTATGTGGTGATAACATTAAATTTTTGGTATTTAAAATTGGACTAGTTGATTCTGGAGGTTCGGGTATAAATACATCTAAGCCTGCAGCAAAAATAATATCACTATTTAGAGCTTGAGCAAGGTCATTTTGATTTACAATACCTCCCCTAGCAGTGTTAACTAGAATACAATTTGGTTTCATTGTTTGAAGTTCTTTATAAGCGATCAGGTTATTAGTTTTATCTGTTAAAGGCATATGTAATGTTATAAAATCAGCTATTTTTATTCCTTCTTCAAAAGAAATCACAATACACCCATTATTTTCAATTTCTGATCTTTCTACATAAGGATCAAATACAAATACTTTAGTATCAAAAGATAGACATCTCTTTGCTACTTCTTTTCCAATTCTTCCAAATCCAGCGATTAAGATATTCTTTTGAAAAAGCTCGTAAGTATCCTGAATAAGATTTTTCTTTGCAAACCCTCCTTGCTTTACCAAATGATCTGCAAAATGAGATTTTTTTGCCAAGCCCAAAAACATCATCATAACATGTTCTGCAACAGCCACTGCATTTGCAGTCCCCGTCACTGCTAATGGGATCTTTTTTTCATTCAAATAATTTAAATCAACACTGTCATATCCAACCCCATGACGAGCAACTATTTTTAATTTAGAACAACTTTCTAAAATATCTCTTGATAATTTTGCTGTACGTACACCTATAGCATCTACATCGATTAAATGTCGAATTAAGTTTTCAGGAGAAGTATCATAAATCTGATCACACTGAATTTGTTTTTTATCAAGTATATCTATCCCAACTTGGTGGAATTTCCCAATTAAAGCAACTTTCATTTATTCAACACAGCTCCTCTAGTTTTATCCATTTTTTTTCTTTTCATAATTATATAACTGTATCGGCAAAAAAATGGATTTCTACCCCCCATCAAAAAAATTTGGATGTCTCATTGGATGGATAATTCCTGCCTTAGATCACCAATTTCAGCGCCACCGGCCATAAGTCTTTTAATATCATTGCCACCAAGTTCCTCAGCCAGTCCTCTCCCAATAACTTCACCAAGACTTAAAAAAGTATATCTATCAGATATCAGACGTGCGTGGATTTCGTTATGTGTGATTAAAATAATTGCAATATGCCCAAGTTTTTGAACATCTTTAATAGTTTTTAATACTTCCATTTGTTGTTTTTGACCTAATGCTGAAGTTGGTTCATCAAGGATTAGTATTTTAGCGCCGAAATATATGGCTCTTGCAATTGCCAAAGTCTGTCGTTGACCGCCTGACATTGTGCCGACTGGTTGTTCAGGATCTGAAATATCAATTCCTATCTTAGCCATTTCTTCAGTAGTAATTTTATTCATTTCTTTCATTTGCATAATTCCAAATGGCCCTGGACCTTTTTTAATTTCTCTTCCAAGAAAAAAATTTCTTGTAACCGATGTCAATGCATTTAAGGCAAGATCCTGATAAACTGTACCTATGCCTAAATCAGTTGCTTGACGAGGAGTAGTAAATTTAACTTCTTGACCTTCAACATAAATTTTTCCACTTGTTGCAGGGTGAACACCAGAAAGAACTTTTATTAGAGTAGATTTTCCAGCTCCATTATCGCCTAGCAGTGCATGCACCTCTCCTGGATACACATCAAGCGAAACCCCGTTTATAGCAGTAAAATTACCAAATTTTTTTACAAGATCTTTAATTTCAATAAGGGGTTTTTTTGAACTATTAATCGTCATACGCTACCTATAATTCTCTTACGAATATTTTCATTTGTTAAAGCAGCTGATACTAATACAGCGCCCAAGAAAACTCTGTAGAACGATCCGTCAATACCTGGGATATAGAAGAAGGCTTCCTTGGCAATTCCAAAGATTATGGCTCCCAATATAATACCAGCTACATTTCCAAATCCACCTGTTAATACCACTCCTCCAATTACAGCAGCAGCGATGGATTCGAGTTCTTTTAGATTTCCTTTCGCCGCATCTGAAGTGTTCACTTCAAATACCTGGCACGCTGCAAACATGGTGGCACAAAAAGCTGTAAATATAAATAATGAAATTTTCACTTTATTTGTGGGTACGCCGTTTGCTTTTGCGGCGCTTAAATTACCGCCCGTTGAATATATCCAGTTTCCTGCTTGTGTGCGACTTAAAACAAAATAACAAATAAGCGCTAGTAAAAACCAAATCATTAAACATGAATACATACCTTCAGCAAACTGTCTACCATACATATTTACATTCCAATCAGCCGTATAATAAAGCCAATCAAAAACTGGTTCCATTATATCGCCGCCAAAGAAATTAGCTACAGGACGCGCCGTTACAATAGTATCAATATAAGCCTTGACTATATCTATATCCGTTACTACTTTTGCAGTAACATCAGGAACACTAATACCTGCTTCAATTTTTTTTGTTAAAAGTTCTATCATAGATTCATTGTTTGATTTTTTTGCACCTTCAAGTGATTTTTCTAAACTTTCAATCATTTTTGATTTGTCAGATATGGTTTTGTAAAGTGCTACTTTTTCATTAACATAGGTTAATTTTTCTGAAATTTTAGTTACTGTTTGTGCAGGAACAGTGCTTAAAATGTCCATTAATTGATCTTTAGGAAGTGCTTTAGCTGCCTCTCTTTCCATCTCGCCATGGCCTGGCACATTGATAATGTTTTTTATGTCAGGCAAATCTGTAACAGTAGTTGATCCGGCTGTTTGAGAAAAAGCTTTATTAAAAGCACGGAAGGAAACCATAGTAAGGCCTCTTAAAAAAAATAATCCACCTAAGGTTACAATAAAAGAAGCTATACCTGTTTTTACAATTAACCATCCCTGAAACCAACCAAAAGACAATGTAAAACACAATGTAATAAATATAGCTTGAAGAGGTGAAACATCTGTTATTGCAAATATTTTTATAGTTTCAATATGAGGTCCACCAGCAAAAGATATGTAAGGAATAACAATTGCAAAACCCCATTTTAAAGTAATAGCCATAACACACCCAGCAAAACCAACCATAGAACCTATTGAAAGATCAAACTCACCAGAAATAATCAATAACCCTGCACCAAGTGCAAGAATTCCTAATTGGGAAATAACCCTAAAATTATTTCTAATTCCAAGGGCATTAAAACCCTCTCCAGAAAAAGGGTTTAAAGAAAATTGACCTTCAGGAATAGAAAAATACCCAAGCAAACCAAAAAGAATTAACATGACACCTATTGGTCCAATTTCTGGACGTGCTAAAATATGGCTATACCATTTTTTTTCCGCTTGCCGATCTGATTCTTGTCGTTGTGGTTGCTGCGTAACTGAGGAATTCATTTTTTCTAAATTAAAATTAAAAAAAAAGGACCGCCGAAGCGGTCCTTCATAAATTAATTATCTATCTATCAATTCCCGCTAAAGCAGCAACTGAAGATGCATTAGACTTATCAACGAAGCCTGGTCCTGATGGGATGTTAGCTCCTGGAAGAAGTCCAGCACCGTTGTTGTACAAGTGTAATACTATAATTGGCATATAACCTTGCAAACGTTGTTGTTGGTCAATAGTGAATGACACTTTGCCAGCATTGATTAAATCCATAACTGCAGGACTTAAGTCAAAGCAAGAATGATGCACTGTCATACCTAGGTCATCAAGTGCTTTTGAAACAGCGTCACAAACGTGAGGTCCAACTGATAAAACTGCATCCACATCTGTATTAGCTTGTAGAGCAGCAGTTGCACGAGTTTGGATAGTAGCTGGATCTGAAGTTGTATCAGTGAATTCCATAGGAACCGCTTCTCCATAACCTTCACATCTATCAACTAGAGCAGTATTGTAAGCTTCTTGAATCATACAAAGAGCTTTAGTTGCACCCTCAGCTTTAGCACGAGCACCAGCAGATTGACCAGCAAGATACTCAGGCTGACCTACGTGCATTAATGCACCAAGGCTAGCTGAAGATTCTAAACCAGAGTTCATTGTTATTACTGGTACACCAGCAGCAACAGCAGCTTTAATAGCTGGTCCCAAAGAATCAGGATCCGGTAAAGAAATTACCATGCCATCTGGTGAAGTTGCAGCCGCCGCTTGGATTGAGCTTGCCATATCCGCCATATCAGCAGATGGATTATAAATGTACTCAAAGTCAGCACCAATAGCTCGAGCAGCGTCTTCACCGCCTTTTTGAACAACTGGCCAGAAAGGATCGTTACCTTCGCCGTGAGTTACCATGACGTAACGTTCAGCAAAGGCAGCGCTTGTAGCAAAAACTACAGCGATTAAAGTTAAAATAATTTTTTTCATTATTCCTCCTAAATTAAATTACTTAAATAATTTAACCCAAAAATAATGAATATTAAGTCTAAATCAAGTTTATTCTGAAGATAATATTGCACTATTATGAACAATTATTCAAGGATTTGAATATTCTGCATTAATCTATTAAAGAGTTTTCATTTTCCTCCACAGAAATATTTTTTTTATCATGCAGCAAAACAAATATAAATATTTTGCTTTAACCACACTGACATTTATATCATACTTTATTAAGCTGACAAGAAACTGACAAATGGGGTGTTTAGTATTAAATTAAACGTTCTACTAAAATAACAAAAAAATATAAAATAAGCTTTTGGAACAATTAGTCGACTTCTATACTCCTTTTCTCTGCTTATTTTTACCTTCTTGATGTTCCGAAAAAGCTTTCTTGTTTTCATCAGTAGTATGAACTTCTAAAGTTGGACTTTCCCAAAAAGCTGTTCCTTCCAACCATTCATAGCCATGAGTCTTAATAGCTATAACGTAAGTTTTTTTGGATTCTTTTGCTCTTTTGAACGCAGCTTCTAATCCCGAAGTTGAGATTACTGTCTCAGATTCAGCACCCATACTTTTTGCGTGAGCAGCAAAATCTACTTCTACAAAATTAGATGCTCTAGAAGTTTTTAAACCACATAAGTATTCTTTTCCTCCCTTGGCTAATTGCAAACGATTAATAACCATATGCCCGCTATTATCACAAACTACTATAATAAGTTTTTTGTCATATATAACTGAGCTATAAATATCACTGTTTTGTAACAAATAAGAACCATCACCTATAAATACAATAATATCCTTATCTGGTTTTGCCATCTTCATACCAAGTGCGCCGGATATCTCATATCCCATACAGCTAAAACCCCACTCTGTTTCAAATGTATTGATTTGTTTTGGTTTCCAAATTTGAACAACTTCTCCTACAAGGCCTCCAGCTGCAGTTACCACTATATCAGAAGGTTCTGCATTTCTATAAACAGCCCCAACAGCATGTGCATATGATGGAAGTTCTTGATTTGTAGGACCGCTCTGTTTTTCAACATAAGCATCCCATTTCTTCCTTTCTTTCATTGATCTTTGATACCATGTATCAGGAGCTTTCCAATCACCAAGAGCATTAGATAGTTGTTGAAACCCGATTTTTGCATCACTTATTACAGGAGTCGCTCTATGTTTTGTAACATCAAATCTTGCGGTATTAATTGACACTAATTGAAATTCTGGGTTATGAAAATTAGACCAAGAGCCTGTAGTAAAATCCCCAAGTTTGGTTCCTACAGCTAAGGCCATATCTGTATCTTTTGACAAACTATTTGCAGATCCTTCTCCTAAACAACCAATAGCACCGATATAATAAGGATCATCTCGATCCATACATCCAATTCCCATTACAGTTGGAGTAACTGGCATATTATGTTTTTTTGCAAATTCTGATAATTCTTTTTCTGCTTCAGAATACAAAACACCGCCACCCGAAATAATTATTGGTTGTTTTGATTTTTTTATTTGTTCAGCGGCCCTTTCAATTTGACGAGGATCAGGGTGGATACGCCTTATCTCATGTATTTTTTCTTCAAAAAAAACTTCTGGATAATCAAATGCTTCACCTTGAACGTCTTGAGAGATTGAAATTATTGCTGGACCACAATCTGCAGGATCAAGTAGGACTTGAATCGACTGAGGTAATGATGACAAAATTTGCTCGGGTCTTGTTATTCTATCAAAATATTTTGAAACAGATTTAAAGGCATCATTTTGAGTGTCTGTAGGTGAATAAAAATTCTCTACTTGTTGAAGAACAGGATCGGGAAAACGGCTTGCAAATGTATCACCAGGCAAAAGAAGTATAGGCAAGCGATTACTTAAAGCTACAGCAGCAGCAGTAACCATATTAGTAGAGCCAGGGCCCACAGAAGAGGTTGCAACAAAAATTTGTTTACGACGCATTGCCCGAGCATAGCCAATTCCACTTAATGCCATATTTTGTTCATGATGGCCTCTATAACCAGGCAATTCATTTTGATATTCTTCCATTGCTTGACCTATACAAGCAACATTTCCATGCCCGTATATTCCAAAGGCACCTGCAAAGAGTGGCATTTTTTTACCATCAATCATTATCTTTTGCGCAATTAAATATCTAATTAACGAATGAGAGCAAGATAGACGGATTGTTTTCATAACTAAAATTTATATTAAAGTACAATCTTTTCAAACAAAAAGAAGTCCAATCTAATCAAAATTAACTTTTACGGATTTACCACTTTCATAAGATTCATAAGCAGCATTTGCTAATATTAAAGCATTACGTCCATCCTCAAAAGTTACACTTGGTTGATTATTATTTTCTACTGTATTCACAAAATCATTTAATTCGTCTTTATAAGCTTGATCATATCTTTCGATAAAAAAGAAATGTATTGGATCTTTTGAGTAAGTACTTTTATTATCAAATACTTCAACAGAGGTAGGGGATTGATTATTTGAAATCATCATGCCTTTACTGCCAAAAATCTCGAGTCTTTGGTCATATCCATAAACAGCTCTTCGCGAGTTATTAATATGAATTAAAACGTTTTTTTGAGATCTCATAATAAACATTGCTGTATCTTGATCATCAACCTTCTTGATGTCTTCACTAACAAGTTGACTGCCATAAGCACTAACCTCTACTATTGGATCATCTCCCAATACAAATCTAGATAAATCAAAATCATGAATTGTTGTGTCTCTAAAGAAACCTCCAGCAACCTTTAAATAATCCAATCCCGGTGGCTCCGGATCTCTGCTGGAAATAATAACCATTTCCAAATTGCCAATCTCTCCATTATCTTTTGCAAGTTTTATTTTTTTATGACTATTATCAAACCTTCGATTAAAACCAATTTGAATGGGAACTTTTAAATTTTTTATTGTTTCATAACATGCGTTAACTTTATTAATATCTAAGTCTATTGGTTTTTCACAAAAAATTGCCTTATCTGCTTTTGCCCCCATAGTAATATAATCAATATGGGTAGGGGTAGCAGAAGCAATAAAAACTACATCAACATCATTATTATTGATGGCTTCCTCAGGAGATTTTGCAACTTTAGCGTTAGTTGATTGAGCAATTTGGCTAGCAAATTCTGTGTTTACATCATAAATATAAGTTAATTTACACTTTGAATTTAATGCGATATTATTTGCATGCATCTTACCAATCCGACCCGCACCCATCAAAGCAAAATTAAGCATAATTTCTTAAATCAGAATAAGAAAAAAATTCAAGTGCGAAAAAATTATATTGATACATAAAAAGAGGAGTAAATGTATAAAACTTATTTCCATTTTTTTAATAATATTGAATTTTTTTAATAATTTAGTTCCATTAGAAGTAAAATAAAATCCAAAAAAGAATTTAATTTAATCAGTAATTATACTTAGAGATTTAAATAAATACTCCCGTCCTCTTCACTTACATCATACGTTTTGAGAGAGCTAGCTTCAGGATCACTAAGTGAATCGCCTGAAACAATACTATAAGTAATGCCGCAACTAGCACATTCTAATTCCTCGCCTTCAATCGTAGCTTCACTTAATAATGCATGTTCTTCGCAATTACAGTGCCCTTGAGTTGCAAAAAATCCACTTTCTAGATGAAATATAGCATATTCCATTTCTTCATGTTCAAAAGTCTCTACACTTCCTTGATCAATGTCCTCGACTTCACCAATTAAAATAGAGTCAATTTCTTGGTTCATAAAAAAATCTTAGAATAAGTTTTAGTATTAATAAATAGCTTTTTTTGGATTTTTGTGAATTTATCTGAATTTTAAGTTTTTGCGGGATAATTGATCAATGTTAGTTACGCCCATTAATTTCATATCTCTTTCAATTTCATTCCTTAAATTAGTTAGAGCTTTTTCCACACCTTTTTGACCACCTGCTGCGAGAGCATATAAATACATACGCCCACCTGAGCAAGCTTTTGCACCAAGAGATAATGCTTTCAAAACATGTGTTCCACGACGAATGCCACCTTCACATATAACATCTATTTTATCACCAACGGCATCTACAATTTCAGCTAATTGATCAAATGGCGATCGAGAACCATCTAGTTGGCGACCTCCATGGTTAGAAACCATGATGGCGGTCGCACCAATGTCAACGGCTTTTTTAGCATCTTCAACCGACATGATGCCCTTAAGGGCAAACTGCTTTCCCCAATGTTTATTTATTTCTTCCACATCTTTCCAATCCAAGGACTGGTCAATCATTTTTGTGAAGTAATCACCAATATTGGTCATTACATTTGTTCCCTCATCAATGTGATCTTTTAAGTTACTTAATTCCCATCTTGAGTGGGTAAGGTAATTTACAGCCCATCTGGGATGTAAAGCAAAACTCAACATGCTTTTTAATCTGAATTTCATTGGAATAGTAAACCCAGTATAAAGATCCCGCTCTCGATTTCCTCCAACTATAGTATCAACAGTAACAGCCATTGCATCAAAGTTGGCTTCTTTACACCTATCAACCAAGCTTCTGTTCAAACCCTTATCATTGTGCACATACAGCTGAAAAAGTTTGGGGGTAGAGATTAATTTTGCAATTTCCTCAATGCTTGCTGTTCCTAAAGA
>Ga0315336_1003497_pt1 | contig 20735 bp, 21 predicted proteins | sample ASW5metaG_FD_204512 | JGI IMG/M metagenome (GOLD analysis project Ga0315336, IMG submission 204512) | Ammonia-oxidizing marine archaeal communities from Monterey Bay, California, United States - ASW #5 | ecosystem: Environmental > Aquatic > Marine > Intertidal zone | place: USA: California... | reverse complement strand
TCATTCGATATGAAGGACCTATCGGAGGGCCCGGAATGAGAGAAATGCTGTCCACAACTGGTGCAATTTATGGCCAAGGTTTAGGAGAGACCGTAGCCTTGATAACAGATGGAAGATTTTCTGGTGGTACAAGAGGATTTTGTATTGGACATGTTGGACCAGAAGCAGCAGTTGGAGGCATGATTGGTTTACTTAAAGATGGAGATGAAATTGTCATTGATGCAATCAAAGGAGAAATTAATGTTCAACTTACTGACGATGAAATAGAAAAAAGAAAAAATGAATGGAAACCCCGACAAACTATACATAATTCTGGTTCCATTTGGAAGTATGCTCAAACAGTTGGACCTGCGTATGAAGGAGCTGTTACACAACCAGGTGCTGGAAGCGAAACACATACATATGCAGATATATAATTAGTCTATTAATTTTAGCTGTACGGGCGTGTGATCCGAAGCCTTATCCCATCCTCTTGGTTCTCTATTTATTTTAACAGATTTAATTAAATCAGTCACATCCGGTGAAGTTAAAAAATGATCAATTCGTACACCATTACCTTTTTGCCAACCACCTCCTCGATAACCCCAATATGTCCAATTAGTTTTTCCTACAATGAAATATTTTACAACATCTGTAAAACCAGAGTTTGTTAAAAATCTATATTGCTCTCTTGTTTTAGGGTGTGCACAAGCATCATTAATATAATTTTCAGGGGAATAAACATCATCGTCTGTGGGTATAACATTGAAATCCCCTCCAATAATCATTGGAATATTTCTATTATTTAAATCTAGAATGTAATCATTGAATTTCTTCATCCAATTAATCTTATAATCAAATTTATCTGTTTCTATTGGATTTCCATTTGGTAAATAAATACAAAATAATTTTATAGCTTGTTTAATTTTGGATAATTTTATTTCTGTTTCTATAAATCTTGAATTTTCATCTTTTCTTAAAGTTGGTATCTTATCATTCAAAATTTCTAATTTATTTTTACTAAGAATTGCTACTCCATTCCAAGCTTTCTGTCCATTGACATATGCTTTATAACCTAAATTTTCTATTTGATCATAAGGAAAATTATCATTGATGCACTTCAATTCTTGTAACAGGTAAATATCTGAATTATCTTGTTTTATATACCTAACTAGATGTTCTATGCGTGCATTGATTGAATTAACATTCCAAGTAGCAATTCTCATTAATTATAGGGAAAAAGAAGTCCCACAACCACATGAAGAAGTAGCTTGAGGATTGGAAATCTTAAAAGAAGAGCCAATTAATTCGGTAACATAATCAATTTTGGAACCTTTTATGTAATTAATAGAAGTGTCATCAATAATTACATTAATTTTGTTTGTTTTAAATACTGTGTCATCATCTTTTTTAGTGTTTTCAAAATCAAATTTATATTGAAAACCAGCACAACCACCCCCTAGTACAGTTATTCTAAAATATTTGGCACTATCGTCTTTTAAGATATTTGCTATGTGGTTCTGTGCATTTTCAGTAATTTCAATATTATTTTCCATAACCTCTGTTATTATTAATTCATCCATAATATAAGGCATTTTTTTACTAATTAAATATTTATTATGAATAATATTTTATCAGCTGATCCACTAAATTCACGAGGCCGATTATATAAAGAATATGAAGAAGAAACATCAAGAACACCATTTGAAAGAGATCGAGATAGAATAATTCATTCAAGTTCTTTTAGAAAATTAAAGCACAAGACTCAGGTTTTTATAGAAAGTGATAGCGATTATTATAGAACTAGGTTGACACATTCTCTTGAAGTTGCTCAAATATCACGTTCATTATGTCGAGCTCTAAATTTAAATGAAGACTTAGGAGAAGTTGTGTCACTTGCGCATGATTTAGGTCATCCACCATTTGGACACAATGGTGAGAAAGCTCTTGGTCAATCAATGGTTAATTTTGGCGGATTTAATCACAATGATCAAACATTGAGAGTATTAACCAAAATTGAAAAAAGACACCCTAATTTTAATGGACTCAATTTAACTTGGGAGAGTTTGGAGGGAATTGTTAAACACAATGGTCCTATAGTAGATAAAATACCTTATCATACAGCAAAATATAATCAAATTCATAACTTATATCTTCAAAGAAATCCTCATTTGGAATCTCAAGTTGGATCCATAGCAGATGATGTGGCATATAATAATCATGATGTAGAAGACGCTTTACGTGCTAAATTAATAAATTTAGATTCTTTGAAGGAAATTGAATATTTTTATGAAATTATAAAACAATTAAATGATAGATATCCGAATATTCAAGATAGTCTGTTAACTTATCAAATGTTAAGAATTAGTATATCAAAAATGATTAATGATATTATTAAAAATTCAAATAAAAATCTAATTAATTTTAAAATTACAAATCTTAATGAAGTTTTTGTCCATGATAAATTTATGATATCAATGTCAGAAAAAATGAAAAAAGATTGTTTGACAATTAGAAAATATTTATATGAAAATGTCTATAATCATTCTAAGTTAATTAATAAACGAAAGGAAGTAGAAAAGATTGTACTCAAATTATTTGATTATTTTTCAAATAATTTTGAATCACTTCCACATGATTGGCTTTATCAAAAAAAAGATGAAAATAAGGAGCGAATTATTTGTGATTATATTTCTGGTATGACGGATAGATTTGCTTCAAAATTATATAAATCTATTTATGAATGATATTATTAGTATTTTCAAAAAAGACCTTTTGAATATAGTAGATAATCTTAGACATAAAAAAATAATTAAAGAGTTTAATAATAATAGTCTTAGTATTGATTATTTATCTAAATCAAAAAAAGGAGATTTATCTACAAATCTCTACATTATTTTATCTAAAAAAATTATTGATAAAAAGTTTTCATTAGAAAATTATCTTACTGAATCAATTCATAATTTAGAATATATTAAGAATATACATTTCAATAAAGGCTTTATTAATATTAATTTTGATAAAAATTATTTAATTTCTAAAATACAAGATATTTTTTTGAATAAAAATAATTATGGAAATAATAATTCTGGGAATAATAAAAAAATAAATCTTGAATTTGTTTCAGCAAATCCTACAGGCCCGATTCATTTAGCACATATGCGTGGAGCCGTATTTGGAGATGTTTTAGCATCTATGTTAGAGTCAATTGGATACACAGTAACTAGAGAATATTATGTAAACGATACTGGTTCGCAAATTGAAATTTTAGGCAATTCTTTATTTGTAAGATATCAACAATTATTAGGAATTAATATTTCTCTATCTTTAAATGAATATCCAGGAGATTATCTAAAGGATATGGCTCAAATTATTGTAAATTCTGATAACGATAAATGGATCAAATCCTCTGTTCCTGATAGAAAAATATATTTTGAAAAATTTGCTACAAATTATCTAATTGATAATATTAAAAAGGACTTATCTTTAATAAATATTAATTTTGAAAAATTTACTTATGAATCTAATATTATTTCCAATAAATTTATCGACAAAATATTCAAACTATTAAAAGATAAAAATCTTTTATATGAAGGAGTTTTAGAAAAGCCTAAGGGGGAAGATGATTTCAATTTGAGCCCTCGTAAACAATTACTATTTAGGTCTACTAATTTTTCAGATGATAAAGATAGACCCTTTAAAAAATCGAATGGTGATTGGACTTATTTTGCTAATGATGCTGCATATCATTATGAAAAATATACACGTGGGTTTGTCAAATTAATTAATATTTGGGGTTCAGATCATATTGGCTACATTAGTAGAATGAAATCTATATCAGAGGTAATTTCTGAAAAAGAGAATTATTTAGAAGTCCAAATTTGTCAAATAGTAAGATTAATCAAAAATGGTAATTTAGTAAAAATGTCAAAAAGAGACGGCAATTTTATTACCTTAAAGTATATTTTTGATGAAGTTGGAAAGGATCCACTTAGATACTTTATGGTATCTTCAAAAAATGAAACTCCAATGGATTTTGATATCGATAAAGTGATTGAAAAAAATAAGGACAATCCTGTGTTTTATTGTCAATACGCATATGCAAGAGCATCTTCCGTTATTAACAAATCTAAAAAATATAAATCTTTATCTAATGTAAATTTACAAAATTCTATTACGAATTTTAATATATCTTATATTAGTTCTTATGAATGGGAAATTATTCTTAAAATTCTTACATGGCCGTATCTTTTAAACCAATCAGCATATTTAAAACAACCTCATAAGATTACTAATTATTTAGAAGATATTTGTTCAAATTTTCATTCTTTTTGGAATAAGGGTAAAGATGATTCTTCTTTAAGATTTATTGATGAATCAAATTTTGAAAAAACCATTACAAAATTAATTTGGATTGAATCATTTAGAATTGTTTTAAAAAGAGCTTTTAAGATTATCGGTATAGATTTTTTTGAAAACATGTAATGTTTAGAAAAAAAATTTATAGAAAAAGAAGTAAATTTATTAAATTTAAATATTCTATATATCTTATATTTGTACTTTTGCTTTGCTTTGCTTTGTTTTTATTTTTTCAAATTTACAAAAATATTTTTTTTGAAATCCCTGAATTTCAAGGTTCATTTTACATCATACCACTGGACAGAGGAGGAAAAAAAATTGAAAATCAAGATAAGAAAGGTTTACATTTAACTTATAAACAAAATAATAATATTGAAATAAGTAGAGATTTGAATCTTAGATACTCAATTCAAATATTTGTATCTGAAAATTATGCCGATATTACAGATAAAATGCAACATTTGATCAATATTAAAGATGATTTTTTTAATAATGAAAATCTGTACGTTGTAATGTTTAATAGCAATATTGGTACTCAATATTTTTTGCTTTATAATAATTTTTATAGCAGAGAATTAGCTTTTGAATATTGTAAAAAATATAATTATTATTTTGATAATTGTATTATAGTAAATGTTGAAAATTTAGATTAATTAGTCCTAGAATCGCTTAAAAAAACTATAGATAAGTAATGATTTCTGAAATTAAAAAGTTAAACACAGATGTTGGTCAATTTAATATTTTATTAAATGGATATGAAGGACCAATTGATCTTTTATTAGATTTAGCTAGAAAGCAAAAAGTTGACTTATCTGAAATTTCTATTCTAGATCTTGCTGAACAATACATTCTATTTATTAATAATTATAATAAGATTCATCTAGAAATTGCTGCAGATTATTTAGTTATGGCTGCATGGTTAACTTATCTAAAATCCCGATTACTCCTGCCAAAAGAAGAAAAATCTGAAGATTATAGTCCCGAAGAATTGGAAGCTGCTTTGCGATTTCAGTTACAAAGACTTGAAGCAATGCAAAATATGTCTAAGATTTTATATTCTAGACCTTTAATTAATAGAGATATTTTTTATGGAGGATCTAATGAAGGAGTGCATGTTAAATATAATATTACATATATGTCTTCATTATTTGAACTTCTTAAAACTTACTCAAATATCATTAATAAACAGAGCAGAATTAATCCTTTAACCATATCAACCTCAGAATTATTTTCTGTTGATCAAGCTATACAAAGATTAAAAAGTATTTTTGGTAATATTAAAGAATGGACAAATTTTATGAATTTGATTCCTAAGTTTGAATTAAACAGAACAATTAACAAATCATCTGTATCTTCAAATTTTGTAGCTTCGCTAGAATTAGCAAAAAATGGTTTTATTGATATTAAACAAAACGAAATGTTTGGAAATATTTTTATTAAATCAAAAAACTGATGACAATAAATAAAGATATTAAAATTATTGAAGCAATTTTATTTGCTTCTAATGATCCTGTAGAAGAAAATGATTTAAAAGACAAAATTATAAATAAAAATGATTTTCAAAATTATTTATCTACACTTGCAAAATTTTACTCAGATAGAGGTATTAATTTAATTAAAACTGGTTCAAAATGGTCTTTTAGAACATCAAGAGATTTGATTGATGAATTAACTATTTTCAAAAAACAAAAAAGAAAATTATCAAGGGCTGCTTTAGAAACTTTAGCTATTATTGCTTATCAGCAGCCCATTACTCGCTCAGAAATAGAAAATATTCGTGGAGTGCAAATGGGAAGAGGATCAATAGATCATTTATTAGAAATAGGATGGATTAAACCTAGTGGAAGAAAAAATATACCTGGTAAACCAACTTTATGGTCTACTACTGATATATTTTTAGATCATTTTGGATTAAGTAATTTAAATAATCTTCCTAATAAAGATGAGTTAAAAGCTAGTGGATTTCTTGAAAAAAAATCTGCAATTGCTACAATTAGTGATTTAGCTAAAGATGAAAAATTCATCACTGGAATTGATGAAAATGATGATGATGAAAACATAGATGATTTTATTTCTGAAAATAAATAAAATATTTTATTAATATTAAATTTAGAATTTATAGAATCATAAGGTATATAAAGTTTTTATTTCATTTTATGTTTTTATAATATACCAATAATTTTTCTGTAGATTTATTTGAATAAAGAAAATTTTTCTAATTATCTTTCTTAAAAAAGAAAAAAAATTCATTATTCAATTAAATTATTCTTTATTATCAATATTAATAATAATAAATCAAATAGTTGATTTGAGAATCAAATTGTATACGATAAATAAATTTGGATATAAAGATAGGATTTTTATTAAATCTTTTTTTTATAAAAATAATAAATATTTAATTTTTTTATGGAGAAAAAAATGATTAAAAGAGGATTGATAGAAAGACTTGAGAATGAATCAGTAATATGTGCAGAAGGTTTTTTATTTGAAGCAGAAAGACGAGGATATCTTTCTTCAGGTGAATTTGTACCTGAATTAGCGTTAGAAAATCCAGAAGCACTTAAAAATATACATCGTGATTTTAAGCATTCAGGATCAGATGTAGTGCAAGCTTTTACATATAACGGTCATCGTGAAAAAATGAAAATTATTGGAAAAGAACAATTATTAGAACCTTTAAATAGAGCTGCTTTAAGAATCGCAAAAGAAGTTGCTCAAGATGTCAAATCAAACCAAGAACCTAATTTATTTGCGGGAAACATTTCTAATACCAACATATGGAATCCGGATGATAAAAATACCCAAAAAGAAGTTCAATTGATGTTTAGTGAAATGATCGGATGGGCTGTTGACGAAGGAGCTGATTTTATAATAGGAGAAACATTTTATTATGCTGGAGAAGCTTACACCGCTCTTGAGGAAATAAAGAAATCTGGTCTTCCTTCAGTAATAACAATATCACCAATGGGTGAAAACATTATGAGAGATGGCGTTTCTATAGTTGATACATGCAAAGAACTTGAAAAACGAGGAGCCGATGTTGTAGGAATGAATTGCTTTAGAGGACCAGAAACAATGCTTCCATATCTTAAGGAAATTAGAAAAGTAATTGGATGTTATATGGCAGCTTTACCGATTCCATTTAGAACTACTCAAAAACAACCTACTTTTTTTAATTTGGATGATAATAATGGATGTGTTTGTCCATCACCACATGGAAGAACTTTCCCAACAGCTCTAGATCCTTTGTACTGTAATAGGTACGAGATAAAAAAATTTGCTGAAGAGGCTCATGCTTTAGATATTAGATATTTAGGTGTTTGTTGCGGTGCAGCTCCTATGCATATTAGAGAAGTTGCTGAAGCGGTAGGAAGAACAGTTCCCGCAAGTCGTTACAGAGAAAAAATGGAAAATCATTTTATATATGGAACAAACACGAGAATTTCAAAACATATTAGAGAATATGGAGATAAAGCTTAAAAAACATACTTTATATTTTAATTTATTTTTAACTGATTAAATAAATTAATTAACTTTATAACATGTTTATGAGTGTTAACTAGAATTTAGAAGAAGATAGTCAAAAAATAATGTAAGTTAACTTACAGTTCTTTCGCTTTTTCCCCAATATTTCCCAATATTTCTTGTTTTTTCACTTTCTTTATGTATACGGAGATGATGACACCGAGTATATGGCAACTTCTTATAGTGCTAGTAATAGTGCTTCTTTTGTTCGGTCGTGGAAAGATTCCTCAATTAATGGGAGATATGGCAAAAGGTATTAAATCTTTTAAAAGAGGAATGAATGATGAAGAAAAGAAGGAAGAAAATAACATTGAGAAAAAAACAGACGAAGAAAAATAATACTAATGTTTTCTTTTGGTTGGTCTGAAATAGCGCTAACGGTTGTAGTTGTTATAATTGTAGTAGGCCCAAAAGAAATTCCTAATTTATTAAGACAACTAGGAAATATTTCTAAATCTATTAAAAAAATATCAATAGAATTTAAACAATCTCTAAATGCACTTGCTAAAGAAAACGATTTACAAGATATTAAAAAGTCAGTTTCTGAAATAAAAAATATTAAAAAAGATTTAGATCCAAAAAAGGTTTTTAAAGATGAAATTAGTAGCATTAACCATACTATTAAATCTTTAGAAGAAGATATTGTTGATACTAAAACTAAAGATAAAAAATAGATTAATTATTTATGAATGACTCAAATTTTAAAGAAATGTCATTGATAGATCATATAACAGAATTGAGAATAAGACTTCTTTGGAGTTTTGTTTATTTAATTATTGTATTTATAATTTGTTTTTATTTTGCTGACCAATTATTTTCTTTCTTAGCTAAACCTTTAGTGAAATTAATGGATACTGAAAACGGTCAGGGTTTTATTTATACAGCTTTACATGAAGCTTTTTTTACTGAGTTAAAAATTGCTTTTTTCTTTGCTTTATTTTTTTCTTTTCCCTTAATAGCAATTCAGATTTGGAAATTCATTGCTCCAGGTTTGTATACAAAAGAAAAAAAAGCATTTCTCCCTTTTCTTATTGCTACACCGGTATTATTTTTTGCAGGTGGTTCAATGGTTTACTATTTGATAGCCCCAGTTGCTTGGAAATTTTTTCTTTCATATCAAAATATGAATGATACTGGAATACCAATACGATTAGAAGCAAAAATGGCTGAATATTTATCTTTAATGATGAGATTTATATTTGCCTTTGGATTAGCTTTCCAATTACCAGTTATTTTAAGTTTACTAGCAAAAGCAGGATTAGTTACACATACTACACTTAGAAAATATAGAAAGTATGCTATTGTTATAGCCTTTTTGTCTGCCGCTTTTTTAACTCCACCAGATCCATTTAGTCAAATAAGTCTAGCTCTGCCAATTATTATATTATATGAAATTTCAATTTATATAGCTAAGATTATCCAAAAGAATAAAGAAGAATAAATTTATGCATAATATTGATTTTATAAGAAATAATCCTTTAGAATTTGATAATGCCATGAAACAGCGTGGATCAAAACCCTGTTCGGAAAAAATTCTTAAGATTGATGAAGAAAAAAGAAATTCTCAGACAGTATTACAAAATATTTTAGCGGAAAGGAATAAATTATCGAAGGAAATAGGTTTTCTTAAATCTAAGAATAAAGAAGTCTCATCTATGATTGAAAAAGTAGAAAAAATAAAAAATGAAATTACAAGTCTAAAAGAATTAGAAAAAATAAAAGATGATGAATTAACCGCTATTCTTTGTCGATTACCTAATTTACCCTCTACTAGTGTTCCACTGGGTAATGACGAAAAAGATAATGTATTTTATAAAGATTGGGGCAATAAACCTGAATTCCAATTCCAACCTAAGCGTCATTTTGAAATAGGTGAAAATCTTAATTTAATGAACTTTGATGTTGCTACAAAATTATCAGGCTCAAGATTTGTAGTATTAAAAGGAATGTTGTCTAAACTTGAAAGAGCAATTGCACAATTTATGCTTGATAAACATACTTATGAAAATGGATACACAGAAATGAATGTACCTTTTATTGTAAAAGATGAATCACTTTATGGTACAGGTCAATTACCGAAATTTTCTGAAGATTTATTTACAGCAGGAGAGAATCACTGGCTTATTCCTACTGCTGAAGTACCGCTTACAAATTTAGTTAGAGAACAAATTCTAAATGAAAACTCTTTACCTATGAGAGTTACTTCTTATACCCCTTGTTTCAGATCTGAGGCAGGAGCAGCAGGAAAAGATACTAGAGGTATGTTAAGACAACATCAATTTACTAAAGTTGAATTAGTTTCTGTAGTTCAGCCAGAACATTCTTCGGAAGAGCTTGAAAGAATGCTTAAATCTGCTGAAAGTATATTACAAGATTTAAATATACACTATCGAATAATGAATCTCTGTACAGGAGATATGGGTTTTTCTTCAAGTAAAACTTATGACATAGAAGTTTGGCTACCAGGAGAAAATACTTATAGAGAAATTTCTAGTTGTTCTAATTGTCGAGATTTTCAAGCTAGAAGAATGAATGCGCGTTATAAAAAAAATAACAAAAATATTTTTGTACACACACTAAATGGATCAGGTTTAGCTGTAGGACGCACTCTTATTGCTATTTTAGAGAATTATCAAACTGAAGATGGCAATGTTAAAATTCCCGAAGTTCTTCAAAAATATTTGAATAAAAAAACCATTCTTTAAACATGCTTGATGTCCGCAAAATAAGACTTACTCTTGAATTGAGAGAGTCTGGGATATCTAATTCCAAGGTTCTTTCAGCAATAGAAAAAATTCCTAGAGAGATTTTTATTCCTGAAAATTTCCGAAATCAAGCATATGAGAATATTGCATTACCAATCGGAGAAAATCAAACAATAAGTCAACCATATATAGTTGCCCTTATGACACAATCATTAGATTTACATAAAAATCACAAAGTATTAGAACTTGGAACAGGAAGTGGTTATCAATCGACTATATTATCTATGTTAGCGAGAAGAGTTTATACGATTGAACGAATTAAATCTTTATTAGTCAAGGCTGAAGAAAAATTTGCTGAGTTAAAAATTTCAAATATAGTAACTAAACATGGAGATGGTAATTTGGGATGGCCAGAACAAAATCCTTTTGATAGAATAATGTTTACTGCAGCCACAAAAAAAATCTCTGATACTTTTTTTGATTTTATAAATGAAAATGGCATAATTATAGCACCAATGATTGCCCATAATACGCAAAAATTGATTAAATATATAAAAATAAATAATCAGATAAAAAGTGAAACTATTGCAGAAGTATTATTTGTACCAAATTTATCTGGAAAGAAATTATAATTGGCTTTTATTTTTACAATTTCTTCATAAAATTATATCTTGTAAAGAAATAATATAAAATTCCTAAAAACCAATTAATAATTACTAAAGACCAAAATATAATTGGATAATCATAATTTAGATAAATAATTAATACCCATAAAATAATAAAAGGCATTATTACAAGTCTAAATAATAAAACATACATCACAATAAGAGGTTTTTTAAGACCTTGAAAAAATCCATTACTAATAAAAAAAAAGGGATAAATAGGAAGCATAAATGAAATAATTTTAAGATATGTTGTTCCAAAATCAATTACGATTTGATCTTCAGTAAAAAAATTCATTGCCCATTCAGAAGTAAAATACATAAGAAAACTAAATATAAATAAAATAGAACAACCAATTAAGATTCCTTTTATATAAATTTCTTTAACTCTATTTATATTTTCCGCACCAAAATTTTGTCCAACCATTGAAATCATTGCAGTATTTAAGCCTAACAAAGGCAATAAAAATAATTGCTCATATCTAATGGCAGCTCCGTAACCTGCAATAGCTAAATCACCAAATTTACCTACAAAAAATAAAATAAAATAATAACCTATTGATATCATCAACATGCCAATTGAAGCAGGAATTCCTTGTGATAATAATTTATTAATTAGAATTAAATTAGGATAAAAAAAATTTTTTTTAATTTTTTTGTAAATTACAGTTTTAGATAATTTAAATAATAAATAAATAATTCCAATAATTTGTGAAATTATTGTTGAAATAGCAATACCCTTAATGCCAAAAGCTGGTAGTATTTGAAAATTTAAAATATATCCTGAAATTAGAATTGGATTTAATATTATGTTTAAAATAAAACTAAAAATTAATATATTCCTATAACTCTTTGTATCTCCTTGAGCACTAAGTGATGAATTTAATGACATTAATAAGAATATAAAAACAGAACCTGAAAAAATAATATTGAGATACTCCATTGATAATGACAAAGAAGTTAAATTATTATTTATTGATAAAATTATTATAGGACTAAAATTTATCCCAATAAAAGTCATGAAAATTGCAGTAATCAATGCTAACAAAATTGATTGACAAAAATATGATGAAGCAATAATCTCTTCTTTTGATCCCAAATGATTCGCTACTAAAGCTGATGTTCCAATACTAAGACCAACTCCAACAGCAATAATAATAAAATATACTGGGAAGGTCTGTCCAATTGCTGCAAGAGCTTCTGATGAAATTGTACCTGCAAAGTATGTATCAACGATAGAATATAGAGTTTGAAAAATTGTACCTATTGAAGAGGGGATAGCTATTTTAATAAATAATTGATAAACTGGATCTAATGTGAGATTTGGTAATTTGTTAATTTTTTTATCTGGTGTCACTATAATGAGTTTTATATTTTTAGGATTATTTATTTTTTTATTAATTTTTTTTAAAGTAAGTATATATGGATATTATAATTTCAAAGATAAATTTTGATTTTTCCTAATATGTATTCTTTATTTTTCATATAATTTTTATTTAAAAGTTAATAAATTAACTTCCATCAGTAATTATTCATAACTTATTGATTTATATATATTATTTCTAATTTAAAAAAATACATCAGATTCAAGTGTTATATAAATAATATATATAATAACCTACTTGAAAACTATTTTATTATGTTAAATTATAAGAAATATATTATTGACTTGCAAATAAATATATTATCGTTAAATGATTGATTAATTAATTAACGAGAAGATTTATATTTATATTTTAACTTAAAAAATCTTAGAATTTACCTCAACCACATTTAACAAGGAGAAAATATGCCAACAGGTAAAATAAAATGGTTTAATCCAACCAAAGGATATGGATTTATAGAAAATGATGCTGGAGGAAAAGATGTCTTTCTTCACATATCAGCATTAGAAGAAGCAGGAATTGATACTTTGCAAGAAGGAGAATCAGTTTCTTTTGAAATAGGAGAAAATAGAGGAAAAGAAAACGCTACTAACATTAAAAAAACGTAAATTTTTTTTTAGTTATTATTAAGAGTTTTTTATAATAGTAAAATTCTCATAAATTATTGGAATTTTTTAGTGCTATAGATACTATTAATATTTATTATTTAACATCATGTAATAATTGAGTTAAGTATTTTTTTTTATCTACAAACTTTTTTTATTACCTTTATTTTATTGTAACTATCAACATAAGATTTTACATATTAAATTTTTTATAAAGACAATTATATTAATATCTGAAAAATAAATGAAAATTCCAGGAGTATTAATTGATAGAAAAAGAGCTAAAATTATCAACTATCAAAAAAATCCACCAAAGATTATCTTCTTATGTAGTTGAAACTCCTTTAATAAGTGCTTGGAATTTATTTAATGAAGAATTCCAGACTGAATTATTTCTTAAATTAGAATTTTTTCAGAATTCTGGAACATTTAAAGTAAGAGGCGCAATAAATAATATATTAAATTTGGATAATAATTCCAAAAAAAAAGGAATAACAGCAGTAAGTGCAGGTAATCACGCAATTGCAGCGGCATACGCAGCTAACAAATTTGGATTAAAAAATAAAATATTTATATATAGTTCTGCCAATCATTTTAGGATTAATAAATGCAAAGAACTTAAAGCTAATTTAAATTTTACTGATCCACATAGTGCTTTTTCAGATGTAAAAAATGCATCTACTAAAGAAGGATATTATTATATTCATCCATTTGATGGAGTGAAAACTATACAAGGTACAGCATCTTTAGGTTATGAAATTTGCAAGCAAGTCAATCATATTGATAATATAATAGTATCTGTAGGTGGAGGAGGGTTAATAGCAGGAATTGGATCCATAATTAAACAATTATTTCCCAAATGTAAGGTTTTTGGTGTTGAGCCCGAGGGTGCAAAAGGTTTATCTGATAGTTTGATTTCTGGTCAACCAATGGAAAATGTATCAATAAATACTATTTCTGATAGTTTAAGTGCCCCCCTTCATATGCCTTATAGTTTTTCAATTTGTAAGAAAGTAATAGATGAAATGGTTACTGTAACTGATTTGGAAATGATAAATGCCATGAATTATATGTATAGTAAATGTAAAATGTTATTAGAACCGGCTTGTGTAGCTGGCATAGCGGCCTTAGCTGGACCCTTAAAAGGGAAATTATTTAATCAAAAAACTTTAGTCGTATTATGTGGTTCAAATATTGATGTTCATACTTGGCATGACCTTATAAATAATAAGTTGTAAATTATTGATAAATTAATCCTCCTGAAATAGGTTTTTTTACCCCAGTGGTTGTTGGGAGACTCAAAGGCAATTTTCTTACACATCTTATTGCTAAATATGCGAATGCTTGAGATTCTAAGAAATCTCCATTAAAATTTAATTCATCTATTAGGATAATATTTTTTCTTTTTGATTTAAAGATTTGTTTTAAAGTCTGAAATATAAATAAATTATTTCTTCCTCCACCGGTTAAAATAACTGTATTAATATTTTTTTTTAAAATTTTTATTCCTATTATAATACCTTCTACTGTCATCATGGATGCTGTACATATGGAATCCTCCTTTTTGATTTTTTTTAATAAGTTTAAGTATTTTTTAAAATGTTCTCTATCAAGAGATTTTGGATATTTTAATTTAAAAAAAATATCTTTTTTATATTTATCAATTATTTTTTGATCTTGTCTTCCTTTAAATGCTATTTTTCCATCTTTATCATAGTTTTTTCTATCAAAATAATACATTAAATCATCAATTAATGCATTTGCAGGACCAACATCAAAAGCTATTAATTTTTTTCTTTTAATACAGGAAATATTAGCAATACCTCCTAAATTTAAAATTAATGCTGAGGATGTAAAATTATTAAGAATATATTTATGATAAAAGACGGCAATTGGAGCTCCCTGTCCTCCATTTTTAATATCATTTTCTCTAAAATTTCCAACTATTTTTAATTTCAATTTTTTTTGAATTTTTTTACAATTCCCTAATTGAATTGTAATTTTATTTTTGGGGTCATGAAATACTGTTTGTCCACTTATGCCTATATAATCAATTGATGAATATTTAATATTGTGTTCCTTGATGAATTTTTTAATTATTTGAATAAATTTATTGGTTACAATATCATCGTAACTTTTAACATAATGATTTATTTTTATTGATTTTTTTTTATTCAAATATTTAATAATTTTTATTAATATATTTTTATAATTTTGTTGATAATTGTACGTTTTTTCAAATTTAATAGATACAAAATTTTGTCCATCAGTTTTAATAAAACTACAATCAAGACCATCTAGTGAAGTACCTGTCATTATACCAATGACATTATATTTATTTTCTATAGACATATTTTCATTATTTATTTTAATTATATATTATGCAAGTTAAAGAAAATACTCCAAAAGCTATCATCTTAATAATTGTTGGTATGAGTGCTGTTGCATTTCAAGATACTCTTATTAAATTTATATCTTCAGAAACTAATATATTTTTAATTTTATTGTTTAGAGCTCTACTTGGAATAATATTTTTAACAATATTTTTAAAAATTACAAAAAATCCTTTAATCTTTAAAACAAATTTTCCTTTTTTAACAATAATAAGAGTTTTGTTATTTTATATTGCTTTTATTTTGTATTTTTTTGCTTTAACTAAATTATCACTAGCTACAGCAGTAACTTTATTTTTTGTAAGTCCTTTTTTTATTACAATTCTTTCTATGATTTTTCTTAATGAAACTATTGGATATAGAAGATGGCTTGCTCTAGTTATGGGATTTATTGGAGTTATCTTAGTGATGGATCCTAAAATTAATAATTTTAATATATATTCTATCTTTCCAGTAATTTGTGCTTTTTTTTATGCCTTAACTATGATTATTCAAAAAAAAACATCTCTTGAAGATAGTTTGTACTCTCAAGTTTTCCATATTTACATTGGTGCAACTTTAGGTTCAATTGTGGCAGGTTTTTTCATAGGTAATGGTATTTATTATGATTCATCAAGTGATCATTTCCAATTTATATTTAGAGCTTGGTCCTTAAATAATATTAATATTATCTTGTCATTATTTTTCATAGGTATTAGTGGATTTGTTGCTTTTTTATGTATTTTCCAAGCTTATAGAATAGGGTCTCCACCTAGCATTGCTCCATTTGAATATATTTTAATTGTATGGTCTTTAATATTAAGTTGGATTATTTGGCAAGAATCATTAAATTTCAAAGGATATTTGGGTTTGTTTTTTATAGTCTTTGGTGGGATTTATACATTAATTCGAGAAAGAAAAAAACACGTACAAGTAACAATTGATAAACCACTTAGAAGATAAGTAAATATCTTCGCAATATTTATTCACAACTTTTCCTCAATTATTTTTAATTTATCATACTTTTTTCTAAATTAATATTTGTACAAATTTGAAAATTAGATAGATTGTTAATTAGTTATTGCACGCAAAGGTAATAACAAAATTATTTAAGGGAAACTTTAAATGGTTTATATCGGGAGGAAATGCACGGTATAAGAAAGAGACCTAGCTTGCTGGGTCTTTTTTTTTGGTGAAATTTATTTCTTTTAATAGTAACTTTGTATTTATAATATTTTTATTATTGGTTTATTTTAAATTTATGAAGAATCTAGATTCAAAAATTAATGGTTTTTAAAATATTATCTAGTGCAAACAATATATAGCAAATTATTAAATATAATATTAGAGGAAATAATTCCCCCTACAATAATTTCCATTTCCAAAGGTAATAAAATTTTCGGAGCTGCTATATTAAAAAAAGAAGATCTATCAACTGTTGTCATTGGAACGAATAATGAAATAATGAACCCATTAAATCATGGAGAAGTTTCGACAATATATGAATATTTTAATTTGAGTTTAAACAAAAAAATTAAACCTCAAGAATGTATTTTTTTATCTACGCATGAACCATGTTCTTTGTGTTTATCTGCAATTACTTGGTCTGGTTTTGATAATTTTTATTACTTTTTTCCATATAATGAAACAAAGGATAAATTTAACATTCCCCATGATCTAAATATTTTAAAAGAAATATTTAAGTTAAATAATGGTAATTATAATAAAGTTAATAGTTATTGGAAATGTTATTCAATTATTGATGAAATCAATAAATTAAATGATTCAGAAAAATATATATTAACAGATAATATTAAAAAAATTTATCAAGAATACGATAAATTATCAAAATTATATCAAAAAAAGAAAGATACAAATATAATTCCTTTTAATTGATTTTATGTTATATATACTCTATATTCTTTGATAGCGGGAGATACTGGTAAAACAGAGCCGAAGGAGCAACAACCCGGAAACTCTCAGGCAAAAGGACCGCCAAGTAAAATACTCTGGAAAATGAGCTAGGCTCTACCGAAGGTGCAAGTGTTATAACTAAACTCTCAGGTTCCATGACAGAGGGGTAAAAGAGGAGCTATTCTTTTGCCAAAATTATTAAATCAAATTTTTTTAAATGATTATCATTTATCTCATGGAGCAAAATTCGTTCCATTTGCAGAATATTCAATGCCAATAAATTATTCAGAAGGAATTATTAAAGAACATTTACATACCAGAAAATCTGTAAGTGTTTTCGATATCTCACATATGGGACAAATATTAATTCCCTCTACGGATGATAATTGTAAAGAATTAGAAAAATTTATTCCCTTAGATCTTAAAAATTTCAAACTTAACCATTCCTTTTACTCGTTTATTTTAAATGATAAAGGCGGTATTATCGATGATATAATTATTTCTAAAATTATTATTAATAAATTAGAATTATTTTTTCTTGTTTACAATGCTTCAAGAAAAAAAATAGATGAAGCAATATTTATCAATAAAACTAATAATTACTTACTTTTAAAAGATAATTCACTTTTAGCTATTCAAGGACCTTTATCTTCTCAAATTGTTTCTAATTTCTCAAACGAAATTAACAAACTGTATTTTATGCAAATCGGTAGTTTTATTTACGATAATCATTTAATTATTATTAGTAGAACAGGGTATACAGGTGAAGATGGATTTGAATTATCAATTCCAAATATAATTATTCATAAATTTATTAATGATTTGATGAATGATAATAATACTCTTCTTTGTGGAATTGGTTGCAGAGATACTTTAAGATTAGAAGCTGGATTGAGCTTATATGGTAATGAATTAACTGAGAATTTAACTCCGGTGGAAGCAAATTTAACTTGGGCTATTTCAAAATCAAGATTTATTTCTGGTGGATTTAATGGATTTGAAAATATTTTAAACCAAAAAAAAAATGGAATATTGCAAAAAAGAATAGGAGTTATTTCAAAAAATAAAAGCATTCTTCGTTCTCAAATGAAAATTTATAATAAAAATGAAAGAATTATTGGTAAAATCACAAGTGGTGGATTTAGCCCTACATTAAATATTTCAATAGCAATTGCTTATATTGATATGTTTTTTTTAGAAAAAGTAGATAAATTATATTGTTTAATAAGAAATAACTTAGAAGAAATTCAATTAACTAAGCTTCCGTTTGTAAAACACAATTATAGGAGAATAATAATATGATTGAAAAAAAATATTCTAAAGATCATGAATGGATTAATTACAAAGAGGGAATTGCTACTGTAGGTATTACGAACTATGCACAAGAAAGTTTAGGAGATATTGTTTTTATAGAATTGCCAAAAATTGGAAAATTAGTCAAAGCTGGTGATTCAGTAGGAGTAATTGAATCAGTAAAAGCAGCGAGTGATCTTTTTTCTCCTGTCAGTGGTGAAATTATTGAAGTAAATAATGAACTGCAAAATTCACCACAATTACTTAATGAAGACCCTGAAGATTTAGGTTGGTATATGAAAATAAAATTAAATAATACTGAAGAATTAACTAATTTAATGAATTTTAATCAATATAAAGAAACAATTTAATAATATATTTATGAAAAAGTTTTCTCAATTTACTTATCGTCATATTGGTTCAGATAGTAAAGATCAAGATTTAATGATCAAGGAGATAGGTTGTAAATCATTAAAAGATTTACTTGAATCAACATTACCTAAAAATATATTACAAAGTGATTCTTTAGATATTCCTGTTCTTGATACAGAAATTGAAATGTTAGATGAAATGTCAGCATTATCAAGAACAAACAAAAATTTTAAAAGTTATATTGGTATGGGTTATTATAACAATATAACCCCTAGTGTCATTCATAGAAATATGATTCAAGACCCAGGCTGGTATACTGCCTATACACCTTACCAACCTGAGATATCACAAGGTCGATTGGAAATGTTAATGAACTTTCAACAATTAATAATTGATATGACAAAGTTAGATGTTGCAAATGCTTCACTTTTAGACGAAGGAACCGCTGCAGCTGAAGCTATGACACTTTGTTTTCGTCATGCTTTTGGTAAAAATAAAAATACTTATTTAGTACATTCTTTATGTCATCCTCAAACTATTTCAGTAATTAAAACACGAGCAAAACCTTTAAATATACAAATTAAATTATTTGACGAATTTAAAGAATTAGATTTAAAGAAATGTTTTGGAATATTATTTCAATATCCTGATACATTTGGTCATTTAATTGATTTAGAAAATCTAATTAAAATTTGCCATAAAAATAAAACACTTGTATGTGTTGCTACAGATTTATTAAGTTTAGCTTTGCTTAAACCTCCCGGTGAAATGGATGCTGATGTTGTATTAGGCAACTCTCAAAGATTTGGAACTCCATTAGGATTTGGTGGTCCACATGCTGCTTTTTTTGCTACAAAAAATAAATTTATAAGATCTATGCCGGGAAGGATTATAGGCGTAACTATAGATAAAAGAGAAAAAAAAACATATCGTATGACTCTTCAAACTAGAGAACAACATATTCGAAGAGATAAAGCAACAAGTAACATTTGTACTTCTCAAGCTCTATTAGCAAATGTTAGTGCTGCTTATGCCGTTTATCATGGTCCTGAAGGTATTAAAGTAATAGCGAAAAATATTCATGATAAAACTAAAGTACTAGCTCAAGCTATTAAAACAAAATTCAAAATTTATTCTAATAATTTTTTTGATACAATTGTCATTCATACAAATAATATGTCTAATAGATATTTTGTTAAAGCTTTAAATGAATCAATAAATATTCGATTTATAGATGATGATCGTGTTGGTATTTCTTTAGATGAAACAACTAGTAAAAAAGATGTTTTAAAATTATTATCAGTTTTTGGTATTGAAATTAAATATGAAAATATCGCAAAACAATTAGAAACGATTGATATTGGTATTTTAAAAGAAAAAGCAAGAACTACATCCTATTTAGATCACCCTATATTTAATAAATATCGATCTGAAACTGAAATGATGCGCTATCTAAAGAAATTAGCTGATAAGGATATTGCACTAAATAGAGCAATGATTCCACTTGGATCATGTACGATGAAACTAAATGCTGCTACTGAGTTAATTCCGATAGCGTATCGTG
>Ga0315336_1003496_pt1 | contig 20745 bp, 24 predicted proteins | sample ASW5metaG_FD_204512 | JGI IMG/M metagenome (GOLD analysis project Ga0315336, IMG submission 204512) | Ammonia-oxidizing marine archaeal communities from Monterey Bay, California, United States - ASW #5 | ecosystem: Environmental > Aquatic > Marine > Intertidal zone | place: USA: California... | reverse complement strand
TGGGGATCCGCGTAACTGGCATCCTGCCGTTGGGATCGATCGAGAGGCCGGCTTTGCGTGGGGCGGAGGCTACGTCGGGGAGGGAGTGGGACCGTCGAACCTTATCGGCCGCACGCTTGCCGACCTCGTCCTGGAGCGGCAGACGGACCTGGTGAACCTGCCGGTGGTAGGGCCCGATTTCCGCAGGTGGGAGCCCGAACCGCTCCGCTGGATGGGCTCGGCAACGCTAATGAAGATCGCCGAGTCGCTCGACGCCGCCGAGCTACGCGATCAGCCGACACCACGGTTCCGCAGCGCGATCTTCGACGCGTTGGTGCGCAAGTAGGATCTGCCCGCGTGATCGATCCAGGTGCTACGGTGCCGATCTGACCACGACGCGGTCACCCGCCCTGATCGGACCGGGCACGTCGACTACGCCGACCACGCCGCGTAGGTTCAGCGCGTGCTTGGGAAATAAGCTGGCGACCGCCGGACCACCGGTGTTGGTGATGTAGGCGGCGGCGATTTGCTGACCCATCTCGACGCAGGGAGGATTGCACTCCTCGACCCGCAGCACGGCACCGGAGGGAAAATGCAGGCGGGTACCCTGTGGCAGCTGCGAAAGACCCGCGATGCCCTCGAAGCACAGGTTAGCTCCCAGCGTCGAAGCGGCGAGCGGCTCCCGCAGATCCAACCGCTGACCGATCACCGCGAGCTCCTCCATGGATACAGCTGACCACTGGCGCTCGTTGCGCCGCACCGTACCCGCCGGATCGACGTCACCCTCGAAAGCCACCCGCGAGTGGCCCCGGTGCTTGTCGCCGACGAAGCCATCGAGCTCCGCCTGCACTTCTGGCCGTTCCTCTTTGTGCAGATCAGCATTGTTACCGCTATGAACGGATACCACCGACCCGGCGAGCTCATTCATCGTGATCACGTCCTTGACGTTCGAGTACGGGGCGCGCGGCGCCCAAGAAGTATGCGGAAATCACCATGGCCGGCAGGGCGGGAAATCCTACGATACTCTCTGTCCCCTTGAGCGAAGTCATCGTGACGCGCGACGAGATCGCGGACCCGGTAGTCGAGTAGCCATGAGCAGCGGTGTCGAGCCTGCAGTACAGCGCATTGCCACCCGCTTCGAAACGCTCCGGGAGTCCGACTACGCTCTCCCGGACGACTTCGCTCGGCGCGTGCTCAGCCCCGCTCTGGTCGTGCACCTCGACAAGGTGCGCGACAACCTGCGGCGTGTGATCGACTACGCTGGCGCCGACGCCGATCGCTGGCGCCCGCATGTCAAGACCACCAAGATCCCCCAGGTCTTTGCGGAGATGGCACGCATGGGCGTGCGCAACTTCAAGTGCTCGACCACCCGCGAGGCGGCGCTCCTGGCGAACGCTTTGCGGCAAGCGGGCCTCGAAGATGGCGACAGCTTGCTCGCTTATCCGCTCGTCGGCCCGGCGCTCGTGCGCCTCGGCCGCATCGCCGAGGAACACCCTGAGACGCGCCTGTCGGTTCTTTGCGAGGAGCCCGCCCGCGTCACGGAGATTGCGCCACAGCTGTCCGTGTTCGTCGACATCAACCCCGGCATGAACCGAACCGGCATACCGATGGCCGAAACCGAAGAGATCCTCGCCGTTGCGCGGGCTGCAGGCGAACGCTTCCGCGGCGTGCACTTCTACGATGGACACTTGTGGGACGTTGCCAGGGCGGATCGCGGGCAGGCCGCCTTCGAGGGCTACGACAGGCTGCTCGAGCTGGTCTCTGCGCTCGAGTCTGCAGGGCATTCCGTGCCCGAGATCATCACCAGCGGCACACCGACGTTTCTGCAGGCGTTGGCCTTTGAGCGCTTCGCGGAGCTCGGAGAGACACGCCACCGCGTGTCCCCGGGCACGGTCGTCTATCACGACCTGAACAGCGAGCAGGGCAACCCCGACCTCGTCCTCACGCCTGCTGCCACCGTATTCACTCGCGTCGTCAGTCACCCGAGCGCGGCCCTCGTGACGTGCGACGCAGGAGTGAAATCGATCGCCGCGGATTCCGGTGATCCCTGCGCATTCGTCATCGGTCGTCCCCAACTCGTTGCGCAACCGCCAAGTGAGGAGCACCTGCCGCTCCACGTGACAAGTGGCGAGCGCCCGACGCGCGGCACTCCTTTGCACCTGGTGCCGACGCACGTGTGCCCCACCGTGAACCTCGCGGAGCAGGCCGTCTTAATGGACGCCGGAGTAGTGCAGGACGTGGTTCGCGTCAGTGCTCGGGCTCACGAGCTCCTGCTCGACGAGTGATCACGCCGCCGGATTGGGCGCGACTCAGCGATCAGTCGAGCGCGGCGCGCTGCTCGACCAGAATCTCCCGCAGCAGCTCGGCGTTCAGCCCGCCGCGGACCAGACGGTCGCCGACGATGAAGGTCGGCGTACTATCGATGTCGAGCTGCTCGGCAAGTCGCCTGACGGCGGAGAGATACTCGATCACTACCGGGTCACGCATGTCGGCGCGAAGCACGTCTACATCGAGCCCGAGATCGCCCGCCATTCCATAGACAAGCTCCGCGGTCAGAGGCAAGGTTCCGGTCATCAGCTCGTGGTGAAACGCTGCGAAGCCACCCTGCCGGTGCGCCGCGACTGCCGCCCGAGCGGCGAGCACCGAGTGGCTTCCGTAGACTGGCAGTTGCTTATGAACGAACCGCAGGTCGCTGTCGGACACCGCCACCGCAGCCAGCTCCGGATAGCTCGCTTTGCACGGCACGCACTGATAATCGGAGAACTCGATGATCGTCACCGAGGCATCGGCGGGGCCGATCGCCGGGGTTAGCTCCGCATCGATGACGACGCTCGCTCTGGCATCCAGGAGGGCGCGCCGCGCCAAAGCTTGGCGCCGCTCCTCGCGGGCCTGCGCAACCGCTCGAACGCCCGCCAGGAACTCGGGATTGTTGAGCAAGAACCCCGGGTTGTCCGTCAGGTACTGACGTACGAGCTCCTCAGTCTGCGGATCCCGATCCGGATGTTGCAGCGACTCGCTGCACGCCGTCGCGAACACCACTACAACGATCAGCACAACGTACCGATCGACGCGCACCCGTCGAATCACTGATTGGCAGCGACTACGAAGCTGTGCACCCCGTCCAGCTCGGTCGAGATCGTCAGCGCACCGTTGGCGTTCCAAGTCACCCCTGCCACGCCGCTCCCGGATCCACTGTGCACCACACCCATCTGTGCCCCATCCTTGTGGATCGTGTAAGAGATCGACGGGTCGAGGTGGTGCTGTCGCTCGCCACCGGTCCCGGCGCCAGCGTCACGATCAGGGCGGCCTTGTCACGATCGTAGATCGCCTGAGTGACGTTTGCCTCGATGTACTCCACGTCGCTGACGAACGGCTCCGCGAAGTGCTTCTCCTCCCGCGGCTCGTTATACAGCGTCCACAGACCATCGCCGGGGTTGAGGCGCGTCATCGCCACCAGCACGTTACCGGTGACCGGGCTGATGTTATGGATAAACCCGTTCTCGTCGCGGTTGAAGTTCTCTCTGTAGTCGGGCGTGTGCGGGTAGTAGAGGCCGCCGTCGCGCCAGGTGGGTCCGAAGTGCTCGTCAGCGTAGTCGAGCATGGTGGCGACGGTCCTCATGTCGCCGACCTCGGCCGCCAGTACCGCAAACCAGCCAAAGTCGAACGACGAGGTCCAGCCCATATCAGAGCCAGGGTCGCCCTCGAACATGCCAGGGATGTAGAGCTTCACCTGCTCGCGATAGAGGTCCTTGACGTACTGCGGGGCCCAGACGTGGTGTGCCTGGCCGTTCCAGCCATCGCTCCAGGCCATGCCGATCGATGACCACTTGGTCGACGCCGGAATCACCTCGTCGGAGCGCACGTGGAGATAGAACATCGTCGTGTGGTTCTCGGGCGAGATGAATTCCCGCTCGCGGATCGTCTCGGCGAACTCCTGCTCGACCTCGGCCGAGTAGTCTGTCCCGTGAGTCTGGTCGTACTGGATCAGGCCGAGGATCGGATGCTGGTTGCACTCGGTGTAGATGGCGCCGAGCTCGCATTCGATGCCGAGGAAGTCGCTGGCAACGAACTGATCGTAGATCACCGTCGCCAGCCGCTCGTGGTCGTAGTCCATGCGCAGCGGCTCGCCGCCGTACTCGATCGCCGGGAACACGAACGGCAGGGATCCGGGCTCGTCGTAGCGATGGTCGTCGAACAGCGACTCGTGCAGGCTGACCATCTGCAGCAGGTGACCGCTGTACATGATGTTCGACTTGATGTTGGGGTCGATCCATCCTTGCCAGCCATCCTCGCGATACACGGAACTGTTGCCGTCCTGGTCCGCACCGCGTTTCTCGTACTGGCTCATGGCCGCCCAGTACTGCCAGACGTCCTTGTAGATCATCTTCTCGATGAGCCGGCTCGACGCGTCTCGGTAGAGGTCCCGATGCGCCGGCACCTTGTGGTACTGCGCCAGGCTCAGTGCGTAGGCGGCGAAGGCGATCTGGAACTGGTAGGCATCGAAGTTGTCGCCGCCCGGCGTGTTGCCCATCAGCGACCAGTCGCCGTCGAGCTGATTGGCGAGGTTGATCATGTGGCGGATGTGGCCCATCTCCTCGGTGGACAGCGATGGGTAGTCGGAAGCGAGGATGATCGCGCCGGTCGACGGCGCAAGGGGCTGCGCACCGACCAGCGCTGCGCAGAGAACGAAGATCCACAGGGTGCGGTGCCGCATCGTGTCGCTCCAGGGTGATGTGCGATCCGAACATGCCGAAGGCCAGGACTCAGGGCCACTGTCGAGCCTAGCTCCCGGCTTCGAAAGCAGTCAAGGGGTTTCGGCCTTCCGTTTGACTTGCGCTCCGCGCCCGTACCAGAGTGTCGAGATGCTGACTTCGCTCGGAGAGATTCTGCCCGCCGCAGCTGTCAAACACGGCGAGAAGACGGCCCTGGTGTTCAAGGGCGAGAGCTTCTCGTTCCGCGACCTCGATGATCTCTCCGATCGCCTGGCACGAGGACTGGAAACGCTCGGCATCGCGGCGGGAGACCGCGTGACCCTCTACTCCGCCAACTGCTGGGAGTGGATCGTCAGCTACTACGCAACGCTCAAGATCGGTGCGGTGATCAACCCGATCAACGTGATGCTGACGCCGGAGGAAGTCGCGTTCGTAGCCGCCGACTGCGGCGCCAAGGCGGTGCTGGCATCAAAGGACAAAGGCGAGCCGATCCTCGGCCTCAAGAACTCCTCCGACGTCGAGGAGATCATCATCTTCGGCGACCAGGTTCCCGACGGTGCGCGATCGTTCAACGAGCTCATCGCAAGCAACGAGCCGGATTTCGAGATCCACGAGGTGCCGGCCGATGCGTTGTCGACGATTTGCTATACGTCGGGCACAACCGGGCACCCGAAGGGCGCCATGCAAAGCCACCGGAGCATCATCCTCAACGCCGCCCTGCTGGCAAACATGCACGTGCGCACCGCCGAAGACACTATCGTCACCGCACTTCCCTGCCCGCACGTCTACGGCAACGTCATCTTCAACGCCGCCTTCATGTACGGCATGACGCTGGTCCTGCATCCGCTTTTCGTGCAGGACGAGATCCTCCAGTCTATCCAGGACCACGACGCCACCATGTTCGAGGGCGTGCCGACGATGTACCTGTACCTGTTGGATCACCCCCGGCTGACCGACTACGACCTGTCGTCGCTAACGCGCTGCACGGTCGGCGGCCAGACCATGGCAGTCAACAAGATGCAGGAGGTCGAGGAGCGCTTCGGCTGCCCGCTCATCGAGCTTTGGGGAATGACTGAGCTCGCCGGGCTCGGCACCACCAACCTCCGTTATGGGCTCAACAAGCACGGCTCGATCGGTGTCTCGCTGCCCGGCTGTGAGATGCGCATCACCGCCGTCGACGATGCGAGCCGGACCCTGCCGCGGGGCGAGGTTGGCGAGCTGATGGCCCGCGGCCCGATCGTCATGCAAGGCTACTACGGCAATGACCAGGGAACCGCGGAGACCATCGAGCCGGATGGCTGGCTGCATACCGGAGACCTGGCCAGCATGGACGGTGATGGCTACATCACTATTGTCGACCGCAAGAAAGACATGATTCTCACGGCCGGCTACAACGTCTATCCGGCGGAGATCGAGCGCGTCGTCGCCGAACATTCCGACGTCGCTCTGGTGGCCGTCGGGCGTCAGCCCGATGAGATGAAGGGCGAGATCGCCAAGGCGTATGTGGTGCTGAAGAAAGGCGCCAGCGGCGATGAAGAGTCGATCGTCAGCCACTGCCGCGAACACCTGGCAGCGTACAAGGTGCCGCGGGCGGTGCAGTTCGTCGACGATCTCCCCAAGACCAGCACCGGCAAGATCATGCGGCGTGAGCTGCGCAAGCTCGACGCCTGAACTGCCTCAACCCATGCGCAGGATGGGCTTTACGGTGGAACCCGCCTCGGTCGCCGCGACCGCTTCGTTGATCTGATCGAGGTTGTAGAACTCCATCAAGCGATCGATCGGGAATTTCCCCGACATGTACATGTCGACCATCTGCGGGATGAACAGATCCGGCACCGCGTCGCCCTCGATCACGCCGCGCACCGTACGGCCGAACAAGATGGCGTTCATGTCGAGGGTGATCTCCGTTCCCAGCGGCGAGGTTCCCAGCAGGGCGCAAACGCCCTGGAGTCCGAGCGAGTCCACTGATTGACGCACCACCTCGGGGACGCCGGTAGCCTCGACCGAGTAGTTGGCACCGCCGCCGGTCAGCTCCTGAATCGCCTCGACCGGATTGGTGTCGGAGGCGTTTATAGCGTGCGTCGCGCCGAGATCCCCCGCGAGGCGCAGGCGCTTGGCGTTGAGATCGACGGCGATGATCGGATCGCAGCCGGCGATTTTGGCTGCCATGACGGATGACAAACCGACTGTGCCGACACCGAATACCGCGATGCTCTCGCCGGCCCTGGGATGCAGGTTGTTGAGCACCGTTCCAGCTCCGGTCTGAATCCCGCAGCCGAGCGGGCCGAGCATCTCGAGCGGCGCGTCCTCGCGTACCTTCACGACGTTGCGCTCAAAGGCCAGCGCATAGTCGGCGAAGGACGACTGGCCGAAGAAAGCACCGTGCACCACATCATCGCCACGGTGCATCACCGGCGACCCGTCGGGTCGAGCGCCGCCGAAGTTGTGCCCGAACAGCTCCTGACAGTAGCCAGGGGAGCCTTGCATGCAGTTGCCACAGGCGCCGCATGAGTGAAAGCTCAGAACAACGTGATCGCCTTCCGTCACCTTGGTGACGTCGGCGCCGACACGCTCCACGACACCGGCGCCCTCGTGGCCAAGAACCGCCGGTAGAGGCACCGGGTAGTACTGATCACGCACCGACAAGTCCGTGTGACAGATCCCCGTGGCGACGACCTTGACCAGGACCTCGTCGCGTCGTGGCTCATCCAGATCCACGGGCCCAACACTGAACTCGGCGCCTGGTGCCTCGAGAACTGCAGCTGTCACTTCCATTTCGGCCCTCCTTGGCTCGCGCTTACAGGCGTCGCTTGCACCGCTACCGGGCAGCATCGGCGCCGGAGTCTAGCATCCGCGACGTCGGCAGCCCAGGGCGCCCCGAGCGCAGCCATGCCGCACGGGACAGGGAGACTCGATCGGGTAACGGCCTGTGGCTGCGCGGGGTGACCGCGAGCCTACTTACCGAACCAGCGGCGGCGCGCGTCACGACCGACGACCTGAGCGCAGTTGCGGCCCGGTACGCCCATGACGCCGCCGCCCGGATGGGTGCCGGCGCCGCACAGGTACAGGCTCTTGACCGGCGACCGGTAGTCGCCGTAGCCAGGGATGGGGCGGAAGCAGAAGAGCTGATCGGGAGACATATCGCCCTGGAAGAGGTTGCCCCCGAGCAAGCCGAAGCGCTCCTCTATGTCGGGCGGCGACAGCACTTCTATATGTTCGACGGAGGCCTCGAATCCCGGGCAATACTCCTCCATCTTGCGGATGATCCGCCGCCCGTAGATCTCGCGCTCGGTATCCCACGAGCCGTCCCTGAGGTCATAGGGCCCGAACTGCGTGAAGAACAGCCCGATGTGCTTACCCTCCGGGGCCAGACCAGGCTCGAGTACCGTTGGGAACACCGCCTCCAGATCAGGGTCCTCCGAAGTGCGCCCGTACTTGGCGTCGTCCCAGGCACGCTCGAGGTATTCGATCGAAGGCGAGATGGCGATCAGCCCGGTATGCGGGTCCCCCGGAATCGGTCCCTTCCAGGCGGTAGGCCTCGGTAGCTCGGAAAGCGCCAGATTGACCTTCACCGAGCCAGAGCGGCTACGATATCGCCCCACATCGGCAACTACCTCGTCAGGGAGATTCTCCCGACCAACCAGATTGAAGTATGTGGTCACCGGGTGGGCGCACGAGATCACCTGCCGGGCATGCAGAATCTCGCCGTCGTCGAGCTCGACCCCGGACGCCCGACCATCCTGTATGACGATACGGCGCACCAACGCCGGCGCACGAACGGTGGCACCGGCGGCGCATGCCGAGTCGGCAATCGCCTGACTCAGCGCTCCCATGCCACCGTGCACCCAGCCCCAGGCCCCCGACTGGCCGTCGATCTCGCCGATCCAGTGGTGCATCAACACGTATGCCGAACCGGGGCTCATCGGCCCACCCCAGCCGCCGATGATGGTCTGGGTGGCCAGGGCTCCTTTGATGCGGTCGTCCTCGAACCACTCGTCGAGGAAGTCAGCTCCGGAAAGAGTGAAGAGCCGCGTCACCTCGGCGATGTCGCGCGCCGTCCAGTGACGGAACCGATGGCCGAGTGCTAGCCACTTGGGAATCTCCCGCCACTCGAGTCGCGGCGGTATCACGAACATCATGTCGCGCACCAGACCGGCGATGTGCTCGAAGTACTCGTCGAACTTCAGGTAGGCGGCCGCGTCGGCCTTGGAGAATCGAGCGATCTCGGCGGCGGTCTTGCCGGCGTCGCCATGCAGGGTCAGGGCCGTCCCGTCGTCAAACGGCAGCCAGTAGTCGGGGTCGAGAATCGTGACCTTATAGCCGAACCGATCAAGGTCGAGCTCGGAGATGATGCGCGGTGGCACCAGGCTCGTCACGTACGCGGCCGACGAGATCTTGTAGCCGGGCCAGGACTCTTCGGTGGCGGCGGCTCCACCGAGCACGTGCCGGCGCTCCAGCACGACGACGTCCATGCCGGCGCGCGCCAGGTATGCGGCACAGGCGAGACCGTTGTGACCACCGCCGACGATGATCGCGTCGTGTGTGCTACTCACTGACCGGCGTCGGCAACGCCCCCTGTCCTGGGCTCCATGGCAGCAATCGCCTCGAGCGCGGCTCTCCCCGCGGCGCCTGATGCACGATGCCTCGATCGTCGCTCATGACCCCGGTCTCCTCTCTTGTCTGGCCTGGAAATACGCCGGTCCGCTAGGAGCGGTGTGGTGGAAGCGTAGCGGGCCTGGTTGCGGCGAGTTGGCCACCGTACCATGTTGATTCTCGCCTGAGTCGCATCTCAATGGACGACTGTGATGAAGCTACGCGTCATCAACCCAGAGCAAGTAATCGAGCTGCTGCCGATGGCCGAATGCATCGAGGTGGTCGACGCGGCGATGCGATGCGCGGCCGACCGCGAAGCGCAAATGCCCCTGCGCTCGAAGATGGCCCTGCCACGCGAAGGACTGCTTGGCTGGATGCCCGGCTACATGGCCGACCCAGAGGTCTTCGGCGTGAAGTTGGTCGGCGTCTTCCCCGGCAATTTTGCGCTCGGCATGCACAGTCACCACGGCGTCGTCGTGCTGTTCGAGACCGAGCACGGACGCCCGTTCGCGATTGTCGACGCCTCCGAGATCACCGCCATTCGTACCGCCGCAGCAAGCGCCATGGCAACGCGCCTGCTGGCCCGCGACGACGCCTCGACGCTGACCATCATGGGATACGGCGCCCAGGGTCGGCAACACCTCGAGAGCATGCTCTGCGTACGCCGCTTCGACGACATCCGGATCTGGGGACGCGACGTGTCGACAGCGGGCGCCTTCGCCGAGGAGCAGGGAAAGAGGTTCGGAGTATCGATTCGCCCCGTGCAGAGTGCGCGCCAGTCGGTCGAGGGGGCCGATGTCATCTGCACGGTGACGGCGTCGCCCGAGCCCGTCCTCTTCGGCGACTGGCTCGAGCCAGGACAGCACATCAACGCGGTCGGCACGAGCTTTCCCGGAATCCGGGAGCTCGACGGACCGGCGGTGGCACGCTCGCGGCTGTTCGTCGATCTGCGCGAGGGCGCCCTTGCGCAGGCAGGCGAGTTCCAAATGGCCCGCGACGAGAGGTTGATCGATGACGATCACATCCTCGCTGAGGTGGGCGAGGTGGCGCTCGGACGCGTCGAAGGACGCACCTGTAGAGATGACATCACCCTCTACAAATCGCTGGGCCTCGTCGTCCAGGACCTTGCATCCGCCTACCACGTCTACCGCAAGGCCGAAGAGCAGGACGTCGGCGTAACGTCCGACTTTTAGCAGGCCGTCGTGGAAGTGTAACGGGCCCGCTAGGCAGGCCGGCTCGCCGCAAACCACGCGAGCACTCGCGGCGGACCTCCGCAACGGAGCGAGGCAACTACGAGATGGTGCCGGAGCGATTGCGCCACTATCGTGACCGGTACGGTCGTACCGGACAGTAAGCCTCGGCCTGTTAACCAAACGTGTGCTGTATCACCGCTCTGCCGACCATACCGAGCTTCTGTCGCATGGTGAAACGCGCCAAGTTCGTCTTGACCACCCCTTCAGTGAACGCACTCTTGCGTGCGTAGTCGATCTTCACGTCTACGATCACCGGGCGGCCGCTGGAAGCGATCTCGAGGGCGGCAGTCAGCCCAGCAAGCCCGCCGCCCACCACGACGGCGTCTGCCTTGTATGTCGAACCCACACCGGCTCCCTATCATCGTCAGCAGCGGCATAGTGGCCGAGGACGCAACGATGGGGCAGCATGGGGGCAGCGTCAACACCTTAGAGCGAGGTCGACATCAGATGTTCCCATCCGTCCTTAGCGCCGTAGCAGTGGCAGCTTCGGCCTTGCCGCCACTGCCAGCCGAGACGACCGAAGTGGAAGCCGGGCCGGAAACGTGCGTCATCGGCCATGGCAACTGGTTCATCACCACCCGCATTGACAGCAATACCGGATCCCGGCGATCGGTTGAAATCGATGGCGAGAGCCAGCAGCGTACCGTCCGCGCTCGCGTGCAACCCCGTCCGGGTGCTGCGCCTGAGGAGATCGACATGCGGGTGCATGAGTCGCCCGTCCATCCACCCTCGGTGGCGGCCGCGGCCGCCCATCTAGGCGATGATGAGCTCGTCCTCGGGCTGGTCGTCGACGATCAACCGATGGCCTACCCGATCCACTATCTGGCCCCCTATGAGGTGATCAACGTCGTCGTCGGATCGACCGCGCTGGCTCCCACCTGGTGACCACTCACGGGTTCGGGCGTCGTGTACGCCCGTCGTCATGGTGGTCGCGATCTGACGTTCGACTTTGCCGAGGGCCTGGTCGACGACTACCTCCTGGTGGTGGATCGCGAGACCGGCAGCGTCTGGTCACAGCTCGGCGGCAAGGCGATCGCCGGCGAGATGAAGGACACGCCGTTGCAGGCGACACCGGCAATCCAGGCCACCTGGGGGTTCTGGCGACGGCGGCATCCTGAAACACGAGTAATGCTGTTGCTGGGCATCTCGGGGAGAGCCTACTGGTATTCCGACTTCGTACCTGGCGATCCGCAAGCACGTGCCGTCGCTCACAACACCGCCACTCTCGGGTTGGGGCTGGCGATCCGCAACGCGGCCTGGTTCTTTCCCTTCCCCGAGCTCGCCGAAGACGCAACGCCCCTGCAAGTGAGCGTCGCAGGAACAACGGTAGTCCTCCACTTCGACGCCGACGGATTGACCGCGTGGGCTGAGAACGAGGCCGGCGAGCTGCTGATGTCGGTGCTGGCCTACGAGCAGGGCTGGCGAAACTTCTACCCGCATACGCACGTCTGGAAATAGCCGACGACGATGCTCGGCACCAGCGCGCCGCCGCCCTCGGAGGGCGACTTGTCGAGCCTGTCGCGTTCCAAGCTGTTCGCCACGATCGCTAGGTGGGGAATAGCGATCATTCTCCTGGGCGCCACCGTCAACCTCGCGCTGGCCTGGCAATCGATACGTCTCGGAGCAGCGGAAACAGTGCGCGCCGCGGCGCCGGGTTGGCTGGGCCTTGCTGTCGTCTTGGGAGTCGTGCCCTGGGGCTTCACCGCGGCGCGCGTCTGGATGTGGGCGCGATTCTTCGGCACGCCCATCACCGCTCGCAACGCCCTGCGGGTGGGTATCGGTACCGAACTGGGGTCGTCAATCAGCCCCAAGGCAATCGGCGGCGCCCCGGTGAAGGTCGGGTTGCTCGTCGACAGCGGCGTGCGCACCGGAACCGCCGCCTCCATGTTGATGCTGGACAACCTCGTCGACATCGTGTTCTTCGCCGGCGTGGCTCCGGCAATCGCCTTCGCGACGGCCCGCTGGACACTACCGGAGGTGCAGGAGGTATTGGGTCGGCTGCTCGACAAGGCGCTCGCAACCACGCCGTGGATCGTCGGCACAATCGTAGTCATCGCCACGCTGTTGTTGATACGCCGGCTGCGCCCCGGCCGAGAGCCAGCTGGCAACGCGGGCACCGTGCGCCGTGCCCTGTCGGGGGTTCGTGACGAGTTTCTGTCCGCCTACCAACTGGTCGGCAAGCGCGGCAAGTCTCGATTCGTCATCGCAGTCGTGCTGACCACCGGCCTCTGGGGAGCACGCTGTTCGGTAGCCACCGCCGTTCTCTACGGCCTCGGCTCCGAAGTCGACCCGGTGCTGTTTTTTCTGCTGCAGTGGGTAGTGTTCATGATGATGGTGTTCGTCCCCACTCCGGGGGCGGCTTTGGGAGCCGAGGCATCGTTCGGCGCGGTGATCGATGGCTTTGTGGTGGAAGGCGTTCTCGGAATCCTCACTGCCGGTTGGCGCTTCTTCAGCTTTTACCTGCCACTGTTGCTGGGGCTGGCGGTGATGCCGCTACTCGGGGTCATGCCAACGATCAGCAGATCGACGACGCCGCCAGCCTAGTGACCTGAGTCAGAAATCCGTTGCGGATTGCTGTCCCAGCCCTTTCGGCTGGCGGCGGGACCGGCCGCCTCCGGCGTCGGCCGACCAGCGCAGGTGCCCACTACTGACGCCCGCGCGACCACCGGTTGTCGCGATAATCGCCGCCGAGACCTCGGTTGGCTACGCTGGACTGTGGCTCTTGAGTAGCGAGAACCCAGGTCGCCGACCACCGACACTAGGCGCACACCGATGCGCAGGCTTGCGTAGACCACGGCGCTTGTGTCGCCTCACGGCGCCGACCGGACGTGCTGCCACTGTCTTCTCGGGTCGTGAAGCGCCTGGAGGACGAGGTCACTGGATTGCGGGCAATGCTCGACGAGGAACGCGCCCAGGCGATGGACGAGCAGGCACAGCCGGGAGCGCGCCTGTTGGAGCTGCAGACAGCCGAGACCACGTGGGCTCGAGACCACGCAATGGTGGAATCTGAGCGGACCGAGAAGGCTGACTTGGAAGCTAGCTACGAGCGTCGCTTGCGCGAGCGCCAGCTCGAGTTCGACGGTATTGCCGGAATGCTCCGCGACCGTGAGGCCGAGCTTGTGGAGAACCTGCTCCAGGCTGAGCACGCCAAGGCCGACGCGGAGGTGGCGAAGGCCCGTATCGCGCGCCGCGACGCCAGGATCGAGGCGCTCGACGCCGAGATGATCCGCAGCGACGACACGCGCGAGCGACTACTCCGCGAGCTACACGAGCGTGAGCTCGAGGGCCGACAGATGCGCAGCATGCTGCGCGTCGAGCCCCCCACCGGGGACGATCTGACCGCGATCAAGGGGATCGGAGCCAAGACTGCCGCTCTCCTCAACAGCGCTGGCATCTTCACGTATGGACAGATCGCTAGCTGGGACCAGAGCGACGTTGAGTGGATCGAGACGCGCGAGCCCCGCCTGGTCGGCAGGATTCGGCTCGAGCGATGGGCACAGGGAGCGCGCCGGGCGGCGCTCGGAGAATTCGGCCGAGGCCTCGGACCGACCGAATAAGCTCACTGGCCGGCGAGTTTGGCCGCTTGTTCAGCGAGCTGCGGAGCCCCGAGCTTGTCAGCCAGCGCTGCGAAGCCCTCCGTCGGGCCCGCCCATCGCAAGGCCTCGACCGAAACGGCGATGGCATCCGTACGCAGCGTCGCCAGGTCGCGAAACAGGAGCGCATCCTCCCAGTTTTCGGCCAGGGTAGCCGCCAAGGCGGCGGCTCGTCGAACCTGTACCTGCCAGGCGTCGGCCTGGCGCGGGATCGCTTCGAGATAACCGTATCGGCGTAGGAGCGTCGAGGTGGACTTGGCGCCCCAGCCTTTGACACCCGGATAACCGTCGGCGCTGTCCCCGACCAGCGCCAAGTAGTCGGGGATCGAACCAGGCAGCACACCGAACTTCTCCAGCACACCGGACGCTCCCCGCACCGTCCGCGCCCGGCGATCTAGCTGCACGACCCGATCATCGACGACGCACTGCGCCAGGTCCTTGTCGGGCGTACAGATGAACACCCGGCCCACTGCATCGTCGGCGGTGAGCTCCGCGGCCGCGGACGCCAACGCATCGTCCGCTTCGTACTTACGCATCGGCCAGACGACCACGCCCATCGACTCCAACGCCCACTCGAGGGGTTCGAATTGCGCCAGGAGCTCGGGATCGATGCCGTCCCCGCGCTTGTAGCCCTGCCACATCTCATTGCGAAACGACTCGATCACATGATCCGTTGCCACGCCGATGTGGGTCGCGCCGTCGCGCAACAATCCGAGCATCGAAGCCAAAACGCCGCGAACGGCTCCCACCTCTCGCCCCGCGTCATCCTGGCTTCGGGGCACGGCATAGAAATGGCGGAACAGCTCGTAGGTACCGTCGATGAGATGTACGTTCGCTTTGGGAGTCGCTTCGATTGCGGTCATGCGACCCAGTGTAGACGGCTGGGCAAGCGTTACCCTCAGACAGTCCGCGGAATCGAGGCTATCGACGCAGAACCACTTCCACCACGCCTGCTAGGTAATGCGATCCAAGAAACTGCCGTTGGCCGTCGCAAGGCGCGCGAAACGGTTCGTGTCGAGCATCTCCTCAGCACTGGTCACGAACTCTCCCTGCGGCAGCGGGTCGTATCTTCTCAGGATGTCTGCGACCACTTCATGGGTCAGTTCCGGGTGAAACTGGAGCCCGAGAACGCTGGCGCCCCAACTGAACGCCTGGTTCTCACACGCCGCGTTCCGGGCCAAGTGCACGGCGCCACTGGGCAGATCGAAGGTGTCGAAGTGCCACTGCATTACCGGGAGATCGGGCGCGAAGAAGGCTGCCAGGCGTCCATCCTGCTCACCTTCGGCGGTCGGCTCTATGCTGTGCCATCCGAGCTCGGGGTGTCGATTGGGCGCCACGCGAGCCCCCAGCACGCGAGCGATGATCTGACCTCCCAAGCAGATGCCAAGAATATTCGTGCCGGTTTCGATGGCACGCTCCACGAAATCGAGCTCGGCCAGCAGCCAGGCGTGCTTGTGCTCATCGCAGGCGCCCATCGGGCCGCCCAACACGATGAGCAGATCGATCCCGGCGGGATCCGGGAAGCTATCTCCGTCGTATGGGCGAGTCTCGGTTGTCTCCCAGCCACACCGCTGTGCCCACGAACGTATGTTGCCAAGGCCGACGACGGGCAGGTGACGCACATAGTGCAAGCGCATCCCATGAGTGTATCCGGGCACCGCGGGCGGTTTCTGCACGAGCCAACTCTATCGTCTGCTGGCCTAGGAGGCCGTAGCGGAAGTGTGGTGGGCCTGCTAGACGACAGGCCATCCGTCGGTGCAAGGTTTCGGATGTGCGCACCCTCCTCATCGTTCTAGTCACCGCCTGCCTGGCTGCACCGGCCGCCGCCGATACGATCTGGTTGAGCAACGGGCGCGTCTTGCAGGTCGACGACGCGCGTATCGAGAACAGCTCCGTGGTGTTTCGAACCCATGGCGTACAGGTGACCATGCCGGCCGACTTCGTGCAGCGCATCCGTCGCGACGACGGGCTCGCGCCGCAGGCTGTGCCGCGGGCGCCAGCAAGGCTGGCTTCCCCCGAGCCCAGGGAGTTCTACTACGACCCCGCCGACCGCGACTACTGGCAGGACAAGCTGTCCTGGGTGCAGGACCAGATCTCGAGCCTGGAGGCAAGGCGGGCGCGCACCTCCAACCGCGGACGTGTGAGCGACGGCGATCGCTACGCCGGCTTGGTGGCACGCCGGCTGGAGCTGCAGGCTTGGCGCGCTCTGGAAAGCGCCTTACACACCGAGGCACTCCGCCTCGGCGTTCCGCCGGATTGGTTGCGCGTCGACGGACGACTCGGCGACTGAGCCCCTCGGAGACCCAATCAATGAGCCCCACCACGCGCCGCCGGTTTCTGAGTCAGTCCATGGCGTTCGGAGCGATGGCAGCGCTCCCGGCGCTGTCTGCCGGTGGGCAGCAGGGCGACCCGTGGTTCGGGATCTCGCTAGCGCAATGGTCACATCACCGGGCGCTGCTGGCGGGTGAGCTCGACCATCTCGACTTCATCACCGGCGCGCGGCAAACCTATGACATCGACGCCGTCGAATACGTCAACGTGTTCTTCTTCGATCGCGCCCGCGACACAGCCTACCTGCGCGAGATGCAGACGCGATGCAACGGTGAAGGCGTGCGCAGTCTGTTGATCATGTGCGACCGTGAGGGGCAGCTGGGAGACCCCGACCCTGCGGCGCGCAGCACAGCGATCGAGAACCACTACAAGTGGGTCGAGGCTGCCGCCTTCCTCGGCTGTCACAGCATTCGCGTGAACGCGGCATCGGAGGGCACCTGGGAGGAGCAGAGCCGGCTTGCCGCCGATGGGCTGCAGCGGCTGGCGGTGTTCGCCACCGATCACGGGTTGAATGTGCTGGTTGAGAACCACGGCGGCCTATCGAGCAACGGCAAGTGGCTCGCCGAAACGATCCGCCGCGGCGACAATCCGGGACTCGGCACGCTACCCGACTTCGGCAACTTCCGGATCGCTGAGGATGACTGGTATGACTTCTATCTCGGCGTAGAGGAGCTCATGCCCATGGCGCGCGCCGTGAGCGCCAAGTCGTACGAGTTCGGGCCCGACGGCAACGAGATCCGGCTCGACTACCACCGCTTGCTGCGCATCGTCGGTACGGCTGGGTACCGCGGCCACATTGGCATCGAGTACGAAGGCGAGCAGCTATCGGAGCCGGAGGGGATCCGCGCCACCAAGGCTCTTCTGGAACGGGTCCGTGACGAGCTCGCGGGCGAGATGTCTTGACGGACGCCCGGCCGCGGCGAGACCTCAGCCGAGCCAAGACCGGCTTCCACGGAGCCACCGATGAGTGAGCTGGCTCAGTGGGCTGCGGTCAGATCCTTGGCGCGGATGTTGCGGAACCAGACCGAGCTGTCCAGATCGTGGTTCTGTAGCCCCACGTAGCCGGAAGCGGCGAAGTCGGCCACTTTACCCCGCGGCTCCGCCTCCCAATCGACCACCATCTCACCGTTGATCTCGACGGTGATGTGATCGCCAACGAAGGTCACCCGCATGTGGTTCCACTCACCCGTCGGGCGCGAAGCCAGGCGTGTCGCCGGTTCCGCGTCGTAGACTGCGCCGGTCCTGTGGACTCCTTCCTCAGTGGCATCGTCGATCTGGATCTCGAACGAATGTAGGGTGTAGTCGTTGCTACTCGGAACGCCGGGAACGCGCACGAACACCCCCGAGTTCGATTCGAGCTTGCTGGTCTTGAAATCGAGCTCCAGCGCGAAGTCAAAGAACTCGCGAGCGCTGTACCACATGAGCCCCATGCCGCCGTGCGACTCGAGCACACCGGTCTTCCCGTCGAGCACGAAGTACCCCGGCCCGTAGTGATTCCACCCGCCCTTGTGAAAGACGCCCTCGTCGTTGCGCTGGATCAGGTCTTCGAATCCGTCTGAGCTCACCGACATCGTCTTCTCCACCGGCGGGATGGCGCTCGCCTCGCTGCCTGCGGCCAGCGAGCGTACGGCGCCAACCCCGATCGCAGCTGCAGCACCGAGGCCAAACACGATGGCCGGCAGTGGCAGCCGTCTCACGTCACGGGCCATCAGAGGATCTCCTGTAGCTGTGGACTCAGGACACTAGCTCTTCGGGTTCCATTCGCCGCGCGCCACGGCCGGCACGAATGTTGCCAGATCAGACGGCGGAAAATCGATGGCGGTACCCAGCTCGGCGCTCATGTAGGCCGTCATCAGCAACTCCGTGACGTTGAGACCATCGTCGAAGGTCTCGTCTGGCCGGGTGGCGTACGGTTGCGGTCGATTCAGTAGCGCCGCAATACGCGGGCGCCCTGTTTCCCGTACACCGAGCAGGAAGTGAACTCGCCGCTGTCGGTCGCGAAGGCGTTCATCAGGCAGCCGTTCGCCGGTGGTCGCGCCAACCCGTTGTAGCTACAGCCATCGAAGCAACCGAGCGCGCGGACCGGTAAGGGCGGCGATCGCCGTGCTGTCGCGGTACAGCACGGTAGCCGGCAGCGGGAGGCGCAGCTGCTGCGCCGCGACGAACGACTCCTCCGCGGGAGCGAGGCGCGGTGCGAGGGCATCGCCGGCCGCAGCGAGGGCGCGATGGTTCTGCTCGCAGCGCCCGGAAGGCGAACAGTAATGCACCAGGCGGAGGCCGCGAGTGGTGTCGGCCTGCAGGGCGGCGGCGACGATGCCGGTCGACAAAGCCAGCAGCGCCAGGGCAGCGGCGCTGACAACACTGCGGTTCAAGCGCGAGGACGCGACCATCGGGACCTCTTCGGTGCTACTACGGACTCTGTTGTTCCTCCTCGTCGGCCGGTGGCTCCTCCACCACGGCGGGCGCCGGCATCACTGCCGCAACCTGCTCCGCCATCCAGGCATCGAAATCCGCCTGCTCGTGAACCGTGTAGAAGCCACGCATGCGGTAGTGGCCGAGGCCGCAGAGCTGCGCACAGGCGATCTCCCAGCAGGTCTTGTCGCCGGCGCAGGCGGGATACTCCGACTCCTCCGGCGTAACCAGGATCGGCGTGAAGTGCACCGGAATCATGAGCCCCGGAATGATGTCCTGCTTCACACGCATCTGTTGTAGAGCGAAGCCGTGGATCACGTCCTTCGACGACAACAACAACGTCACCGGTCGATCGACGGGCAAGTGTAGCTGGTTGGTCGAGATGACGTCGTCGACCCCGTTGGGATCGGAGCGATCGAGCCCGATGGCATTCGTCGGCGTGATCATCTCGAGACCGGTGCGCCCAAACACCCCGTCGGGGCCACTGTAGTGGACGCTCCACAGAAACTGCTCGGCGGTCACACGGATCTCGAGCGCCTCGCCGTCGGCCGGCGGGGTAACCCAGCTCGCCCAGGCGGGAATGGCGAAGAACACCAGCAACACCACCTCGACGACCGCGACGCTGATCTCGACGTATTGCGAGAAGTGGCTCGTTGCGCCCCGGTAGCTGGCGCGCGGGTTGGCGCCGGCACGGAAGCGAAACAACGTATAGGCGAAGTAGGCCCCCCAGCCGATAAACAAAACGAGCATGATCCAGTGCACCAGCGCCGACATCTCGTCGAGCGCCTGGCCGTGAGCCGCACCGTTGACCGGCATCCAATCCTGCAAGAGCGCAAGCATTTACCGCGCGCCTCCGTCAATCAGTTTCAAGCTCTCTTTATGCTGGCGCAGATTCTTGCCGCGGCGCCACATTCCCACGAACATCGTCACGAAGCAGACCTGAACGACTCCGACCACTGCCAGCATCGCCAGGATGCCGTTGTTGAGACCGCGTGCTGCCGGACCGCCGATGTCGCCGAAGCACACCGGGCAGGCCTCGGCGATGGACGGCACAAGCACCGCGCCCGCCAGCGTTGCCGCCATTGCCAACCGACGCGGCCTCAAATTCCCAACTCCCGCATCTTGCGTACGAATCGCAGGCCGTAGAACACCAGACCCACGCCGCCGGCGTAGAAGACCACCGCCAACGACGCGCTGCCCGTGGCGCCGGCGAGCCGATACTGCTGTAGCGCCCATGCGCCGACCATGAAGCAAAGCACGATCGACGCGCAGATGAAGAAGACGTGAAACGCCTTGAGCGACATCTCAGTGCTCCGCTGGGGCCGCCGGTGCAGCGCCGTGAATCACCGTACCGGTGGTGTCCGCGATCGTCGCGGCCGGCACCGCCATCAGAACGATGAAGAACGCCACTGTCAGCAGCAGGATGCTGTAGATGAGCTTTCGCTCGTCGAGCAAGTGCATGAAGTACGCGGCAACCAGCGAGCCCTTGATGGAGGCAATGATCAGCGCCAGCGTGATCGCCGGACCGGACGACAGATCGAGGTAGCTGACGGCGACAGTCACCACCGTCAGGACTGCCAGGGCACCAAACACCATTAAGTAAGTGCGAACTTCTGCCTGAATCTCTTCCGGGCTATGGCCGCTCATAGGGGCTCCCTAAAGCAGGTACAAGGCGGGGAACAGGAAGATCCACACCAGGTCGACGAAATGCCAGTACAACCCGAACGTCTCGGCGCGATTGGTGAATCGCTGCGGCTCGGTCTTCCACATCTTGGCGCCCGGGCCGAGCAGGTAGCCGATCACCACCATGCCGCCGAGAACGTGCAGTCCGTGCAGCCCGGTCATGGTGAAGTACACCGCCATGAAGTTGTT
>Ga0315336_1003494_pt1 | contig 20749 bp, 28 predicted proteins | sample ASW5metaG_FD_204512 | JGI IMG/M metagenome (GOLD analysis project Ga0315336, IMG submission 204512) | Ammonia-oxidizing marine archaeal communities from Monterey Bay, California, United States - ASW #5 | ecosystem: Environmental > Aquatic > Marine > Intertidal zone | place: USA: California... | reverse complement strand
CACGACGCCGTCCGAGGCAAGCAGGCCCGCCGCCTGCACCTCGCGCCCTTCAGCCCAGCGGGCGGAGCCGTAGGTCTCGACCTTCGTCGCCTCGCGGGCACGCCAGAGTGACATGCCGATCGCCACGGCGATCGCCATGAAGCCGCCCGAGGCGGCAATGAGGCCGCCGCGCGCAAAGACGCCAGGCGCATAGGCATCGTAGAAATACCACCACCAGAAGATGGTGGACGGGTAATAGATCGGCATGCCGCCGATGACGAACCACGGCGCCCCCAGCCGCTCCTGATAGCCCAGTTGCCACGCTGACCACTGCGTCGCCCCCCAGATCGTGAGGAGCACGACCAGGAAGACGACGAGAATCTGACCCCAAAGGACTTTCGTTCCCGACATTGGTCTCTCCTCGTGCCGAGAGGTCGGCAAGATTGATGCGAGATTCAACAGCCGGCTTGCTCCAATCGCGTCGTGTCGCGCTGTCGGCAAGGAAGACAGGGGATCGGCAATCCAATAGCGCGGGGCACGAGTGAGAGCGCCGTCACAAGCCGGGCAATGCTGAGGCCTTGGATTCAGAATCTGGTTAGCAGGCATCATACGCGATTGCGTATATATGGCTTTCATACGCACTCGCGTATACCTGATTTTTATACGCGTTCTGGTATATTGACAATCAATACGCGATCGCGTATAAGCGCTCTGGAGGCTACCATGATCGACCAGATCGCTCGTAACGAAAAGCAACTCGGCGCCATCCTGCGTCGCGCCCGCAGGCAGGCCAACCTCACGCAAGAGACTCTTGGCAGCCAGATCCACCTGCGTCAGGCCACCGTGTCTCGCCTTGAAGCCGGCGAGCCGGCAGTGCAGCTCAGTACGTTGATGGCCGCACTCGCGGCCCTCGACCTTGAGCTCGTCGTTCGCCCGCGCAGCAAAGGCAGCGCCACCGAGATCGCGGACCTGTTCTGATGGCGCGGCGACCGACTCACGCGCCGCTCAATGTCTTTGTGAACGGCAGGCTGGTGGGCGTGCTGCGCAAGCAATCCACCGGCGCCGTGGACTTTCAATATGCCCGCGAATGGCTGGGCTGGCACGGCACCTTCCCTGTCTCGCTTTCGCTCCCCTTGCGGGAGGACCGCTATATCGGCGCGCCTGTGGTCAATGTCTTCGACAACCTGCTTCCCGACAATGACGCCATCCGAAAGCGTGTCGCCGAACGCGTCGGCGCCGATGGCACCGACGCCTACAGCATGCTTGCCGCCCTCGGCCATGACTGCGTCGGCGCTTTGCAATTCCTGCCTGATGGCGTCGATCCCGGCACTCCTGGCAGCAGCGAAGGCAAGCCGGTCAGCAAAAAGGATATCGCCGGGATAATCGCGAACCTCGCTTTCGCTCCACTTGGCCTCGGCGAGGATGAGGATTTCCGCATCTCCATCGCCGGCGCCCAGGAAAAGACGGCGCTGCTGCGCAAGGACGGACGCTGGTACAAGCCGGTCGGCACGGCGGCGACCACCCACATCCTGAAACCGCAGATCGGCAGGTTGCCGAATGGCATCGATCTCTCCAACAGCGTTGAGAACGAATATCTGTGCCTCAAGCTGATCGACGCGTTCGGCGTTCCCGCCGCCAGGACCGAGATCGCCGACTTCGGGGAGCGCCGTACGCTGATCGTCGAGCGGTTCGACCGGTTGTGGGCCAGGGACGGCCGCCTCATCCGCCTCCCCCAGGAGGATATGTGTCAAGCACTATCGGTCCCGCCAACACGCAAGTACCAGTCAGAGGGCGGTCCCGGCATGCCGTCGATTATCGAGCTTCTTAAGGGCAGTGACAGACCCGAAGACGACATAGCGCTGTTTTTGCGCGCTTGCATAATGTTCTGGCTCATTGGCGCGACCGACGGCCACGCCAAGAACTTCAGTATTTTCCTCGGGCCCGGCGGGCGGTTTCGGATGACGCCCCTCTATGACGTGCTGACCGCGCAGCCCAGCCTCGATGCCGCACAGATCCCTCGCAAGAAATTCAGGTTGGCGATGTCTGCGGGCAAGAGCCGGCATTATTCCGTACATGACATTGTGCCCCGCCACTTCATCCAGACCGCCGACCTTGCCGGCGTGGGGACCTCCCTGATGCGCAGGATTTTCGAAGACATCTCCGCGCATGCCGAGAGGCGGACCGAGGTCGTGATTTCTTCGTTGCCGCGTCACTTTCCCGCGCAGCTCGTCGAGTCGGTCAGATCGGCGATAATCAGGCGCGCGATACTCCTGGCCGAGACACGCTGATCAAGCTCAAAGAGCGGTCGGACACGAGTTCAGGGCTAGCCGACCGCGCATCCCATATCGACGTCACCCGCGGCGCAGCCAACACTGCCTCTTCTCGGTACCGACCGGATCGCTATGTTTCGGAATATCTTGCCGCAGCTTCGGTCCTTTCGCCGGGCGCCACCACGATCAGAACGATCGTGAGAATCGGCTCCCACAGGATTCTCGTGGCGGACGCGGCAGTATCCATTCCTTCAGCCGCTAGAGACCTAGACCGCGCTTGCGGCCAAAGCTCCAATCGACACCGCCGTCGCCGCGAGTGCTGCCGCTGACATGCTGGCCGAGATGCCTTTCCAACGAAGGCGTCCAGGGTACGAGCTGGAAGCCGAGGCCGTCATCGATCATCGCGAAACGGCCAGATGCAAGGGCAAAGCGCTGCCTGTAGGTGCCGGACACGAATTCGCCCTTACCGGCACGGTTGAATGGCTGGCCGGTTTCAGCTGCGAGCCTGCTTCCCAGCGCGCCGAGTTCGCGCTGTCGCAGCGTACCGATCAGGTTGCCGGCAAAGACGGTCCCGCTGGGCTGTCGCTCTGCCAGCCCCAGTCCAGCCAGATGCCCGGCGCGCCGCTCAAGGGCCTGGCGCACCTCGGCCCCGAAGCCGCCATCCGAAAGTGCCGCCGCGGGACGGGCGAGCGCCTGGCGATCAAGCCAGGTTGCCCCTTCCGCAACGACCTGTCGGTCAATGTCGAGATCGGACCGCACGGCAAGTGCCAGCCGCCGGCGTCCCTGAGCGTCCTCGAATTTGCGCAGTTCGACAATCGAGCCCGGCGCGCCGTCGCCCGCCGCCTCGAGATCGGCGAGCCGGACGTGGTGGCAACGGCCGTCGATGCCATCGATGACGGCATAGGCGGTGCCCTTGAGTTCGTCATCCAGTCCGCGCTCGATCAGGCGGCCGATAACCGGCTGTTCCACGTTCTCCGCGGCCAGCACATAGCTGGCGCTCGTGCGTTCGATATCGCGGACCGAGAATGCGCGATGCATCCGTTTGATGATATCCCCGCGCTCGCCCATCTCGCGCAGCGTTGCCTCGGCTCTGTCGCTGACAATCCATTGGCCAGGACCGAGTTGCTCGGCAAGGCCGAGCGTCTCCAGTCTGCGCAGCCGCCCCACTTTGAGCACGATGAATTCATCAGGCTGGCGATCGGCATGCGGCGCGAGATCGATGATACCGTTGTCGCGCGCGTCCCGGAGCAACTGGCGGTCGAGCCCGGTCCATCGCTCAGCCTCGACCTGACGCTCGACGTGCCGGCGGATTTCGAGATCGGAGCGTGGGCCGAGCTCCCGCGTGACGAGGTCGCTGGCGCGATCGCGCATGCCACGGCTGATATAGTCGCGCGAGATCACCAGGTCCTGACCGTCGCCGGTCCGGCCGCGCAGGATGACGTGGACATGCGGATTGTCGGTGTTCCAGTGATCGACCGCGATCCAGTCGAGCGTCGTGCCGAGATCCTTCTGCATGCGGTCCATGAGATCACGGGTGAAGGTTCTCAGGTCGGCCATCTCGACGGCGTCCTCGGGCGAGACGATGAAGCGGAAATGATGCCGGTCGTCCTTGCAGCGCGCGACGAAATCCAGGGGCGACGCTTCATCGACTTGCGGTCCGAACATGCGGGCTTTCGCGTCGTCGCGTGTGACGCCTTCGCGCCGCAGATAGTTGAGGTGGATCGCCAGCGGCGCGGCACGCTTCGAATGTCGAACCACGCGGGTCTTGATCATGACGACGCGGGAGCGGCCGGTAAGCAAACGGTTGGCCTGGACGCTCGCTGCCCTGCCGCGCCCGAACTGCGAGCGCTTGCCTGACCCGATCCCTTCGGCTCGCGACACGCCGCCGCCAGCTCTCTGAGCGGCCGCGAGCACCTGGGCGATGAAGGGCCGCGACGATTGGGATCGTGTCGAGCGTATGCGGCCCGGGCGGATGCGGAACTCGCGCTCATCGGACACGGCACACGCCCACACACTGCCAAAAGGTCAGCGAATCCAGAGCTTTGCGTGTTCGCCGCACATTGTCTAGAAGCGCTGCAATGTGCGGAAAGCGGCCAAAAGCCCAGCAAAAACAACCAACCGACCGCCGCGCAATGTGCGCGCTTTTATCTTGCCATGCCTCGGTTGTCGCCTTGTGCTCTGCGCGCCTCACAGACTGCGGCATCAAGAAAGGCGTCAGCGCGCGACCTGAGGGAGACTTCGTCATCGCTGCGATGTCCGGACGTCGGACCGGGTGAACAGCTGGCGCGGCTGCGAACTGGCCGCGAAAAGCTTGCGACCCAACGGTGACAACGAGGCCTCGACGGAAGGGGCTACGCCGGACGGAAGAGCGGAAGCGGCGATGGACCCGGACGGCATTACGAACAGTGGCGCGGCCTTCCAACTGACGGCCTTGGCATGACTGGCGGTGAGCGCGCCGGATGCATCACCGCCGCTCCAGAAAGGGCGAAGCGTCGCAACATAGGCCCGGGTCTCAGCCGGCAGCGGACGGCCCTTCAGGGAAGCTTCGTAACGCCCTGGCCCCGCATTGTAGGCGGCCAGAAAGCCCGGTGAACCGTATCGATCATACAATTCGCGAAGATAGGCGGTGCCTGCAAGGATGTTGTCGCGCGGATCATAGGGATCGCGGCCGAGTTGGTGGCGAAGGCGCAGCTCAGCCCAGGTTTTGGGCATGATCTGCATCAAGCCCACCGCCCCCTTTCGCGAAACGGCACGCGGGTCGCGGGCGCTTTCGAGGTGCATGATTGCCCGTATCCAGCGTTCGGGAACGCGGAAGCGATGCGACGCCTCGGCAATAGGCGCGGCATAAGGATCGTCCGCGGATCTGGTCGAGGCCGGCGCGGATTGCGCGACGGCCCCCGTCATTGCGTGACAGAAGATCAGCATGCCACCGACAAGGCGAAGTGCTTTTCGCCGACCGGGGGACCAACCGACGGAGCGGCGCTCGTGCGTAGATTTCGGCACCGATGGTCCGCTCATCATGGACGCTCCGGCCGCGGTTTCGGCCGGATCCAGCGCAGCGACCATGAGCCGTCGTCGGATCGGAAGAGACCGGCACGAAAGCGCCGGCCGAAAAGCGGATCCTCCAATCGGCACGACAGATAGTCGCCAGCCGTCTGTCCGGTTTCCTTCCAGGCGGCGCCGACCTCGGGACCGCTGCCGTCGCCGATGTGGATGCGAAAATCCGGCGCCTTGCCGTCCGATGTCTTGGTCGGCACGAGCACCAGCTCGGCATCGACGAGCAGCGTTCGAATGCGCCCTGAGTAACCAGACTCAGTTTTGTGAAAGACGCCGATCTCGGCCATTGAATATCTCCTTCCTCTTGTTGGCTGGGCTGAATTTCAGTTCGCCGGAGCGAGCCAGGTGTAGCGGCCATCGCCCTTGTCGTCGGTCCAAAGCGGCAGCGCGCGGCCGACGATCGAGCTCGCCGGGAACGGGCCGAAATAGCGGCCGTCGAGACTGTCCGCGACTTTCCGGTTCATGACGAAGGTTTCGCCGGCGGCGATTATGCGGCAACCCTTCCAGTCAGGCAGGGCGCGCCCCTTGCGGTCGCGCTCCAGTGCAGCACCCACCGCGAGCCCGTTCACCGTTATGACGCGACCGAGGCGGCAGACTTGCTGCCCAGGAAGGCCCTCGATGTGTTTCAGCATCGGCACGCGGAGCGGAAGGTAGCCACGCCTGGCGGCGAAGAGAGCGACCGTCTCTGGCGGCTCGATGACAGCGAGCGCGCCAGCCGTTGGAACGGCCATTTTCCTGATCGCATAGAGCCCAAGCGGCGCGCTGGCCGATGCGTTCCACAGCAGCAGCGGCGGCATCTCCACGACCGCCGGAGCGACGGTCGCGACGACGGCCGCAAGTGCTGCGGCCATGCAAGCGGCGCGGCTCATGACGTCGCTCGCCTGCGCAACAGGAAGGCCCGGTGCTGCTCGAGCGAATAGGCACGCGGCGTTCCCCCGGCAATGAGACGGTTGTGGGTCTGACGCCAATAGTCCGGTGCGGCTTCGGCCGGATCGAGGCCGTTCGCCTCGATCGCATCGATCAGTTGGAGTACCCGCTCTACTTTGTCCCAGCCTGCGATCTTGAGCAGGATCTCGCCGCCTGGCCGGATATAAGGCAGCGTCTGATAGGCCTCAGCGGCCAAGACCGCGCGCACGATGTCGATGCGCGAAACGACAGTGCCAAAATCATTCGCCGCCCAGCGCACGAACGCAAAGACACTGCCCGGCGCAAATCCGACGACGCGGCGCCGCTTGTCGATGATCGTCTCATGGGCAGCAAGTCCGAAGCGGATGCGATGCTCGACCCGCTTCTCGATCCAGATCAGCTCGACCGTCGTGAGGTCGCCACGCGGCGTCGGTTGGGTGGACGACGTCATGTGTCGTCTCCCGCGCGCCGGACAACACACTGCCGCTTCTGCTGCTCACCGCCAGTCCGAGACCTGCGCGCAAAGATGTTAGATTGAGAGTTAGACTCTAAGTTAGGAGCGCGATTCTCCGTTGCCGACCCGTCCCTTAAGGCCGATCGCGGTTCCCGAAAGCACGAGGATGCGGTTCCCGATGGCACGATAGCTCGGGTTCCCGATGGCACGATCCTGTCAACCGGAGCGGGCGCCGGCTCGAAAGCGAGCAACACACGGCCGGTGGCTTCGACCTCCGTGAACAGCAGATATCCCGGCAAAGGCTGGCGGCGCACGATGTCGCGCAGCTCGAAGGCGAAGCGCTTGAGCGGCGAGAGGCTGCCGGACTTCTGATGCAGGTGCCGGATGTCGAAACGCCAGCCAGCGCGCTGGCGCCCGGCATGCTTGCGCACCAGCCGGTAGAGCCACCGATCCAGCCCGCCCGTCAGTCCGAAATAGGCCCGGTCTATTGTCAGGATCAGCGCGTCATTCATGACGGCGCGATAGAACCAATCGGGCAGGATCAGTTCGACGCCGAGCGGGCGGCCGTTTCGATCGGAGCGCTCCTGCCATTCATTGATCCACGAGAAGCGATGGCGCCGGCCTTCCGCAGGCTGGCGAATGGAGGTGATGACGCTTGTCGACTGCAGGCGATCGAGCGCCGCCTTGAGGCGCAGGTAGTCTCGCTTCGAGACACCGCGGCCGACGAAGGTAAGGATTTCGTACGGTGTTGCAGCCATAAGGCGCGACGTACGCAGTCCGGCATCCCGCGCGCTGACGATCTGGCTAGCGGCCCAGATCAGGATATCGGCATCCCAGATCGTCGCCATGCCGTGGTCTGGCATCGCTTCGACACGGATCGCGACATCGCCGGCGCGAAAGTCGATCGGCGCGATGCGCCTGGATTTGGCGAGGGAAAAGAAGGGATAGGCCATGAGGTCCTGCGCATCGCGTGGCGCGACGACACCGGGCAGCGCGTGGAACAGATCAAGCTGTCCGCGCTCCGACGGTTGGCGTGTGCGTGCAGACAAAGGGGAGATCCGGGTCTCAGCGCCGCTCACGCCCGGCATAGGCGATCAGGCGGGAAGCTTGCGGCTTGGCGGGCTTCACCGAGCCATGCGGATCGGACGTCGATGTCATCGCGCCGCGCTGGACCCAGGCCTGGAGGTCGTCGACAGCGTAGACGACGCGGCCGCCGAGTTTGCGATAGGCGGGCCCGGTGCCGTAGGTGCGGTGTTTTTCCAGCGTACGCGCCGAGAGGCTGAGAAAATGCGCTGCTTCCGAAGTGCGCAGGTAGCGCGGCGGCAATGACGCGGCGTCGGCGTTCATGGGGTGTCTCCTTGCGGCCGTCGCGATTGAACGGCGATCGATGGCCAGGATGGAGGAGCAAGGGCGCCGTGATCAGGTGCGCAATTGAGGGGCGCTATTTCGCACTGCTATCGGCCTTCAGGATTTGCGCCGGCGCGCGCAGCAATCGGGCGACGGCCGCGCTCAACAATCTTGACGCCATCGCGCCTGAGATAAGGCGTCCGATGACAGATGACCCGGTTAGTGCCACCGGCGGGCGAACAACCTGCGCGGTCACCGGAGAAGACGCCTCGCCCGCTACCGGGCGAGGCGTTTACCGCTTCACTCGCCGTTGCGGCGGCTGGGGCGGGACCAGATGAGGCTGTGGCCTTCGCCTTCCTCGTCGGCAAAGAGGTTGGCGTAGATCGGAGCGGTGAAGCTCGGATCGTCCAGCTTGAGCCCGAGATAGTCGCGGCCCTCATTGGAGCGCTTGGACCAGGCGGCGCCGATTTCGGCCTTGCCGACCACCACCCGGTGGCTTGGAGCATTCTCGCCGCTGGCCCGGGTATCGGGGACAATGCGCACGCCCTTGGCCTGGACGCTGAGGGTGACGATCTCGCCGGTGAACTCGTTCGCGTTGGTCTTCTTGAAGGTGCCGATGGTAGCCATTTTCAGTCTCCGTTTTCTTCGTTTTTCGAGCCCGCACCATGCGACCTCGATGGCGATCGAAAGGCCGGAGGCTACCGCCGCCGCATCGCTTGCGACCGCAGCGAAGCGGAGGATGGCGTGGGCGCGCGTTTCTTGGTTCCGCGAGGAATGGGCTTCGCCCAGGGGAAGAAACGCACGACGCGCCATTGTGGCGTAGGCGGTCGAGGCTTCAGCCGTCCTTCGGCCAGATCAGCCCGTTCGAGAGGTCGTTGGTGCGCTCTGTGAAATGAAGGAGGGAGGCAATGGCGGCATCGGTGGGCTCAGAGACAGAGCGGATTGGTTCGCCTGGACGTCAGCCTACAACGGCTTGCCCCGTATCAATGCGTCTGCCGATCCGGTACCAAGCGCATACGACGACACACTGCGAGGGTCCTGTCAGGGGCCCTGTATGGACGGCTCTCCGTTGGCAAGGGATTTTTGAGGCTTTTGCAGTCGCTGGTTGGTGCGGCCATGTATCCGACCTGTAGGTGCGGCCTTTCCAGTGCCGCTGGCCACCATGCCATACGCGCGGCTCAGGTCCCGATCGTAAGCTCGCACTCGAAGTGCACGGCCCCAGTGGGTTTTCCTGATCCGGCGGTTTCAACCGGCTTCGTGCATTAGCTCCCGTATGCCCTTTCCGACCCGCGACCATCGCCGATCCGAATGCGTTCAAGTCGGGACGCTGTCTATTGGCCTGTATCTGGCTCGTTCCAAAACAGAATTCGAGCGGAGGCAAGGCGAGGCTTGGCAGCATCTCCAAGGCTGGTAATCGCTACCTGCGACAGCTGCTCGTGGTCGGTTCTATGGCGGTGTGCAGTTGATGGCGAGGCGAACGACCAAGGTTGCAGCGGTTGCTCAGCGGCCCGGTTGATTACGAGCGCTGGCCATCAGCACGAAGCCGCGACGAGGCCGGCCACTATCAGGGCGAATGAATCTGAGGCGGGGACTTATGCTTGGAGCAAGGCGCCACCATATTGCGCCCACAAGCGGTCGCAGTCCCACTTCCTTAGGCTCGGCGTTCCTGGCAACCCATACAAAATCATCGCGCCACGAACATCGTAGCCCAGCACCGACGCGTTGGCCACGAACTGGATGGCGCGCCCCAAGCTGATGGGGCCGATCCGAGTTTCGACTTTGCTCGTGAGATCGATCACACCGAAGATTTCCGCGTCTTCGCCGCTGCCAGCCAAGACAGCGGTCGAGATCGCATCGTCCAAGGCGAGAAGCATCGTGGAATACCCCGTAAGGGCACCACAACGGCGATGCGCGGAAATTGTTCCGCGTTCGTCCAGTCAACGTCACCACGCTTGCGAAAGGCAACCTCACATCATTCACGCCTTCGCGGGCCGAAACTCAGCGCCATCGCCGAGCCAGCTTGCGGTCGATACAGTCTTGTGAATCGCCCTTGCTGTTGCCCGGGGGCTACAGCCCTCCAGCCAGGACTGCAGTAGGAATGCGTCGTGCGGGGTTCCATGGGTTCGGGCGGACCATCCGGGGAAAGGGACGCACAACTAAGTTTGAGGGAAGATAGCCCGTCGGCTTCTGGTCGACGGGTTTTTCTTTCCCTTAAGGTATCGGACTTCAGTCCTGTCAAATTGACTCGTAACCGGCACATTTCACGCATATGATTTTCAGGTCGTCCGTACCGGAAAGAGGCACGCGGACGCTTGGAAGCGGACACCATGCTTTCGCCCCGAATACGAGGCAAGCATGTCGACTTACGGTCTGGCAGATCCCGATCAGCTATCGATTCTGGCGAAGGCCATTTCGGACCATTGCTCCAAATTCGAGATTGTCGACGAGGAAGAACGAGAGCGGATAGCCCTCCGCGTGTTCATCTTGTTCGGTTGCGGCATGACCGATCTTGTGCAGCTCTCCACCGAGCTTGAGCGGGGGTGTAGCGACAATCTATCCGCAGAGGCGCTGCCGCGCGTGAACGTTGCGCCTGAATTTGAAGAAGCTACGAGGACGCATTCTCGGGGGGCTTAAAACTGTCCCTTATTGCTTTTGCCTCTCGCGCCAAGGACGCCCAATCATAGCCGAGTAGCGAGATCAGCTCATGCGCCTGCACCTCGGCAATGTCAGCTTTTGAGAGGTGGTGGGTTCAATAGGTCGCCGCAACACTCTTAATCTGAGAGGATGAGGAGGTGTTGCATGGTGACGTCACGGATCTGGTTTACGTCAGCGCAGAAGGCCGAGCTTTGGGAGCGATGGAAGCAAGGTCAGAGCATTTCGTCGATCTCGCGATGCGTTCGGCATCTTGCGCTGTCGCGCCTTCGCCGACGATCTCGAAGCCTCCGATCTCCAACAGGCTGCGCGTCACGCCTTCGCGAAACAGCTGATGATCATCGACAATAGCGATACGGATAACGCTAATCATGCTTGCTCCTACGCGCCACGTCTAGGGAAGGCCGCCCGCAATGTAAGCCGATCGCTAGGTCCACTGGCTTTAAAGGCCGGTTGGTATAATCCAGGGGTTGGTGTCATACCCGAGGCGCGGCTTTTCCAGCTTGGTTCCGTCTGGCAATTTAGCTGTTCCGGTCAAGTTGCAGTCAAGCTGTACCTTCGGTTTCTTGCTCGAATGTTTGGTAGAGCATAGGGCCGTAGCATCACTGACCCCCGCCTTCTTCTCCTTGGCAACGGCGACGCCAGTTGCAGCGATCATGAGTGCCGAACAAACTATAACCACTCTCATCGTACTTCCCCACGGTTGCGCATCCCCAAGATGCTGGGAGGTGACGTTACGGCACTTTAATATTAGCGCAAGCAAATGTTCAGCGACTTACGCTTTCCCGCTTGGCGCAGCCCGCTGGAGCCGGAAGTCAGCGCCCTGAGCCAGGCGCCACACTGTCTTCGTCGGTCGGACGTGTTTTGGCCAATTCGCCCTATCGAAGTTGCGATCAAAGCCTCACCGCAATAAGCAGTGGTCGCACACGGCAGGCAGTTTCCACCAAGCGAGGCGGTTGTCGTGCGATGCCTTCTGCATGTTGGCAGTCCCTCTTTCCTAGAATCGCTCATCCGCGGCGACCCACCCATCGACAGCCTCATCTTCGCCAAGGTCGCAGCATAATCGGGTGCCCAACCTGGTAGGAGTATCCTATGAACATCCGAATTCTTGTGGCCGCAGGGGTCGTCACGCTGGCTGGCTCACTGGACGCTCCGGCAAAGGCGCAAGAGACGTTCTACGGCTACGATTGCACTTATAACTGCTCGGGACAACAAGCTGGGTACAATTGGGCGCAAAGGAACGACATCACCGACGAGCGCGATTGCGACGCCGATAGCCGATCCTTCAACGAAGGCTGCCAAGCGTACGTTGAGGAGCAGAACCGTCAGCCTGACGATGGAAACGACGACCAAGATGACGGCGAATGAACATCCTGCGTAGCCGGTGCCGCGGTCGCTTCCCACCCGACCCACCCCCTCTCTGCCGAAGATCGGTCTCCGATCAGCCCGCGCCCGCGCATTTTCTTTATATTAGCAACAGCGCATACCTTTGCCGCGCGGCGCCTAAAGCGGAGACCAAATGGGCGGCTATAACGCCTGGCATGATGCTATTCACGACCATCAGGTCGAAGGTTTCGCTTCGGAGAATGGTTTGGCTGCGGACCTGGTCTGGGAGTTGATCTTAAAACACGGCAACAGCCGCAAGGCCGTGATCAAAGCTGCGCAGGGTTTAAAACGTGGTGCCAGGCAACACCCCAGCCGAGCCGAGGCCCCCGCTGACGATGAGCGTGGTCCGACGAAAGCATAATCGGCTTGCCCCGAAAAAAGGCCCCAAGTCGGCTGGGCCCGGCGGCCACCTCTAGCGAGCCAGCTGCTCCGCGGCTCGTTGTAGGTCTTCGCGGCCAGTTCATGCGAGGCGCTTGGCGAGCTTTGCGAGTGTCGAGCGTGAGCAGTTTGTCGCCCTCAGGATGATGTTCCAACTCTGTCCCTTCCGAAGCATGGCTATGATGGCGTCGTTGCGTTCAGTGTCCTCGGGCCGGCCCCTCATGCGCCCCTCGGCCTTCGCCGTTGCGATTCCTTGAGCTTGCCTGCGACGACGGTCGTCGTAGTCCTTGCGGGCGATGGCGGCGAGCATGTCGAGCAGCATTCCGTTTATCGCGTCAACCATCCGCCCGGTGAGGGCATCCTCAGTCTTCAGCATCATGTGCGAGGTCGGCAAGTCCAGCGCCACGACCTTGACCTCTCGGTCCTTAATCTCGCGCTTGAGCTGGTCCCAGTCCTTGTCCGAGAGGCGGCTCAGGCGGTCGACCTGTTCGGTGAGCAGGATGTCGCCGGGCCTGCTGTCCCTGAGCAGCCGGAATAGCTCTGGCCTGCGCAGCGAAGCCCCGCTCTCGTTCTCCTCGTAGGTTGCAGCGATAGTCAGTCCTCGCTCTCGGCAGAACGCTTCAAGGTCACCCCGTGCTCGTCCTGCATCCTGCTCCCTTGTCGAAGCTCTGAGGTAGGCTCGAACGAATGTCATGATGTGCGCCCCGGTTCGGTTTGACTGGTTCACTAATAAACGGTTCGCTTTGACTAGTCAAAGGGCATTTATCGAACCAGACTCGACCCGGTTCGAAAAGGGCACACCTTAGAGAACCTTGGATTGAGCCGGCGGTGTTTCTGCTGTTCGAACGCGTCTTGTTCCTTTCGGCGCTTCGGGTTTGCCGACCTCACGCACCGCATCGAGGGAATGCATCTGCAGTCTTTTGCATGGGGTTGTTTCTTAGTTTTGCTGGTGGCCCCACCCCCCTGCAAGGCATCGCATTCTACAAGTGATCAGGATTCGCTTTACCAGCTCCATGACTTTCACAGTGGTCGATGAGGCCCAAATGGACGTGGAGATGACGCTGCCCATCGAGGGCTTATAAGTCGGTGCTCCGTTCCGATGACTTTTGTTGTCTGCCGAAGGCAAGACATCTACGGCAATTGGAGCGGAGGATCCGAAGCTCTGGGCCATTCCAACTGACTGCAATCAAAGCGGTCGGACTTTCAGCAAAAAATCAGCAACCGTTCAGGACAAGAAGGCCGCGATAGACCATCCTTATTCCAACAGCCCAGGGGTGCTCTAATCACACCGTCGGAGATTGGTTATGTACATCAAGGCAGAAGCACCGTTCCCATCCGCCGAACTGGCAAGAGAGGAACTGCTACGCTTCCTTTCCACGGGATTCGCGGGCTCCTGTCTGGGCGAGAGCAACGAGATGTTGACCTACCTCGAGACGACAGCGTCCATTGGCAAGCCAGGCGCTCCCGCCCTCAAGCGTTCAAGGCCGCAACTGCGCTTTCGCAGCTTCTTTTCAACCTGGAGACTGTTTCCAGCTTGATTTTCTACCATGATCCCGCTCCGATGATGGCAGCGCAATCAGGCGCGTCTATGGGGCAAGGACTTGGCGCTACAGATTGGCAGCGCGGTTCTCGACATTGAGCGGGGCACTCTCCGGCGCAATGGCGAGATCGTGCCGATACGACCCAAGACCTTGGAGTTGCTGACCTACCTCGCACGAAATCCCGGTCGGATACTTAGCAAGGTAGAATTGCTGGAGGCCGTATGGCGGGGGATTGTCGTCTCCGAGGATTCGCTCACCCAGTCGGTCCGCGACGCTCGCAAATCGATCGGCGATGAAGCACAGGTCCTGATCAGAACGGTGCCTCGCCGCGGCTACCTGCTCCAGGTGCCCGAGACCGGGAATGTTGCGACGCCATGCGCGGAGGCTTTGAGAGCGGAGCCGATGGTGGCCGTGCTGCCGTTGCGGGTCGATGCCGCCGACACCGTTGGCAAGGCGCTGTTCGACGGTGCAGTCGAAGAGATCACCAATGCCCTATCGTGTTTCAAGACTGTTGCGGTGTTGGCGCGGTATTCCGCTTTCGCATTGGCGCAAAATTCTGGCGCAGAGCTTCGCGCCACCGCCCAGGGTCTAGGGGTCGATTATATCGCCGAGGGCTACGTCGAGGGCGGAGGCGCCGACTATACCGCCCGCATAGAGCTTTCCGAGACGACGTCGGGCCGGCGCGCCTGGGGGCAGAGCTTCAGCTTCACCAAGGGTGAAATCTTTGCGTTCCAGACGTTGGTCGCGCAAAGGATCGCCACCGCACTGGTCGCCAACATAGAAAATGCTGTCATGCGTCGGGGATCGGTGGCGCCGCCAACCGCCAACGTCGATGCTTATCTCCACTTCCTTCGTGGTAAGGAACTGCTCCGCAGCTATGGAGCGGGTGTCAACGAAGCGGCACGGGACCATTTTGTCAAAGCAATCGAACTCGATCCAACTGCAGGGCTCGCCCACGCTTATCTCGCACTTGCTGATGTGATCATCGGTGGCTACGGCGATGCGCCACGAGGAGTGCTTGACCAGGCGCGCGACCGGGCGTTGCATGCAATCGCCCTCAGCCCCGACGAAGCGCGCTGCCACCGCATGTTGGCGCTTACGCTGCTTTATCGCGGGCGTGACGAATACGACTCGGTCGAGGAGCATTTCACTCGCGCGCTTGATCTCAATCCCTACGACGCCGATACGCTTGCCCAGACCGGCTATCTTCGGGCACTGCGCGGTGATGCCAAGGCCGGACTGGACCTGCTCGACAAGGCAGTTCAGCTCAACCCAATTCATCCGCCCTGGTATTATTACGACCGCGGCGAGGCCTTGCTGATCGCCGGGCGTTACCGGGATGCTGCCGCGTCTTTCGCATGCCTTCCTCGCAAGAGCGCCTGGCAATGGGCTCGACTTGCGGTGTGCTACGCCGCTACGGGCGACGGCGACAAAGCACTCGCTTGCGTCAGGCACGGTCACGCGTTGGTACCGGATCTCACGATCGCGCAGATCGTCAATGAATGCCGGATGGAACGGGCCGAAGACCGCGAGCAATTGCGTCAGGGTCTGTTGGTTGCCGGATGGGACGCAAACATTTAAGTGCTCGGCGGCATACGCCTACGATTTCTCGGGGCGACTGTGTATTTTCGCCTGGTCGACCGAAGACATTGCAGAGGCGTCCATCCACATCGCGCCTATGGCATGGTCCTCCGTATCAGCCAGATCGCGGTAATACATAAACCCATGATCTTCGACTGGATTGATGTCGGCTGTGCAGACTGCGCTGCATTAATGGCGACTGTATCACCGACCTTCATGTTGTCCTTCGTCATAAGGCGAGTCTGGCGCTGCAACCGGGCTCGTCGAGCGGTTGCTAATGGAACGTTCGATCAGCCAGAGGCTTTAAAGAAATAGAGCCGAGGCTCTCAGCCGTTTTGGACGAGTAACGCTGATGCGTCGAATGATTTTGGCTTTCGTTTGCATTCTGTGCTCCACCGCCTTGGTTCAGGCGCGGCCGTGGCAGCATTTCGGGGTCAAGGAATTTGGCTTCATATTCGACGTTCCACCCGGCTTTGCGCTATCGCAGCGTTCGGACCAGGGTGCGGCTTTCGAAGGCGAAAAGCAGGCGTTCCTGGCCGTGTGGGGCGCTCGGCTAGGCAAAGCCAGCTTTGAAGCCGAAATCGAGCATCGCATGAGGCAGGACGAAAGAGACGGTTGGAGGTTGACGTATAGACGCCTTACGCCGACATGGGCCAGCTATTCGGGGATCAGAGGCGGCCAGATCAGGTATGTCCGCGCCATCCAAGTATGCGCCGACCGTGCCGCGCTGTTTACGATCAACTATAATCGGGATGAAAAAGTGCCATACGATCCGGTTGTCGTTCGCATGGTGAGATCGTTAAGGGCCGAAGGGTGCTAGCGCTGCTAAGATCGAAGGTTCACGGTCACTGCCGTGCAGCTCGTTTGAGCGTGCTCGGTCATAGCATGTACGCTGTATAAGCATGACCTTGTGTTAGACTGCGCTAATATCGTGAATGAATGGTGAAAGGCAGATAAGCGGTCCACTCAGGATCGGCGGCGGTGCCTTGCCGCTTTTGACACGGTTCGCCTCTGGCCGTGGCCAAGCGTCTCATGAAGCATCACCTGCCTCAGGTCCCGCATCTCTACCGGCTTGCCGCAGGTCGGGCAGGTGTAGAAATGCCGCCGCTCGTCAGCGAGATCCCCGCCGGCATACTTTCCTACAATTGGCGGTCCTACAGTGTGGCCTTGCGCCATACCCGTTCTTCCATCAACTTTCGCTAAAATGCGAGGAACTGGACGACCTCAAACGGCTTGAGTCCGGTCCTGGAGTAGCGAGTGCATGAGTAACGCGCCTGTGCGCCTGAAGTTCATCCAACCTATGGAGCCCGAGCTGGTCGACCAGCCGCCGAAGGGCGCTGGCTGGAGCCATGAGATGAAATTCGATGGCTACAGAACGCAGCTCATCAAGGACGACGACGACATTCGTCTTTTCACAAAGTCAGGCATAGACTGGTCCGCGAAGTACAAGCCGATCGCCAAGGAAGCCGAAGGCCTCAAGGCCGACAGCTTCATCATCGAGGGCGAGATGATCGTCCTCAACGAAAAGGGCCTGTCCGACTTCCATTCTTTGCGCTCAGCCTTCACGCGCCGGCCGCAAGATTTGTACCTAGTCGCCTTCGATCTCCTGTACCTAAACGGCCACGACCTGCGTGATATGCCCCTCCAGGACCGCAGGGAGGTGCTGCATGCGCTTATCCCGGCCGGTGGGCATATTCAGGTCTCCGAGGCTTTGCCGGGCACCGGCGACGCCGTTTACCACCTCGCTTGCGAAGCCAACCTGGAAGGCATCGTCTCGAAGCGCCTCGACAGCGTCTACCGGTCCGGCGCGACCATGAACTGGCGGAAGATCAAATGCTATGTCGAGAAGGAGATGGACATCATCGGCGTGCAGCGCGAAGCGGGTAAGCCGGCCATGGTGCTGATGGCCGACAAGGGCCGCTATATGGGCGGCGCCTTCGTGACCTTCAAAGCCGACAAACGGCAGGCCCTCTGGGATCGCGTGCAGGGCAAAGTTGGTGCTCCGCCTCCCAAGGGATTGGCAAAGCAGAAGGCCGAATGGCTTCGGCCGGGGCTCGTCGGACGGGTGAAGTTCCTCAAGGGCGAGGAGACGTTACGTCATGCCTCGCTGAAGGATTTTCGTGAGGATTGAGGGAGTGCCGCAATGCCGATGCGTCAAAAAGCACACGAAGCCGGGGTTTTACTGCCGGCGGATCTGAACCTTCTCGCCAGGGTGTTCGACAGGTTGAAAATTGACGGCCAGACTGCCGATCAATGTGAGGCTCTGGCGTCCCGCATCCTCGCCAACTTCATGGCCGGCATCGAGGATGAGGAAGAGCTTGTTTCACTCTCAAGGCTACCTCTGGGCCGCTCACACATATCGTAAACGGCATCGCGTTCGTCCACAGTGGGTCCCTCTATCTGTTGCCGCCCAGCTACACCCTTTACCTGAAACTCCATTTGGAAAGCCTGGTGCGGGGCTTGCTGGGTTCGGGCGGACCATGCGGGGAAAGGGGCGCACAACTAAGTTTGAGGGAAGATGACCCGTCGGCTTAGGTCGGCGGGTCGGCGGTCCGTGACTCGTCACCAGCCGCACGGTATTCGCTTTGACCGCAATCCCGAGATCCGTGCCGCCGACCATCACCGTGCCGTCATCCACCCGCGTGACCTCGCCCCTCAGCTCGATCGTCTGTCCGCTGCTGATATGAGGCGTCGTGTCGACGATCGAATGCGGCTGGTCGTATGACGGGATCAGCACGCTCACCCGGTCCTCCGACACGCGCTTGCGCACGGTTGCCGTGATCGCCACCTCGTCGCCGACCTTGATGCCGCCCTTCGCCATGGGAGGATTCCGGGGCAGCGAACGCCTTCGTCAAGCTAGTTCTAATGTAAGTCAATTCGTCTGCAACCAACGACGCTGCTACGGATTGTAGCTTCAGGTGGTCGATCCCTCAGGGGTGTAGCCGCATAGAAATCGCAGGAGCCCGTCGCCAATATCTCCCGAGTTGGAGGTGGGCTTTTGTGTCCTCTAAGCTCTGATGCTTGAGGCGGGGGGCTTGCCCCTCAACTCGCGGGACTTGCCCCTCAACTCGCGCATTTTCAACGCTTGCACGAACGCTATGGCCGCATTGTCGCACTTCTGACGCGAGGGTCCATTCGAGTGCAGGATCACCGCTGCGGCGCGTTTTGTGAGGCCGTACTTTTCGGCGAAAAGATCGACATCGTAAGGACAGATATCGGATGTCGGATCACTGCTCGTAGACAATTTGCTCATAACACTCTCGAGTTGCTCGACGAGCATGAACGCGTGGACTTCTGCTTGGTTGCGAGCGACGGGCGTTACCTCGACCAGGGTCGTCAGATCGTCATTCAGGGTTGCGCGGGTGAGGCTTGACTGGATCGAGGCGTCGCCTGATTTCGTCAGGCGCAAAGCCTTTGTTGAAGAGCACCAGGATGCACTCGGCCAGACGGTCGCGTTCTTGCTGGTCGCCAGAGATGCCCATCTCTTTCGCGTACTCTTCAAGCAGCAGAGCCAATGCAGCCAGTTGTTCAGGGTCGGCAATACCCCAGAAAGTCCGATGCATCGCATTTCCCTCGTTCGAGCGGGGCGAAAGCGTGATCGACTCTTTCAAGCGTCCGTAGCCTTATAGATCGGACGACGGGTGGATTGTACGCTTTTTACAGGCCGGCGCCATTCACAATGACATACGGCGTTAACTTGCCGAACCTCTCCTGCCCGATCAGCACTGCCTACATTGGGATCTGCTCAAGACCTTCTATTGCCACGAGTGCCGCGGCGCCGGCCGCGATGATCGCAGTTCACAAATCACGCGATTACCCCGGAGCAGCGGAAGGGCTGGACGCCATGCCCTTAGGGTCCAGGACCTCCCGTCGCCGCTGGTACATCCGCAGTCAGCGACGGAGGTCGAGGAGCGGCCCAGCATCGCTGACGGGGTCGGCCAGCAAGCGCCGGGCCTAACCGGGGTACTTCGGCTCGGGTAAATATATGCTCTCGCCGAAATAGTAGGCACATATCCATAAGGACGACGTGGGAGTAGTCGCTTTGCGAGCCCGAGCTGCTGCCGTTTATAGGCGGTTAGCCACGTGAAGCACTTCACAAATCGCTAATGCAACTCAGTGGTATGCTTCTCAGTCGGGATTTCCCGATCGCTCAAACCTGGGAGAACGTCCATGCCTGGTGGTGTGCCCGAAATCGAGAAGAAGGTGGACCCATTTGACGAACACAGTATGGCCCACACTTGGAAGCACGGTACAGGCTATGAGCCCGGCGGCGGGGGTGATGGCACACAGGATGCTGCTGGCTCGCAACCTTATTACGCAAACTGCGGGGATTGTCCGGGCGACGGGATAAGTGGCGGCTGGGTAGGCCCAAATCGCTCAACGCGGGCTGAAGCTCAAGCCGATGCTGACGCCCACAACAGGAGCAATCCGGGTCACGGGGCTGTAGTAATGTCGCTGAAGTAATCGAGACCACAGGCCACTGGACTGCCAATCCGCACCCTTGCTAATAAGTCCCGACTTATGCATCATCCGCATCCGCGCGTTGATTCACGAGGCGCGGCATGACTGAGATCGAGGTCGAGGGCGTCGGCATCTATCGTCTGCCCAACGATTGGCAGTACGGGCGCCTCGGTCAACGGGGGGCGAGAAGCGCCATACTGCAGTCCTGGGCTTCGGTGCGGCATGACCGTCCGCCAGTTCTCAAAAACTGCCCCTGGACAGGCAGCAGGCGTTTCACAGGGCGTATCTTGCGCTGATGTCGCAAACCGGAGCCCGAGCCGGCCGACAACGACGCTGTAACGCTGCCCAGCGGCCGCTGGTCGACCCAGCTCAAGGTCAGGGTCGGGTGCTGGCTCATGCACATAAAGTTAACGCTACCACACGGGCATTTCGGGCCGTGGGTCGAGAAGCAGCCGGGCCTGTCCCGCAAGATGGCCCTGCAATGCATGGCGCTAGCGCGGGCGTATCAGGATCGTCGGCAGGCGGCATAGAGCACGCGCCTAGAAACTGACGAAAATCAAAGCCGGCGCATTAACTGGGCGTATAATCGCTCAATGTGGGAGAGTATCCTAACCGTGCCCTTTTTCCGGATGCTGGAGCTCGCCGTTCTGGACGAGGAAGGCATGCATCCGCTCGTGTTCCCCTGCGAGAAAACGCTTGAGGGCTGGAAGCACGCGCTCACTGGAATGCTTGTCGAT
>Ga0315336_1003493_pt1 | contig 20760 bp, 18 predicted proteins | sample ASW5metaG_FD_204512 | JGI IMG/M metagenome (GOLD analysis project Ga0315336, IMG submission 204512) | Ammonia-oxidizing marine archaeal communities from Monterey Bay, California, United States - ASW #5 | ecosystem: Environmental > Aquatic > Marine > Intertidal zone | place: USA: California... | reverse complement strand
CGATGAGGAAGAAATCGGGAAGTGGCAGGTACGTGAGGAAGAACAGGCCACCGGCTGTGATGCCGGCCCATCCTGCAGAGGCCACCTGGAACATGCGACTGGTCGACGCGAGCTGGGTCACGAGGAACGCGAACAGCGCACCGAGGAAGAACTTGGTCGCACCGGAGGTGCTGCCCACATCGCCCATTGCCGACACGAGGTCGAGCTGGCCATATCCGTACTTCTCGTTCCATTTTCCGTCGCCCTTGGCCGAGTCCAGGAGGATGCGCTCCACCTGGTCAGCCGGGGCTCCGCGGGAGAGCAGAATGGCCGCGGCGCCAACGACGTGCGGGGTCGCCATCGACGTGCCCTGGTACTCGGCGTAGACCGAGCCACCCTTGCCGTCGATGGTGTTCTGGAGGATGCCCCCGCCCGCCTTGCGCTTGTCGCCGCCCGGCGCTGCGATGTCGACACCCTTACCGTACGAGCTGTAGAAGGAAAGCGTGCCATCGGGGCCGGTTGCGGAGACGCCGATGGTCTCTTCCAGGGCTCCCGGGTAGCCGACGCCGCGCTTGCCGGAGTTGCCGGCAGCGGCGATGACGATGACGCCCTTCTTACGGGCCTTCTTGATGGCGTTGTGGATGACGCTGGAGTATCCGCCGCCGAGGGACAGATTGATCACATCGGCGCCATTGTCTGCGGCGTAGTCGATTCCGGAGGCGATCCAGGAAGAGGTGCCGAAGCCCCACTTCGAAAGCACCTTGACCGGCATGATCGTCGCTTCGGGCGCGATGCCGGCGACGCCAATTCCGTTGTTCGTCGTCTGGGCGATGGTGCCCGCGACATGGGTTCCGTGGCCTTGATCATCGGCGGCGGTGTCGGTGCCCGGCACGAAGGTCGCGCCCTCGAGCATTTTGGTGCCCTTCAGATCCTCGACCTGGGAGACGCCGGTGTCGACGACGGCAACAATCACGCCCTTGCCACGGCTCGTGTTGGCCCAGCCTTCAGGGGCGCCCATGGCCTTCATATTCCACTGCTTCGAGTACATCGGGTCATTGGGGAAGCCGTAGGCCTCCATCTGCATAGACTGCTCGACGACCTCGACCAGCGGGTTGCCGGCGAGGAGAGCAGCCGCATCGTCCATGTCGGCGACCCAACCCTCGGCCAGTGCCTCGTCTACAGAGAGGGGATGTGTCCAATCGAGGTCGGCGCCGATGAGATTCTCGATCTCGGCGAGGTCTTCCACGGTAGCGCCGTCCACGAGATCGACGACCAGGACACCCGCAGCGTCGGGCACTTCGGTGATCGTCGGTGGCGCCAGCGGGCGCTGGACATCACTGGGTCCGAGGGCGTAAATCAGACCAGCGGTAGCAGCGATGGCCAGGGTGTATGTGAGCTTTCGACCCATGCGTGGACTCCCTTCTGCGCGGTGCGCCAGGTTGTACGTGTATAGACAACCCGGCATTGCATCCGGTTTCTTCCTTTACAACGTACGGCAGGGCGAGAACTTACGCCCACGGGAGCGGGAAACGTGACATTTGGCGACCGCTATCGAACCGTCAGGTTCCCCGGAAGCAGGGCCGCAACGCCGCCATCGGCGAGGATCTCCTCCAGCAGGAAGATCTCCGTCAACTCGTCGCCAACAACACCGGGAATCCCAAGATCAATCTTGACGACGGGCGTTGTGTTGACCTCGGCCAGATCCTCCATCAAGAGTTCGATGAAGTCCTTCTGCTCTGGCAGGCGGGTCACCCCGTATTCCTCCAGTTCGGCGAGCTCGGCTGCCTTGGCAATCGCCTCTTCCAGACCGCCCAACTGGTCTACCAGCCCACGCTCGAGGGCCTGCTCCCCGGTCCAGACGCGGCCTTGCGCAATCTGGTGCACCGCCTCGAATTCCATACCGCGACCCTCTACGACCTTGTTCACGAAGACCTTGTAGAAGTCGTCGAGGAACCGTTGATAGGCGGCGCCTCCCTCCTCCGAGAAGTGGGCGGTCGCGGAGAACAGATCGGCCTCGTTGCCGCGCTTGGTGGTGTGGAGGGTCATGCCGACCTTGTCGTACAGACCCACCATGTTGAACTTGCCTCCGAACACGCCGATCGAGCCGGTGATGGTCGCGGGCTGAGAGACGATCCAGTCGGCCGGAGCCGAGATGAAGTACCCACCACTCGCCGCGTAGTCGCCCATCGAGACCACCACGGGCTTGCCGGAGTCCCGCGTCTTCACAATCTCGCGCCACATCATGTCCGAAGCCAGGCCGGAGCCTCCCGGGCTGCTGACTCGAAGCACGACAGCCTTCACTTCGTCGTTGTCGCGAGCTTCGCGTACGAGCTCATTGAATGCCTTGTCCGCGATGACACCGGCACCGCCAAACAATCCACCGTCACCGCTTCCGGAGACGATTGCGCCTTCGCCGTAGATCACCGCCACCTGGTCGTCGAAGGAGCTGTGGTCGGCGTTGAGGCCTTTCACGTACTCCGACAGGCTGGTGAACCGGTCCTCGAGCGCGTCCTCGAGCTCTTCGTCGATGGGCTCATTGAGGGAATCCGCCCAGCCGTCTTCCTGGGAGAGGTGCACCCTGGTGCGAACCGCGTCCGGGAAAGCCAGCGCATCGACCATGCCGCGCTCCAGCGCATCCATGGGGGACATCGCAGGGCGATCGATCAAGTTTCGGATCTTCTTCGGTTTGACGCCGCGGCCGTCCGCTATGCCCTGAACAAGCTGATCGTAGAGGGAGTCCAGCATGTAGTCGAGCGCTTCTTGTGCGGGCTCGGAGGGTCCGGTGCGCTCGTAGGGCTCGACCGCGCTCTTGAAGTCACCGACGTGCTTGAACTCGGCCTCGACTCCCAGCTTCTCGAACGTACCTGCGTAGTAGGTGATGCTCGCCGCAATCCCGAAGACGGTGTTCACGCCACTCGGCGCCAGCACGACCTTGTCGCACCCCGATGCCAGGTAGTAGCTGCCGTTGCCATAGCTCTCGCTGTAGGCGACCGAGGGCTTTCCGGAAGCCCGAAATTCGTCGATGGCCGTACGAATCTCCTGAAGGGAGCCGTACCCGACAGCCGGTCCGTCGAGCTCGAGGTACAGGCCCTCGATTCGTTCGTCGGTAGCCGCCTTTCGGATAGCGCCGGAGATCTCGGTGACGATGGGGGGAAACGAATCGGGCTCGAGGAAGAAACCGCCCTGCATAGGCGCGTCGGTAATGGACCCCGACAGCTTGACCCGGAGGAAGCTCTCCTCTTTGACCTCACCCGCGTCCTCGAAGTTCACCATGTACATCACGGTGCCGATCGAGCCCGCGAAAACGAGAGCCCCGACTGCCGTGATGGCCATGAGAATTCGCGTAGTCGCTGCGGTACGGCCCTTCTGCGGGCGTTTGGGGCGTGCGTTCTCGACCATGAGAGTCACCAATCCAGGGTGGAAGGGTGTCTCTAATGTCTGCGGTGGCTTTACGCCGCCTCGGACGACATCGGGCCGATCATCGCAATCACCTCGGTGACGGCCTTTCTGGCCGTCGCCTTACGACTGATAGCGCGGGCCACGCGCGGCTTTGCCACGTGCTGGAATCCGCTCGATGTCGGATACAGTTCGTTGCGGACAACCGGCAGGTCGTGGTTCGAGAGGACGACGCGCGCGCCTCTGAAGGCCGCCTTTCTCGCACGAAGGGCCAACGCTCGCTGCTCCTTGATGCCAAAGGGAGCCTTGCAATAGCCCACAAAGCACGCAGTCTGGGAGAGCGGCACGTATGGCGGGTCACAGTAGACGTGGTCCCCTTCCCTTGCGCGCTCGACGATTTCCTCGAAGTCGCCGCTGACGATTTCCGCGTCCTGCAGCAGCTCCGAAACACCCCGAAACCGCTCCTCGGAGGGAAACGACAGCTTCGCATAGCGCCCGACTGGCACATTGAACTTCCCACTCTTGTTCTCGCGGTACAGGCCGTTGAATCCGGCCCGGTTCAGCCACAAGAAACGGGCCGCATGAGCGGGTCCAGTCCACGGCCCTTCGTTGTAGGCAGTTCGGATGTCGTAGTACCGCTCCTTCCAGTCGTCAGACGGCAACGCTTCGATGCTTTCGAGCACATCGTCGACGCAATCGCGGACGGCCTTGTGAACCTCCACGAGCTTCGGATTGGCATCGGACAACACGCCGCGACCGACCAGGCCATTGGCGCGCAAATACAGATAGACGGCGGCACTCCCCAAGAATGGCTCGTAGTAGACACCCTCGCAGGGTTCGTCGAACGCGTCCGCGATCTGTGGCGCAAGGCGAGCTTTCCCACCTGCCCACTTCAAAATAGGCTTCAAGTTTATCCCCGATGTCATCCCGTCGGGCCACCGACGAGCGCCCTGGCGTGGAGCGGCGAGGACCGTACCATGACGATCGACGGCCAAGGCCGATTGTCAGCCGATCTCGCAGATCTCCACTCCGCGATAAGCGATCTTTGCCCTACACAATCGATCAGCCTCGACACTCCATTCTCGACTGATCTGGGACGTCATTGGACGCGGCGCGGATGGCGTTGGAAGCCTCGCGGGTTCCGCCGGGCTAGTAGGGCTCTTTGTAGAACCGGATCCGCCCTCATCGGAGTACAAAATGCAACAGAAGTGGTGGTTGATCGCGGCAGGTGTAGTGGGAATCGGCATGGCCATCGTCCTGTTCCCGCGGCCCGATACGGGCGAAGACATTCCAGAGGCCGACCTGACGAACGCAGACCCACTCAACTTCAAAGAGCCGGGACAGGAGAAGGCCAAGGCGTCCAAGACGCTCCCCGGTGGTGCCAAGCGTCGGGCAACCATGCGCCGCGACCTCAACGTGCAAGACTTGAGCAAGCGTGGCCCCCTCCCCCTCGCCCACGCAGCCAGCCGCCGAAAGGCTGCGCCTGAAGCCGTTTTTGCTGGCCGCGCGTCCGGGCCATGGACCATCATTCGCCGCCAACTCATCCTCACCGAGACCGAAGCGGGCAAAGAGATGGCCGACGAGATCGCTCCGCTCGTGAGTGACCTGCGTTCCATCCGGCGTGACCCGATGTCCCTCGATTGGGACGAAATCGTCGCCGACCAATTGGCGCTGGCTGACGATGTCCGCGGCAACGAGGCATGGATGGCGGACGAGACCACCGTGAGGTCCATGGAACGCCTCGACCTGATTTTCCAAGAGATCGCAGACGACGAAGCAGGAGATTGAAATGAACAGGCGCGTCTTCATTGTCGGTGGGCACACCACACCCTTCATTGGCAAGAAGCACCCCGACTTCATCTGGAAGCGGCACCCGGACTTCGGCACACGCGAAAATCCAGGGCTTACCGATTACATAACGACATCAGTCAACGGTGCGCTCCAGTCTACCGGGACGCCAGCCGAGCTGGTGGACAAGGCGTGGATCGGCAATTTTGTCGGCGAGCTCTTCTCCAACCAGGGACACCTCGGGGCCGCTGTCGTAGGCGCCAATCCGGGCCTCATGTTCAAGCCGATTATGCGTGTCGAGGGCGCTTGCGCTTCGGGCGGCCTCGCCTTTGCCAGCGCCGTCGAATCGATTCAGGCCGGGAGCGATGTTGCGCTCGTTGTTGGCGCCGAGGTGCAGACCACCGCGTCCGCCCGCATCGGGGGCGACTACCTCGCGCGCGCGTCTCATTACGCTCGCCAACGGGAGATCGACGACTTCACCTTCCCGGCGTTGTTCGCCGCGCGAACCCAGGCATACCGCGACGCCCACGGCACGAGCGAAGAGGAAATCGGGCGGGTTGCGGTCAAGGCCTACGCCAACGCAAACCGCAATCCGCTCGCCCACATGCGAGCGGTGAAGATGACTCTCGAGCAGGCGGGTTCGATCAACGATCGCAACCCGGCCTTCCTCTCCAATGAGGCGCTGCACCCCTTCATGAAGATGAGCGATTGCTCCCAGGTCAGCGATGGGGGCTCCGCTCTCATCGCCGTGTCGGAGGATGGTCTCAAGAAGCTGGGCAAGACGCCGGCTGACGCGATCGAGTTGGTCGGGCTTTCGCACACGACCGGGAACCTCTTCGAGGACGGCGACCCCCTCGAGCTCACGACGACCGCCACGGCCGCCAAGCGTGCATATGGGGCCGCAGGCTTGCGCCCATCCGACGTGGGAGTCGCCGAGGTACACGATTGCTTCACGCTGACAGAGCTGCTCATGTACGAGGCCCTGGGCTTCGCCGAGCCCGGCCAATCCGCCGACCTCGTGCGCGATGGGCGGACCGATATCGACGGCGACACCCCTGTCAATACCGGTGGTGGCCTCGTCGGATTTGGCCATCCTGTGGGCGCGACCGGCGTCAAACAGATCCTCGAGATCTACCGACAGATGAAGGGTCAGTGCGGCGGCTACCAGATCGCGACGCCACCGACCGTGGGTCTGACCGCGAACATGGGCGGCGACGACAAGACGGTCGTAGTCGGTTTGTTCCGCGGCTAGGGGTACGGATACTCCGGGACCTCGGGCGGGATGAGCACCGGGTGGAACACCATCTGCCCGGCCATCACCGTCGACGCCTGTGGTCCGGTAAAGACCAGCAGCTCCTGCACATTCGCCGGATGGCTTGTGTGGGTGACGAATCCAAGGAGCCCCTCCAGATCGACGGGTAATCGACGCCAGCGCGGTGTGGATCTCTGGGATTTCGACGGTCGCGACGGGCGGCAGCTTCACGGCAGGCGACGAGATCTCCGAGCTGTCCCAGAACCGATCGATGTGCACATCCCACCGTGCCCCAACGACGTAGGCAAGGCCTGCGTCCTGATCGATCTCGTACACGAGGCCCGTCTCATCTTCGAGGGCTCGGGCGCGGTCGACCTCGACCTACGCTCCCGGGACGAGAGCGCCGGCCTCGTCATCGGCGTCCGCGAGGAACACACTCGCGGAGGTGCCGGACTCATACCCCGCGAACGCCAACAACTCGCGGACGGCTTCGCTTTCGGGTTCCTCGACACCAATGACCATGCCTTGGACCATAAGCGGATTGAGCAGCCCATCTACGTGGTCTTGAATGGCCTGGAATTCGGTGAAGAATGTACAGCCAGCCGCGAGTGGCATGGCGAAAAGTAGCGCGGTCCGCATGGATGAGCCTCCGAGTCGTGGACCCCTCTTCGACACAAAACGCGACTCGTTTGACGGGCGGCGGTGGCGACAATAAGCAGGCGTGCTTTCCGACACCGTCTCGACTGACGCGGAGCCCATACCATGGCTACCCTTACCAAGATCACCAAGTTCCGTCGGCGCCTCCGCCGCGCCAAGATGGGCAGGGACCGCAAGACCCGCGCAAGGCTTGACGGCACCACGCCCAGCTTCCCGATCCACACGCCCGAGATCGACGCCGCCGCCCCGCCCGCGCAGGTCGCTCCCAAGAAGGAAGACTGACTCCCGTAGGGACGGCAGACATCCTCGGCCATCGGCGGACGGTCGCCCAGCTGTGGTCAGCACTGGCGCAGGACACCCTGCACCATGCCTATTTGTTCGAAGGTCCGGCAGGGCTGGGTAAACACACCCTCGCTGTGCGCTTGGCCATGGCCGCCAACTGTACCGACCCCGGAGACGATCCTCCGTGCGGGCGATGTCCGACGTGCAAGCAGATCGCTGCTGGCACCCATCCCGACGTGATCGCGCTCGAGCCCACCGCCGATCGAGCGACGGCCAATATCCCCGTAGAGGCGGTCCGTGAAGTCGTACGACAGTCGGGCTTTCACCGCTACAATGCCAAGCGGCGCGTGATCATTGTCGATCCTACCGAGGCCATGGGACCGTCGGCCGCCAACGCACTGCTGAAGACACTCGAGGAGCCGCCAAAGGGGACGGGGTTTGTACTGGTGGCCAGCAATGCGAGCGCGTTGCTTCCGACCATCCTGTCTCGCTGTCAGCGGATTCGTTTTGGCGCAGTGCCCCACGACGAGATTTCCGCCTGGCTGGCCGGTCGAGGCCACAGCGAATCCGAGCTCGCCGCCCGATTTGCACAGGGCTGCCCGGGCCGGGCCTTGAAGCTTGCAGAGGGCGGACTCGCGGAGCGACTCCAACTGCGGGGACGACTTCTCGACACGCTCGCCGGTCGCCTCCAGAACACATTCAACTGGTCGGGCGAAGTGGTCGACGGCAAGCGCCAGATCTGGGTCCGCCGCGTCGAATCCGTCCTCGAAGTGCTCGAGGATTTGCTCCGAGACGTGGTCGTGCACGCCTCGGGAGGCGGGGGCGAACTTCAGAACAGCGATATCCCCGAGGTCGTGGATCGGTGGGCAAAGGCGTTGTGGCCGACCGGCGTCGAAGCCTGCGCGGCTGCGATTCAAGAGACCCGCGACAATCTCGAGGTCAACGTCACCGGAAAGACCGCCTTCGACGCATTGATTTTAGCGATAAAGAAAGAGCTGGGACCCGCCTGCCGGGGCTAGAGCCCCTCGACTTCTGCCCCGGCATTCACGCCGGCGGACAACCCATCCAGGGCGCCTTCGCGAACCAGTGATCTCGCCGCGCCCGCCATGAAGAGACTGCCGGCCACAATCGTCTCGTCAGCTTCCGCGAACACCTCGGGCAGCGTTTCCTCGACACGCCCACCCGCCGAGAGCACAGCGTCCGTGTCTTGGAGCGCTACAGCGAGATCCATTGGATCGACCGCCTTCGGATGAGCACAGCGCGTGGTGACGACCTCGTCCACATGCTCGAGTAGGGGCTCGACAATCGTCGCTGCATCGCGATCGTGGCCCATTCCCCAGAGCAGAATGCGTGTTCCGGGGCGGGGCTGGTCCTTGAGCCAAGCCGCCAGAGCGCGCGTTCCATCAATATTGTGAGCCCCGTCGGCAATGAGGCCGGGCAGGAGTCGCTCGATTCGCCCTCCGAGCCCAGGCTCGGCAAAACCGGCGCGAATGGCGTCATCGTCGATGAGGAAGCCCAGTGTTCGCAGGCGGTGGAGGACGCCGAGCGCAACGAGGCCGTTCGCTCCCTGATGACGCCCCTCGAGGCCCAGGGTCACGTCCGAGAGCGATCCGACGGGCGTGGCAAAATTCCATTTTTGCTGACGGAACTCACGCCGCATTTTGGGACCGGCACGCCACAACTCAGAGCCCCGGCGTTTGCACACCGATTCGATGACCTCGCGGGCATCGGGGGCGAGCGGGCCAATAACCACCGGCACACCACCCTTGATGATGCCTGCTTTTTCTCCTGCTATCTCAGCCAGCGTATGCCCCAGTTGGTCCGTGTGATCCAAGCCGATGTGGGAGATGGCACACACCAGCGGATCGACGACGCTGGTGGCATCGAGACGTCCCCCTAGACCGACCTCGACCACGGCCACGTCGACTCCGCGACGAGCGAACGACCAGAACGCCACGGCGATCATGTACTCGAAATAAGTGAGCGGGTTTCCCTCGACGCCAGCGGAGCGCGCCCAGTCCCAGCGGGCGCGGTCGATGTGCTCGATGGCATCGGTCAGCGCCGCGTCGTCGATGGGTTGACCGTCGATCTGAACGCGCTCATTGATGTGTTCCAGATGCGGCGATACCGTCATGCCAACGCGATAGCCAGCCGCAGTCAGCGCCGAACCGAGCATGGAGCAGACGCTCCCCTTGCCATTGGTCCCGGCGACATGGATGACCGGATAGGCGCGATGGGGCTCACCCAGCGAGTCCAGGAAGCTCTTGATTCGCTCCAACCCGAGGCGCACCCCCTGCATGGCGAGCTGATCGAGGACCGGGTGCCTGTTCACCTATTCCTCTGGCGCGACAATCCGCGGTGGGGGCGGCGGCTTGGTGAGCACCTGGGCGATTTCGTCGCGGCTCCCGCCATCGACCGTTTCGATCTCGACCGGCCGGATCGGGTCACGACCGAGTAGCTGTGAGAGCAAGACGACGATGGTCCGCTTGAGCTCGCCGCGGTTCACGATGGCGTCCAGCATGCCGTGCTCGATCAGATACTCGGAGGTCTGGAATCCCTCGGGCAATTCTTCGCCGATTGTCTGCTGAATGACGCGCGGTCCGGCGAAACCGATCAGTGCCTGGGGCTCGGCGAGGATGACATCACCGAGCATCGCAAACGACGCCGCAACACCGCCGGTTGTCGGATGGGTCAGTACGGAGATGTAGGGCATCCCCCGTTCCTTCAGTCGGGCCAGGGCCGCACAGGTCTTGGCCATCTGCATCAGCGACAGGACACCCTCTTGCATTCGGGCCCCGCCACTCGCCGAAACGACGATCGCGGGGACATTGCGCTCGAGAGCGCGCTCGAAGAGGCGGGTAATGGCCTCGCCGACAACCGAGCCCATGGAGCCGCCCATATAGCGAAAGTCAAAGGATCCGACCTCACACTCGATCCCGCCGATCTCCGCGGAGATAGCGACGAATGCGTCGTTTCGACCCGTCTTGGCGCGACTCTGTTTGATGCGCGTCGTGTAGGGCTTCGAGTCCACGAAACCCAAGGCGTCCACCGGATGCAGCTCGTCGTCGTGCAGGCTGATGGTGCCGTCGTCGCACAGGAGCGTGAGCCGCTCGACGACGTCGATACGGAAGTGGTGCCCACAGAGGGGACAGACGAGCTGATTCGCCTCCAGCGCGTCGTTGAAGAGCGTGTCGCCACACCCCGCGCACCGCGTCCACAGGTCGGGCCCGTCGTCGGTCACGGCCTCTTTGACCTTGCCGACGAACTCCTTTCTCTGCTCGAACCAGCGGCGTCCCTGATTGGACATCATCACCCCTCGCAGCAGCCTTTATCGCTTCGGATAGAATCGCACCCATGGATATTGTCAGGGACGCCTTGAGAGACCTGGTAGCCGCCGGTGAGATTCCGTCCGCGGCGATGTCCGTGAGGGTGGATGGCGAAGAGGTTCTGGCCGCGTCATTTGGCCTTGCACGGCGACAACCAGCCCGCCAGATCGCTCCGGATCAACCCTACGACCTGGCGTCCGTGACCAAGTGCCTCGTCGGTGCATCCGTCGCAGCCTCGCTGGTTGCAAATGGCCGGCTCTCCCTCGACCTTCCCGTTGCCGAGCGGATTCCACAGGTCGACCCCAGGATCACGCTGCGTCACCTCCTCCACCACACCTCGGGCTTGCCGGCGTGGAACGATTTCTACGAGCGCATACCCAGAGCGTGGGGAACCCACGACGCGCGTCGGCAGATCCTCGCGAACGCTGCATCGACCTCCGTGCAGACCGAACCCGGGAAGCGCCACTGCTACACCGACATTGGCTTCCTGGTGCTCACCGACCTGCTCGAGCGCGCCGGAGGCGCCCCCCTGGAGACCTTGTTCGAGGAGAGAATCATGCGCCCCGCCGGTGTACACGACCTCCGCTGGGGTTGGCCTCGCGCGGCCGCCACCGAGGATTGTCCAGTTCGCGGACACGTCATCGAGGGGTCCGTACACGACCTGAATTGTGCCGCCATGGGCGGTGTGTCGGCCCACGCTGGACTCTTTGGCACCGCCGGCGCCGTCGCCGACCTGGGCCAGGCCTTCCTCGACGCTGTCTTGGGAAAGGACAACGGCCTGCCGGGATCAACCCTTGCTGGATTCTGGAGCACGACGTCGGGTCTGGGTTCCCATCGTCTCGGATTCGACAGCATCAGCGATGGATACACGTCTACTGGACACTGGTTCCCATCGGACACAGTCGGCCACCTCGGCTACACCGGGACCTCTCTGTGGATCACCCCGTTTCGGCGCACCGTGGTCGCGCTGCTCACCAACCGCGTTCATCCGACCGACAAGAAGAAGGCCATCCGCAAGGCTCGTCCGATCATCCACGACGCCGTGGCCAGCGCCTTGGGGTGGGATAAAACGAAGGCATGACGCGCACGCTCACAGCGATTGCTGGAAACACACAGAGACTCGATGGCGGAGCCATGTTCGGCAACGCACCAAAAGCGTTGTGGACCCGGTGGATCGAGCCCGACGACCGCAATCGCATCGGGCTCGCCTGCCGCGCACTTCTGGTCCGCGACGGCGACCGGAACATCCTCTTCGAAACGGGGATTGGTGTCTCCTTTCCACCCAAACTCAAGGACCGGTTCGGCATCATCGAGGCGGAGCACGTGCTGCTCGAGTCCCTCGCCGCCGTCGGCTTGAGCCATTCAGACATTGACGTTGTAGTGCTGTCCCACCTGCATTTCGACCACGCCGGCGGACTGCTGAGTGCTTGGAGCGAGCACGACTCCCCTCGCCTGCTGTTTCCGAATGCGACCTTCGTCGTCGGACAAAGAGCCTGGGAGCGCGCTCGCAACCCACACTTTCGCGACCGCGCGAGTTTCTTGCCGGACCTCAACGCCCAGCTCGAGGCGTCGGGGCGCTTGGTCGCCGAGTCCGGTGACACCTCCGAGATTCTCGGGGATGGATACCGCCTGCGCTACAGCGATGGGCACACGCCGGGCCTGCTCTTGACCGAGATCGCCACCGACGATGGACCAGTCGTCTTCGCCGCCGACCTCATCCCGGGCACTCCCTGGGTCCACCTGCCCATCACCATGGGCTACGACCGCTATCCAGAGCGCCTCATCGAGGAGAAACAGGACCTGCTCACCGACCTCATCAAGCGTGGGGGCCGGCTGTTCTACACGCACGACGCCGGTTGTGCGATCTCGGCGATTGGGCGGGACGAACGCGGCCGTTTCCACGCCACCGAGAAGAGATCCGACGCCGAGCTCAACGCATGATCGAGAAGGGGACCCCCATCGCTGTCGTCGCGCCGTGCAGCGCCTATACGCCATCACGACTGGAGTCTGGACTGCAGATCCTCCGCGATCGCGGTCATGATCCGAGGCCTTTCCCAGACCTGGAATCGACCTGGCGCTACCTCGCCGGCGACGACGATCACCGCGCCGCCCACCTCATCGAGGCCCTGACTTCGGACGCCTACGGAGCCGTCTGGATAGTGCGCGGGGGCGCTGGGCTCGGCCGAATCCTCGACCGGCTCCCCTATGCACAGCTGAAGCCCCGACCCGTCATTGGCTTCTCCGATGTCACGTCCCTGTTTGCGGCCCTGGACGGAGCGGACGATTGGCCGCTGATCCACGGGCCGGTCGTGCACTCTCTGGCCAACACCGACAACGAGAGCCTCGACCACCTCTTCGACCTCCTTGCCGGCCGCCCGACCCCAGCACTCCGCGGCGAAACCTGGGTCTCGGGAGAAGCATCCGGGCCGCTCGTCGGCGGCAATCTGTGCGTCCTGGGGACGACCTGCGGCACGCCCTGGCAGCTCGAAGCCCGCGGCGCAATCCTCATGCTCGAGGAGATCGGTGAATACGCCTACCGCGTCGATCGCCTGCTACAGCAACTCGCCAGCGCAGGCGTCTTCGACGGCATCGCCGGGGTCGCCGTGGGCCAGTTCAGCAGCTGCCGGGTACCCGACGGCGCCGACTACACCATCAAAGACATCTTGCTCGACCACCTGGGACGCTTGGGAGTCCCGGTCCTCGGCAACCTGCCCATCGGCCACACCGAGGCCAACCGCGCCTTTCCCTGGCGGGCGCCAGCGACCATCGCCGATGGCAAACTCAGCTGGTGATCTTGTAGAATCTCCGCGTGTTTTCGGCGGTTATTGAAGCGAGTTCGCCCAATGAAAGCTGACGCAGCGCAGCCACTTTCTCCGCCACGTGAACAACGCGAGCGGGCTCGTTTTGTGAGCCGCGAAAGGGCACCGGCGTGAGGTATGGAGAGTCGGTTTCGATGAGGAGGCGGTTGGCCGGAACTGCGGCTGCCACATCTCGCGTGGTCTGACCGTTCTTGAACGTGACGATCCCGGGGATGCTGATGTAGCCACCCGCATCGACAATCTGCCGCATGTATTCGGGGTCTCCGCCAAAGCAGTGCCAGACCACATTGCCGGCGAACGCGCCCTCCTCCATCAGGATCTCGAGGGTCTCGGTCCCCGCTGAGCGATCATGGATGACGATGGGCTGCGACACCTCGAGCGCCAGCTGGATCTGGTCGCGTAGGACTTGCCTCTGCACGTCTCGCGGGCTGAGATCGTAGTGAAAGTCCAATCCCATCTCGCCGATTGCCACGCAGTTTGGGTCGGTGGCCAGGGACGCGAGCTCATCTCGCACCTCGTCCGTCCAGATCTTCGCCTCGTGTGGATGAACGCCGGCGGTGTACCAGACATTGTCGTGTCGCGCCGAGACGACGGCGGCTGACCGGGCGCCCCGCAAGCCATAGCCCGAGCCGATCGTAATCATCTCGGTGACGCCGGCCGCCACTGCGCGGGCAACCACCGCGTCCACCGCGGCATCTGAGCCGTAGACATCGGGATCGAGATGGCAGTGGGAGTCCCAGAGCATGGCCTTTGGATAGACTGGCGGACCGCCGGGAGCAACACATGTACGAAGATCGCCCGAACCTCGAGACCCGCAGCAAGATCGTGGCCACCCTGGGGCCTGCGACCTGGGACGAACCGATTCTCACCGAGGTCCTCAAAGCAGGGGTCGATGTCTGCCGGATCAACTGTTCGCATGCGGATCACGAGAGCATCCGACGCCAGGTCGCCCGGGTGCGACGCGCGGCCATGCGCCTCGGAAAACCGACGGCAATCCTCCTGGATCTCCAGGGACCCAAGATTCGCACCGGAAAGGTGCCCGTGCCCCTGAGCCTCGAAAAGGGCGACATCCTCACCGTCGTCATGGACGAGGACTACGTCGGTGAAGGGAAGCGGACGGGCACCACCTACCCAGAGATGGCCGACGATGTGAGCGCGGGTAACCAGGTGCTCTTCGCCGACGGCGCGCTGGCGGGAGTGGTCGACGCCATACGCCGCGACATCACCCCCCACGAAGTCGACATTCTCATGACGGACGGGGGCGAGCTCGGCTCTCACAAGGGCATCAACCTGCCGGGTGTGCAGGTGTCTATCCCGTGCCTCACCGAAAAGGACCTCGCCGATCTTGCGGTCGGACTCGATGTCGGCGTCGACTACGTGGCTCTGTCTTTTGTAGGGCGGGCCTCGGATGTCGTGGCTCTTCGAGAGGAGATGACCCGCCTCGGCAACGTGCTGCCCATCATCGCGAAAATCGAAAAGCCGCAGGCCGTCGACAACATCGAGTCGATCCTCGACGTCTCCGAGGGTGTCATGGTCGCCCGCGGCGACCTCGGCGTCGAGGTGAGCATCGAAAAGGTCCCGGTCTACCAGAAGAAAATTATCGCCGCGGCCCACAAAAAAGGTGCCCTGTGCATCACCGCCACGCAAATGCTCGACTCGATGGAGCGCAATCCGCGACCCACTCGGGCCGAGACAACAGATGTCGCCAACGCGATTCTGGACGGCACGGACGCGGTAATGCTCTCCGGTGAAACCTCGGTTGGAGACTACCCAATCGAGGCAATCCGCATGATGGACAGCATCGCGCGGGAGGTCGAATCCTCTCAGTTCTTCAAGCCGACGCCTATCGACGAACTCCCGGTCCTCGACGGACCTCAGGGCCTCGTCGCCCGCTCCGCATGCTTTGCGGCGTCCGAGAAGGCTCGGCCGTTGGTAATCTTCACGTGGTCGGGTGCCACGGCTCGCTTCGCTGCCAAGGCCCGACCACTCGGGCCCATCTTCGCGCTCACATTCAGCAGCCAGGTGGCGGATCAGCTCTCGTTGACCTGGGGAGTGACGCCATTGATCGTGCCGGCAGTGAACACCACCGACGAAATGATCCGCGTCGGGGAGAGTGCCCTGCTCAATGCCGGACACATCAAGCGTGGAGAAGAGATCGTCATCCTCGCCGGCAATGGGCCGAAACAGGGGTCGACGAACTTGATGAAGATCCACCTCGCCGGCCTCGACGGGTAGAATCGCGCAATATTGAGGACGCGATGACGCTGACCGATCTGACCGACGACGAACTGGTCGCCTTCATCTCTCTTGCACGCGTGATCGTGCGCGCTGATCTCGAGTTCAGCGAAGACGAAGAAGACGCGCTGGAAACCTTCGGCGAACAGGTCGGCATGCAGCGCTGGCAAGTCGTCGTCTCGCGCGCCATGAACGAGGTAAGCTCTCGTGAAGCCACGATGGAGTGTGCGCGCGCGGTCACCCGACGGGACGCTCAGAAGTGCATCCACGAGGCGCTCAAGACACTCGCGGCAGCCGACGAGCTCGTGCCCGCCGAACAGGCCGTCCTCGACGACGTTGGGCGCATGTGGCGCGAGTCGAGCTAGCTCAGACCAGGCTCGATAGGGCCAATCCCTCGACTATCGCCGTAACCAAGCGGTCAGTTTGCTCCGGATCCCCACTCAGATCCTGACGAATCTCGAGTTCGAGGGCGCGCCAACCGTGCCGATCGGCGTGAGACTGCGCCGAGTACATCATGCCCCCGCGACCTGAATACGGTTCGTTCAACGCCGTTTTCAGGTTCAGTTGGGCAAAGGCAGCCTCGAGGGCACGCGCCTCGGCCTCGTCCCTGTCGAAGAGCACACCCATCTCCATCGGGCGAAGCGCGCCCCCCTCATATCGGGGAGTAAAGGAGTGCATCGACAAAAGCAGACCGGGAGGTCGCCCCACCATCACCTCGTCGATCGCCCCGTGAAAGGGATCGTACAGCGTCGAGATCCTTGCAAGTCGTTCGTCAGCATCGGCCTCGACGTTCATGCGAACGGGCCGTCCGTCAGCGCGTTCCCGAAACAGGGTGTCCGACTCCAGCGTGCGATTCGGATCGATCAGCAACCGGGTGAAACGAGCCAAGACCCCAACGGCACCTAGGCGCTCTGCGAGGCGGCGCGTGATTTCCGCGGCGCCGAGGTCGTACGCCCAGTGCATCGGGCGAAGCCAGCTGTCCTGCTCCCTCCAATCTCGGGGGGCTGGAACCCGGTTTGACGCGTGCTCGCAGGTCAGGAGGACAGACGATGCGCCGTCTCCACCAACTGCGATTTCGAATGCATCCTCGATGCGGGGCTGGACCATGAGCGCGGCTAATCGCCGGTGTTCGAAGCCGCACAGGGCTGTGCACCACAGTGATGCACCACCTGCTCCTCTGAACCGGGCAACAGGTAGTCGATGACCTGCTGTCGCGTGCCAGTCCAGAGCCGTGGATCGTTGTGGGCCTTGGTCACATCGGCTGGCCGGTTGCCGACCGGCGGAGGTGTGGCTTCCGGATCGAACTGGGACAGCGCACGAGATCCAGGTGGAAGCGGTCCCGACACTGTCGACAGACCAAACGGGGTTCTTGCGGCGGGCTCGAGAACCTGCAGACCTATGGACCGGGCCAGAGCTTCGGTCGTCACATTCGCGACTTGCTCGTCACCGATGGACTCCTGAAGCAGCAGGTTCTTACTAGACAGCTCCTCGGTCCACGAGAATGGGTCGACCGCGTCCCACCACAGTTGGGACGCCGCATACGCCACCTGGCGATCCGTTGGATCCTCGACCGTACGGACCATGATGAGCTCGAAGATCGCCCAGTTCGAGGACCGCTCGAGCATCGTCGACCACATTCCGCCACCTACGTGCAATACGGCAGCATCGAAGGGCGGATCCTGGGCGAGGAGGACGGCGCCCTCGATTCCCCCAAGGGAGATTCCGTAGTAGTAGAGCTGATCGGCATTGGGAAGCAGCTGCCCAGAGCGCCCTTCGAACACCGGATCGGCGAGCAAGCTCCCGTCGGTGATGAGCTCGAGCATGGTCGCCATATTGGTCTGCCCCTGAACGAGGCGATCGGTGACGACCGGCAACGTGCCGAAATCGTCTGCGGCCTCCACGACCTCGACCCGATCCACCGTCGTGAGTCCCCGCCAGACCGTGCCGAGAACGATGAATCCAGCTTCTTCGGCGAGCTGGAGAACCCCCGAGGGATCGTCATTCTTGTCCAGATAGTCGACAGGATGGCTGAAGATGCCGTGGCCGAAGACAAGAATGGGCACCGTTCCGGCCGGCGCGTCGGCCACCGAAGACGGAATGTGCACATAGAGGTCGGCGTCGACCGTTCCGGTGGGAGACACAGACCCGTCATCGGCGAGGTCGAGCAGGCGGTCATCGATGAGGAAATTCTGCGCGACAAAGGTGCCTTCTGCCGCCCGGAACGTCATCGGTGCCACCTCATCTCCAACGTCAGCGTCGCGAATCCGCGTGAAGTCAAAGCCGCCATCGAGTTCAACTTGTTCGAGGGCGGACACCAGGGGCCGGCGGCCGTCGCCTACGGGAAAGTCCCAGGCGAGGGCAATGTCGGCCTCGGGCACGCCGAGAGCGCCCAGCTCTGCCACCAGGTCGACGTAATGACCCTCGACGTCGGCGAGGCTGGACGGCGCATTGCCGGAGATGAGGTCGTTGAAACGCGCCGGCCGATCCAGCGTGCTGGTAGTGACGACCACAGCGATCTGATGATCGAGGGGCAGGGCCTGCAGCGGGCGCACCAGCAGACAAGGCTCCTCGACATCGGGGTAGGCATCGAGTTCAGCAAACACCGGAAGGAAGCCGCCTGTCGTCAAATCTGCGAGCAACACGCCACCGCTTCCAGGTGTGGGTTCCCGCCAGCTCGGGAGATCGTCTCCTCGGAGGCCGGCGATGCGCAAGACTGAGGTCTGAGCTGGGGAAAATCCGGTCCGCCACGCGACCCGCTCGACGGGGATGGGTGTTGCAGACGGAATCGGCGGAAGATCGTCCAGGGTCATGCTCAGGCCGTGGTCCCCGACCAGCTGGACATTTGGAAAGGGATTGCCGAGAACGTCGCCGATCAATCCGACCCCGTCATCCACAGCCATGGGACCGCCATCGGAATCCTTGTCTTTGCCGCAGCCCACGACAACGAGGGCCACCAGAACGACTACCGGGAAGTTGCGCATCTGCGCCTCTTAATCCTCCAGAGCGCCAAGCTCCACGGCCAACGCCGCCTCGTCGATTTCTCCGGCGGCATATCGATCGACCAGACCCTGGAGACCGTCGAGCCTCCCGCGCAGATTGGCCCTCTCCTCGTGCAGTTTGCGCGACAGCGCGTCCACCCGCGTGGCCAGGACATCTTCGGGCCATGGAACCCGTGAGGCGAGCACGTCGGCGGCCGTCGTGCGGGGCCGCGTCTGTCCGCCTGTGACGGGTAATTGCTGCCTCCAGGTCGGCGATCGGAGGGCGTGCAGTGCGTAGTGGGGCGCCTCTTGGAATTCCAGGGCGATCCACTCCGGGCTGCCGACCAACGGCCCGTCGAAGTCGACTGGCATCCGCGCGACGGCGACATTGCCGAGGTTGGGGCGCAGCCTGGCGACGAGCACGTCCCCGGTACGCAAGCCGACTCTCGGCCCGATCAAGTCGCGTCCTGCGACTTGGGTCGCGATGACCTCCCCGGTGGCACGCTCGCTGTCCGCGAGGTCGATGGAAGCAAACAGGGTCTTGGGGTCGCGGGAGGGCATGATGCGCTCGTTGCGAACGTTCGCGACCTCTGCGAGCTGACGCCCACCTCCGGACGCGGCCGGGATCCACGACGCGTCGGGTAAATCGGCCCAGCCTTCGCCGTCTACGAGGCGTTGGACCTCGGTCGAGTCCGTCGGCCGAACAGCGCGCGAGCGCACGTCGTACCCGGGATCGGTGACATTGGCCCATCGGGTCGGCTCGGTACTCGTCACGCGGCGAAGCCAGAGAACGAAGGCCCGCCCAGCCGCTCCACCAAAGGGCCGGAATACCCCTTCAGGGAGTCCGCAGATCGCCTCCCGGTGCCAGTTCTCGTCGATTCTCTCGCGGAGGGATGCGGCGTATGGATTGACGACGACAGACCACGGAATCACGATGGCCGCGCATCCACCAGGGCGGACCCAGCGCTCCAATGCTTCGATGAACAGCCAGTCGGACAGCACCCGACGCCGACCGCGCCCCAGCGCGTAGCGATCGAGGACCTCTCGGTCGGAGATTTCCACCGAAAACGGCGGATTCGCGACGACCACATCGACCGGATCGGGGTCGGTGACAAAGAAATCGCCGCGATGTATCTTTGCATCAAAACCCGCTAATCGGAGATTGATGCGCGCTAGATCCGCCAGGTAGGGATCGATCTCGATGCCCCGCACATCAGCCCCACGGCGGGCCGCGCTCACCAGAAAGGCACCACTCCCACAGGTGGGATCGAGAACGGTGACACCGGGCCCCAGGGACGCCCGTTCGAGCACGAGTTCCACGATCGGACGAGGCGTAAAATATTGCCCTTTGCGCCCCTTGAATAGATCCGCAAAGAACCTCTCATAGGCCAGCCCAATCAAGTCGCCACCGCCGTCAATTTGAAGGTCGGCCAGAGCTTGAACAGCAATTGGATCGGTGTCTATGGTGTCGCCAAGGCGAGAACGAATAGCCGCTAGCAAAGCCGCAAACGCCTGCCCGCCGGTGAGTCCGACTGCCCGCAACCGGTCTTCGGCGCGGGCCAGCACCTGGGCGTTGTCGGCGACGCTCACCGCCTCCTCATGAGAACGGCAACGCGCTCGTGGTGGCCCCCCAGTGCCGTGCGCCATCCGCGACAACCAACTGCGTTCCTGGCGTTTCTGACGGTTTCTTGAGGACCGCAAGGCCGATATTGCCCAGGTCGTCTGTGGCTAGTGGGCTGGTGAAGACACCGAGCTTCTTCCCCGCAGAATCCCGAACCTCGGCACCTTGAGGAGGCAGCGTGTCGCCGACGATTCGAATGCCCGCCAGGGCGCGTCGAACCTGCCCCATCACGTCGACCCTGTTGATGGTCTCCTGGCCGAGGTAGCAGCCCTTCTCGAAATGCAGGAAGTCATCGCGCATCCCCATTTCGTGTGGGAGCTGCTTGGGTCCCATGTCGATCGGCCACCGCGGCTTACCGGCGCGAACCCGGAGCGCATCGATGTCCAATGGGTCGAGCACTGGGAACGATAACGCGGCCTCGATTCGC